>Ga0316189_10005858_pt1 | contig 11785 bp, 14 predicted proteins | sample LowCovwburrow_MG_FD_204930 | JGI IMG/M metagenome (GOLD analysis project Ga0316189, IMG submission 204930) | Coastal sediment microbial communities from Maine, United States - Lowes Cove worm burrow | ecosystem: Environmental > Aquatic > Marine > Coastal > Sediment | place: USA: Maine... | reverse complement strand
TTTTTGCTCCAGCGTCCAAGAACAGGAGGCAGGATGCCCCTGTTCGTATCAATCACTCTCCGACCAACCTTCATCTTCCATAGCATCAAAGCGGCTGTTGTCCGGTCCCGTGTGACTGGCCATCGCCTTGGCGACCCATGTCGAAGGGCCATTGATCAAATCATCCTGTAACCCCTTGATCAGGTCAGAGATATGGCTACCCGGCTCAACCTTCACCGGCTGAATACTCATCCGTAGCAACTGTTGCACAGCTGAGGAGCCAACTGCCTGGCTGTAGACCACACCGCACCCCTTAAGGGCCTCCATCTTCACCGCCAGCTTGTCCTCGTTGCCGTCCTGATCCAGACGTCCGAACTGAGCCACCTCAAGCAGCGTCGCCTGCTCACGATTGATGGCATAGATAGCAAAGGATTTGGCCGAACCGAAATGCTGGTTCACCTGTTTCATGTCGGTCGTCGCGAAGGCGACCTTCAAACTTGTTTCGATATCCACCACGGGATCAACCACCCGCAACTGCCGCTGCAACTGCATAGTCACCTCCGTAACTGGAATCATTTTTCTGTGAATAGATGGAGTGGTAGGCCTCAATCTCGCCCTTGCCACATGCCGTCATCAGATTGGCCAGGTCAAACAGTGCCTGCCGTGTTCCGGCATAACCGATCCATGTGCGCTGGAAGCCACCCAATAGATCATATTGGGGGAATCCGGCACGTAGCAGCTGGCAACCCAATCGGTTGGCTGACTCGCCGGCGTGTGAGTTGCCGATGATGAGATCGATCTTCTGACCAGCGACGATCTTTTCAGCATCTTCAAGATCACCGATCTTGACCGTCTGGGCCGGAATCTGTTCAAGGATCTCAGCGCGTGACGGAGCCACAGCGGCTATGACATCACCCCCCATGCTGCGCATCAGATCTGTAAAGCTGTAGAGAAGGTCCGGATCAGCAGCGACAATCACCTTCGACTGACCGAGCATGAAATGGGTATCGAGCATCGCATCCTGCAACTGCGAGCGCTGCCGCTCGATGCGGGCCGGAACCTCAGTGCCGGATATCTCTTTGAGTGTCAGCATCAGTCTGTCGACGTTGTTGAGACCCATCAGTGAATCGAAACGGAAATCAGGTACACCGGTACGTTTTTTAAGAAGATCAGCAGCACCGTTCAGCGAGTTGCCGATCACCAGTGTCACGGCCGACTCACCCATGGTGACAATATCCTCGACAGGGGTACCACCCGTCGTAACAGGTGAGAAGTCGTTGTCACCAAGGTGACCATCGAGTGATTCAGAGATATCGGGAAGCACCAGCGGGCGCATACCGAATCGTTCGATCGTATCCTTCACAAATTCAATATCGCCCGGTGTCAGCATGGAGCCAGCCAGCACATTCACCTGACGGGGACGCATGCCTGGCCTAGTGCTTGATCCTTCAGCAGTTGCAGCAGCAGGCACCAGCGTATCAATCATTGCCTCTACCGCAGCGGCAAAGCCGGTCTCGGCACAGCCGGAAAAATCGGGGGTGGTCACCGGGATCACTGCGACATCATCATGTTCGGGATGCTTTTCATGGAACATTTTTACCGTGCGGTTGATATCGGCACCCTGCGTTTCGGAGAGACCGGTGGTCAGTAGACCAACCATCGCCGGACTGTTCTTTTCACAGACCGTCTTCAGCCCTTCCACCACATTATCGTCCGCGCCCATCACCGAGCTGACCTGATCCATGGCAGTGGTCTGCATCGGGATCGGCTCACGGAAATGGCGTACGAAGAAGACTTTGGCAAAGGCTGTGCAGCCCTGAGAGCCGTGCAACATCGGCATCGAGCTATTGATACCGAGGAAAGCGAGCACACCACCAACCGGCTGGCTGGCCTTGAGTGGACTTACACTCATCGCCTTCTTACGTTTCAGCACTTCAGCCATGACGGCTAACCTTGCAGGCGACGCGATACTCAACACGGCGATGAACCGGTGCACAGAATGCCGCACTTTTATGCAGCTTCTTCAGCCCGAAAACGAGCAGTTGAAACATATCTCTGGTCCTGCTCATTGAACTAGTCATAAAACGCCTCCTTATTTACCGGCATACCGATGCCGTGATGCTCAGACCACGGCGTAGCCTTGCGCACATCGGCCCATACAGGGCTCTCCAATGTGAGTGCAAACTGACGCGCCAGTTCAACCATGCCGGTGTAGCCCGCATAGCCGAATTCACGCTCTTGATTAATATCGAGAAACGGCAGTTTCGCTTTCAATGCTGTATACATGTTGCGTCCGCCAGCGATGAGAATATCGGCCTCGTGATCAGCGACGATCTTCAACAGTGCGCGCGGATTTCCATCCTCGATCATCACTGCCTCTTCACCCATCAGTTCACGGATGCGTGCCTTATCCTCTTCGGTTGATTTCTTGGTTCCGGTGGCAACCACCGTCATACCCAGATCCTGCAAGGCCGAGATGATCGACCATGACTTCACACCACCGGTGTAGAGCAGCGCCCGTTTGCCGGTGAGCCGTTCGCGCCATGGTTGCAGAGCAAGATTAATCTTCTCTTCTTCGCGTTTGATCAACGCTTCGGTGCGTTCTGTCAGTGATGGATCGTCAATGACTCTGGCAAAGTCTCTCAATGCCTGTGAGGTGTCTTCAACACCGTAGAAACTGCCCTCAAACCACGGTGTACCAAACGTTGATTCAAGTTTGCGGGCCACATTCACCATCGCCTTGGAACAGACCATCATATTCACTTCAGCGCGGTGCATCGACTGCACCTCATGGAAACGGGCATCACCGGCCAGTGTGCAGAGCACGCGGATACCGAGCTCATCGAGTAGCGGCAGCACATGCCACAGTTCACCGGCAATGTTGTATTCACCGATCAGGTTCACATCGTGCACTTTGATACCGGCTCGCTCGCTTCCTTTAGGTAGCGGTTTCGGCTCGGCCGTGCCGATCACATATTTGACCATCGATTCACCGGCAATACGGTTACCGAGATTCTTGGTGCCGTAGAAGCCTGCTGCATCGACAGGAACAACCGGCACACCCCAACGCTCAGCAGCATTTCTACACACCGCATCGACATCATCACCGATCAGTGCGGGTACGCAGGTGTTGTAAACAAAAACAGCAGCAGGCGAATGCTCTTCGACTGCCTGCTTGATAGAGTGGAAAAGCCTCTTCTCCGAGCGACCCATGATGATGTCCTGCTCGGTGAGATCGGTGGTGAAGCCCAGACGATAGAGTTCAGGCCCGGAGGAACGGGTGCCGCGATTGTCCCAAGATGATCCGGCACAGGCGATAGGGCCATGCACAATATGGGCAACATCGGCAATCGGCAGCAGTGCGATCTGAGCACCATCGAAAGCGCAGCCACCCGCGCTCGCACCCGGTTTGGGTTTAGCGCAGCCCGACTTGGCTTTCTTGTTATGCTCGCATGCCGGCTCGTCCAGCAGTTCTGCAATGTCGCTCTTCTTCATGCGGACTCCTCTATAGAATCCAAAGCAATGAAAATGCCAGACATTTAATCTTTTAATTTCAGTAACTTAAAGAAATAACCCTTGTAGCAAAGCGGATCGCAATACTCCCATTGTAGCCTTTGCAACAATCTGAGAATTCACAACTACAGAGCCAACCCCATACTCTTGATCTGAGCCTGCACCTGCATGCCATTGGCTAATCCAAGTCTGTCCCACGAATAGCGGGAGATACGCGAGAGCAGACGGGTCTCACCCCCTTTCAACTCAAGCTGAACCAGCACTCGCCCAGGATCACCTTCGCTATGGTCAATGATGCGGGCAGGAAGAATATTGAGGATCGAGGTGCCCTCAGGAACCGTGAGAGAGATACTCACCTCGCGAGCGGGGATACGGATGCGCACCGGACTCCCTACCGTAGCATCAAGATGTGGTGCCAGCAGCGACACCCCTTTGGAGAGCATTAGGTCGGTCAGATATTGAATCTCATCATGATTGGTCACGGTTGCTTCAACCACAGCACCGGGCTCCTCACCGGGGATGAGGCGGCGATCAAAACGGGAGAGCATGGCCAGTGCTGGCCCTTCTGCGATCACACGCCCCTCCTCCATCTGTAGAATATAGTCGGCCAGTTGCGCCACCTCTTCGATGGCGTGGGTGACATAGACCACCGGAATCTCCAGCTCTCGATGAAGGCGTTCCAGAAACGGTAAAATCTCGACCTTGCTGGCGCTATCCAGTGCCGATAGTGGCTCATCCATCAACAGTAGACGTGGACTACTCAATAGAGCCCTGCCAATAGCGACACGCTGCTTCTCACCACCGGAGAGGCCGTGCACAGAACGGGATATTAACGGCAGGAGGCCAAGCCATTGGTAGACCTGATCGGGGGTGATACGTCGCTCATCCTCTGCCGTTCGTTTCCAGCCGTAGAGCAGGTTCTCCTTAACAGAGAGATGAGGGAATAGACCCGCCTCCTGAAAGACGTAGGCGATGGGACGACGATCCACAGGCAGGAATATTCCCTCACTGGATGACTGCCACTTCTCAGAACCTACGCTCAACTCTCCGCGACTCTGCTCCAGTCCAGCCAGACAGCGGAGCAGTGTGGTTTTACCGCAGCCGGAGGGGCCGAAGAGTGCGGTGACACCACGGCCAGGAATGCTCTGCTCAACATTAAGTTCGAACATTGAACGCTTAAGAGAGAGGCGGAATTGGATATCACGGCTCATAGAAGATAACCGTGACGCTTGGCGCGACTACGTCTATTCAGCATGTAGACGAGCAGCAGCACCGTGAAAGATGCGATCAGAAGCCCTGCAGAGAGGATATGCGCCTGCCCATACTCCATCACCTCGACATGATCGTAGATAGCAACCGAGAGCACCTGTGTCTTGCCGGGGATATTGCCACCAATCATCAACACCACACCGAACTCGCCAAGGGTATGGGCGAAGCCGAGCGTGGCGGCGGTGATAAATCCGGGTCGGGCAAGCGGTAGTACAATCGAAAAGAAGCGATCCCGTGCACTTGCTCCCAATGTAGCTGCCACTTCCAACGGAGCTCTGCCGATCGATTCAAAGGCGTTCTGTAGCGGCTGCACAACAAAGGGAAGCGAATAGAGCACCGAAGCAAATACGAGCCCGGCAAAGGTGAATACAAGACGTGGGCCACCCACTGCTTCGATGAGCGAACCGATAGGTCCCTCTGGTCCGAGCAGTACCAGCAGATAGAAGCCGAGTACGGTCGGCGGCAATACCAGAGGAAGCGCCACCATCGCCTCGAAAATCGGTTTACTACGGCTCTTGGTTTGAGCCAGCCACCACGCCAGCGGCGTCGCAACGAGCAGCAACAGAATGGTCGTCACCGTGGCCAGCTTCAGCGTCAGCCAGACTGGAACCATCTCAATACCGGACACGGCTACTCTCCACTCGCCACAGTATAGCCGTAGGATGTGATGATGGAGCGAGCTTCACTGCTTCCAAGAAATTCCAGGAATGATGCTACAGCTTCCTTCTTTGATGCATCTCCGATTACCACAAGTGCCTGGGTGAGTGGTTGATGCAGTCGATCCGGCACTGGCCAATAGGAACCAACAGGCTCCTTCTGCAGCTGCGAAAGCGCTACGAAACCGAGGTCAGCGTTGCCTGTTTTCACAAACTGATAGCTCTGAGTAATGTTTTCACCGAAGACCAGTTGATCTATCGAGCCCAGTTTCAGGGCATCCATCACCTTGATCGCTGCGGCTCCATAGGGGGCAGTTTTCGGATTGGCCAGCGCCAGGTGTTTATAGCGTTTGTTCAGCAGCATCATCTTCAGTGCTTCAGGAGATTCTGCCGTAGGGCTCCACAGGGCGAGACGGCCAGTGGCATAGATAATAAAACTCTCATCAACAGCATAGCCCAGCTCAATCAACTTACGAGGACGCACAGTGTCAGCAGCCATGAAGATATCGAAAGGTGCACCCTGCATAATCTGGGTAGTCAGTTTGCCGGTGGAGCCGGAACTGGTGATCACATCGTGACCACTCTTCTGCTCAAAGGCACGGGCCAACTCTTTTTCTACGGCTAGGAAGTTGGAGGCGACAGCCAGACTGATTTCACCAGCATGCGCACCCACTGTGCCAATAAGCATGTTAACAGCGATCATCAAGCCGCAGGTCAACTGCCTGATCATCAGGCGCAGTGCACTCGTCTTTGTGATGTTCACGACAATCGGCATTGGCAACTCCACTGTTCCTAAACAGTGTTGCAAAGCCGATGCCATGATAAAACCCTTTGTTTTCAACGAAAAATGAGGTTTTACAATGTTACAAACACGACAATTGTATGCTTTTCTGATCTCTCAGGAGAGCTGTTCAGCGAGCAGTAGCGCGAGATGTTTGGCACTGCGTTGTTCACAACTTCTGATCTGGTGACGGCATGAGAAACCGTTAGCGATAATCTTTGATTCGGGCTTAGCACGAAGGGCTGGCAACAGACTCTCCTCGGCCATCGCTTTGCCTATATCCGCATGCTCCTTCTCAATACCGAAGCTGCCCGCCATACCACAGCAGGTGGAGTCGATGATCTCGAATTTGAGATCAGGAATCAGCTTCAGTACCCGGCGCATCGACTTCATCGCCCCGACCGCCTTCTGATGACAGTGGCCATGTACTAGCAGCGTTTCATCATACCCCACGGGAGTAAACTTCAGATCGAAACGTCCGGCCATTGATTCACGGGCAATAAACTCTTCGAACAGCAGTGATGCATCAGCCACCCTCTGCGCGGCCTCACCCAGACCGAGGAAACGGTAATCATCACGCACAGCCAGCAAACAGGCAGGTTCCAACCCCACAACCGTGCGCCCCGCCTCCACATGCGGTAGCAGAGCATCGAGCATACGACTGGCATTGGCCTTGGCATCATCAACCAGCCCATGCGCCAATTGTGTGCGACCGCAACATAGAGCAGGCGAATCAGACTCGGCCTGCACCAGATAGACACGATAGCCGGCCCGATTCAAAACACTCTTGGCAGCGAGGACGTTGTCGGGCGCAAAGCGGTTGCTGAAGGTATCGAGCAACAGCGCAACCTCACTATGATACTCAGACTCCTCACAAGCCTTCTGCTGCATAGGGTCACCGTTTGTCACCACTTCGGGAAGCGGCAGACGGGCATCAATACCAAACATCCACTCGCCGAGCTTCGCCATCCATCGATAACGATTACGCAACGCGATCATTTTTTTCGGTAATGGGGAGGTGTCCAGCAGCGCAGGCATGCCGGCCAGCAGACGTGTTCGCAGGGTTGGTGATTCGTTCAGGTAGCGCTGAGCAAGATACTCGATCTTGATCATCGCCATATCGACTTCGCTCTCGCACTCGCGCTTACACCCTTTGCAGGCAAGACAGAGATCCATCGTCTCGGCCAGTGCCCGATCTTCAAGCGCCAGCTCACCATTGAGCATCTGCTTGAGCAGCTGCACGCGCCCTCCGGGGGAGAGTTCAGGTTGATCAGAGACGCGGAAGCTAGGGCACATCACCCCCTTACCCTTCCGCTCGCATTGACGGGCATTAATGCAGACGGCAACAGCCTTGGCAAAATTGCCCCCGCTTTTGGGGATGTCGGCATAGGCATCGCCCATGCCGGCATCCCTGTAAGCGGACCAATCAAGAATCGGCCTCATCGTCTCGACTCACTCTGTTGAAACAGACTCACTTGCACTCTTCTCTTGCTAAATGGTGCCAACGAGGTGAATTGCGCCCCCCGCAAGAGATAGTCCCCTGGGGGATTAAGGCGTGAGAAGCGAAGTTTAGCAGCGCTAAATGAGCGCCGAACAACGCAGAGTGGCGCCATTTAGATTGCGCCGTAGCCTTCACGTTTGAGATCGGGATTGACGAACGCCTTTGCCGCATCAAATGCGACCGACTCAGACTTGGCTTTGTAGCTGGAGGAATAGTCGCTCCAGGCTGTAACAATCTTCTGCGCAGAGGATTGACCCTTCAGATCGCTCTTCTCCAGACCCAGCAGATCCATCAGTTCAATCCAGGCGATACCTTCAACCATCGGAATCAGCACAAAATTCACGCCTTCAAGCTCAACCTGCATCGGTTTGGTGATATCAACAACAAAGAGAAGTGACCCCATATCACTGGCAAAATCACCCTTGTACTTCTCCACAAACAGAGACAGATACTCAAGGTGATCAAGACAACCACAGACAAACTGCAACTTATCATCGACACTTAGCAGAACTGCATTACGCACGACCGCATGGGGGGCCTTTTTACGCCCGTTTGCATCAACTTCACCTTCGATAAGCACCAGCTCACCACGATAACCGTTGGTATTATCAGCATCGGCCTGCGCCTTGAAATTGGTATTGATAAACAACTGCTTTTCATCATATGAATCGAATAACATCGAAATCCTCCGGAATATTTAAAAGATGCTGATTCAATGGCGTCCTGCCTATCATCAGCACGCGAATACAAAACGCGGTTTTGCATTCGCTTACAAATCAAACGTCTGCACGCCTGATTTGGCGAGTCATCCATGACTCACTTAGAAACGCCGAATAAATCGGCGCTTCATTAACCATGTTATTGCAAGGGTTATGCCATAGGAGAGACGATGAGGAAGATCAATATAAACACTTATATTTCAATATGTTAGATGAACCATGCAGAGGCCATATAATTGCCTGTAAATGGACAATTTGTAGTAAAGATTACAGTTATTCTGCGCCTGTAGATTCACGACGTCTGGCAACCGCCATCTGCACATCGGGATCGGGATCATCTTCTAGCTGTTTCAAAGCATCCAACGGCACCTTCTCAACAGACGCTAGGCGTACAATCAGATCCTCATCAAAAAGCAGACGGATCGCCTGACCTTCACTGACCTCTTTGACAATAATGCGGCGCACCACCGGTGAGGGATCATGTATCATTAAGACATGACTCCCCTTCGGCAGCCGCTTGGCCACCTCTTTGCGCACCAGTTCATCCGAATCGTGCATCATGTGAATCAATGTCCCTTGCGGGGCCTTCTGCGCCACCATTGCACGCACAAGATAATCATCATCGAAACGCATACGCATCAACAACCCTGCCGGCAGACGCTCGGCAACCAGAATACGCACTTCACGATCGGCATCATTCATCAAACGGGAGAGGAACATCACCGGGATACGGCGGGCCACGGCCCGGCGTACGGTGGCATCTGGATCGGTGATCATTTTTGAGAGTTCAATCAGCGGTACAAAAGCGACGACAATGGCACGGCGCTCCCAGAAGTCATCCTCCATGTAATCAATGGCAAGATCGGGATTGTTGCGGAAGAAACGGTAGATCTGGCGGCCACTCTCCACCGCTACACAGGCATCGCCCGGTTTACATTTTCCTTCGGCTAGCAGTGTTTCACGGAATTTGCAGTTACCGCAGTCGCCAATCGGCATTTTGAGGTCTCTGGAGGATTTTTCATGTTCAAGCGTCGCAGAATCGCGCGCAGGTTTGGGGGTATCGTTCGTTGAGTGATCCCTGCTCATAACAAAAAGGGAGAGTCCCTATTCGATCACTTCGGCAATCACAACACCGTTGGCCTTGGCAAGATCAGTGGTCAGCTTCAAGCAGTGGCCTTCACCATCGACCAGATAGAAATTGAATCGCTCACGTTCAAGCAGCGGCTCTTCTGTTCCGATATCGTCATCCATACACCATGTGAAATGGGTGCCGGGAAACTCGCTGCGCAGTTGTGACATGCATGCCTCATCAATTTCGCCACTCTCAACACGGGTGACGATGGCATCGATGGTGCCCTGCTCGATCAAGCTTCCTGCTCCGAGAGACCCTGCCCAGACTCAAAGCGAACACGCCCCTCGGCTTCAACGCCGAGAATCTTCGCCAACCATGGCGGTGGGCTACCGGCCAATACACCCTGCAGTTGGGAGAGAACAGCTCCCGCCTCACCACCTGTAGGCTTCTTGATCGGGTGAATACCCGCCTTGATCACCTTGGCAGCGGCAGGGCCACCGACGGAGACGACATAGAGCACATGACAATCGGCAATCTGCTCAACCAACCACGCGGTCTTATCCTCTGCATCAGCGGCGTCATCGGTCTGACGCACATCAATCAGACGCATCTCCGTACCAGAGAGCTGATAAATCAGAAAGCCCTGACAGGAGGCGAAGTGACCATCGAGTTGATCACCGCCATTGGAGGCAATCGCCACTCGGATCGAGTCGGGAATGTCGCCATCCTGATAAGCTTCGGGTTCTGCAAAGAGGGGGGAGACACCCTCCTCCCCTCGCAGATATTTCAAGGCCTGTGCAAGGCTCTCACCATCAATTTTGGCCAGTGCACCGTCGCAGCCACTTGTCAGCTGCTCAAGGGTTAGCGCATCGAGTTTGCTACGCGTGATCGGCATCTCCACAGCATCGGTCAGGATGTCGAGAAGTGCCTTCGCCTCAGTATCAGGCAATGCGTGGGCGGCAAGGCCGATACGCAGGGCGAGTTCGCGTGAGAGTCCTTTACGGGCCATATCAGTCGGTCCTTAAGCTGCAACCGGCAGGATGCAGTTATCGACTGGGCAGACCTTCACACACTGTGGGACATCATAATCGCCCTCACACTCAGTGCAGGAGCTCTTTTCGATCACAAATGTCGGTCCTTTCTCATAAATTGAGGCGGTCGGGCAAATTGGCTCACAGTCGCCACATGAGATGCATTCTTCTGCAACAATATAAAGTGCCATATCTAATCTCCTATATTAGGGAAACGTTCCCAGTCGGTCCGTCTGCCTCGGTCGCTGTGCTGCGTGCGCCTTGCATCCAGGCCAACTGACACCGTTTCGTGTCATTTTTTTTAACCTTGTGACCCATGGAGGGGTCGCCAAAATCGAGCGGTCAACGTTCGATTTTGTAAGCAAAGGCAAAATCACATTTTTGGCTTTGCATAAAGCGCGACTGCACAGATGCAGGAGCGCGTATCAATCAACCTCAACCGCGACGAGCGCGTAGTGAGATCGGTAGTTTCGGTTTGGATTCGAGCGGATCGACAAAGAAGCGAGTGCCGTCACCGATGGTGATGGTACCGCCCCACTTATCGGCCTGATCAAATTCGATTTCGGTAACCACATCTTCCAGATCCTTCTTGGCAACATAAAGTGTCATCTCACCTGAATCTGATTCTCTTAACATGATCATGGGCATAACAGTTCTCCTTTTAACCTTGATCTAATCCCGATCTAATCGATTCAGGAGCTCGTCCTTCGTTTGGTACCAAGGAGAGGAAGCGCAGCATACATCTTGTATGTGAGCATCCTCGACGCCGGTAACGGGCGAAGGGCGAGCTCCCCTGAACGATTAGCGGACCAGGTCGTAGTTGTAGTCGGTCGTACCCATACCCATGGTCTCCTTGTCCAGCTGCTCAAGAACAGCGTTGGTCAAGGTGGTCAGGACATACATCGCACCTTCATAACCGAGGGTGGTCATGCGATGCAGATGGTGACGATCGAAAATCGGGAAGCCGATACGGATCAGTGGTACATGGAACTCTTCACCCTTGTGCAGCGTGTCGCGTTCGATGAACTTGCCGTAGCTGTTACCGATCATGAAGTCAGGCTTGTTGGTGAACATCAGTGAACGGAAGTGCCACAGATCTTTACCCGTATGAACTTCAGTGTTCTGACCGTACGGAGATTCTGCCAGCATGGTCTCCATTGCCTTCTTCCAACGCTTGTTGGCGCTGTTGCAGAGAACGTCAGTTGGCTCAGCACCGAGCTCCAACAGGAACTTGGTCATACCCATGACATAGTCAGCATCACCG
>Ga0316189_10005857_pt1 | contig 11787 bp, 13 predicted proteins | sample LowCovwburrow_MG_FD_204930 | JGI IMG/M metagenome (GOLD analysis project Ga0316189, IMG submission 204930) | Coastal sediment microbial communities from Maine, United States - Lowes Cove worm burrow | ecosystem: Environmental > Aquatic > Marine > Coastal > Sediment | place: USA: Maine... | reverse complement strand
TTACGGAGGAATCAAAAGAGGTAACAGAGAAATCTTTATCGAATCGAAAGACGGAGTTAAGAAGCGTTACTTAGTACCACTATCTAAACACATCTTGGTTCAAGATAATGATTTTGTGAGAGCAGGATTTAACCTTTCTGACGGAGCAACAACTCCTGCGGATATACTTTCAATCAAAGGACCTACAGCAGTTCAGGAATATTTAGTGAATGAAATTCAAGAAGTATACCGACTACAGGGTGTGAAAATAAATGACAAACATATCGAAGGAATTGTAAGTCAGATGATGCAGAAAGTTCACGTAATGGATGCTGGTGACACGAGCTTCTTGCAAGGAGAGATTGTTGATAAATTCTTATTCAGGGAGCATAATGATATGATCTTAGATAAGAAAGTTGTATCTGAATCTGGAGATTCTGAAAACTTCAAACCAGGTCAAATCATCACCGCTCGTGAACTCAGAGATGAAAACTCAACACTGAGACGTAAGGATATGAAGTTGATTCAAGTAAGAGATGCTCAAGCTGCGGTTTCTAAACCAACGCTACAAGGTATTACACAAGCTTCCTTGAAAACGGAAAGCTTCTTATCTGCAGCATCATTCCAGGAAACTACTAAAGTATTGAGTGAAGCTTCTATCAGAGGAAAGGCAGATCACTTAATTGGATTGAAAGAGAATGTAATTGTAGGACACTTAATCCCAGCAGGTACAGGGCAAAGAAGATTCAACGACCTAGTGGTAGGCTCTAAAGAGGAGTATGAAAAACTTACTGCACCGAAAGAAGTTGTAGAAGAGGTTGAAGAAGTAAAAACTGAAGTATAAAATGGCTGACGAGAAAGATAAAAAAGGAACAAACAATCAGATCAATATAGAGTTGCCGGAGGAAATAGCTGAAGGTGTCTATTCTAATCTCGCAATGGTTGCTCATTCTAATAGTGAGTTTGTGATCGATTTTATCCGATTGATGCCAGGTGTACCAAAGGCTAAAGTGAAATCTAGAGTGGTGATAACTCCGGAGCATGCCAAACGATTATTGAATGCATTGGCAGACAATATCAAGAAGTTCGAAGATAGCTTTGGTGATATTAAAAAAACAGAGGAGATGCCTAAGTTTCCAATTAATTTTGGAGGAACTGTAGGGGAGGCATAGTACGCCTCAAGCTCAGCTCATGTAAATCTGAGAAGTAGGATGTAAAATGTTATAATATATTTTGCATCCTACTTTCTGATTTGATACCTTTGCAATCCGAAATTTTCGGGAAGCACGACCGTAATAGAGAAATAAAAATTAATAATATATAATGCCTACTATACAACAATTAGTAAGAAAGGGTAGAAAGAAGTTGACTTCAAAGTCAAAATCTCCTGCATTGGACTCTTGTCCTCAGCGAAGAGGTGTATGTACAAGGGTATATACGACTACCCCAAAGAAGCCAAACTCAGCAATGAGAAAAGTAGCGAGAGTAAGACTGACAAATGGAAAAGAAGTGAATGCTTACATTCCAGGAGAAGGACACAACTTGCAAGAACACTCTATTGTATTGATTAGAGGTGGTAGAGTTAAAGATTTACCAGGTGTGAGATATCACATCATTAGAGGTGCTTTAGATACAGCGGGAGTGAGCGGAAGATTGCAGAGAAGATCTAAGTACGGTGCAAAGAGACCTAAGAAATAAATAATATAGAACGATGAGAAAATCTAAACCAAAGAAGAGATACATTCTTCCTGATCCAAAGTTTCAAGATACTTTGGTGACTAGATTCGTAAACTACTTAATGGAGGATGGTAAAAAGAGTATCGCCTACGGTATATTCTATGATGCCATCGCTATCGTTGAGGAGAAGTCGGAGGAAGGTGGACTTGAGACGTGGAAAAAAGCGCTTAACAACATTATGCCAGCGGTCGAAGTGAAGAGTAGAAGAGTTGGTGGAGCGACATTCCAAGTTCCTTTGGAAGTGAGACCTGATCGAAAGATCACATTGGGTATCAAGTGGATGATCCAATATGCAAGGGTAAGAGGGGAAAAAACGATGAAGGAGCGATTGGCAAATGAAATCATTGCCGGTGCAAAAGGTGAAGGAGCTGCTATCAAAAAGAAAGATGATACGCACAGAATGGCTGAAGCAAACAAAGCATTTTCTCACTTTAGGTTTTAATATTAAATACTGATGGCAAAAAGAGATCTCAAATACACGCGTAACATTGGTATTGCTGCGCATATTGATGCAGGAAAGACTACTACTACAGAGCGTATATTATATTATACTGGTGTAAGTCACAAGATTGGAGAAGTCCATGACGGTGCAGCTACTATGGACTGGATGGAGCAAGAGCAGGAAAGAGGTATTACAATTACTTCTGCTGCCACCACTGTTTTCTGGCCATACAAGGATAACGAATATCACATCAACATTATTGATACCCCTGGTCACGTTGATTTCACTGTTGAAGTGAACAGATCATTGAGAGTATTGGATGGGTTGGTTTTCTTGTTTAGCGCAGTTGATGGTGTTGAGCCGCAGTCTGAAACTAACTGGAGACTTGCTGATCAGTACAGTGTTGCTCGAATTGGATTTGTTAACAAAATGGACAGATCTGGTGCTGACTTCTTAAAAGTTTGTAATCAAGTAATAGAAATGTTGGGGACTAAAGCAGTGCCTCTTCAATTACCTATTGGTGCAGAAGACGATTTCAGAGGTGTAGTTGACTTGGTTGAAAACAGGGCAATGGTGTGGAACGAAGAGGACAACGGGATGACTTTCGAAGAAATCGAAATCCCTGCTGACATGGCGGATGAAGTCTTGGAGTACCGAGAGAAGCTTATTGAAGCTGTTGCTGAATATGATGAAGGTTTGATGGAGAAATTCTTCGATGATCCTGATTCGATCACAAGAGATGAAACTGTAGCTGCTTTAAGAGCCGCTACTATTGATATGGCATTTGTGCCAATGGTATGTGGATCTGCATTTAAGAACAAAGGTGTTCAGGCGATGCTTGATTACGTGATGGAGCTATTACCTTCACCTCTTGATAGGAATAGTGTTAAAGGGATTAACCCTGACACGGAAGAAGAGGTAGAAAGAACACCTGAATTGGATCAGCCATTCGCAGCGCTAGCTTTCAAAATTGCTACTGACCCATTTGTTGGGAGACTTTGTTTCGTAAGATCATACTCTGGTAAGTTGGAGTCAGGTTCTTATGTATTGAATGCTCGAACTGGAAAGAAAGAGAGAATCTCTCGTATCTTCCAAATGCACGCAAATAAGCAAAATCAAATTGACGAACTACACTGTGGTGATATCGCTGCTGTAGTTGGTTTCAAAGATATTAAGACAGGAGATACACTATGTGATGAGAAGCACAAAATAGTACTTGAGTCTATGGATTTCCCAGATCCAGTAATTGGATATGCTATCGAGCCTAAAACTCAGGCTGATGCAGATAAGATGGGTGTTGCGATTGCGAAGTTAGTTGAAGAAGATCCAACGCTTCAAGTAAATACCGATCACGAAACAGGTCAAACGATCATGAAAGGTATGGGTGAGCTTCACCTTGATATTATCATGGATAGAATGAGACGTGAATTCAAGGTTGAAATCAATCAAGGAGCTCCTCAAGTGGCCTACAAAGAGGCAATTCAAACTACGGTAGATCACAAGCAAGTTTATAAGAAGCAATCAGGTGGTAAAGGTAAGTTTGCTGATATTTCATTCGAGATCGGACCGAAAGATGAAGATTACGAAAAGGATGGCTTACAATTCGTTAATAAAATTGTTGGTGGTGTGATTCCTAAAGAATTCATTCCTTCAATTGAAAAAGGATTTGCAGGAGCAATGGTAAATGGACCACTAGCTGGTTATCCTTTAGATTCAATGAAAGTTAAATTGTATCATGGATCATTCCACGATGTGGATTCAGATGCATTATCATTTGAAATGGCGGCTAAGTTGGGCTTCAAAGAAGCTGCAGCCAAAGCTAGTCCAGTTTTACTTGAGCCTGTAATGGGAGTTGAGGTAGTGACACCTGATGAATACACTGGATCAATAACTGGTGACTTGAACAGGCGTAGAGGTGTTATGAGAGGAATGGACACAAGAGGAACTTCTGGTGTGATTAAATCGGATGTACCATTGTCAGAATTATTTGGTTATGTAACTGCACTAAGAACGATAAGTTCTGGTAGAGCTACAGCATCATTGACATTCTCACATTACGATCCAGTTCCTAAGAATATTGCCGAGAAGGTGATTGCAGAAGCAAAAGGCGAAACAGCATAATTAGAAATATCATGAATCAAAAAATAAGAATAAAGCTTAAGTCTTACGACCATAATTTGGTTGACAAATCTTCAGAGAAGATTGTAAGAGCGGTAAAAACTACTGGTGCTGTTGTAAGTGGTCCAATTCCATTGCCTACAGTGAAGGAAAAATTCACAGTATTGAAATCACCTCACGTGAATAAAAAAGCGAGAGAGCAATTTCAACTTTGTACGTATAAGAGATTAGTTGATATCTATTCTAACAGCGCTAAAACTGTTGATGCTTTGATGAAACTTGAACTTCCTAGTGGAGTTGATGTTGAGATCAAGGTTTGATCTAGATATATCATGATTTTTAGAACCATCTTGTGCAAAGCAAGATGGTTTTTTTGTTTAGAAGTATTCTTATTTAAGGATCAATTACAATTGATTATATTGTTGTTAAGTTATTATGAGTATAAAAATTGGAATTATTAATGTGTCTGATCGGGCAAGTGCTGGTGTGTATGAAGATATTCCTGGTAAGGCCATTGTAGCCACACTCAATGAATACCTCACTTCAGATTGGGAGCCAGTCTACGAAGTCATTCCTGATGAGCAAAGTGAGCTTGAGTCTGTGATGCGTAGGATGTCGGATCAAGATGGGTGTTGCCTGATCATCACAAGTGGTGGGACTGGTCCAGCAACGCGAGACGTGACGCCAGAGGCAACAGAAGCAGTGTGTGAAAAGATAATGCACGGTTTTGGGGAGTTGATGCGACAGGAGAGCTTTAAGTATGTTCCTACCGCCATTCTTTCTAGACAAACTGCTGGCATTCGGGGCAATACCCTTATCGTTAATCTTCCAGGAAAGCCTAAGGCCATTAGACAATGTTTGGATGCAGTTTTCCCTGCAATTCCATATTGCATTGATCTGATAGAAGGCCCTTACCTCGAATGTGATTCAAAGGTAATCCAAGTATTCCGTCCTAGTTCTAAGTAGATCTCTATGAGGAAAGTGATTTCGTATATTCTAATCTTGTTTGTAAAGGGATATCAGTATGCAATTTCACCGCTATTTCCGCCCTCTTGTAGATATACGCCTACCTGTTCAAGTTATACAATTCAAGCCATTCAAATTCATGGTCCTTTCAAAGGTGGGCTCTTGGCAGTCAAAAGAATAGCATCATGTCACCCATGGGGAGGACATGGGCATGATCCAGTTCCGCCTACTCAAAGTAATATTAAAAATGACTCTAACTAGTAATTGAGATTCATTACTTTTGAAGGATTGGACAATTTGGAAACCTACCTATGGACAATCTAAGAATCGATATGCATACGCATATCTTCCCTGAACATCTCCCTGACTTTGCAGCCAAATTTGGCTATGGCGGATTTATTTATTTGGATCATCATAGAAAAGGATTCGCTCGAATGATGCAGGGTAATAAGTTCTTTAGAGAAATTGAAGAGAACTGTTGGAATCCAGAGATTAGAATCGAAGATTATGCTAAACATGGTGTTCAATATCAGGTGGTATGCACCATTCCAGTTATGTTTTGTTACGGAGCAAAACCTAAGGATGGACTCGAAGTAGCACAATTTCTAAATGATGATATCGCTGAAACTGTCAGAAAGCACCCCAATAACTACATAGGGCTGGGGTCTATCCCAATGCAAGATACTGACTTGGCTATCCAAGAATTGGAACGATGTAAAAATGAACTGAAATTTCCAGGAATTCAAATTGGATCTAATGTCAATGATTTAAACCTAAGTGAAGATCAATTTTTCCCAATCTTCGAGGCTTGTCAAGACTTGGGTATGGCCATTATGGTGCATCCTTGGAATATGATGGGACAGGAGTACATGGAGAAATACTGGCTTCCCTGGTTAGTGGGAATGCCAGCAGAGACTTCCCGGGCTATATGTTCCATGATTTTCGGGGGAGTTTTTGAGCGTCTTCCAGAATTAAGAGTCAATTTTTCTCATGCTGGGGGTTCTTTCTTACCAACTATTGGAAGGGTAGAACATGGATTTAGTTCTCGACCTGATATCGTTGCGGTGAATAATCCAGTGAACCCGAGAGACTATTTGGGTAGGTTTTGGGTAGACTGCATCACTCATGATCCTAAGATGTTACAATATATTATTGATTTGGTAGGTATAGATAGGGTCACTTTAGGCTCAGATTACCCCTTTCCGTTGGGAGATTTGGAGATCGGTAAGTTTATCGAAAAAATGGACTTGAGTAAGGAGGATATACAAAAAATACATAGCCAATCGACTATTGAGTGGCTTGGGCTCGATGCAAAGGCAATGTAATTAGTCGTTATTTCTTACATCGTATGTTTGTAGTAGTATTGACTGATATTATATTAATCATAATAAGCAACTTTGATATGTCAAATGACCTAAGTAGCGAACATGGTTTATATAGCAATCGTAAGTATTTTAGCCTTTTATACGCTTTTCTTTTATTACTCTAGCAGGTTCAATGATGAAACTCATGATTCAGCTTCATAATATCATTTAGCTGACAATTTGATTGATTCTTTCATTACTCTTCCCTGAGACCATATTTATTTTGTGAAATAATTTATATTCTGTCATATTACATAAGCAAAGCTTATGATATAATATGATCCAAAAATCTCTCAATTACCAAAAAATTAGACAGCTCACCGAATACATTTGTGAACCACTTGTTCATGAAGATTATGTGGTACAACCGATTGTAGATGTCAGTCCTCCAAAATGGCATCTAGCGCACACTACTTGGTTCTTTGAGAATTTTGTTTTAGTTCCACATTACTCCAACTACAAAGTATGTAATAGTGATTATAGCTTTTTATTTAATAGTTATTATGAGACAGTAGGGGAGCGTGTACTCAGACCCAATCGCGGCAACCTGACCAGACCGGGTGTTGAAGAAGTGTATAGGTACCGTGAATATGTGGATAAACACATGATTCAATTGATTGATGACAACCTAGTAGCTGAGGTATTAGATATCATTGAAATGGGGCTACAGCATGAGCAGCAGCATCAAGAACTATTGGTATTCGACATCAAGTATATACTGGGCACAAACCCAATCTTCCCGACCTACCGGCAATTATTACCTTCTTCAGACATTATCCATAAAATAGAACCTTATAGTTATGTGGAGATAGAGGCTGGTCTATATACGATTGGGCATCAGGATGAGGGATTTTGTTTCGACAATGAATTAGGAGTTCATCAAGTCTATATTAACCCTTGCCGTATTATGGATAGATTGGTGACTAATGGGGAGTATTTATCCTTTATGGAATCAAGAGGATATGAAAAATTTCAACATTGGCTGGCTGAAGGCTGGGATTGGGTCAACCAAGGAAAAATACGATCGCCATTTCATTGGCATCAAGTTGATGGAGATTGGTATCAATATGAATTAAGAGGTGGGTTGACTAAACTAAATCTAAGTCAGCCAGTGACCCATGTTAGTTATTATGAAGCAGATGCGTATGCACGATGGAAAGGTAAACGATTACCAACAGAGTTTGAATGGGAAGCGGCAAGTCAGTCTGATATACTTAATACTAAAATGGAATCCAATTTAGCGGATAAAAAACAGTTTGGCCCACTGTCTCAGAAAGATAACAGCTCTCAGTTGCTAGGAGATGTATGGGAATGGACAAGTAGCAGCTACGGTCCATACCCAAACTACAAAACAGCAGAAGGGGCTTTGGGAGAATATAATGGCAAATTCATGATAAATCAAATGGTACTAAAAGGAGGCTCTTGCGCAACTCCTTCAGATCATATCAGAACTACCTATAGAAATTTTTTCCACCCACATCTACGTTGGCTCTTCTCAGGAATCCGTCTGGCAGAAAGCTATTGACATAAAAGCCGAAGATGGTTGAGGTATTAATTAACGTTCTCAAACTCATATATGGATAATCAATTTGCCGCAGATGTGCGGGAAGGACTTACTGCAATTAATAAGCACATTTCATCAAAATATTTTTATGACCGAAGAGGTGATGAACTTTTTCAACAAATCATGGGCCTTGAAGAATATTATCCAACAAGATCTGAGTATGAGATATTAGATACATATAAAGAAAGAATTCATCATATTTGTTCTTGCGATGGAAAATTCAGACTGATCGAATTAGGTGCCGGTGATGGGTACAAGACTAAAGTGCTACTGCGGTATTTTTTGAAGCAAGGGAGTGAGTTCGAGTATGTACCGGTCGATATATCACCAAATGCACTTAGTTTACTTGAGAATACGTTTCTCGAGGAATTCCCCACACTAAACATTTCACCTGTATGTGGAGACTACTTTAGGGTCTTGGAGGATCTTAAGGAAAACTCAAACATGAAGAGCACGGTATTGTTTTTGGGATCTAATATTGGCAACTTCTCTGAAGTAGATCGAAATTCATTTCTTTCATCAATGGCAAAAAACCTCAAACGTGATGATGTGGTCTTGATTGGATTTGATTTGAAAAAAGATCCTAATATCATACTCAGTGCTTATAATGATATGCACGGAGTGACTAGAGATTTCAACCTCAATCTCTTACATAGAATGAATAATCAGCTTGGAGCCAACTTTGATGTGAATGAATTTATTCATTATCCGACCTACAATCCTATTAGTGGGAAGGCAGAAAGCCACCTCCTGAGTAAGATAGAACAAACCGTTGCTTTTAAAAAACTGGATTTAGTGATAGAATTTCAAAAATGGGAACCAATACATCTTGAAATCTCAAGAAAGTTCTCATCCCTGGAGCTGGATGACATGGCTGAACTGAATTCTTTTGAACCTATTGATCACTTGTCTGATTCCAATGATTACTTCATGGATGTGTTGTGGCGAGTGCGATAGGATAGAAAATACTGTATTTAGAGTAGCTTTAATTGATTCATTGAGTGGATGCTTTCTTGCCGTGTGAGTAGTCGTGAATTAATCATATTATTCGCACTTGAATTGTGTAGGTTAGTTGATAAATCCGAAAAACATATTTACTTTTGGCGACTCAATACCAATCATATTTGCGCACGTGGCGGAATTGGTAGACGCGCCAGCTTGAGGGGCTGGTGACCGCAAGGTCGTGGAGGTTCGACTCCTCTCGTGCGCACATACCAAGCCTTTCTGATTTCAGAAAGGCTTTTTTTTAACTCATAGTTTGTGAATTACCTTATTTATGAATTATATTTATGATTCATAAATACGTTTCACAAATGATTACATTCACCTCTTCGCTACCAGATAACATACTAAGTAGGCTTAATGCAATGTCCAAAAGCCTTAATCTTCCTAAAAATAAACTTATTGAGAGAGCCTTGGTCATTTATTTAGATCAGCTTAATCGTGCAGAATATGTGAAGTCATATAAGATGGCAGGACAGGATGAGGATATCATGTCGATTGCTGAAGAAGGGATGACTGACTATCTCAAAAACATAGGTGAAGATGTTACAGGGTGAAATCTGGGAGATGTATTTCGACCCAACGAAAGGAAGTGAACAGTCTGGTAGACGCCCAGCTGTAATTATTAGTGGTAATATGATGAATCAATATTTAAAAGTAGTCATCGTTTGTCCGTTGACGACTTCAGTCAATAATTATAAAGGTAATGTGGTTTTGAAGCCATCTGTAGATAATAATCTTGATACCAAATCAGAAGTATTGGTATTTCATGTGAGATCTGTATCGAAAGAACGCCTAAAGAAAAGAATAGGTCGAATAACGGAGGGTGAACTGGATCAGGCAAAGCAAGGTTTGGTTGATATACTGAAGTATTAATCTGAGTTATGCATTGATATGTTACTTCAACAAACCTTTCCAGATCATCTTGATCATACTTATAGCTACGAGTAAGACAAAGAACAAAACAGGAAACCCGCCAAGATTTGATAGCATTTTTATACCGTTGATTCCTTGGGTACTGCCTTCCCCGGAAAAGGCAACCATCGTCTAGGCGATTGCTCCAATGATCACTCCCCAGACTATTTTGATAACAACGGAAGGCTTTACGCTATCTGGTGAAATACCGGTGGAACTGATGCTGCTCATCGCAGATGTATTGGAGTCTGCCGCAGTGACATATGATAGAAATGAAACACCTAAAAAGATATAGCTTATAATTTGGGGAAATGGCAGGCGATCGAATAAGGCATAGATGACACGACTGTAACCTCCTTCTTGATTGAGGATTGCATAAAGCGGGGAACCTTCTCCAGACATGTCAAAATTGATTGCCGTACCGCTGAATATCATCATCCATACACAGGCGAAGATGGCCAGAAAACACTAAGTCTGAGTTGCTTCATCTAAGCCTCAGATAATTTATTCAAAGTGATAAAGAAAAATTATCATTGCAGTAAAAGCAGGCTTAGGATTATCCTTGATCTCAAGGGTCACTTTAAGTTGAGCTTTAGTAATCCCTCTTAAATTCACTATTGAGTCGAGCTTAGCGCGAAGACGCACTTCATTATTGACTAACACAGGTTGACCAAACTTCAGTTTCTCGACACCATAGTTGATCATCATCTTGAGATTGTGTATCTCGGCTATTTGAGCCCATAAGTAAGGGGCTACAGATACAGTGAGGTATCCATGAGCAATTGTAGATTTGAAAGGGCCTTCTTTCGCAGCTCTCTCAGGATCGGTATGAATCCATTGGTGGTCAATAGTTGCAGTCGCAAATTGATTGATTTGCTCTTGTGTGATTTTCAAATAATCTGACACACCTAGTTCTTTGCCAAGGTACGCCTCGAACTCTTCATGACTGCCGATGATAAGTTTGCTCATTGTTTCTTCCATATTTCTGTGCTTATTCAGCGAAGATAGGGGATTTTACTAACAATTGGTAGTTAGTGTTGGATTGGGGTTGATTTTATGCCTTCTCCCTTAGATTAATCTTGATTCGAACGAATTCTGGCTATCAGACCATCATTAAATAGCAGATCAACCCTAATCTACAATCCATCAATTGATAAGGGGCATTGATCAATTCTACTAGGTAAGTGATGTAAGACCTCATCAAATTAGCATTATGAAACTAAACAAAAAAGATATGAAAAATGTAATTAAACTTTCACTAGTCGCTGGATTGCTATTCAATATAGCATGTAACGATGATGACACTCAAACACCTGTAGCACATGACATTAGCACATTTAAAGGAACACAAAGCCCAGGTGATGTTTGGGATTGGGCGTTAGATAACGATGACAATACTTTTGTTACGGTATGGGATTATGGAACTTTTGATGATGAGTCAGATGATATTACAATAGAAGGGACTTTTAATACATTGCCATCTGGGTTTTTGGAATGTAAAATTACTAATGTTACTCCTGAGAGTGCTGAAATTCCTGATGATGGAACGGCTTGGTTCTATGCAATGCACTTACCTAATATGACGATGATTATCAAACCTGAAGGAAGCATCAAAGGTGATTTGATTTCTGCTGTAGCCTCTGGAGACTGTGCCGATGTAGCTGGAGAGTACAACTACTTCATGATTGCTCCTGGCAATG
>Ga0316189_10005856_pt1 | contig 11787 bp, 10 predicted proteins | sample LowCovwburrow_MG_FD_204930 | JGI IMG/M metagenome (GOLD analysis project Ga0316189, IMG submission 204930) | Coastal sediment microbial communities from Maine, United States - Lowes Cove worm burrow | ecosystem: Environmental > Aquatic > Marine > Coastal > Sediment | place: USA: Maine... | reverse complement strand
TTGATAAATATTTCCAGATAGCGCCTTGCTTCCGCGATGAAGACGCGCGGGCCGACCGGTCACCGGGTGAGTTTTACCAGCTTGATATGGAAATGAGCTTCGTGACGCAAGAAGATGTCTTCAACGCTATTGAGCCAGTGATTGCAGGGGTCTTTAAGGAATTCTCGGATAAGAAAATTGATGAGGCGGCCTTCCCGCGCATTCCGTACAAAGAAAGTATGATGAAATACGGTAACGACAAGCCAGACCTTCGCAATCCGATCATCATTCAAGATGTTACTGAGCACTTCCGCGGATCAGGCTTTGGTATTTTTGCGGGCATGATTGAAAACGGCGCTGTGGTACGCGCGGTTGCCGCTCCAGGCGCAGGCGCTAAATCACGGAAATTTTTCGATAGCACGAACGATTGGGCGCGCCGCGAAGGCTATGCCGGCCTTGGGTATATAAAGATCACTGACGGCGCAGCAGGCGGACCGATTGCCAAGAACCTCGGCGAAGAGCGCACACAGGCGATCATTGATCAGCTGGGTCTAGGCGAGAACGACGGTGTCTTCTTTGCTTGTGATAAGGAGGCTGGCGCAGCAAAGTTAGCTGGTGTTGCTAGAACCCGTGTCGCAGAAGAGCTGGATATTATCCCGGGTGATGAATTCAAATTCTGTTGGATCGTGGATTACCCGATGTTTGAGTATGACGAGGATAATAAGAAGATCGACTTCTCACACAATCCTTTCTCAATGCCGCAAGGCGGTATGGAGGCCCTTGAAAATGAAGATCCGCTGGAAATTTTAGCATACCAGTATGATATTGTTTGTAACGGTATCGAGCTATCTTCCGGCGCTATCAGAAATCACCGCCCTGATATTATGATCAAGGCCTTTGGTATGGCGGGCTATAGTGAAGAGGTTGTCGAGCAGGAATTCGGAGGCATGCTGAACGCCTTCAAATACGGCGCTCCGCCCCACGGTGGTATCGCACCGGGCGTTGACAGGATCGTTATGCTGCTTGCTGATGAGCCAAATATTCGCGAGGTTATCCTGTTCCCAATGAACCAGCGGGCAGAAGATTTGATGATGCAGGCGCCCAGTACGGTTGAGCCAAAGCAGCTGCGCGAATTGCATATTAGAACAGTTGAACCACCGAAAAAAGAAAACGAATAACGGGAAGCGGGGCAGGGTTCACCTTTGTCCCGTTTTGCTTTAAAGACCAATGTTATATATTTCCCAAGTGGCCATCAGGCACCAAGCGAAAGGTTCTCCATGACTGATAAGATTCTCGTTCTCGATTTTGGCTCTCAGGTTACCCAGTTGATCGCTCGTAGAGTCCGCGAAGCTGGCGTTTACTGCGAGATTGTCCCTTTCAATCAGGCCGCTGACATGATCGAGGGCTTTGGGGCGACGGGTATTATTCTATCCGGCGGACCAGCATCAGTGACGCACCATGATACGCCGCGTGCACCGGATCAGGTTTTCGCACTGGGCGTTCCTGTTCTGGGAATATGCTACGGCCAGCAGACGATGGTTCAACAGCTCGGCGGTAATGTCAGCACGTCTGATCACCAAGAATTTGGCCATGCTGATCTAACACTGCGGGAAAAGTGCGCTTTATTTGATGATGTTGGCGAGATCGGCGATGAGAAGGTCGTGTGGATGAGCCACGGCGATCATGTCGATGCTCTGCCAGAAGGCTTCAAAGCTGTAGCGACGTCAAACGGCGCGCCTTACGCGGCTATCTCCGATGAAAATAGACGCTTCTACGGCGTTCAATTCCATCCTGAAGTCGCCCATACCAGCATTGGGCGTGAGTTATTACATAATTTTGTTCGGGGCATATGTGGCTGCACAGGTGACTGGACAATGGCTAGTTTCCGCGAGACGAAAATTGCGGAAATCCGGGCCCAAGTTGGCGACAAGCGCGTCATCTGCGGTTTGTCTGGCGGCGTCGATAGCTCGGTCGTTGCAGTGATGTTGCATGAAGCGATCGGCGAGCAGCTGACGTGCGTTTATGTCGATCACGGCCTTATGCGCCTTGGCGAGAGCGAACAGGTTGTTACGCTGTTCCGCGAGCATTATAAAATTAACTTAGTCCACCGGGATGCATCCGAGTTATTTCTAGGCGAACTAGAGGGTGTTTCTGACCCCGAGCGTAAGCGCAAGATCATTGGTAAGCTGTTCATCGATGTGTTTGAGGAAGAAGCAAAGCGGGTCGGCGGTGCGGATTTCTTGGCGCAAGGAACGCTTTATCCTGATGTAATCGAGTCGGTTTCGTTCATCGGTGGGCCAAGCGTTACGATCAAATCACACCATAATGTTGGTGGCTTGCCCGAGCGAATGAATATGGGCCTTGTTGAGCCGCTGCGCGAGCTATTCAAAGACGAAGTGAGATTGTTAGGCCAAGAATTAGGCCTACACGAGGATTTCGTAAAGCGGCATCCTTTCCCCGGGCCGGGGCTAGCGATCCGTATCCCGGGAGAGATCACCCGCGAAAAGGCTGATATTCTCAGAAAAGCCGATGCCATCTATCTGGACGAGATCAGAAAAGCTGGCTTGTACGATGATATCTGGCAGGCTTTTGCAGTTCTGCTGCCGGTCAAGACCGTAGGTGTGATGGGCGATAGCCGGACATATGATCATGTTTGCGCCATCCGAGCGGTTAATTCCACAGATGGGATGACTGCAAACTATTATCCCTATCCACACGATTTCCTCGGCCGGGTAGCCACGCGCATCATCAATGAAGTTCGCGGCATCAACCGCGTGGTATATGACATTACCTCAAAGCCGCCCGGAACCATCGAGTGGGAATAGATTCTATACTTCGAGTATAGAAAACAAGACGTAGGTATTGCTGAAGTTGGTATTGTTGAAGGTAGACATAGAACAATAGATACTCTTCTCAATCACTACTTTGATGGATAACAAAGATACTAATGTATATGAGTTAGGGATAAACACACCATCAAAATACGCAAGAGACAGTGAAGAAACATCTTACGTTTTGTTCAGAGGCACACAAAAAGCAAGTGTCAGTACTTTGAAAATGGAAATGGCAACCATCATCGCTTGTCAGCGTTTGTTGTATGAGTTTAGGGAAAGGAGAATTAAATGTTTGTTCCTCCGGGATTTCAAGAAGTTAGAGAAATAGAAATTCTAAAAATTATTGAGAATTTCCCCTTAGCAACAATAGTTTGCAATAATGACGGCGACTTAATTGCTAATCATATTCCACTGTTGCGAATAAACGAAAACTCCTATTTGGGGCATATCGCCAAGGCAAATCCTCTTTATTCAATCTTTCCAAGTGGGGTTGATGCAATCGCTATTTTTTTGTCAGAAGATTCTTATATCTCACCAAATTGGTATCCCACAAAAGGGCAGACACATCGGCGTGTACCGACTTGGAATTATCAAGCTGTGCATATAAAAGGTAGGCTATCTTTTGATGACTCCAAAAAAGCAAAATTACGTGCAGTTGGATCCCTCACAAAAATGCAGGAAAGAATTCATTCGGGAGATGCAGAGTGGAAAATATCCGATGCTCCTAAAGACTACATAGAGAAAATGTTGGATTCTATTGTGGCAATTCAATTTGACGTTAAAAACATTTTTGCTATGAGTAAGCTTAGTCAGGATAGAGAAACAATCGATTACAATTCAGTTAAAAAAATTATGAAAGAACAGAATAAGAATTTTCTATTTGGCGCAATGGACAACTTGGAGCGGGATTAATAAAATTACTTCACTCAACGAGCTTTCAAACAGTTTTCCAAGGTTTCTGTTGCCTTTCAATTGTCACACAGAAGTCAGTATTGAGTGTTTTCAAGCGATAAAGTGAGAAAGTTGTTAGAAAATTTAAACTGACTCAGTTAAAATAATGATTACAACGATGGAACTATTGGGTCGGAATAATGGGCTAATTGATGATATCACACCATCATAAAACTGTATTCGTTCATATCCCTAAATGCGGCGGGACTAGTGTTGAGCGCGCATTTCTAATGGATATAGGCCTGGATATGAAAGGCCGAGATGTTTTTTGCATGCGTTCCAATGACGATCCGCTATTGGGACCGCGAGTGTTAGATCATATGACAGCGCAGGAATATGTGGACCATCAGTATGTGGCGCCATGGCAGCAAACAAACTATTATTGGTTTGCCCTTACGCGTTGCCCGGTAAAGCGGGTTCTATCGACTTATAATTATTTCGGTATGAAGATGAGTCTTTCACGCTTTGTTCAAGAGTGGATACCTAAACAATTTTTGGCCAGGAATGAAGCAAACAACAAGGACCGTGGGCATCATTATTTTATGCGCCCGCAGGTGGAATTTATCACCGATGGCGACGGTAGACTATTAGTGGATGACCTGATCAAATTAGAGGACCTGTGTCAGGCAACTAGCATGATTGCCGATAGGACCGGTTTAAAGTCTGAGATCACCCATGCTAATAAGTCCCATATGGCCAAAATGACCGTGGACGATTTTTCGCGTACTGATCTGGACTTAATATCTGAAATCTATATAGATGATTTTGAAGCTCTGGGCTACGCTGCCCCATAGAGTCGTTATAAATATTAAGCGCCGCGGCGCCATAGAGAGGAAAATACATGTCTGATTTAGTAAGCTGTCAAACCTGCGGCAAAAGTGTTTCAGCTTCTGCTGTTGCCTGCCCCCACTGTGGTGCGTCAGGGCAGGGTGCGGTTTCTTCCAAAAGTGGATTGATTGCACTCATCTTGGCATTTTTTCTCGGCGCACTTGGTATTCACAATTTTTATCTCGGCCGGGTTTTCCGGGGCGTGTTTCAGCTTATACTGTTCGGTATTGCCTCGCTTTTAATGGTTTTTCTAATCGGGTGGTTGCTCTATTTGCCCCTTCTAGCGTGGGTCTTTTTGGAGTTCGTCTTCATTCTACTTGGTGGGGCCCGAGACGGTGACGGCATGAAAGTTAAGCTGTAAGTCATTAGGTGCGCCTTGCGCCGAACGGATAGCTCGCATAAGTGTTTGGCACATCCGCAGGATTGATGATAGAAGAATACAACCTTGATAATTAGGATGCCTTATGAGTAAATTTATTGAATGCGGAACATGCACGACTTCGATAGCGCCCAACGCGGTTTCATGCCCTAAGTGCGGAGCACCGAACGAAGGACCGAAGGGGTTAATCGAGTGCCGCACGTGCGCTAAAGAGATAGCTGCATCAGCATCGTCATGCCCGGCATGCGGCGCGCCGAACGAAGTTGCTAAGGGTTCGAAGGATTTTTGGGTCTATCTGATAGCTTGGCTGATTCTAGGCGGGCTGGGAGTGCACAAGTTCTATCTTGGAAAGACTGGTATGGGAGTCTTCTATATCGTGCTGCTTCTATTCGGATTCGTCACATTTGGGCTCGGTGGATTGGTTCTGCTTGGTTTCTTAATTTACGATTTGATTATGCTCTTGTTGGGCAAAACCAAAGACGAGACAGGGCGTATACTGAAGCCATAGTTTCAACCCTAGGCCTGGTGGTGCAGAATGTTCTGTAGCCAGTGCATACTTTGCCAATGGCTGATCGGAGTGAGTGATGTCGACAACCAATAAAAATGAGTCTGTAAAGCTTTCCCCCATGGTCCGGCGCCGTACGGCCAAAGATATATCGAACCGTAAGGGCAAAGAGCCGATTGTATCACTAACGGCTTATATCACTCCAATGGCAGCGCGGCTGGATGATTATTGTGATTTCCTGTTGGTCGGTGATTCTCTCGGTATGGTGCTGTATGGAATGGAAAGCACGGTCGGTGTAACGCTTGATATGATGATTACTCACGGCAAGGCGGTCATGCGCGGCGCGAAGAAAGCACTTGTGGTCATTGATATGCCGTTCGGCTCCTACGAGGAAAGCAAGGAGCAGGCCTTCAGAAATGCAGCTCGCGTCCTCAGCGAAACTGGGGCAGGGGCGGTTAAGCTTGAAGGTGGCAAGGAGATGGCTGAAACGGTCGAATTTCTTGTTAAACGCGGCGTTCCGGTCCTTGGTCATGTGGGGCTGATGCCGCAGAGTGTAAATGTTTATGGCGGCTACGGTGCTCACGGGCGCGTAAAAGAAGAATGGCAACCCATCCTTGACGATGCAAAGGCGATTGCGGACGCTGGGGCTTTTGCAACGGTATTAGAGGGTGTGGCTGAGCCTTTGGCTGCTCACTTGGCGAAAGAGATCAGCAATCCGATCATCGGCATTGGTGCATCAGCTGAATGCGATGGTCAGATATTGGTGACAGAGGACATGCTAGGCCTTTTCAGCTTTAATCCCAAATTTGTAAAGCGTTACGCAGAGATTGGAACCGATATTGCCAAGGCTGTAGAGGGGTATGCGAGCGATGTTCGTGCCCGCAAATTTCCTGGTGACGAAGAAACATACAAGATGAAGAAGCCTTCTTAATCCGAATTCTGGCAGTCTTTTATTAGGCTTTTATCGGGCCTGCCCGAATTTTGCCGCATAAACCATCAAAAAAGATGCTAGTTAACCGAAATCATAGCGGTTCCCGTTTGCTTTGTTGCGGCGCTTTGGCTATGTTACGGCCCAAATTGTAATAACTTAAACGGTCCCCTGTTTCGTGCAGCTGGGCCGAGGAGCGACGTTTCGTGTCAGATCCCAATAATGATCTATTGATTGAAGAAGTTGATGATGAGGTGCGGAGCGCCCAAATGAAGGCCTTTTGGCAAGCGTGGGGGATGTATATCATTGGCCTCGCTGTTTTTGTCGTGGTTGTTGTCGCGGGGCGTGAGATCTGGATGAACCAGCAGATTAAAGCTGAGAGCGAGGCCAGCATGGCTTATGATAAGATCAGTAAAGAAAGTATCGCCGCCGACAATCCAGCGGATGCCTGGCAAGCCGGTATAGAGTCAGTTTCTGGTGGCTATGCTGATCTAGCAGCCTTTCGTTTGGCTGCCGCCGAGTTAGATGCCGGAAATTTAGACAGCGCTATCGCAGCCTGGGATTCGATCATTAGTGATTCAGCTGCTGATCCGACCATGAAAGACTTGGCTCGGATACAGTCGGCTTCGGTATTATTGCAAAAAGGCGACTATGCTGCAGCGCGCGGCAGGGCGAGCGTACTCACTGGTGATGACAGCGCATGGGACATGCCAGCGCGTGAGCTGATAGCCCTGATCGACCTTCAAGAAGGTAAGCTTGGAGCAGCACTCCAGCATTATCAGTCTCTGCAGGCCGAGCAAACAATGCCAGCCTCAATGAAAGAGCGAGTGACAAGAATGGCTCAGTATTTGTCAGCTGAAGTAAGATTGGAATCAGCGGCCGATGAGACGGCAAATGAACAAAATGCCTCGGCCCCTTCTCAGGGTGACGCCACTATTGGCGATGCTCAAGATAGCGAAGGTGAAGTAACGGGCGATACGGTCAGCGAAGAAAAATCAAAAGAAAGCCAGCCATCATGAAGGTTACTCGAATAATAGGTATATCAATATTAACCGTCGCTCTCGGCGCTTGCAGTTCTGGTGGTAGCAAAAAAAGCACTTACGATGATGGCGGTAAAGAACGGCTGGCGATCTTGAGCTCAGCTCAGGGTATCGAAGCAAGTGACGCCTTGGTGAACTCGCCGGTTATTCTGCCGCGGCCCTATACCAACAATCAGTGGGCACAGGCGGGGGGCAACCCAACAAATGCGGTCCACCATTTGACGATTGCCGATCAATTAAGCGAAGTGTGGAGCCGGAATATCGGAAGCGGCTCATCCACATACCAGCGGTTAGTGTCTGGTCCGGTTGTTAAGGACGGTGTCGTTTACGCGATGGACACTCGTTCAAATGTTTCGGCTGTGAATCTAGCGAACGGTGCTCGAGTTTGGACAAAAGAATTAAAGGACCCTGATGAACGCTCAAAAGTCGGATTTGGCGGCGGCGTTGCTGCAGACGGCGACAAACTGTATGTAACCAGCGGCTATGGCTTTGTAGCTGCGCTTGAGGCTTCAACAGGTAATGAGCTTTGGCGCTTTCCTGGTAAAATTCCGATGCGCGGGACACCAACCGTTGCCGATGGCCGGGTGTTTTCGCTAACGCAGGATAACCAAATTTTAGTTTTAGATGCGGAAACTGGTGGTTTGATTTGGGATCAAGTTGGAATCGCAGAAACCGCAAGCATGCTAGGCGCTGCGTCGACGGCGATTGATGAGGGTGTGGCCCTGATCGCATTATCGTCGGGTGAACTTATCGCGATGCAGGCAGCCAATGGTAATCCGCTGTGGCAGGATGGCTTAACCAGCAGTAACCGACTGACACCGCTTGCGACGCTTGCCGATATTGACGGCAATCCAGTCATTCATAATGGGCGGGCATACGCGTCCAGCCACGCAGGCCGCATGGTTGCGATTGATATGCGCACCGGTGAGCGGGCATGGGAAGCTGATATAGCAAGTGTCACGACACCTTGGATTGCTGGTAACTATGCCTTTATCGTTACGGTAGACGCAGAGATTGCCGCCGTTCAACTAAGTGATGGCCGTGTGCGCTGGGTTTCACAAATGCAGCGTTTCAAGGATCAGGACGATTTTAAGAATTTGATCAAGTGGAACGGACCAGTGCTTGCCGGGGACAGATTAATCCTGACAAGCTCACATGGGTTTATCGCGACAGTCTCTCCCTATACCGGTGATATTATTTCGGTAAAGAAGGTTGGGACTGGTTCAAGTACGGCGCCAATTGTCGTCGATAATACCCTTATCGTTTTAAATGACGCAGGCGAATTGGTTGCGTATCGCTGATTACAGCAAATTAGGATAAATGTGTTTATATGGCTTTCACCCTCGCAATTGTGGGTCGTCCCAACGTTGGAAAATCGACACTTTTCAATCGCTTAGCGGGCAAGCGCTTGGCAATTGTTGACGATACACCGGGTGTCACTCGTGATCGCCGTGAAGGCGAAGCACGCCTTTCCGATCTCAGGTTTTCCATCTTTGATACGGCAGGCTTCGAGATCGGCAAGCCTGGAACATTGTTCGATCGGATGCGACAGCAAACGGACCGAGCGATTGAGGAAGCCGATGTCGTTCTGATGCTCTATGATGCTCGCGCGGGTGTTACGCCGCTTGACAAAGACTTCGCCTCTATCCTCAGAAAAGGCGATACGCCGGTCATTCTTGCTGCAAACAAATGCGAAGGAAAGATTGTTCAAGGGGGTGTTTACGAAGCCTACGGCCTTGGGCTTGGAGAGCCAATTGCCCTATCAGCCGAACACGGCGAGGGCCTAGCCGAGCTGTATGGTGAGATCGTCGAGAAGCTTCGCGAGTCTGGAATTGATCCTTATGCTGATGAAGATAAAGACAGTGAGCAAGATCGCGGCGAGCGTGAAGCTGGTCCGGATGAAGGCGATATGGAATATGAGTTTGAAGATACCTACGAGGAAGTCTCGGATAAGCGGCCTCTAAGGCTAGCTATCGTTGGGCGCCCAAATGCTGGCAAATCCACGTTGATCAATCAGTTGCTCGGTGAAGATCGGATGATCACGGGCGAGGAGGCTGGTCTTACTCGCGATTCTATCGGTGTGGATTGGCAATGGGACGGGCTGCCGGTTCGATTATTTGACACAGCAGGCATGCGGAAACGCGCTCGTGTTAACGAGAAGCTTGAAAAATTATCGGTCGCTGACAGCCTGCGGGCCATCCAGTATGCTGAAGTGGTTGTGTTGATTTTGGACGGCGAATTGGGAATTGAAAATCAAGATTTAAAAATCGCCGAGCTGGTCGCCCGCGAGGGTCGGGCGCTGGTGATAGCCCTTAACAAATGGGATGCGGTCGATGACCGTGTTCAGGTACAGCGTGACCTCCGTGATGCGCTGACGCGTTCACTTCCGCAGCTAAAGGGCGTTCGGATTGTCAACATGTCGGGCCTTACTGGAAAAGGCACTCAGCATATGATGCCGGCAGTCGCGGAGACCTATGAGACATGGAATGCGCGAATTCCCACCGCGGCCTTCAATGAGTGGCTTGCTGATACGATTGAAAAGCATCCACCGCCAGGCGTATCGGGCCAGCGGATTAAAATTCGTTATGGCGCGCAGATCAAGACGCGGCCACCAACCTATTTGCTATTTTGTAACCGGCCTGAGGATTTGCCTGATAGCTATACCAGATATCTTGAAAATGAACTTCGGCGTGACTTTAATTTGCAAGCAGTGCCACTGCGCATCCAATTCCGAAAGGGTGCTAATCCATATGAGGGTCGGCGACGTAAGAATCGTGACAGCAAGCGTGGTAAGACTTGGAGCACGAGTTAGGAGTTTATAATGTCATTTGTTCAAACCGCCCATCCTGATCGACGAGCGATTGGCGCCTGGTTGTTTATCATGGCATTTCTGGTTTTCATTATGGTCATGGTGGGCGGCGCAACGCGGCTCACAGAGTCGGGCCTGTCGATGGTCAACTGGCACCCGGTGACCGGTGTGCTGCCGCCTCTCAGTGACGGGGCTTGGCAGGCTGAGCTAACTAATTACCGCGCATCACCGGAATATCAGCAGATCAACAAAGGTATGTCGGTTGACGAGTTTAAGCAGATATACTGGTGGGAGTGGGGCCACCGCCTGATGGGGCGTATCTTGGGTCTTGCCTTCTTGATCCCCTTAATTTGGTTTTGGCGCCGCGAGCAGATTCCAAGCGGCTATAAGCCTAGGCTGGTAGGCCTCTTCTTTCTCGGCGGGCTTCAAGGGTTACTGGGTTGGTATATGGTCAAGTCTGGCCTCGTGGATGTGCCAGAGGTGTCTCAGTACCGTTTAGCTGCCCATTTGATGACCGCGATGCTACTCTTTGCCGTCTTGCTGTGGACGGCCTTAGACATGGTCAGGCCGGTCCCAAGTGGTAGCTCAAAAAAATTAAAGCGGCTTACGTACGGCTTATTAGGGTTCTTCACACTGCAGGTCTTTATGGGTGCTATGGTTGCAGGGCTGAAAGCAGGCATGATGTATAATGACTGGCCGACGATGGGCGGTACTTTTATGCCGAGTGAGGTATATGAGGGCACTAGTTTGCTGATGACCTTTTTTGAAGATCATGCAACGGTGCAGTTTAATCACCGGATCGGGGCTTATATATTTGCCGCACTGGCCCTCCTAGTATGGGTAAAAGCAGCAAGGTTGCAGCTTCCCGCCGTTCGGCGAGCCGCGCACTTCATGCTGCTGGCTGTTTCGCTTCAGATATTCATGGGCATAGTAACGCTTCTGCTGATCGTCCCCGTTTCATGGGGAACGGCGCATCAGGGCGGCGGCGTCCTATTACTGGCAACAATCATTCTATTGTTGCACGAACAACGGAATTCGGTCGCGGCATAAAGAAAAGCCCCAACGCTCAACGAGAGGGCCGGGGCTTTGTTATCTGTCGTTGGTTGCTTACTCGTCAGCGACTTTCACGATCATTTTTCCGAGGTTCTTACCTTGCATCATATCAATCAAAGCCTGGGGAGCATTCTCTAGCCCCTCAACCACTGTTTCTTCATATCGAAGCGTTCCATCCGTAAGCATTTTCGCTCCGATTGGGATCCATTCCAGCGCTTCCTGCATATATTGGAAGACGATGAAACCCTTCATCATTACGCCTCGGCCGATCATGTTAGCAATATTTCTCGGCCCAGCGGGCATCTCCTTGATGTCGGTATTATAGCTTGAAATCCAGCCGCATAGCGCGACCCGCGCGCCGAAGTTATGTTGGTTAAGGGCAGCTTCAAAAATCGGCCCGCCAACATTTTCAAAGTGAACATCAATACCGTTAGGGCAGGCTTCTGCCATCGCGTGGTAGACGCTAACGTCTGATTTATAA
>Ga0316189_10005855_pt1 | contig 11788 bp, 9 predicted proteins | sample LowCovwburrow_MG_FD_204930 | JGI IMG/M metagenome (GOLD analysis project Ga0316189, IMG submission 204930) | Coastal sediment microbial communities from Maine, United States - Lowes Cove worm burrow | ecosystem: Environmental > Aquatic > Marine > Coastal > Sediment | place: USA: Maine... | reverse complement strand
GGGAGCAAAAAACACAAATTCAGATAATCGCCAGTTCAATGACGGGAGGTATTCTTGCCATCTGCATCCAAGGATTGGTTGATTTTGAGTATAACACAACCACAATATGGCTGTATCTCGCCATGACAACCGCTGCGGTCAATCTTGCAGAAATTGAACGACAAAACAAGACGATATGTTTAAAATAAGAAGTGTTCCATCGTCAATACGTTCGCTGGTTATCATAGCAGGTATATTTATGATAACCGACGTCAGCTTTGCGGAAGATTACAACATAGCTCACTCCCCGTTCGGATTCACCCCGGCAGCTGTCATTCCTCCATTTCAATACGGCCTGAACAATCCATACACGTTTGCAGCGGATTTAGGAGTTCGATGGGATCGATCGCTCAATTTTATCTGGACACGAATTCAGCCCGACTTGACAACAAAGCAATATCATTGGATGCATGAAAGGCAGCTGTCGGATGTCCCCAAACAAATCCGTTTGACAGCCAATATTATAATCGGGAGCCCGCGTCATGATTCCCGATATGATCAATATGCCCTGAGTAACAGAAGTTTTCTGCCGAAAGATGAGAAGGCTTACAGAAAATTTGTTCAAAAACTTGTGGAAAGGTATGACGGAGACGGCATTTCTGATATGCCCGAACTGCGCGTACCTATTAAACACTGGCAGGTTGATAATGAACCTCCTCATGGACTGGGTGATTATGCAGCATTTCTACAGATGACCTGTAAGGCTGTCAAAGAGGCTGATCCGGATGCCAAGGTGCTTATCGGCGGAGTACCGGGTTTTCCACCTGCCTCTCGATATATTGATAATTTTAAGAGGTCTTACCTCCCCATACTTGATGATCTCAGCAAATTTAAAAAAAGTTGCTTTGACATCTTCGATTTTCACTGGTACGGAAATGCTGCGGGAGACTATCTGGAGATGAAAGAAGCCTACACGCATATTCAGGACGCATTAAAAAAGAGAAACCTGATGCCTCCAGATGGTTTCTGGATGACGGAAATGGGAACATACAGCGGCGACCCGGCCCCTGTACGAATGCTTTCTTCTGTCGATTTTCCTTTTCAGACAGAAAAACAGCAGGCTGCGGATCTGGTTAAAAGAAATGTGTACGCTCTTTCTTTAGGAATAAAAAAAATATTTATGGCCTTCGGGATTACGGAGGGCTTTAAATGCGATGAAGGCTATTTTGACTTCACCGGGTTGATCTATGACGGAAAATACGGGAACGACCAAGGGAAAGGAGTTAAGAAACTTGCCTATTACGCCTATCAGAAAATGACTGAAATCTTGGAAGGCTCAGATTGGGAGAGCATAAGAATTATTCAAGATAAAGACGGGATACACATCTACAGATTGTACAAAAACGGTAAGCCGATTTGGATCGCCTGGAACGATAACAGTGGAGCAAGACCTGTCACCTTAAGATTGGATAACAATACAGCGGGAGTGACCATTACGGAGTCTGTACCTCATTACGCATCAGGAAAAGATGTTGCACCTTCTTATACAATTTTCCAAAACATTAAAGGGGAAATTTCAAAAACCTCTCCTCCGCAGCTGACCTTCAAACTGAATACATCTCCTGTATTTATAGAAGAACGTTAGGATTATCAGCACCACTTCCAACCACTTCATTCTCATGCGAAAATACTTCCTCCCCGCAGGTCTCATTCTCGCAGCGTTTTTTGCCCTTACCCTACCGAATCCGGGTATTTTTTTGGCAGAGCACAGCAGCATCAAGCTTACCATTATCATTATCTTTCTGGTGAGCGGGTACCAGACCGGCACAGCCGGAATACCCCTTAATCGGGGTCTTCTCCATATTTTCCTGACTGCGGCAACTGTTTCCCTGTTTCTGGCTCCGTTGCTGGGTCTTGCCATCGGCAGCTTGCTCGCCCTGCCCCCTTCTCTCCTTATCGGGCTGCTCATCATCTGCGCAGTTCCCCCCACTCTTTCCTCCGGGATTGTGATTACCGGCGTAAGCGGGGGCAACACGGTCCTGGCCCTGATACTGACCATCAGCCTCAATCTCGCCGGCATTCTGACCCTGCCGATTATCCTCCATCTCTGCCTCAAGGCAAGCGGACCGGTTACACTCGATCAATGGGCCCTGTTCACTAAAATGCTCCTGCTGGTTCTGCTGCCCTTTATTGTCGGAAAAACAGTCAGAACCATGCTGAAAAAACAGCGCGTCTCGCCGCGCTGGAGTTATGTGAATTCCAGCTGCGTGATTCTGGCAGTCTACATCTCGCTGGCTGTTTCCCGGCAGGAATTTTTCCGCACCGATGCAGGGCAATACCTTGCAGTGTTGTTTTCTGTTTCCCTGATTCATTTCCTTCTCCTCGGTGTCAATAGCCAGGCTGCGAACCTGCTCAAACTCAATGCCGAAGACAGCAAAGCCCTGCTCTTTGTTGCCTCCCAAAAGACCCTACCGGTTAGTCTGGCGGTGCTTGCCGGACTGCACCAAGACACAGGTAACGCGGTGATCGTCTGCCTGCTCTTTCATTTTGTCCAACTTCTTATCGACTCGGTGCTGGCATCCCGTTTTCGTCAGCAAGGTCAGTAAAAAAACAAAAAAAGGGAGAGCCTTTCGGCCCTCCCTTTTTTTCTTCAATTTCCTGCAACTTCCTTCAGCGTCACTGTCAAAGCACGCTCATGCTCAGCTCTTTTTCCGTGCTTCTTCTTCCTGCCTGAGGCGTTCACGCTCAGCCTTGAGCTGCTTGTACTCTTCTTCAACCTGACGCAGAGAATCACCCTGGCGCTGCTTGAGTTCCTCAACCTTTTCCTTGAGTTTCTCCTGTCTCAGTTTCATACCCTCAGCCCCGAACAGGGTATTGGCCAGATACCGGAAAGAAAAAAGCATCAGAGCGACATCGTCTTCCTTGATTTTTTCAATGGTCTCCTGATCAACGTCATAAGTGTCAAGAAAAGAACTTTCAAAAATGAAGCGGCGGAAATGATCCAGATCCGTCGAGGCCATAAAGAACATCCTCTGGGCCGCTTCAGAAAGATTGGCCTGATGTCCAAAGGACTTACGCCGCATAACCAGACGAAGCCATTCCTTATTCATTTCATCGCGAAGAGCAACCCCCTGATCTTCCCGCCATTCCCCGACGGTCCACTGTTTCGGTTCTTCAAAGCCCTTGCAATGGGGCTCCTTAACCAAAAAGAAAAATTTATCCTCTTTGACTCCTTCCTGACCGCCTTCATGAAAATCAGCCATGCCCACCGGATAATAACGGCAGGATGTGGGCCGCTCCTCATACACAGTGCAGCCTTCCGGGGTAACAAAAGGGCAGGCATTCTTTTCCTCGGTCAGCTTTATCTGTACACCGGGCATATCGGTTTTTTCCAGGTACGTCGGCTCCGTATATTGAACAATAAATTCATGGGCGGAAATATTCAGCCTTTTTCGCAAAATCAAAATGTCGTACGGCGTCAGGACAATCTGTATATGATGGCAGCATGCTGTAAAACAGCTGACCCCCGGATGGCATTCAAACTGCAACGGTGAGTCCAGGGTTAATTTTTCAGGCATGATATTGGACGGATTTCTATTAGTCCCCTGAGTAAATGTATTATCCGTATCAGCGCCTTTTGTATCGCTCATTCTGCTCCTCGTTATTATATATTTTCAAAAATATTTATTTTCAAGCATTCATAGAAAGGTTATATATTATCATCAGGAGGCATGTTGTCAAACGAAACTTACCTTTTTCGCCTATTTCCCTTGATACCCGTTCAAATTCCTTCCCGCCCTTTCCTGCGGCCCGGTACTCGACCGGAAGTATGTTCTGTTGTTTCCCCGGGAATGAAAGCGGCTCCTTGCTTTTTTTCCAAAAGAAACTATAATTTATTTAGATACAAAGTCAGAGGACGGGCGGTTAATCCCTCAGGTGTTACCGACCCCGTTGCTATCAGATCATAACGCAACTAATTATATGAAGAAAATATTCTCGACTCCGATTGACTACAGCAAGGTAGAGACCTTAGTTTATCATCTGCCTGACGGGCCTTCCCTGTCTATGGCGATGGACGGGGCGGAAGATCTCTTTGATCTGGATATGGAACTCGGTGACATCTGCGATACCTCGGATATCGACGGTGTTATCCACTTTTTCCCCAGAGGTAATGCCTGATCAGCCCGGCTCTTTTTTCTGAATAAATAATCAAGGAACCACTCCGTAACAGGGTGGTTTTTTCTTTTTCCCCGCCCTTCCCACATGCCTGATTTACCGCAGCTTGATATAACCGGAGACCATCACGTCCATACCCGCTTCTGCAATCACTCTGTCGGGGAGATGGAAGAATATGTAACAGCTGCTATCAATAAGGGGTTGCGCAGCCTCACCTTTCTGGAGCACCTGGAATGCGGGCTTAGCTACGACCCGCGTATCTGGCTGACTCCAGAGGTCTTTCAGCAATATTTCCAGGAGGGGGAGCGGCTTCAGGAAAAATATGCTGACCAGATCACGGTCAGGCTCGGGGCGGAGGTCGGTTATAATCCCGCAGCAGTTGATGAGCTCCTTGCCATGCTGGCTGCCTTTCCCTTTGCCCATCGCGGGCTTTCCTGCCATTTCTATTTTGACGGCAACGAGCATCTCAATATGCTCAGCCGCCGTACTGACCATATCAAAAAACTGGGAGAGCTTGGAACCGAGCCCATCCTGGACGCCTATTTCAGCAACCTGATCCAGGGCTGCCAGGATATCCCCTGCGATAAGCTCTGTCATCTTGATGCGGCCCTGCGCCATAATGCTCCTGTCCTGACTGCGCACCATTATGCGCTCATCAAAGAACTCTTTGCGGTGATGTTGGAAAAAAATATTGCCCTGGAGGTAAACACCTCGGGTTATGAACTGCGTCCGCATCCCTATCCGGCCTTCACCTTGATACAACAGGCCCGGCAGCTTGGGATTCCCCTGATTATCGGCTCTGATGCCCATCGGCCTGAGCAGGTGGGACGTTTTTTCGAGAGAGTTGCGAAAGAGATTGGGTGAACTGATTGATTTCAGCGTAACTCTGGATGTTATCCAAATCTTATTCTATTGAACCCCTTCAGGATTCTTCAGCCCGTACACGTCAACCATTTTACAGGCGCAAGAGCGTAGCCGCCTGCATATTCTGCCTGTTGCACTTAACATATTTGAACAGGTAATGACATATAACCATGCAGGAACAGGGGTTGTTCAATTTTATTACCCGCTGTAGAAAAAATGCAGCAGCAATGCAGGGTCCGTTACTTCGAGTAACTGTTCAACATCGAAGCATCTTTTGTACGATACAACCTGAAAGGGCAGGGGTGACCCGGTCATAATGTTGGAGAACGCTTTGATCCGGCCTGAGAATGAGGTATTGTAGGGCTGATATCGACTTGACCTTGTACCTTAACCATCATTATAATTTTAACTCTCTGCCTCCCGGAGCGGGAGAGTTCATTTCATCCGGGATGCACTGTAAGAACGACTCGGTTCAAAGCCGACAGTTTTTCTGCGCAACCATCTGAAACAATATGACCGCCCACATTATGATTGTCGCCGGAGAGGCCTCCGGCGATATGCACGGAGCCCGACTGGTTGAAGCCATGCAGGCGATGCGGCCCGATCTCTCTTTTTCCGGTATCGGCGGGAAAGAACTGACCGCCGCAGGCGTGGAAATGCTTTTTGATGCCTCCAGGCTGGCCGTGGTGGGAATCACCGAGGTACTGAGTCATCTCGGAGATATCCTGGCGGCCCGTCGGGCCTTGATTCGTCGGATGCAGGAGGATAAACCGGCTCTGCTGATCCTGATCGACTACCCGGATTTTAATCTTCTGCTCGCTGCCAAGGCAAAGAAGATGGGTATCCCGGTCTTCTATTATGTGAGTCCACAGGTCTGGGCCTGGCGCAGCGGGAGGGTGAAAAAGATTGACAGGCTCACTGATCGGATCGGCGTTATCCTGCCCTTTGAAAAAGATTTTTACGCTGCTCGCGGTGTTGAGGTGGATTTTGTCGGGCATCCGCTCAAGGATACCGTCAGTCGAAACAAGGTTGCCTGCAAGGAGGATTTCCTCCGGACCCATAACCTGTCAATTGACCCGGAAACCCGGATTATCGGTCTGCTGCCCGGCAGTCGAACCAAGGAGATTCATTCGCTGCTCCCTGATTTTCTTGCTGCGGCCCGAATCCTGGTGAACAGGGAGAGAAACACAAAATGGCTTTTTCTTCTTCCCCGTGCCTCCACAGTCTCTGAGGAATTGCTGCTGGAGAGCGGTCTGTCCGCCTGTCAGAAAAGCACAGAGGGCAAAGTTGATATCCGTGTCCTGAGCGATAACCGATATGACCTGATGGCGGCTTGCGATGCCGTGGTTGCGGCCTCCGGGACAGTGACCCTTGAGCTTGCCATTCTCGGCATACCTACGCTCACAACGTATCGGGTCTCGCCGCGAACGTACCGACTGGGCCGTCTGCTCATCCGTCATATCCGTTATTTTTCCCTGGTGAATCTTATTGCCGAGCAGGAGGTTATTCCGGAACTGCTGCAGGATGCTGTCACACCAGCGGCTGTTGCCGATCATCTTCAGGTCATGGTGAATGAGAGCACCTATAGAAAAAAATGTATCCAGGGGCTTGCCGAGGTGGCGGATAAACTCGGGCCTCCGGGCTGCGCACAACGGGCGGCGGAACTTGCTTTTACATGTATGGACCGGTCAGATATCCCTGTGCAGGAGGGTATCTCAAGCGAAGAAAATACAGGGTAGTATACTATGCGATTAGTCAGAAAAAAAAGAAGTCCTCCTTCGTCGGCTGAAGAGATCGCGGCGCAACCGTGGAAGATTCTGGTCATTGACGATGAGCGGTCAGTGCATACCCTGACCAAGCTCATTCTGAAACGCATGGAATTCTCCGGACGGGAGATCTCACGGACTGTCCGGACTATCGCGCAACCCGCTTTATCACGGAAAAATCCTTGTCCGGGCGAAAGGGTTTGGTCAGGTAGTCATCCATACCCGCCTGAAGACATTTTTCCCGGTCTTCGGACATGGCATGGGCCGTGAGCGCCACTATGGGCGTATATTTCCCCTGAATGCGGCTGCGCAGTTCGGTCAGCTCGTCTTTGTACTGATTGCCGGTATATAACTCGCCCCGCTCACACCCTCTTATGTATTTGCTTGCCTCAATGCCGTCCATAACAGGCATCTGGATATCCATGACAATAACCGAATAGTCATTCTCCGTCAGCCTTTTCAGACATTCCAGCCCGTCAGATGCTGTTGTCACCGAGTGCCCGTTTCCTTCAAAGATTGTTTTAATCAATTGCTGATTGAACAGGTTGTCTTCAACCAAGAGAATATTCAGGTTAACACTGAGCGTTTTCTCAGCATTCGGTTGCCTGTCGTCCTTGGGTTTGCCGGATTGCGACAGTTTCAAATACAGTGAAAAGCAGAACGTACTGCCTTTACCTGCTTCGCTTTCAAACCAAATCTTTCCGCCTAATAACTTGACTAATTTATCACAAATTGTCAACCCGAGCCCGACACCGCCGAATCGTCTTGTCATACTGCTGTCCGACTGTGTAAACCCCTTGAACATCTCGTTCTTGAAGTCCTCCCTGATACCCGATCCGGTATCAGCAACACAAAATTGAACAACCGCCCCTTTATCATTTCGAGAAGACATATCAATACTGAGCGTAACAGTTCCCGAGTCGGTAAATTTAACAGCATTATCCAGGAGGTTGCCGAGAATCTGCTCTATTCGACGAATATCTCCGGACAGCCCGATCCCGTCCCGAATCGCGGAATCAACCCGGCAGTTCAGCATCAGGCCTTTATTCTGAACACGCCCTTGAAAAATTTTCGTGATTTTATCAATTGTAGCCCGCAGATCAAAAGCACTGTTTTCCAGCGTGAGCTGTCCGGCTTCGATTTTAGAAATATCCAGTATATCATTTAAAAGATGCATCAGAGAATCAGATGAACGGTAGGCTGAGGCGAGAAATCGTTTTTGCTCATCGCTCAACGAGGTATCCAGAGCAAGGCGGATATTCCCTAAGATAATGTTCAGAGGCGTGCGAAGCTCATGGCTCATATTGGCGAGAAATTCCGTTTTCGCATCATTTGCTGATTCTGCAGCCTCCTTGGCTATGTTAAGCTCCTGATTGATACGGACAAGATCATTGGTTTTTTTCCTGACCATATCCTCAAGATGATGCCTGTAGAGATCCAGCTCTTTTTCCGTTCTTCCCTTATACAGGGCGATCTCAATGGTGGAGAAAAGAACATTTTCCTGAAAAGGCTTCTGGATGTAGCCCAGCGGTGCTGATCGTTTGGCCCGTTCAAAGGTCTGTTTGTCCGTGTTGGCGGTCAGGAAAACAATGGGAACGGCATACTTTCGATGAATTTTTTCCCCAGCCTCGATCCCGTCCATATCTCCTTTCAGAAAGATATCCATGAGGATGAGATCAGGTTGCAGCTCTCCTGCCTTGTCAATCGCCTTGATGCCGGTGTCCACGACAAGGGGAACATCATATCCCTGCCTGATTAATCTGGCCTGCAGCTCCATGCCGATAATCGCTTCATCTTCAACTATCAGTATCCGTATGGTGTTATCCCTGTCGTTCATCATCATTTTCCGTTTGAGCATCAGGTGCTTTAAACTCAAGGCTGGTCTTCAGCCCGTTATCATTTTCAAACCGGACTTCCGCGTCCAGCTGGCCCGCCAAGGTGAGGACCAGATTCAGGCCCAGGCTTCTGGCTGATTTCCAGTCGTAATCAGCAGGTAATCCGATACCGTTATCACTGACCGTGAGTATATACAGATCATCTTCCCGAAGAAAGCGAACGATTATCCTGCCGGGTTTATTATCTGTAAAGGCATACTTAAAGCTGTTGGTAATCAACTCGTTAATAATCAGGCCGCAGGGAACCGCAGTGTTGACAGGAAGAGCCATGCCTTCAGCTTCAACGTGAAGCGCTATGTCCCGCTGATTGCTGTCTCCGTAGGATCCTTGCAGAGATTGTACAAGAGCCTCGATATATTCATTGAACGGAACCTTGGAAAGATTCCCGGATCGATACAGAAGCTCATGCACCAACCCCATACTCTTTATCCGCTCCTGACTGTCCTGTAAGACGCGCAGGGCTTCGGGATTTTCAACAGATTGGGCTTGGAGAAACATGAGGCTCGCAGCGATCTGCATATTATTTTTGACCCGATGATGAATTTCCTTGAGCAGAGCCTCTTTTTCAGTCAGGCTTGCTTTCTGTCGGGCTTCCGACTGTTTGCGCTCTGTAATATCATCCAGCATGAGCAGTAAATGCAATTCATCATGAAGCGTAAAGGGAACAAAAACACTGTTGAAGAAACAGGATTTGCCGAAACTTGTGACAACATCAAATTCGTACCGATATTTTTTTCGTTTCGCAAGGCTTTTTCGGGCGATATTTAATAGCCCGGATTTTTTCCATGACTCCAGATTATTATAGTTCTGCTCGAGTATCTGTTCCAAAGTAGCACCGATCATTTTTGCCGTTGAATTATTGGCAATGATGCATTGACCGCTTTTATCGTAAATAGCCAGTCCCACAGGGGTTTCGTGAATAATCCTGTCGTTGAGGGCGGCTGTTTCACGCAGGGCCTGTTCAGCAGCCTTGATCTCCCGTATATCAGAAGCAATGATCAAAAAACCGGTGATGTCGCCATTGCCGTCTCTGATCACCGTTACTGTCTGGCGGACAGGGAAACGTTCACCTGTTTTACCGGTATAGGACCATTCCTGCTCGTAGCTTTGATCTTTCCGGCAGGCATTAAGCGTCAGAGCTTCGACATCCGGGTCCACGCTGTATCCTGCTTTCCGGCTCAAGTTCTCCGCATAGTTTTTGAGTTCTTCCCGGTCATAAATAAGTTCCAAAAGGTTTCTCCCGACGGCTTCATCTTCGGAATAACCAAGGAGGTTCTCGGCGGCACCGTTTAATGTGATGACAGCGCCGATGATATCTATTGAAATAATTATGTGTTTGGCACTGTCAAGGATAGCCTGCTGAAACATGGCGGTATTGCGGAGAATCTCTTCAGTATTTATTCGTTCCGCAATTTCTTTTTCCAAAAGACAGTTCGTCGCCTGATATTCTTTGGTGCGTTCCGCCACCTGTTCACGGAGATTATTTCTGGTTTCAATCATCTGTTGTCCCAAAGTCAGAAAACGTTCTTTCAGGACAAACAGCTGATCACCTGTTCCGCTTGAAAGCATAGCGGTTTGCAGTTCTTTTTCTGCAAAATCATCAATGACGGAAGTAACCTTACTGATCCTTCGGGTCACCGTAACCAAGATGGCACAGAGGCAGGCAAGAATGGCGGCTCCGGTCACAGCCCGATTCCAGCGGTCAGCCGCAAGAATATCCCTGCCTGTTTTCTGATAATGTTCCTTGGGGATCAAGGAGACAAAATGGGCATCCAGGTCGGAGGTTCCGTAATCAAAAAAAGATTTACCGAGAACATAATATTGTCGAGACAACCTGTCTTCAGGCATACCTGTTAATTTCGTCTTCGGACTGTTGTCGGTAATCACCAGGCCGCTTTGATTATCAATCAGGGCGATAAGATGACCCCGGGTCATCCCCTGCATGGAGGCGGAGAGGAAATTTCGGTCCAGGCGCGAAGCGAACAACAGGTAGCCGAGAACAGCATCATTCTCGTCAAGGACGGTACCTGAGGTAACGACAAACGCTTTGTTGTCCAACTCGGTCAGCAGGGACTGGTTATGGCTTAAACGATGAAAAAGCGGACGGGGATTTCGCAATTCCAGAGGAACAGTTTCTGTATTTCCGGAGAAAATTTCTCCGACATGTCCGTCTTTGTCAAGAAGAAGAAAATAATGCACCAGCGGCAGAGCACGCAACACAGCCCTGCCCGGCAGCCATTTCGGCATCCTGCGGTGGATAACAGCGTTTTTTCCTCTGTTGTTCCATTCCGACGAAAGAAAATGTCGGGTAAGTTTCTGATTGGCGGTCAACAGGCGGGCCGAATGACGAAAAGAAGCAAGATAGCTATCAAAGAGATCTCTGTCCTCTCGGGCGGATATTTTTAAGTCGCTGTCAATATGTCGTTTGAAGACGTCCTCTATTATTCGGCTTTGAAAGCAATCCAGTATTCCCCAGGCCGTTGCACTGACCAGCAAAGCAAGGGTTATGAATTTTCCGGTAATGGGGAGGTGGCGAAAGAGGGGCATGGTTACGGCTTCCTGTTGAAGAGAGAGGGCAGGGCGGCAGAGAAGAGCAGTGAGATAGGGGAGGGGACTCTCTGTAAGGTCATAGCTTGCCGCGCCGAATAATAGAGATGAGCAGCCAGAAACCCATCATTCCGGCAACAAGAAAACCGACCAGACCTATAACAGGAATACCGTGCCAACGCGGTTTGATACCGGAAAGGACAATAAGGGAGGAACCGATAATCTGGGCGGCAAGAACAATGGCAAAGGCAATCCGATTGGAAATTCGGTAAAGAGCGCGTTCCAGCGGGAGCAGCCCTCTGTGTTTGAACTCCATTTTCATTTTTCCCTGGCGAAGCTGGGTAAGGATAGTGCGGGTTTCACCGGGAAGATCACGGATCAGGCTGAGGTACTGGTAACCGGTTGTGGAAAGATCATCAACCAGGCGGCGAGGATGCACCCTGTCCAGTTTGATTTTTTTCATAAAAGGCCTGGCCAGAGCCAGCAGCTCAATCTCCGGGGCAAGCATCGTTCCGACCCCCTCCACGGTTGCCAAGGCCTTAAACATCAGGTAGAGATTCT
>Ga0316189_10005852_pt1 | contig 11790 bp, 9 predicted proteins | sample LowCovwburrow_MG_FD_204930 | JGI IMG/M metagenome (GOLD analysis project Ga0316189, IMG submission 204930) | Coastal sediment microbial communities from Maine, United States - Lowes Cove worm burrow | ecosystem: Environmental > Aquatic > Marine > Coastal > Sediment | place: USA: Maine... | reverse complement strand
ACTCTACACGACGTTTAATTCGGTACGGGACAGCCTGTTAGTGTTTAGTGGTGTGCCCTTAGCGTTAACCGGTGGGGTGTTGGCATTGGTCATCCGGGATATGCCTTTATCAATCTCAGCCGCGATTGGATTTATCGCTTTATCGGGTATTGCTGTACTGAACGGCGTTGTTATGTTGTCGTTTATCCGGACATTAAGAGAGGAGGGAACAGCATTAATTATTGCCATTAAGCAAGGGGCAATTCAACGCCTTAGACCTGTTTTAATGACAGCACTCGTCGCGAGCTTGGGCTTTATTCCAATGGCATTAAATACCGGTATGGGAGCTGAAGTTCAGCGTCCATTGGCAACAGTCGTAATCGGTGGCGTTATCTCATCTACATTGCTCACGCTATTGGTGTTACCTGTTTTATATAAACTGGCTTACCAATGGTCAAAACAAAAGTAAAAGTTCAAGTTTCAACCAGTGGAGAAAAGGTGATAACAGTCTGAATTTTCATCGAAAAAGCAGAGATTTAACGAACTAGTTCTCAATTATAGCGAGATTAAACAGCAATCTATCACAGACATGGTAGGGTGAATTGACATAATAAAAAGTCGACAACTTCGATGAAGAAGTAAAGAGGCAATACTGATAATGCAGATACCCAATATCCCGCATGATGAAATTAAACGATTAGAAACGTTGAACTCATTAGCTGTGCTAGATACCGGACAGGAACCATTGTTAGATGACATAACTTATCTAGCATCTGAGATTTGTGAAGTCCCCATTTCACTTATCTCCTTGATTGATCATGATAGACAATGGTTTAAATCTAATGTTGGTCTAGACGCTGAAGAAACAAGCCGAGATATTTCATTTTGTGGTCATACGATCCTAGAAGATGACATTTTTGAAGTGGAAGATGCAATTGCAGATCCACGTTTTGTCGACAATCCACTAGTGACGGGTTATCCACATATCCGCTTTTATGCTGGGGCGCCATTAATTGCTGCCAATGGGACTAAATTGGGTACCCTGTGCGTGATTGATAATAAGCCCAACAAACTTAATCAAAAACAACGTAAATTATTAGTCGTTTTAGCAAGAGATATCGTTACGCAATTAGAAATGCGTAAAGAATCTGAGGATTTAATCCAAAGTAAAGAACTTCAGACGCTTATTTCTGAGACCAATCAAGATCTCATCTTTGTGAAGGATGAAAACTTCAATATTGTCTACGCCAATAACGCGTTTATATCGCTCTATCCAGCAGAAATGAAGGATAAAATAATTGGCTATACAACCTTAGAAAAATACAGCAAAGTAGATGCTGAACACTTTTTAGAGCAAGACCGATTGGCATTCAAAAATGGCATAGCACAAAAGGTTGAAACGATCGTATTCCCAGACAAGGGAGAAAGAACATTAATCACCACAAAAAAACGTTTTTTATCACAGGAAGGTCAAAGTTACATATTGGGTGTAGCACGTGATATTACAGAACAGACAACACTGATTAAAAGCTTAGAGCAATCAAATAAAAACTTAGACGAATTTGCCCAAATCGCTTCACATGATTTAAAAGCGCCATTGAATGCAGTAGAAAGTCTATTGGGGTTTATCGAACAAGATTGCCAGGGTATTTTGCCTTCCGAAAGTACGGAGAATTTCGCCTTGATTCAAAACAGGGTGAAACGGATGCAAAGCCTATTAGACGAATTACTAAATTATGCACAAATTGGTAAAACAAAAGATGAGTATGAACAGTTTAGCTTGAAGGATTGTGTTGAGAATCTAAAACCGCTAGTCGACAAACCACAAGCGTTTAGTATCAATACTGAAGACAATGAGATTAAAGGACCAAAAACAGCCTTAAATACGATTATTCTTAATTTAATTTCTAATGCCGTGAAACACCATGATAGAGAAAATGGTCAGATTAATATAACGAGTCGTGAAACACCGTCGCATTATAAATTAACGATCAGTGATGATGGACCAGGCATATCACCAAAACACCATGAACGCATTTTTAACTTATTTCAGACATTAAAGCCAAGAGATGTTGTAGAAGGGTGTGGCATGGGGTTAGCAACCGTCAAAAAGCTTATTGAGCATTATGAGGGTACCGTGATTATAAATCCAAAAAGGCAGATCGCCGGCAGCGAATTCACAATTACATGGCCTAAAAATATAAGAGGGCATTACTAATGAATGTGTTGATTGTAGATGACGACATGGTTGATAGAAAAATAATACGTCGGACCCTAGCGCTAAGTAATATCAACGATGAAATTACAGAAGTCTCATCAGTAAAAGAAGGGTTAGCTGTCTTAATTGATAATGAGTTTGACGTTATTTTACTGGATTTCAGAATGCCAGAAATGGATGGCATTGAAATGATGAACGAATTACATTCAAGATCAGATTTGGGTAATACCGCTGTCATCATGATGAGTGCATCAGAAAGTGAAAAGCTAGCCCTAGAATGTATCGAAGCTGGGGCACAAGACTTTTTTACAAAAAGCGAATTAACACGAGAACGGCTTACAAAAGGCATTCTCCATGCACAGAAAAGGTTTCAATTAGAACGAAAACTTAACGACAGTTATTTGCGTGTTAAAAATATGGCTGAGAAAGACGCCTTAACAGGACTCTCTAATCGCTATCATTTTGAAGAAAACCTGAAAGTGATGCTGACAAATAACCGACGAGATACACAAAGTGTCGCCTTGTTAATGATAGATCTCGATAATTTTAAATTTGTAAATGATTCAGTCGGTCATGAAATAGGCGACAAATTGTTACAACAGATGGTCATGCGTATCCAAAAATGCTTGAGAAAAGATGAAGGGTTTGCACGCTTAGGTGGTGATGAGTTTGCCATTATATTGGGTTCGCTTAAGACGACAAGAGAAGTAAACTTGATTGCACAACGTATTTTAAAGTCGATAGACGCGCCATTTTATATCGATAATCATGAAATAAATTGCGGTATCAGCATCGGTGCAGCAATCTATCCAGCCGATGCCAGTTCAGGAACCCAATTATTAAAACATGCCGATATAGCGATGTATCGTGCAAAACACAGTGGAAAAAACCGAGTCTGCTTTTATGAAGAACAATTACAAAGAGAATTTAATCAACGGTTTGAAATTCATACGGGACTGAAAAATATATTACAAACAGCGGAGTTTAATTTACATTATCAGCCCGTTTTTGATCTAAAGACAAATGCGATAACAAGTATGGAAGCTTTGATTCGCTGGCCGACAGAAATAACGCCTCATTATCGGCCAGACGAGTTTATCCCTGTTGCTGAAGAAACAGGCTTAATTGATCAAGTTGGTGACTGGGTTGTTAACCAAGCAATAAAGCAAAGTCGAGAATGCCAAGAACAGACAAACACAGAAATAGGGATTGCTATCAATATTTCGCCGGTACAATTACAAAATGATAAAGCGGCTGAAACACTGATAAAAATATTCAAGAAAAATCAGATAAAACCAAAAAATATCACACTTGAAATCACCGAAACGGCATTGTTTAAGGACAGTGAAAAAATAAAACGATCTTTAGAAATCCTGTCTGATTTCGGTTGCTTGATTGCCTTAGATGATTTTGGAACAGGATTTTCATCTATTTCACACCTAATAACTTACCCAATTGATGTCGTCAAACTTGATAAATCAATGCTCCATGATAATGGCCATGATAGTGAGCAACAACGAAAAGTATTTTCTGGCCTAGCTTTGATGCTTAAAACGCTTGGATTTACGGTGGTTGCCGAAGGGGTCGAAACTGCCGAACAACTGGCCTTATGTAAACAAATTGGGGTTGATAAAGTACAAGGTTATTATTTGGCTAAGCCAGGACCAATGGAACAAATAAGAACAGAATTTTTAACGCTTAAATAAAGATAGGACTCAATTTTATTACGGGTTAACCGATAACAAATTATAATAATAAAAGAAGGACTTATCTGCATGTTTAATAAAAAAATAACGGCCGCATTGGCTGCCGCGACAGCAGAAATAAAGCAAATAACGGATTTTGTCACATCGCTTAATACACATATGCCCACCATTTGTTTTAAACCTGACGGTACTATATTTAGAAGTCAGTGATTTATTTTTACAAACAGTGGGATACACCCGAGAGGAAGTACAAGGAAGGCATCACCGTATTTTTTGCGATTCGAATTATGTAGGAACAGAAGAATATATTGCCTTTTGGCAAGAGCTCAATACTGGGAAAAAAGTCAGTGGTACTTTTAAGCGTAGAAACAAAGCAGGGGAATCACTTTGGTTAGAAGCAACGTATTTCCCAGTGACCGAAAATGGCAAGATAACAAAAATATTCAAAATAGCCAGTGACGTGACAGATTCAAAAGAAGAGCTACAGAATCAAGAAGCCGTATACACCGCAATTGATCGTTCGATGGGTGTCATTGAATTTACTCCACAAGGCACTATATTGTCAGCTAACGCTAATTTTTTATCTGTAATCAACTACACATTAGAAGAGATCATTAGCCAGCATCACAAAATGTTTTGCACTGATCTATTTTATGAAAAAAACCCCGAATTTTGGGCGAACTTAGAACAAGGAAACTTCACATCTGGCCGTTACAAACGGTTGGACAAATCCGGTAGAGAAGTTTGGTTAGAAGCAACTTATAATCCTGTCTTTGATAAAACAGGTAAAGTCATAAAAGTAATTAAATTCGCCAGTGACATTACTGCGAGTGTAGAAAAAGAAAAAGCGGTCAAGGATGCGACAGAACTTGCCTATACAACATCGCAAGAAACAACCAAAACGACGGACAAGGCGACGTCAGTACTACAGAATACCGTCAATATCTCTGATAAGATTAGCCAAGAAATTAATGATGTCTCAGCGTTAATTGAAAAATTAAATCACCAGTCCGACGAGATTTCAAAAATTGTCACAACCATCAGCAGTATTGCTGACCAAACAAATTTATTAGCATTAAATGCAGCCATTGAAGCGGCACGGGCAGGTGAACAAGGCCGTGGTTTTGCCGTGGTAGCAGATGAAGTGCGTTCACTGGCATCTAGAACCAGTGAATCAACGGTTGAAATTGATGAAATGGTCAAACAAAACACGGCTTTTATCTCGTAAAGCCAAATCTGGCATGGAAGACGTTGCAATACAATCACTTCAAAGTAAAGAATTAGTCAATGAAGCATTCGATGTCATATCAGAAATTAAACAGCGTGCTGATAATATTAGCAAAACAGTCTCTCAGTTATTGTAATCACCTGTATTACCCGGTCTTAAGCTCACAAAATGTAAAACTTAAAATGTGTCACATAATAGACACAAACCCTCACTAAAAAATAAATTAAATTTTTATATTAATTTTAGTAAGTTAGGAGCATACTCCGAATCCGCTTGAGTTTGAGCTTGGAGATAACATATGAAAATAGCAATTCTTTCACGAAACAAAAATCTGTATTCAACGCGACGGTTAAAAGAGGCCGGTGAGGCACGAGGTCATCAAGTTGATATCATTGATACGCTTCATTGTTATATGGATGTGACACGAAGCCGCCCAGCTGTCAGGTATAAAGGTGCACAGTTACCAAAATATGATGCCGTTATTCCACGCATTGGCGCCTCAGTGACATTTTATGGGACGGCCGTTGTACGTCAGTTTGAAATGATGGGTACTTTTTCCATTAATGAGTCAGTTGCGATCAGTCGATCTAGAGATAAATTACGCTCATTGCAGATAATGTCCCGTACAGATATTGGCCTACCGCGAACAGGATTTGCCAATAAACCTGATGATATTAAAGATTTGCTTAAAAATGTGGGTGGTGCCCCCGTCGTCATTAAGCTACTTGAGGGCACACAAGGCATAGGTGTTGTACTCGCGGATACCGACAAGTCGGCTGAAGCGATCATCGAAGCTTTCATGGGATTAAAAGCCAATATTTTAGTGCAAGAATTCATTGAGGAAGCAGGCGGAGCAGACATACGCTGTCTCGTTATTGGCGGAAAAGTTGTCGCAGCGATGAAACGCCAAGGAGCTGAAGGTGAGTTTAGATCTAATTTACACCGTGGTGGGGCAGCAACCTTAGTACGTTTAACCAGAGCCGAAAGATCGACGGCAGTGAAGGCCGCTAAAGCAATGGGCTTAAATATGTGCGGGGTTGATATCTTGCAGTCAAAAACTGGTCCGGTCGTGATGGAAGTCAACTCTTCACCGGGTTTAGAAGGTATTGAATTATCAACAGGTAAAGATGTAGCCGCCATGGTTTTCGAATTCCTAGAAGTGAATGCAAAACCAAATAAAACAAAAACGAAAGGCACAGGCTAATTAAATAAGATGGATATCAAAGATTTACCTATTGGCGAACACCTAATCAAGCCAGGTGAAACACGGCAGTTAGAAATTCCTGTGGCTAAGCTCTATACCGATACAGATGTATTTATTCCTGTGCATGTCATTAGAAGTAAAAAGCCAGGCCCAGTTGTCTTTGTATCTGCAGCAGTACATGGTGATGAATTGAATGGCGTTGAAATTGTCAGACGCTTAATTCAGTCAAAAACGTTAAAAATATCAGCGGGTTCATTAATCCTGATACCGATGGTCAATGTCTATGGCGTACTCAACCAAAGCCGTTATATGCCAGATCGTCGAGATCTTAATAGGAGTTTTCCCGGATCTACAAAAGGATCGTTAGCAGGCCGTGTTGCCCATATTTTTTTAGAAGAAATTATTAAGCATTGTGACTACGGTATTGACTTACATACAGGTGCGATTCATCGTTCAAATTTACCTCAAATTCGTGCTGATTTGAGTGATCCTGAAACAGAGCGACTGGCTATGGAGTTTGGTGCATCTGTCGTTTTAAATGCCAATTTAAGAGATGGTTCACTTCGACACACTAGTATTGAGTCAGGTACGAGAATATTACTGTATGAAGCAGGGCAGGCATTACGCTTTGATGAGCTATCAATTCGCGTCGGCGTCCGGGGTGTATTGAATGTAATTGCGAAACTGGGACTGATCAAAAGTAGAAGGAAACACAAGGTTTTTGAACCATATATTGCTAATGATAGTGCTTGGGTCAGGGCCAACTCAAGTGGTATTGTGCGCGATCTAAAGAAATTAGGAGATCGTGTTATAAAAGGGGACGCACTTGCGGAAATTGGCGGCCCTTTTGGCGATGTGATTGATACCACGATAGCAACGAAAGCGGGCATTATTATTGGGAAGCAGAATATTCCTTTAGCACAAGAAGGAGACGCGCTATATCACATTGCCTTCTTTGAGGAAGCAGACGCGGTCGTCGCAGAAAATATAGAAGCCATGCATGAAACATTAAATGTTGAATCATCATTTAATGAAGAGAAAGAAGGCTAACATTAGTTTCGTGATGTGATTTCAAGTTATGTATGCATCATGTAGGTATGAATAAAGGTTGCAGTGAATGGAAAACAAAATAACGATTGGCAGTCTAGAAAATTTTGATTTACCTGAATTAGGTATTTTTGGGATCCAAGTTCGTATCGATACCGGAGCAAAAACATCTTCATTACATGTCGATAACCTGTCGAGATTTACCAAGGGTGGCAAACCTTGGGTCAAGTATGATATTCACCCCAATATTCATAACGTCGATGAGATTATCCACTGTCAATCGCCAATCAAGGCGATTCGGAAAGTGAAATCATCAAACGGCGATTCTGAAGAACGTTACCTTATCAGAACGTTGGTAAAAATTGGTGTAGCTGAGTGGCCAATCGAGATCACACTCACTAATCGCCAAGATATGAGCAACTTAATGTTATTTGGGCGTGAGGGTATGGCAGATAAAGTGCTTATAGACCCATCATCTACTTTCCTACTCGAAAGTTAAAAGACAGGAAAGATCTCTAAATACAAACGTTATTATCTTCTTAATTCACATTTGATATTGGTAATTTCAATATTTGAAAAGTACAACGGTAAACAAGCCTAACTACCGTTAGATGTAAATTTTGTATCAGTTCTCTATAGGGTTTTGTCTTGAACGCAAGCTTTTTACTTATATTTTATAGTTCGCATAATGTATATTATGTTAAATAGTGTATTCTTAACTGCAAATATAAAAACCCGTATTTGTCCCTATCACAAGACTATCCGTATACTTAAGGATAATCAGACTTTAATAATGATAAGCCTATGAAACTGTTGTTAATCCTATTTAGCTTAAGTATCGCAATATTAAGTTCGCCAAGTTATGCTCAAGAGATACTGGCACAAAAGAAAATTGAGAAGGAACTAGCACAGCTGACAAAAAAGATTGATGAAATCAATGCCGAGCTTTTAATTGTTGATAATCACGAACAGATGGCCTTATTGCGAATTCGTGAAAATATACGACAACACCGTGTTGAAATACAAAATATATCTACAACCATAACGCCAGTATTACAAAATATAGCGTCAGATATCTCAGACTTGGGCCCTACTCCCTCTGTACAGGAAAATGGGACAGATGAAGAACCAGACAATATTAAAAAGCAAAGATCAGAATTAACAGATCAGAAGCAGGTCACTGAAGGTTTATTAATTCAGTCAGAAGCCTTGCTATCGAAATCAGGTCGTTTGCTTGAAAAAATTACGTCATTAAGAAGAGAAAAATTTATTGACCGATTTTTTGAACCACAAACCTCAGCTTTTGACAAAACACTTTGGCAAAATGCATCAGTTGAATACCATCAACAGTTTACGAAACTCCCAAGCTATTTTGAGAAAAAAATTGAGAATAACCTAGGCCTAATCTTATCTGTCATTTTCTTTCTTTTAGCGATTATTACTAGCGAAGTCATCTCAAGAAAGCAAATTAAGAAACAGCTTAAAAACAGCGAACAAGGATTGCTCCCGACGACAGCCTTATCGTTAGTTTTACCTTCATTGGCGATTATCCTGGGGCTTGGCGCCATCTACCTTGCTTTATCAACGCAAGGCCTCATCACTACTGGAAACAGTAATTTTGTCAATAAAGGCTTAAGTTTAATTGCATTCTTAATCTTTGCTTTTTTCGTCACAGCAAAACTCAAAGCAAGCTATTTAATTCGTGCCAATACCCAATGGCTTATTAACAGCGGTGTGTTGATTTATGTTATTGATGCCTTAATACTGAGTATAGGCCGAGTAACAGCTGCTCCGGTCGTATCATCGATAGCACAGAGCTATATTAGCAGTAGTTTTTTTGCACTACTACTCGCTATATTTTCAATTAGAATAATCTATCGAAAAGCAATCAAAACGACCTATCTATTGCCTATCCCCTTCTTCTGGTTACTCGCGATATTGAGCTTTATTATTTTAGCCTCTAATATTTTCGCTTATGCAGCATTAAGTCGCTTTATCTTTGAAAGAACGGTCATGCTCTCTGGCTTACTAATCACCGTCATTCTGATTAGAGCTTTAGCAGAACCGTTGTTTTCTAGATTGGAAACACTCTTTCAAAGCGAGTATCAGCCGCAAAATGAAACAACTGGCCAACAAAAACTACTGACTTTCTGGCTGACTTTATCTCTCGATATCATCCTACTTTTTGCCAGTTTACCCATTATTGCCTTGATCGTCGGTGCTGACTGGAGCTCTATTAAAGAGTGGGCAGTACAAGCTTTTCTAGGTTTTGAAGTGGGCGCTGTGACCATTTCTATTGCCAATATTGTCTTAGCATTGGGCCTTTTCTTAGGCTTACTATTTGTAACTAAAATCATACAAAAACTACTGTCACAAAAAATATTACCGAATACCAATGTGAATAGTTCTGTTCAACAGTCGACTATACAAGTGATTGGTTATATAGGTTTAATTGTTGCATTATTAACAGGTATTTCATCTATTGGTTTTGATCTAAGTAATTTAGCTTTAATTGCAGGTGCGTTATCAGTCGGTATTGGTTTCGGCTTACAAAGCATTGTCAGTAATTTTGTTTCCGGTTTGATTTTGCTATTTGAAAGACCCATTAAAATTGGTGATTGGATTATCACTGATTCTGGTGAGGGGATTGTTAAGAAAATCAATGTTCGTGCTACAGAAATAGAGACCTTTGATAGAACTTCTATTATTGTTCCCAATGCTGAACTTATTTCTTCTTCTGTTAAAAATTGGACACATAAAGATCAGGTAGGCCGTGTCAAAATCATTGTTGGTGTGTCATATAACAGTGATCCCCACCATGTTAACCAAACCTTAATAGATTATATTAATAACAACGAAAAAGTCTTGAAATGGCCCGAGCCAAAAATCCTGTTCCAAGATTTCGCAGACAGTGCCTTGATTTTTGAACTGCGTTTTTTTATTCGAGATATTAGAGACCTACCTGTTATTTCGACCGAAGTTCGTTTTGATATTTGGGATAGGTTAAAAGCCGAAAACATTGAGATCTCTTATCCACAACGAGACTTACACATACGTTCAGCCCCTGGACTAGAAGGGATTTTTAATGACAAATGATCACATTTTACATGCATATCAAATTACAGCCTCAGGTGCCGGCAACACGATCCCTCATGAAGCGCTAACGGCAGCAATTGCTGATTCACCTTTGACATGGATACATTTAGATGGAACGAAGCCTGAAGCAAAGAAGTGGCTTTCAAGCCATGCTGGTTTTACAGACAATATCATAACTGACGCCTTAGTAGCGGATGGAACACGGCCTAGAATAGTCGAGTATGAAGCCGGATTCTTACTGATTTTACGTGGTGTTAATCTCAATACGAATGCCAGACCAGAAGATATGATTTCGATTCGTTTATGGATAGATTCAGAGCGTATTATCAGCGTTCAAAAATATAACTTTAAAGCGATAGCTGATATTGAACAACGTTTAAATACAGGCAAAGGTCCTAAATCATCTGGCGAATTCCTCTGTCAATTAATTGCGCGTTTATTTGACCGGATGGAGCCCGTCTTTTCTGATCTTGACGAACACTTAGATGAGACCGAAGAACGCGTTCTTGAATCACCCGATGCCAATGAACGAAAAGCGATCACGCTTATTAGAAAACAAGCGATTTCTTATAGACGTTATATTGCTCCACAACGAGAGGTGATTTCAGGTTTAAGAACTTCAGATCAGCCATGGTTGAGTCAAATTCATAAACGACGATTACAAGAATCACTGGATCAAATAATTCGTTATGTCGAAGACTTAGACACCATACGTGAGCGAGCCCAAATCATTAAAGATGAGTTGGCCAATGCCCTTGCCGATAAAATGAATAAAAATATGTATATCTTATCCATTGTCGCCGCTGTTTTCTTGCCTTTAGGCTTCTTTACTGGCTTATTGGGCATCAACGTAGGCGGCTTACCAGGTATAGATAACAATGCTGCTTTTCTAATTGTTTGCTTAATATGTTTGGCATTTGCAGGAACCGTTTTGGGAATATTTAAATACTTAAAGTGGCTCTAAGCCGATAAAAGAGTTAACAAGAGCACAAGTAGCCTTATTATGCCTTGCGAGGGAACTTGACACCCCATCCTGACAGTCCTACTCTGCAAGAGATAAGCTTAACGTAAGGAAGTAAAAATGGGTTGGCGAGAAGATAAAGACGAACGGGTATATTCTGATGATGAAGTGGAGGCATTTTTAAAAGCTAAACTCCCCCACTGGTATTTAGAAAATGGTTGGATCCGTAGAAAATACAAAACCAGTGGCTGGAAAGGCACCTTGATGGTTGTAAATACGGTCGGACATCTTGCCGAAGCTGGGTTCCATCATCCTGATATCAGCTTATCTTATGCCTTTGTCATCGTAAAA
>Ga0316189_10005851_pt1 | contig 11791 bp, 15 predicted proteins | sample LowCovwburrow_MG_FD_204930 | JGI IMG/M metagenome (GOLD analysis project Ga0316189, IMG submission 204930) | Coastal sediment microbial communities from Maine, United States - Lowes Cove worm burrow | ecosystem: Environmental > Aquatic > Marine > Coastal > Sediment | place: USA: Maine... | reverse complement strand
CCGACGAGCTGATGTTTCTCGGTCTCGTTCTCGGGCGTTCTGTTGTCCACGATCACGAGTTCTTCTTCTGTCAGGACTTCGCGCTTGGCGCGATAATAGTCCTTGAGGCAGTTGGACAAAATGCGGAACAACCAGGCCTCCGCAGCCCCGGGATCCTTGAGTTGCCGCTGGTTACTCAGCGCCTTACAAAGCGCCTGTTGTACGAGGTCGTCTGCCAGATGCGGATTATGGGTCCATGCATACGCCATGCGATACAAGCGATCCCTGCTGTTGCCAACCAGCTGTCGAAACGCCCGCCGCCTGCTGATACCAAACGTCATGCTTACTGCCATTAACCCGGCCCCTGCACTTTTACGTTATTCACTATAGACGATTCTCCGCGGCTTTTTATTCCCTGCAAACCGCCTTTAGGTCTTTATGCGATTAAATTCGGTTTCGAGGGACTATTCTCGGCACCTGCGGCGTCAGTACTAGATATGGCCATGCGCCAGGCGCGCAACGGTCCTTATTCGTGCCCATGGGCACCGAGAATGTCAGGAGGTCGATTTTATGAAGATTCACAGCTTGTTAAGACTGGGTGCCCTGCTTGTGGTGCTAGGCGCGTTCGTCGCGCCCCAGGAAGTTCTGGCTCAGACCGAAAAACCGTTCGCAGAGCACAAGTTCGTGCTGCAGATCAGTGACATGGATCCGTCGAAGCAGACGCTTGTCCTCAACGTCGCGGGGAATATTCTAAAGGCATACGGTCAGGACTTGGCTGATGTCGAGATTGTTGCGTTTGGTCCCGGGCTGCGACTGCTGTTCGAAGACAACAGCAACTCCGGCCGAATCGACGGGTTGGTTGACAGCGGTGTGCGTTTTTTCGCTTGCGAAAACACCATTAACAACATGTCGAGAACACTCGGTAAGCCGGTAAAAATTAACAGTCATGCGTCATCCGGCAAGGGTGGCATCGTGCGTATCAAGGAACTCGTCGACCAGGGCTACTTACTGGTCAAACCTTGAGTATTCCGGAAAACGATTAACGAAGGGGGTTTCAAGTGCGAAATCAATACAAGAGAATTAAAACGTTGTCAGGCTGGGGCCTGATGATATTACTCATGGCCACAGGCAATGCTTTTGGCGCCAACTGGCTGCTCGTGCAGGGCACGGAGGCTGAGGGCGCCGAGCAACCGGCCAAGGTCTGGGGATTTGTCCAGGTTCAATACCAGGATGACTCGAGTGACCCGAACGGCGCCGGTGGCTACATTCCACCGAAGCTGATCGGCCCGAATCTCAGTTCGCAGTCGACGTTTAACGTCAACCGTGCTCGGATCGGCGTACGCGGAGTCGCTATGCCACTCGATCAGAAAATCAATTACTTCTTGCTGCTGGAGATGGGCAATAACGGGATCACCGAGCCAGAAGGCTCGTTCGCCAAAGCCACCGACGCAAGTATCACCTTCAATCACATCGACGGCATGCGGGTACGTGCCGGCCTGTTCAAGTATCCGGGCGCCGAGGAAGGCCTGCAGGCAATCCATGTGTTCGACTACATCAACTTCACATGGGTGACGCAGCAGATGCTGCTGGAACGATTCGCGAACCGGAACTTTACGCCGAACAATCCGCCGCAGCCGGTACCACCTGAAATTCGCCTGAATGGCTACGAGCGAGGTGTCGGTGCGTTTCGCGATGTCGGCGTTCAGCTCTTTGATGCCTTTGACGTTGGCGAAGACTGGGAACTCTCTTACGCTTTGATGTTTGGCAACGGTAACGGTCTGAACTTCACTGACAATGACGACAACAAGGACACTTATCTGTATGCGTCAGCCGAAAAGGTGTTCGGCGGCAGTGGACCAAGACGCCAGGGCCTGAAGATTTTCGCCTGGTCGCAGAACGGTACGCGTACCGCTGATCTAAGCGCGGATTCATGCGCTAATCCCGCCCTGACCTTCCCGGCTTGCGGTCCAGGGGGCTCCGGTCGCATAAGCACCGTTTACAATCCGGTGGAATACGATCGTGACCGCATGGGATTCGGCGTCAAGTACCTGCGTAACGGGATACGCCTGTCCGGCGAGTACATGACCGGCGACGGCATGATCTGGCAAGCGCCGCACAATCCGAGCTTCGCGCTCGGCCCCGGTCAGGGCATTCCGACAGCGGCTGGCGGCAGCGGTGCGTTCGCCGAGGGCAAGGGGTATTACGTCGAGGGCGGCTACCGTTTCAAGAACTCCGGTTGGGAAATTGACCTTCGTTACGACGAGTACAATCGTCTCGACGGCGATCGATTCCAGGTCGACTTCGATCGAACGACCATCGGCGCGCAATACTTCTTTAACCCGCGCGTCCGTATTGCGGTCAACTACGAAATGCGAAACGGTAATGCACCTGAATTTCCATCGGGCGCAGGTCCGAACGCGAATGTCGATGGTATCGATAATCGCCTCGCGATTCAGGTTACCGGGATCTGGTCACAGTGATGCGATAACACATGTTACGTCTTGTGATTACAGGGGCGGCGTTAGCAGTTTTTCTGCTAGCGTCGCCCTTTTTCGAGGCGACGGCTAACGGGGATATCGCCGAGCCTCGTGACCCGCGCACCCACTTCTTTACGCCGACTTTCGGTGATCTGAACGAAGAAATTCAGGTGGCGCGCGATGAAGGCAAAATCGGCATGCTGTTATTCTTCGAAGCCGAAGACTGCAGCTACTGCAAACGTATGCTTAAAGATGTGTTAAGCGAACCGCGGGTACAAGACTGGTACAACGAACGCTTCGTGAGTATCGCCGTCGATATATACGGTGACGTTGAACTAACGGACTTCGACGGTATTACGCTGCCATCGAAGGTTTTTACCGATCACCGGCAGATATTTCTTACTCCGGTTATTGCTTTCATCGACCTCAACGGCAACGAGATCTATCGACACCTCGGCATGATCGCAACGCCCGAGGAGTTCCTGCTACTGGGCGAGTACATCGCGGGCGAGCACCACTACCGCATGGAGTTCAAGACCTATGCCGAGCAGCATAATATGCGCGACGAGGTGGAAATTCTGATGACGCCTGCCAGAGAAAACGAATAAAGGATTTTATATCCCGATATTATATGTGGCTGAACTGTCGTAGTTCGCGTAGCGCGCTTTTTTCCATGCGGCGGTGCTTATTGAGCGTGCGCCTGACCGTGCGCTTTGCCTGGCGAGAGACCAGCGTAATCGCGGCATAGAGGTCTTCACGCGTTCGCTCAATTGTAACTGTGCTGCGTGAATCAAGCCGGACACAAACCAGCGCTTTCTTGTCCGGGCCTCCCTTGGGGCCATTAATGTCACTTAAGAACACGTCAACCGACACGATGTGACTTTCGAAATTAACCAGATTGAAATTCATCTGCTTCTGCACATGGGAACTGATTGCGTCGGTTAGATCGAAGCCTTGCGTTTGCAATTGGATATTCATGTTGGAACTCCTGACTGGAATGACATCAGTATAGTTTCCATCGAAGCTGCTTCCAGTCGAACTAACCGAGACTTTGCGAAGGTATATCCGAATTATCGATAGATCGAGAAAACCGAACCGAATATACTAATAACTCGTCTTTATCGATCTTCCAACATGCTCTACTCTGACCCTTGATATGAGACACCTTAACTATAGTCATTTACAGTATTTCTGGGCCGTCGCGCACGAAGGCAGCGTGGTAAAGGCTGCAGAGCGCCTACACATCACGCCACAGACCATAAGCGGACAGATACGTCTTCTTGAGGAGGCTGTCGGCCAACCGTTATTCAACCGCGTCGGGCGGCGTCTCGTGCTTTCAGAGATGGGCCATGTTGTCCTGGAGTACGCCGACGAAATCTTCTCAATCGGTGCTGAGCTCGGCCAGGTTGTAAGGGAGCAAAGATCTGCAGGTCCATCAAAACTCAGCGTCGGCATTGTCAACTCGATCCCGAAACTCATCGCGGAGCGCATCGTCGCACCGGCGCTAGTCGATGAGGACGACGTCCGAATACGCTGCCAGGAAGCATCGCTGGAACAGTTGCTGGGAGAATTATCAATACACAAGCTGGATATTGTGTTGTCGGACCAGCCCATGCCGCAGGGCTTGAGCCTGCGCGCTTTCAACCATCGCCTGGGTGACAGCGGTCTCGCATTCTTTTCTCAGCGTCGCACAGCAAGGCGCTACAAGAAGAACTTTCCACAGTCTCTTGACGGGGCGCCAATGCTACTGCCGAGTCCCCACTCCGCGCTGCGCCGTCGACTCGACGAATGGTTTGACAGCAACTCGATAATTCCGAAGATCGTTGCTGAAATCGACGATAGCGCGTTACTGAAAGCATTCGGTGAAGCAGGCTATGGCGTCTTCGCGGGGCCGTCGGTTATCGATGAAGAAATCTGCAAGATGTACAACACCAGCGTGATTGGTCGAACAGACGCGATTACGGAGCAGTTTTTCGCGATCTCACCGGAGCGGCGCATCAAGCACCCGTCCGTTGTACGGATTATAGAAGCCGCGCGAACAGAGCTTTTTACTAACTAGCGGAATACACCCACATCAAATCAACTCCATCCGGTAAGTGAACAGCTTATCCCTCGGAAATTCCGAACGGTCAATGAAACAAAGAACGAATTTCTTTCATTACTGACTAGAGATATCGTCGCGAGCAAGAGTTAGGCAACGAGAGAAGATGCTCGGAAAGTCCAACTTCGATCGATCTGATCGTGACTTCTGCCGCACAAGGAGATAATGCAATGAACACGTCGTCAACCCATGTCATCCACGAGACAACTCAGCTCGCGACCAACAGAGTTTTGCGCAACACGTATTTACTCTTATCGATGACGCTGTTTTTCAGCGCATTGACTGCCACCATTTCGATGGCGCTGAACCTCCCGCACCCGGGCTTGATACTCACTCTTGGCGGATATTTTGGTCTGTTGTTCCTGACCACCAAATTCCGTCATCGAAATCTCGGGATTGCCTTTGTTTTCGCACTGACAGGATTTATGGGCTACACGCTTGGGCCGATTCTAAATGCCTATCTCGCGCTGCCGAACGGCGGCCAGATCGTGATGATGGCCATGGCCGGAACCGCCGCCATATTCTTTGGCTTGTCGACCTACGTAAGAGCGACGCGCAAGGACTTCAGCTTCATGGGAGGATTTCTGGTAGCTGGCATTTTGACGGCCTTCCTTGCGAGTCTGGGTGCATTTTTCTTTGAAATTCCGGCCCTGTCGGTGGCCGTTTCAGCGGTATTCGTAATGCTGATGGCCGGTCTGATCTTGTATGAGACCAGCAACATCATCCACGGCGGTGAAACCAACTACATCATGGCGACCGTTACGTTGTTCGTTGCGATCTTCAACCTGTTCACCAGCCTTCTGCACCTGCTTGGTTTCATGAGCGGCGACGACTGAACCGACCGTGGACGCCGTTAGAAATGCTCATCCCGCACAACGTCAACGTCTGACATCGTTACGATTCCAGCATAGTTCTCGAGTAACGGTTGGGACTTGCTAACAATACTGTGCGCGAGTTCTTCGGCGACTATGACAACAATCAGTACGTTTCGGAACACGTCGGTCAAGTGCGCATCGTCACGAACACCACGATTTCCTTTCCCTGATACGTCGTGCAAAATCGTGTAGCCCTTGGCGCCAGCCTCCTCGATCATCTCGAGGATGGTTGGCGCGCAGGATGCCTCTACAACGAATTCAATCCTTTTCTTTTGATACAGCTGCATCGCGAGTGCTCCGGTGTCAGCGTTTACGCTGGGCCAATCAAACTTGCAATCGCATGATATAGCGGGATACCGAATGCGAGGTTAAACGGGAATGTTACCGCCAACGATAAGGTAACGTAAATCGCCGGGTTTGCTTGCGGCAACGACAAACGCATCGCCGCCGGAACAACGATATAGGACGCGCTCGCTGCAAGAACAGCAACTAACGTAATGCCACCGACAGACAATCCGATCGCTGTGGCGGCAGCCATGCCAATTGCCGCACCGATTAACGGCATATAGATGCCAAACAAGACCAGCTGTTTACCGACCTGTCCGAAATCGCCGAGGCGTTTGCCAACGAGTAATCCCATATCGAGAAGGAAGATAGCTAATACCGCCTGGAACGGATCTTTTACCAATGGCGCCATGATTTGCATGCCACTATCGCCCGTCGTCCAGCCAATCATGAAGCTACCAACGAGCAAAACGACGCTGCCGCAGAGGAATACCTGGCGCAGGACCTGCGGCGAAAATACTGACTTTTGATCGCTTGCTGTCTCGTTTAGCCCCCGGCGCGCCAACAATAGTCCGGTGATGATTGCCGGCGTTTCCATCACGGCGAGCATAGCGACTAGGAAGCCCTCGTATTGGACCTGCCGATGCTCGAGGAAACTGCTGGCCGCGACGAACGTTACGATGCTGACGGAGCCGTAATGCGCTGCGATAGCCGCGGCGTTCCGTGAGTCGAGGCTGGTCACAACGCGAAGCAACGAAAAGGCGATTACGGGCAGCAAGAGGCTTAAACCGATGGCCAATGTCAGGGCGACAACGACCATTGAATCAATGCCGCTTGCGGCGAGTGCAACGCCGCCCTTAAACCCGATTGCCAGCATCAGATACAGTGACAGCGCCTTACTGATTGGCTCTGGAATGGTGAGGTCTGACTGTGCATAGGCTGCAGCAACGCCTAGCGCGAAGAACAAGACCACAGGTGATAGCAAATTGCCGGCAGCGATCTGGAACAGGTCAGCCATCCCTGCACCACGCTGTGGGTACCGGGTACAAGGCGGCCCTGCCCGTATCACTAATCAATGCTGGCATCACAAGCTCCCAGAACTGCCGGTCAAATCGCTTTGTTTCCTCACAGATCAACTCTCTAATCTGGAACACGCACTAATCCGATCCCCACTCGAGCCCGAGACGCTCGCAAGGAAAATCGGGCGTTGCAGACTGCATCCACATTCCATTGATCAGTATACGATTGGCGCGCGAGTCTAGCGACGGACATCGGTATACAACAAAAGCATAAATCGTAGTAAAGCATCGGTTCTTTCGAATCCTCACAGAGTCCTGCCATTACATGATATTAATGTCCGGTCTTTTTTATCTAGTTATTGTTTTCTGGTTTAATATGTCATAAATTACAGCCCTAGTGTCGAATTTCGGAGCTATTGTCCTGTGTCAGAGCCACATTCCAGCTGGACCTTCCTCAGCAACTACGCCCACGTGCTGGTTTGTCTGGCCGACAACCCGGACGCTCGATTGCGCGATGTGGCTGAGAGAGTCGGTATTACCGAACGCACCGCTTTTCGACTGATCGGCGAGCTCGAAGAGGCCGGCATTCTGGAGCGCGCCAAGGAAGGCCGACGCAATCACTACGTTATCAACACCGATGCGCATCTGCGCCATGCGATCGAGGAACACTGCACGGTCGGTGAGCTACTGAAGACCGTCCTCCATCAGCAGGTATCAGCCAAACACAAGTCGGAGAAAATGCAATGAACATCAAGACCCTTGTTATTAGCGCCTTGGCATTCTTACTGCTAAGCGATCGCGCCGAGAGCGTCGAACCACTATCGACGCCTGAGCTCGCGGAGCACTGCGCGTTCTATCACGACGATCGAGAAGGCGAAGACGCCATCTTCTGTGTTCGCTATGTGCAGGGTTTTATCGACGGCGCAGTAGCTACGGATGCGCGCGTTCTGGAGAACGTCGCGACAGAATTCGACGCAGATGAGACCTTCGGTGAGCGAGCCATCCGCAGCCGCATTGGCAGCCGTATCAAGAGTCGCGGTCCAACCGTCTATGCCGACTTCTGCCTGGGCGAGCCGGACTCGCTCGAGGACGTCGTCGAAAAGGTGGTTGCCGACCTGGAAAGTCGCAAGGTGCTTGACGAAGACCTGCTGGCGCGTGACGCCGTTTTCTCCACCTTGCGTCGCGAGTACCCTTGCAATCCCGATAGCAACGACTAGGCTAGCGCGATGAGTTCCGCATCCCAAACCATAACGCGCATGCTGGTGCTGCTGGTCCCGTTAGTCGCGGCATGGTTACTGTGGTCAGGCATCTACAAACCACTGCTGCTCGGGCTCGGGGTTTTCTCTTGCTTGTTAACCATTTATATCAAGCATCGCATGGACTATTTCGCGACCGACCTGTTTGCGTTGCGCTTCGGCCGCCGCCTGCTCGGTTACTGGCTGTGGCTGGCCAAAGAAGTCGTCAAATCCAGCCTTGATGTCGCCCGTATTGTGCTGAGTCCGAGTCTTCCGATCAGCCCGCAGATCGTCAAGATCAAGGCAAGTTGTCAGGACCCGGTTGATCAGGCGATCCTCGCTAACTCGATAACGCTCACACCTGGAACTCTCGCGCTCGACGTGCACAACGGCGAAATCATTGTGCATGCATTAACCCAGGCCGGCGCTGACGAACTCAAAAACGGCGAAATGGATCGGCGCGTCGCAGCGCTGCGCGGGGACTAGCAGTGTATTACGCCGTAACAATAGCAACGCTCATTACGATGGCGCTGGCACTGGTGCGCGCGCTGATGGGCCCGACAATTTATGACCGACTGCTTGCAGCCAACATGTTCGGCACGAAAACGGTACTGTTTTTATCAATCGTGGCTTTTTTGTATGGGCGGCCGGACTTCCTTGACCTCGCGTTGGTCTACGCACTGATCAACTTTATTGGCGTGATTGCCGTTCTCGAATTCATTCGAGAACGCGTGGACCACGACACCGCTGAAAAGAGCGCAGGCGAGTAACTATCATGACCATGGCTATCGACATTTTAAGTTGGCTAATGCTCACCGCCGGTGGCGTGTTCGTTTTCATCGGCGGGGTCGGCGCGTTACGTATGCCCAATCTCTATACGCGCATGCATGCGGCGAGCCTGACAGACACAATGGGCGCCGTACTGGTCCTTGGCGGCATCATGCTGCAGGCCGGCGCCACGCTTGCCACGATCAAGCTGGCGGCCATCCTTTTATTCCTGCTGCTGACGAGCCCTACGGCGTCGAACGCGCTCGCCAGCGCGGCGATTCTATCGGGTCTGCAGCCGGATGAGGGGCCGATCAAGCGCGGAGCAAAAGTCGAATGATCATCATCTTCGGCATCTTCCTGCTCACCTTGCTCGTGATAACGGCACTCGCCATTGTGCGTAGTGAGAGCTTGTTCGCTGCCGTTATCCTGACGGGCATCTTCAGCTTGTTGATGGCCGCAAACTTCTTCCTGCTCGACGCCGCCGATGTTGCGCTAACCGAAGCGGCGATCGGTGCGGGGATCTCGACAGTCCTGTTTCTTGGCGCACTCGCTTTGACGGGCGAGCACGAACGCGGCGGCTCGACGAATCGTTTGCTGGCGCTCGGTGTCGTAACCGTGACGACGCTCATTGTCATTTACGCCACTTTCGACAAACCACGTATGGGCGACCCGGAAGCGCCGGTGCATCAGCACGTCGGGGCCTGGTACCTGGAGAAAACCCCGGAGCTGATCGACATACCCAATGCCGTGACGGCCGTGTTGGGAAGTTTCCGCGGCTACGACACCTTGGGGGAAGTGTTTGTTGTCCTGACTGCAGGCATTGGCGTGCTGTTCCTGCTAAGTGCACGCAATCCCGGGCGACCTGAGGAGTTTCCGGCGGCCGATGAACTCGATCAGGGCCTGCGCCACTATCTCGTCCCGCGGGTCGTTGGCCGCATGCTGATTCCGTTCATTTTTCTGTTCGGGCTGTACGTGCAGTTTCATGGCGACTACGGTCCCGGTGGAGGCTTCCAGGCCGGTGCGATCGTTGCCGCGTCTGTCATTCTCTATGCACTGCTCGAAGGTGAAGCAAGGGCATTTCGCGCCTTGCCGATGCGAGTATTGAAATGGCTCGTTGCCGGCGGTGCGCTCCTTTACGGTGCTGTCGGTGTCACGAGCATGCTGTTAGGCAGCAACTTTCTCGACTACTCCGTATTGGCGTCTGACCCAATCGTAGGGCAACACATCGGCATCATCCTGATCGAACTGGGCGTCGGCATCACCGTGACCGGCGTTCTGCTATGCGTGTTCCACGCATTCGCTGCACGAGGCAAGGTCTGATGGAATTACTCGGCCTCGTTTACTACTGGGTGTTTGCCATTTTGTTGATGATCGGCTTCTACGCGGTCATCGCCAAACCCAACCTGATCAAGAAGCTGATCGGCCTGTCGATATTCCAGGCCGCCGTGTTCCTGCTCTATATAACGATGGGCAAAGTCGAGGGCGGCACTGCGCCGATCTTCCAGGACGGTGTTTCCCTGTACTCCAACCCTCTTCCGCAGGTATTGATTCTCACTGCAATTGTCGTCGGTATATCGACGACCGCGCTCGGGCTCGGCATCGTTGTGCGTATTAAAGAAGAGTACGGCTCGATCGAAGAGCACGAGATCCAAGAGCGAGATCGTCAGTGAGTAGTCTCGCGCACCACTTGCCGGCACTGCAGGTCATAGTGCCGATGCTCAGCGCACCGCTTGTCATGCTGCTCAAGCCGAGCGGGCTCGCGCGCGCGGCCGCGACAGCCGCCAGCCTGCTGGCGTTTGCCATCGCCATTGCAATGACGATGAGAGTACTGGATGGCGGCACCTACACCTATCGAATGGGCTCCTGGCCGGCACCCTACGGCATCGAGCTTGCAGTCGATCACTTCAGCGCTCTGCTATTGCTTATAGTCACCGGCGCATCAACGTTGGCGTTACTTGCAGGACGTCGCAGCGTCGATTCCGATATCGACGAATCACGCCAACCGCTTTTTTATGCAGCCTGGCTGCTGGCGCTTGCCGGCCTCTCGGGCATTCCGGTCGCCGCCGACGCATTTAATATCTTTGTCTTCATGGAAATCTCGTCGCTGGCGAGCTATGTGATCATCGCCGGTGGCTCGGATCGCCGCGCGCTGCCCGCAGTATTCAAGTACCTGATGATGGGCACCATCGGCGCAACGTTCTATCTCATCGGTATCGGCCTGATCTACCTGATGACCGGCACGCTGAATCTTGCCGACATGGAACTGCGCATTCACGAAGTCGCCGATCAAAAGCCGATCCTGGTCGCGGCCGGTTTCATTACGATTGGTCTTGCGCTCAAAGCAGCCGTGTTTCCGCTGCACGTCTGGTTACCGAACGCTTACACCTACGCCCCAAATGCCGTGACGGTATTTCTCGCAGCGTGTTCCACAAAAGTATCGCTGTACCTGTTGCTGCGCTTCGACTTCTTCGTCTTCCAGGGAAATCTCGCCGGTCATGATGTTCAGTTTGCCTACTTCCTGATGCCGCTCGCGGTGCTGGCAATCCTGATCGCATCGGGCGTTGCCCTTTTCGAACAAAACATCAAACGACTGCTAGCCTATTCGTCAATTGCGCAGGTCGGTTACATATTGCTTGGTGCGAGCTTTGTCACCGTTGCAGGGCTAACGGCAAGCACCGTGCACCTGTTCAATCACGCACTGGCCAAAGGTGCCCTGTTCCTCGCTGTCGGCTGCCTTGCGACGGCATGTATGGGAATGCGGCTGTCGGATCTTGGTGGCGTTGCAAAGCGCATGCCGTGGACGGCTGCCGCTTTCGTCGTATCCGGGTTCAGCCTGATCGGCATCCCCGGAACGGCCGGCTTCATCAGCAAGTGGTACCTGATCACGGCGGCGCTTGAGCACGGCTCGCTCGGCATTGCACTGGTCGCGGTTCTCGTCATCAGCTCGCTGATGGCGGTTGTCTATATCTGGCGCATCGTCGAGGCGATCTACTTTGCCGAACCAACCTCCGACCTTTCGGCGGTCAAGGAAGCCCCGCTGTTAATACTCGCC
>Ga0316189_10005850_pt1 | contig 11795 bp, 12 predicted proteins | sample LowCovwburrow_MG_FD_204930 | JGI IMG/M metagenome (GOLD analysis project Ga0316189, IMG submission 204930) | Coastal sediment microbial communities from Maine, United States - Lowes Cove worm burrow | ecosystem: Environmental > Aquatic > Marine > Coastal > Sediment | place: USA: Maine... | reverse complement strand
GGCATACGCAATTATCAGGCCCGCAACAACATGCGCAAAATGCAGCTTGGTGATCAGGGGTTTTTCTACCACTCCAACAAGGGTCTGGAGATTGTTGGTATCGTCGAAGTCTGTGCCCTTTCGCATCCTGATTCAACAACCGATGATGAGCGCTGGGACTGTGTCGACATAAAAGCGGTCAAAGACATGCCCGTGCCGGTCACCCTGAAACAGGTCAAGGCCACCCCGGAACTGGCTGAAATGTCGCTGGTCAAATCCATGCGCCTGTCGGTGCAACCTGTAACAGAACGCGAATGGCAAATCGTCTGCAAAATGGGCGGCCTATAGGGTTCAACCTCTATACGGAAGATGCATTGCAAAAAACAACTGTGCCCGACATAATGGTTTTAAGCAACACAGATAATCTTATTGGTAATATCAAAGGGAGTCTTCTCAGCCATGTCTACTGACATCATCCACAAAGTCCCGGCCGCCTGGAAAAAGCGGGCTCATGTTGACAAAAAAAAATATAAAAAAATGTATCAGGCTTCGATCAAAAATCCTGATAAATTCTGGAAAAAACAGGGCAAGCGCATTGACTGGTTCAAGCCTTATACCAAGGTGAAAAATGTCAGTTATGACTACCCCAATGTGTCAATCAAATGGTTTGAGGATGGGGTTACCAATGTTTCCTATAACTGCATTGACCGCCACCTGAAAAAACGCGGCAACCAGACCGCCATTATCTGGGAAGGTGATGATCCTTTTTACGATAAAAAAATCACCTATAACGAACTTTACGAAAAAGTCTGCCGCCTAGCCAATGTGATGAAAAGCAATGGTGTTAAAAAGGGTGATCGCGTTACCATTTACATGCCGATGATCCCCGAAGCCGCCTATGCCATGCTGGCCTGTGCCCGTATCGGTGCGGTTCATTCCATTGTTTTCGGTGGCTTTTCACCTGATGCCCTGGCCGGCCGGATTGTCGACTGTCAGTCAACTTTTATCATCACCGCCGATGAAGGCGTGCGCGGAGGCAAGCCAATCCCGCTGAAAGCCAATACCGATGCCGCCATAGCAATCGCTGCCAAAAACGGCACAACAGTGAAAAACATTCTGGTCGTTCGTCGCACCGGCGGCAAGATAGATTTCGATGACAGTCGCGACATCTGGTATCATGATGCGATGGCAACAGCCAAACCGAAATGCAAACCGGCAAAAATGAAAGCCGAAGACCCGCTGTTTATCCTCTACACCTCCGGCTCAACCGGCACGCCCAAAGGTGTGTTGCACACCACCGGTGGCTATCTGGTCTATGCCTCAATGACCCATCAATATGTCTTTGATTATCATGATGGCGATGTTTACTGGTGTACTGCTGACGTCGGCTGGGTCACCGGTCACTCCTACATAGTCTATGGACCGCTGGCCAATGGCGCCCAGACACTAATGTTCGAGGGTATCCCGACCTACCCTGATGCTTCACGCTTCTGGCAGGTTTGCGACAAGCACAATGTCAATATTTTCTATACAGCCCCCACCGCCCTGCGCTCGTTGATGGGTGCCGGTGATGATTTCGTCAACTCTTGTTCCCTGAAAAGCCTGCGTCTGCTTGGTTCGGTTGGTGAGCCGATCAACCCGGAAGCATGGGAATGGTATTATAATGTTGTTGGCAAACAGAATTGCCCCATCGTCGATACTTGGTGGCAAACTGAAACCGGCGGTATTCTGATCACCCCGCTGCCCGGTGCCATCGACCTGAAACCAGGTTCAGCAACTCTGCCATTCTTTGGCATCCAACCGGCACTGGTTGATAGTGAAGGCGTCGAGCTTGAAGGTGAAACAGAAGGCAACCTGATTATAAAGGACTCGTGGCCCGGCCAGATGCGCTCGCTCTATGGCAACCATGATCGCTTTGTTGAAACCTACTTTTCCACCTACAAGGGAAATTACTTCACCGGTGATGGCTGTCGCCGCGACAAGGACGGCTATTACTGGATTACCGGCCGGGTCGATGACGTACTCAACGTTTCCGGTCACCGCATGGGTACTGCCGAAGTTGAATCAGCACTGGTTGCTCACCCCAAAGTCTCTGAGGCCGCTGTTGTTGGCTACCCGCATGATATCAAGGGTCAGGGCATTTACTGCTATGTCACCCTAATGGCCGGTGACACTCCGTCTGATGAATTACGAGCTGAACTGCGTACATGGGTCCGCAAGGAAATCGGGCCGATTGCCTCACCCGATCTGTTGCAATTTGCCCCTGGTCTGCCAAAAACCAGATCTGGTAAAATCATGCGCCGTATCTTGCGGAAAATTGCCGAGAATGACTATTCCAGCCTTGGTGACACCTCAACACTGGCCGACCCGGCAGTGGTTGATGACCTGATCGAGAACCGCCAGAATAAATAAACGCAACTCACAGTTTAGTGATTAAACCTGTCTTTAGAAACAAACCCGATCATGGCATAATGTTGACATAACATGATCGGGTTTTTATGCGCTTTGCATCTCAAATATTAGCACTGTTTCTGGCAATTACGACATTTGCCACACCGTGCCTTGCCAAGATCCAGACCGGTCATAAACCGGCAACAACCGGTATTGTCTCAACCGAATTCGATAATGATAAGTGCAATGGCCCATGTTTAATAGCCATCATAGCCCGCCCTGATCAAGACCTTCCGGCTGTCACTCAAACCTCCGGCAACGATGTAATTGCCGCATCAGTCCATTTGCACCAGCCTTTCTTGCCTAACCGAAAGCAGCTGAGTCTTTTCAAGCCTCCCGAACCCTCCTGCCTCCATCAGGTTAATCTGTTTTTTCTTTGTCGCCAGCTGAATTGATATGCACCGCGCATAAATGACAATTTAAAAACCAGAAATTAACCATAGGCTCGTACAACCATTTATCGAGCCAGAATATCAGTCATGGAGATACATGATGACAAATACTAAAATGAACCGTCGCCGTTTTGTGCTGGCAGGTTCTGCCGGACTGCTGTTGAGTCAGCCTGCTCTGGCAAAAACCAAGTTCAATTTTACCAGCGGCCTGAACACAACTTCTCACAACTCCAGTTATCGTGGCAAAAAGATTGTCAAGTATAAAACCCGTGAAAAAGTTGGTACAATTATCATCAACACCTCAGAACGACGCCTTTATCGGGTACTGCCCGGTGGCAAGGCTGTCAAATATGGCGTTGGTGTTGGTCGCGCCGGGTTTGAGTGGTCTGGCGTTGCCAAAATCCAGCGCAAGGCAGAGTGGCCAGCCTGGCGTCCACCGGCAGAAATGATTGCCCGCGAACGCCGGAAATATGGCCGCGAACTTCCCGCTGTCATGGAAGGTGGCCCGAGAAACCCGCTGGGTGCCCGGGCGCTCTATCTCTATCAAGGTAACCGCGACACACTCTATCGTATCCACGGCACAAATAACCCGGCATCGATTGGCAAAGCCTTGTCAAGCGGTTGTATCCGCATGCTCAATGAAGAGGTTATTGACCTGTTTAACAAAACCCGCAAGGGAACGAAAGTGATCGTCCTCTAGAGTGTGTCTCCCAAAAGTGGGTACCGGTTTTGGGATAAAGACACGTGTTAAAACAAAGACTTAGAGTGTGTCAAATGAATTCATAGAAACAAGACACACTCTAATGATCTCAATCACCATCAAACAAAAAACGGCGCTGAAATATTCAGCGCCGTTTTTACTGCAAATCACCCCTGATAATCAATAACCGCCTTTACGTTTGCTTTCAGCCGCACCTGCATATCTGCCGGCAAGTTTGGACGGGTCACCGTTAAAGAGCGCATAAACATCTTTTTGGGATAGTTTTTCACCCCATTTTTGGCTCATTGTCTTAACGATCGTGCGTGTATTTGGCTGCGTCCCGTCATTAACATAAGCTTCACGCAAATATTCAATCAAATCCCAGTGCCGATCTGTCAGTTCAATACCATCAGCTGCGGCCATATGCTCAGCCAACTCCTTTGACCAGTCCTGCGTATTTACAAGGAAACCAGTTGCCGTGGTTTCAATTTCGGTACCATTAAAATCGTATGCCATTTTCCCTCCAGATTTAGTGTGGAGCATAATATATACATTAACACATTCTAATATAGCAATTCATCAAGAGCTGGCAATAGCTTTTTTATCGTCAGTCACATCAATGCCTGAAATGCCGCATGCCGGTAAACACCATGGCAAGACCTGCATCATCCGCCGCTTTGATAACCTCATCATCACGCATAGACCCACCCGGCTGAATAACCGCTGTTGCACCGGCTTCTGCGGCCTGCAGCAAACCGTCCGGGAACGGGAAAAACGCATCTGAGGCCACAACCGAACCTTTCGCCAAAGGCACATCCAGTCCCATTTCTCTGGCGGCATCTTCTGATTTACGCGCCGCAATCCGGGCTGAATCAACCCGTGACATCTGGCCGGCCCCAACCCCAACCGTTGCTCCGTCCTTGACGTACAAAATCGTGTTGGATTTAACATGTTTGGCAACCCGAAAGGCAAATTTCAGATCGGCAAGCTCGTTTTCACTTGGCGCCTTTTTGGTCACCACTTTCAGCTCCACATCATCCACATTTCCATTGTCACGGGATTGCACCAACAGGCCACCGGCAACGGTTTTAGCCGCAATCCCCGGCTCTCTCACATCCGGCAGATCATCGGTCAGCAAAAGGCGCAAATTCTTTTTCTCGGCAATGACGGCCAAAGCCCCTTCATCGGCACCCGGTGCAATAATCACTTCGGTGAAAATCTTGACCATTTCCCTTGCCGCAGCCTCATCAAGCGGCCGGTTAACGGCAATAATACCGCCAAACGCACTAACCGGATCACAAGCCAGCGCCCGGTTATAAGCCTCACTCAAAGTTTCAGCCATCGCCGCACCACACGGGTTGGCATGTTTGACAATCACACAGGCTGCGGTTTCAGCCGGATCAAACTCGGCCACACACTCATAAGCCGCATCCGTATCGTTAATGTTGTTATAGGACAGCTCCTTGCCCTGCAACTGACGGGCATTGGCTACACCGGGGCGAGACTTGCCGGCCCGATAAAACGCTGCCCATTGATGCGGGTTTTCACCATAGCGCAGGGACTGGATCAAACTTCCCCCAAAGGCGCGATAATCACTGGACGTCTCACCTGCTTCACCCAGCAGCCAGTTGCTGACGGCACTATCATAGGCAGCCGTACGCGCATAGGCTTTGGCTGCCAGCCTGCGCCGCAGGCCATCACTCGTTGCCCCGTCATTTTCCTCCATATCAGCCAGCACGGCATCGTAATCCGACGCATCAACCACAACGGTAACAAAAGCATGATTTTTTGCCGCCGCCCGGGTCATCGCTGGTCCGCCAATGTCGATATTTTCCACACACTCTTCATAGGAGCCACCACCTGCAAGCGTTGCCTCAAACGGATATAAATTACAGACCAGCAGATCGATGGCCCCGATACCATGTTCAGCCATCGCCGCCTCGTGCTCACTGTTACCTCGCACCGCCAGCAAACCACCATGCACATTCGGGTGCAGGGTTTTGACCCGGCCATCCATTATTTCAGGAAACCCGGTAACCTGTGAAACATCGGTAACTTCAACACCTGCATCGCGCAGGGTTTTGGCAGAGCCACCAGTCGACAAAATTTTAACACCATTGGAGGCCAGGCTTCTGGCAAACTCAATCAGCCCTTGTTTATCAGAAACAGATAACAGGGCACAGCGAATAGGATTGGTCATGAAAATATCTTTCGGTTTGGCGATAAATCGCACACAACAAAATAATGGCCATGCAGATAACATGCTCTCCGCCGCAATGAAACCGACAAGTTGCCTTGTTTGTTGAAAAGACAGGGTTTACAATGCGAATCACCCAGAGCTTGACCAAGATAAAAGAAGAAGGCCCGATGCATGTCCCTTGATGATATTGACGATAGCAACGTACTGGACCTGCCCCGGGTTTATCTGGTCAAGATGATGGTCTTCACGCTGCTGGTTGCTATTCTGGTCGCTGTCCTGTTTCCCCAGTTCAAGCTTGCTTTCATGTCAAACCCCGGTCTCAACGGCATGATTGTTGTGGTGCTGCTGCTTGGTCTTGGTTATGCCTTTCGCATGGTCTGGCGACTGTTTCGTGAAGTCAACTGGGTCAACCACTTCCGCATTGCTGACCCGAGACTTGAAATCCCCTACTCGCCAAATTTGCTGGCGCCGATGGAAGCCTTGCTGGCAAACCGCCAGGGTGCCACGGTTTTATCTCCAACCACCTTGCGCTCACTACTTGATTCATTGGCATCACGGCTTGATGAAGCCCGCGATATCTCGCGCTATATGATCGGCCTGCTGGTTTTCCTCGGCCTGCTTGGCACCTTCTGGGGCCTGCTGCAGACCGTTGCATCAGTAGGCGATGTGATAAAATCACTTGACGTGGCGAGTGCTGAATCCTCAACCATCTTCGAAGACCTGAAAAGCGGCCTTGAAGCTCCGCTTGCCGGGATGGGCACATCTTTCTCATCCTCACTGTTTGGTCTGGCCGGATCACTGGTTCTGGGTTTTCTTGATCTACAGGCCAGTCAGGCCCAGAACCGTTTTTATAATTCTCTTGAAGACTGGCTTGCCTCACTGACCGACATCGAACTGGGTGAATCAGGTCAGGCAATCATGCCGCAATATCTTCAGATGGACATGTCAGGCCTGCAAAGCGGTATCGAGCAGATGAACGCCACCCTTGAAATGGCCCTGTCTGAACCAGCTGGCAATGGCGGTGAAGGATCTGCAACCGATGCCGGATCCATCGACAAACTGGCAGATGCCGTGCACGGACTGGTCCAGCAAATGCGCGAAGAGCAGAAAATTGTCCGCCAGTGGGCCCAATCGCAAACCGAACAGCAAAACGAGATAAAAAACCTGCTGACGGCCAACCTTCAGAAACCGAAAACCGGCAACCGTCTGCGGGCGGCCATTCGCGGCACTAAAAAACCAGAGCAGGATAACTGATGTCTCGCGCCCTGTCCCGACGCTCGCGAACCAATGACAATGCCTATTATTGGCCAGGGTTTGTTGACGCCATGGCCCAGCTTTTGCTGGTCATTGTTTTTTTGTTATCAGTTTTTATGGTCGCGCAATTCCTCCTGGCTCGCGAAATTACCGGTCAGGACACCGTGCTGATAAAACTGCGCTCACAAATTGCCGAATTAACCAGTTTGCTGGCGCTGGAAAAATCCGCCAAACTGGAGCTTGAAACTTCTCTTGGTTCACTCAGCGACAATCTGAAATCGGCCCGCAACAAAACCAACGAACTACAAGCATTGCTGGAAGGCCTGACCAAGGATGAAAAATCCAGCAATGAGGTCACGCTGCAACTGGAGACGAAACTCAAAGCAGAAAAAGACCTGTCTTCACAGGCGCTGGCCAGAGTTGAACTTCTCAACCAGCAGATTGCTGCCCTGCGCCGCCAGATCGCCATCTTGAATGATGCCCTGGAAGCTGCTGAAGACCGTGATAAAAACTCCAAAACCCAGATTGCCGACCTTGGCCGGCGTCTCAATTCTGCGCTGGCCCAACGGGTGCGCGAACTGGCCCGCTTCCGCTCAGAATTTTTCGGGCGATTGCGGCGCATTCTTTCCAACCGCTCGGATGTCTCGATTGTTGGTGACCGTTTTGTTTTCCAGTCAGAAGTCCTGTTCCCCAAAGGTGCAACCGAAATCAACCCGCTAGGTGCCAAGGAACTTGACAAACTGGCCAGCGCTATCAATCAACTGGAAAAGGAAATTCCCTCAGATATCGCCTGGGTTCTACGGGTTGATGGTCATACCGATACCGACCCGATCAACACCCCGCTAATGAAATCCAACTGGGAACTCTCGGCCGCTCGGGCCATTGCCGTTGTCAAACAACTGATTGCCAAGGGTGTGCCGCCAAATCGTCTGGTCGCTGCCGGTTTTGGCGAATTTCAACCCATCGACACTGGCGACTCAGATGAAGCCAAAGCCCGCAACCGTCGCATAGAACTTAAACTGACCGAGAAATAAACCGCGCCCGTTATTCGCCAGAATTATCAAGCCCAGGCGCAATCATCCCCAGAGCGTTCATATAGAGGTCAAGCATCGCCTCTTCTTCTTCACGCTCGGCCCGGTCTTTTTTGCGTATCATCACAACTTTGCGCAAGGTTTTGGTATCGAAGCCATTTGCCTTGGCTTCGGCATATACTTCCTTGATGTCGTCAGCAATGGTTTTCTTTTCTTCTTCCAAACGCTCAACACGTTCAACAATACTTTTCAACTGGCCCTGAGCCACAGCAGTGGGTGAGTCCATCAGGCATATCCCCGTTCAATGAATGATCAATCAAACACCAACTGTAATTTCTGTCAGGATTAGTGCAAGCCGTTCGCTCCATTCATCCACACCTGATTTGTCGCATATCAGGTCCTGACGCACTTCCAGCAAGGCTGCCGGCAGGCCGCGATGACGGGCATGCTTGTCAACACTCTCGCCATCAACGCCACCTGAATAGGGTTCATTTTCACCAACCACCAGTGATTTATCCCTGGCAAGCCCGTCAATCAGCGGCCGCGCAAAACGGTCATTGTCTTCCCACAAAATGCCCACATGCCATGGCCGGGCAACGCCCTTCCAGAACGGTGTAAAGCTGTGAATGGAAAAAACCATCGGTGGATGCCCGGCAGCACTTGCCGCATCGATCATGCGATCAATTGCATCATGATAGGGCTGGTAGTATCGATCAATACGATGTTGTCTTTCGCGTTCATCAATATCGATATTACCGGGTATCAGCGCACCATCTGAAATTTTCATAATCAATGTCGGATCATCAACACCCCGATTGGGATCAATCAGCAAACGCGAAAATTTTGAATAGATTGCAGGAACACCAAGTTTTTGTGCTAATTGAAATGTTAAAGCCTCAGCCCCGATATCATAGGCAATATGGCGTTCAAACTCACCATCGGGCAGCCCGAGCTGCTGATATTCCTCAGGTACGCTATTGCGGGCATGATCAGAAATAATCACAATATTATGACGGATATCACCTGTAATAATACCATAAGACGGATTATCATCTTCAGTGACAGGTTGATGATCACTGACTGTAGAAAAATTTGCTGTTATCGACATTTAACCAGAGTTTATACTTATCTGTTATCAATTGCGGCGTATTATCTGCCAACTGCCATCTTATTGACAGAAAGGCAACTAAATTTACGCACATCATCTATTCTTAGAGTTTGTTATGCTAGTTGTGCTTGATGTTTGCAAGGGTGGACAATTCGCGCTATTCGATAATGGGGAATTTATGGTTATTGTGCACGCGTAATCGATTCGCGTGTAAATGTTTGTGAATCTGGAGGCTAAGTTGAAAGCACCTATGACGTTAAAAGGACTGATCTTTTATGCAGCGTTTGCATTGGCAAGCCTGGTCCTTGCGCCATCTAGCGCTCATGCAGACCTTAAAATATGCAACAAAACAGCCAATATGGTTGGTGTTGCGTTAGGTTATAAAGATCAACAAGGCTGGGCCAGTGAAGGCTGGTGGAATGTCGACCCCAATGTCTGCCAGACATTGCTCGAGGGACCATTGATTGCCCGCTATTATTATATTTTTGCGATTGATTACAAGGAAGGTGGCTCATGGGGAGGCTCAGCAAAACTGTGCACCCGTGAAAAACTTTTCACGATTCGCGGCATAAAGGACTGCGAGAAACGTAATGCAAAACGCACAGGTTTCTATGAAGTTGACACAGGCGAAGAGCTTGACTGGTCAATTTCCATAACCAGCGCGCAAAAATCGGAGAAAAAAGCCCAGTGAGGCGTAAACGCAAAGCAAAGATCATTGCCACCTTAGGACCAGCGTCCAACAGTCAGGAAATGATCGAAAAACTGTTTTTGTCCGGAGTCGATGTATTCCGCATAAATATGAGCCATTCAAGCCATGACGAAATGAGAAAACGTCATGCGCTTATCAGAAACATAGAAAAGAAATATAACCGCCCGATAGGCGTGTTGGCAGACCTTCAGGGCCCTAAACTTCGTGTCGGGACCTTTGAAGATGATGAGGTCATGCTTATTGCGGACCACGAATTTGTTCTGGATCAGGACCCGACACCCGGTGATAGTACCCGGGTATATCTGCCTCACCCTGAAATTTTTGATGCGGTTGAAATCGGTCACTACCTATTAGTCAATGATGGTCGCATCAGGGTGAAGGTGATTGACGTCGCCCCTGATAGAATCACCACCAAAGTCATCTATGGTGGCCTGCTATCAGCCCGCAAAGGGGTCAATCTGCCCGACACACTTGTCCCCTTGCCCGCTCTGACAGAAAAAGACCGTGCCGACCTGAAAGCGGCTTGCGAAGATGGCATTGACTGGATCGCCCTGTCTTTTGTTCAACGACCGCAAGACGTTGCTGAAGCCAGAAAGCTGGTGCGCGGTCGGGCAGGCATTCTGGCCAAAATTGAAAAACCGTCAGCCCTGAAATACCTTGACGATATCATGCCGCTTTGCGATGCCATCATGATCGCCCGTGGTGACCTTGGGGTTGAACTGCCAGTGGAAACCGTTCCCGGCTGGCAAAAACGCATAACCCGTGCTGCCCGCAAAGCCGGCAAACCCGTTGTTGTTGCCACCCAGATGCTGGAATCGATGATCGATGAACCAGTGCCGACAAGAGCAGAGGTTTCAGACGTCGCCACGGCCATTTTTGAAGGTGCAGATGCGGTCATGCTCTCAGCTGAATCCGCCATGGGTACCTGGCCTGAAAAAGCCGTAGAAACCATGGATGCCATTGCAATTTCCGTTGAAGGCGATCCGCTTTTTGCCAACATCATTGGTGCCCAGCGCCGGGACCCGGAAGCCACCAGTGCCGATGCCATATCCAATGCCGCCCGTTCAGTTGCTGAAACCCTGAATGCGGCCGCAATCATCTGTTACACTGGTTCAGGCTCTACAGGTCTGCGTGTCTCACGTGAACGCCCGGAAGTGCCGATCATTGCCCTGACCCCATCAGAAAGAACTGGGCGCAGACTGTCTATTGGCTGGGGATTACACTGCGTATTGACCCAAGACGCCAAAGACCAGGATGATATGGTTTCACGTGCCTGCCGTATTGCTGTTGATGAAAATTTTGCCCGCCATGGCGACCGGATTATCATTACTGCCGGCATTCCGCTTGGCACTCCCGGCAAGACAAACATGCTTAGGATTGCTGCAATCAAGAAAGATTAAAACAGAAAGACTCGCTGAAAGACATAAAAAGTGGAGATAAAACCTGTTCATACCGCGTCATGTCACTGCGGGGCCGTTCACCTTGAATTGACCATGCCAATGGGATTGAAAAACCCAGCAGGTGCAATTGCTCCATGTGTAGCAAACGTGGTGCAATAGCTGCCGGGGTAAAACTGGATGGATTGAAAGTCACTCAAGGGCAGGAATATCTAACCCTCTACCAGTTCAATACCATGACAGCAAAACACTACTTTTGCTCTATATGCGGAATTTACACACACCACCAACGCCGCTCAAACCCGAATGAATACGGCTTCAATATTGCCTGTCTTGATGGTATCAACCCGTTTGAGCTGGAGGACGTACCGGTTACCGATGGAATCAATCACTCGTGTGATCGAAAATAACTAAAGACTTACAGTGAAGACTTTAACTGTCTCAAATGATCCAGAGCTTCCTGGGCTTTCTGGCGTTTTTCATCAGATGTGGCATCGGCAACATCTTCCTCGGCATCGCTGATTCTCTGGGCCAGTGTCTCGGCATCAAGATCATCCATGTTGATTGCCTGTTC
>Ga0316189_10005849_pt1 | contig 11795 bp, 3 predicted proteins | sample LowCovwburrow_MG_FD_204930 | JGI IMG/M metagenome (GOLD analysis project Ga0316189, IMG submission 204930) | Coastal sediment microbial communities from Maine, United States - Lowes Cove worm burrow | ecosystem: Environmental > Aquatic > Marine > Coastal > Sediment | place: USA: Maine... | reverse complement strand
AAGCAGATTCATGGAGATGATACTCCAGTAAAGGTACTTAATCCTGGAACTGGAAAGACCAAAACTGCTAGAATGTGGGTTTATGTTAATGATGGCAGACCAAGAGGTTCTAGCTCTCCCGTTGCAGCTGGCTATTACTACAGTCCTGATCGCAAAGGGGTAAGACCCCAAGAACACTTAAAAAACTTTACCGGTATTTTACACGCAGACAGTTATTCTGGGTACAATAAATTATATATTAGTGAAGATAATCCCGGAGCCACTGTGGAAGAGGCCGCATGTTGGGCTCATACCAGACGTAAGTTTTACGATATAGCAGCCTATAATGATAAAGCCAAAATTGCCTTTGCAGTTATTGATAAAATTGCTGAGATTTACCAAATAGAAGGAAAGATCCGAGGTATGCCTCCAGATGTTAGGTTAAGGACTCGTAAAAAAGAATCTGTTGAGTTAGTGAATGAATTATTTGCTGGATTTAAAAAAGCATATAAGCAACTACCTAAAAAAAGCAGTACGGCTCAAGCTATTGCCTATGCACTGGGTAATGAGGTTGCCCTTAGAAGATTCTTAGGTAATGGCAGTATTGAAATAGATAATAATGCAGCAGAGAGAGCTTTAAGATCAGTTGCAGTTGGCCGTAAGAATTGGCTTTTTGCTGGCTCTAATAAAGGTGGAGAAACAGCTGCTATTATTTACACCCTGATTGAAACTGCAAAACTCAACAATATCAATCCTGTAAAATATTTACATAAAGTGTTTGATGTCATTCAGGATTATAAAGCAAATCACTTACAGGATCTCCTCCCTTGGAATATTAAATTAGAATAAGGCAAAAATCAACCGCGGGTTTACCGGACGCTTACTTTGTAAATGCAATATCGCTATTTTCTGTCCCGCTCTCTTTTATATTCAAAATGATGTTGACCAGGTTCTCAATGCCCTTAGAAGTGGTAAAATAATAACACCAAATCAAAAACTCCTAACAATATCAGGGGAAAACTTTTATCTACGTAACTATTACCTAATACTGAGATTAAGTAATAATTACGTATATTTATTTTAGCATTTTTCAAATAACATGATGAGCGAAAAAATAGTTAAATCTTAGAGACAGTATTTTGAAGTTTTAAGTGTTATTCAAATTCTGTTGAAATTGCTATTGGCCACTAATACTGGCCCAAAAAAATAAAATCTGGCCAGTTATTCTGACCCATTTCTTGGTCAAGTAAAATGGCCCGCTAATAAAAATATTATTAAAGGATTATTAATTATGCAATTTATGAAAACTTTTTGGCTGGTTATCTTGACTACAGTTTTATGCTCTTGTGGAACTACTTCTAATATGAAGTCAGTAGATTCCTCAGCTAATATCCCTGATCTTAGTCATTATGAACAAGTAATAGTTAATAATTTTGAGGATAATGTTAGCAAGTCTGGAAATGATGACTTAATTCTAAAAGAGGGTAAAAAGTTTGCTGACATTATTGCTTCATCGATCAGGTCTAAAAACTCTTTTAAGAAAGTAGATAGAAATATTATTTCTGAAGAATCGGCTTTAGTGATAGATGGAAAAATCAATAAGTATGAAAAAGGAAATGCGGCAATGTGAACATTAATTGGCTTTGGTGCAGGTAGTTCTAAATTCAATGCCATAGTTAACATAAAGGATAATCAGACAAAAAAATCATTGGGTCGAATCGATGTAAGTAAGATGAGCTGGCTTCTTGGTGGGCTAGCTGCAGGATCACAAGATGTTGAGTCTCATATGGATTCAGCAGCTTCTAAAATTGCAGATGAATGCGCAAAGTCAAAGAACCATAAAAAGAAAATAAGGACATGAAACAAAATTTAGAATATTTCAGAAAATTTTGGTAATTAGTTAAAAAAGATATCACTGTAAAATTACAATTAGTTAGATGAAAAGATTACAAGATAATTTGGATTATTATAATAGGCAATACGAGTCTATTGTTAATAACAGAATTAGCTATACTTCAACAAGAACTCACCAGGAATATGGACCTTGGCAGCCTCAGACATGGCAAGTTGCAGGAGCAGAAATATTTGCCACTAAATCATTAGGCTGGTGGTATGGATCACATTGGAAAAGAGGCAGGACTGGTCAGCATATGAAAAATGATGCAGCAACAAGAGAAGATATTAGGCAGACACTAGCTGCTAAATTAGGCTGTAGCACAGAATCTATCATGTTAGATCCTCATATAAATCCTCGTGGTAACACACCGACTCATCATACTGGTTGTGGTGATGCAATAATGTTTAGCTCTTATAATATAGGTTATCAATACAGACAGCTAGAAACTAGGGTTGAGACATATTATGACCAAGCAAAATATAATGCAGCACTCAGTTCTTGTCAAATCAATATCAATAACGCTCAAGCTGCCATTTCTACATTCCAACAGGAAGAGGCAAGTAAGGCAGCAGCAGCAGCAAAAGCAGCGGAAGCACGACTAGAGTCAATTAAAAAACAACAGCAAGAAGCCGCGTTGGCAAGAAAAGAAGAAGAGAAAAAACAGCAAATCATTGATATGGTCTCCTCAAAAAACGATAAGGGGCGTAGTGAACTTTTAATAAAGTTTTTTGACCAAGCTGATAGTGACTTTATTGTTAGTCAAATTAAGGCTAAAGGATTTGATGTTAATTATCTTGCATATTTATCAATTCAAAATAATCACGATGCATTATTTGCTTTAAGCCTTGAGGAAGGAGCAGAATTAGAATCTTACCAGCTTGAAGGTAAAACACTAATACAACATATAATACATGCTGCTAATGAAGCATTTTTACAAAAAGCCTTGAACTTATGCAGTGATTTAAGTGTTACAGCTATTGGTGCTGTAGAGCAGGGTGATTTACTTACTATAGAAAATCTCCATGAGCATGATGCAAATTTTCTGCAAAACAAATATAAGGGTCAAACTTTACTGCAAACTGCCATAAGTAATAATTCTGCTATAGAAATCATACAAAAACTTATAGAGCTGGATAATAGCTGTTGTAGTATTTTAGCAGATAATGGTGAATCTGCTCTAAAATTAGCTGCAAGAATTGGTAGTGATGCAATAATAAAGCTACTAGAAGGGCAGGCAAGCATAGAGGCAGAAATTCAGCAATTAAGCTCTGATGTTGATGCTCAGCTAAAAGCTAAAATATTAGAAAACCAGGATATAGATACTTTGATAAGGATTTTTAAGGGAGAAAATATATCACTGGAGAAATATATAATTGATAATACGTCACTCAATGATAATGAAGAGTGGGAAGATTTTGAACTGGACGATATACACGATAGAAGTAATAACATGCAAATAATATCTGTGCTGGAACATGCAGAACAGCAACATGAAACTTTAGCATATTTGTCAGGTCTTAGCCCAAGTGAGTACTATGGTGATTTAGGTTAAAAATAAATAAGGTAAAATAATAATATTAAGGTAGATATGGAAACATTGAAGGATAATATAGAATATAGCAATAAACTGCAGGGTATAATAAATCAGAACAATGTTAGATTAACAAGTGGCAACTATGTATGGAAATCATCAATGCACATTTTTTCTGGAAAAGAAATTTTAGAAACACATGAGTTTAATTGGTTCTGGGGAAAATATATAGAAGATAAGGAAAATGGCCCCAGGCATATTCAATACTTAAAGAATGATCCAGTAACACGCAAATCAATATGCAGTGAGATAGTAGAAAAACTAAACTGCTCGGAAGAAAACATAAGTCTGCTAGATAATAAGAACATTGCACATGTAGAGCCACCGCAAGAAAGAGTCGGAGAGGTTGGTAATAGTTTTATCTTTAATCAATATAATGTCGACTACGAGTATGCTAAGAATTTAAAACCAATCATAACAGTTGCTCTATTGTCCAAAACTGATGAGCAATACAGTTTACAGCAGAGGGAGATTATAGAAAAGCTACTATCAGAAGATGATATAGGAAGAGCAAAATTATTATCACATGCTTTTACTCAACCAGATAGTGAGTTTACAATTAATCAGATAAAAGCCATAGGCTTTGATTTTAATTACTTAAGTTATTTATCCATAGAGCAAGACAACCCTGATTTATTTGCTTTTAGCCACAGCTATGGTACTGATTATGCCAACTATTTGGTAAAAGATAAAACGTTGCTGCAGCATTTAGTGCATAGTAATATGACTGAGCAAATACAGCAAGGTATTGAATCATCTCCTTATTTGGGAGTAACAGTTGCTTCAGCAATAAAACAATCTGATTTATCGACAATAAAACATCTCTTATCTCATGATATTCACTTACTTAAAAATCATTATGACGGTTATACAATAATACAAATGGCTGTTATGCAGGATGATATTTCAATAGAAACTATCGAAGCTCTTATAGAACTAGACAGTAGCAGTTGTAGTATTTTAGCTCGTAGTGGTGAATCTGTTTTTAAAATTGCCTGTGAAAGTGGCAGGGACGACATAATTGAAGTTCTAGCTCAGCACATAGATATCTCTCAAGAAATTAACCAACTTTCAACTGATATAAGTGCAAATGTAAAGGCTGAAATAGTTGAGAGAAATGATGATTATACTCTAACACAACTTCTAAAAGGTGAATGGGAAGTGCAAGAAACTGATTATGAGATAGCACAGTTAAAATCTGTATATAATAGTTGCAGAAATGAGTACTCTGCATTTTATAAAGAAGAAGATGTATTATCAGAAATTGAAATTAGAGAGGCAAGAGAGTTAATAGAACAACTAGAAACACTTACAGTTCAAGATAGAACTAAATTACTGTTTGAAATTTTTAGCGATGAGAGCCAGACTGATGTCTGTAATATTATTAAGTCCTTAGGTATTGATATTGATCTTCTGGCTTATATGGCCTGTGAATTTAATCAAACCTCTATTTTAGAGTATGCTCTTGATAAAGGTGCTAGTTTAGATAATTTCTTTGTATCAGATGCAACTACTATAGAAACTATATTAAAATCAGATAATCCCGAGCATATAGAGTTAATGTTATCTCATAGTAATGGGTTTATTTGCACCATAATAAATGCTGCAGAGCATAGTAGATTGGATCTTCTTAGTAAGATATATCAGCTTGATAAAACTGCGTTTACCAACAATGACAGAATTATTGGTTATACCCCTATACATTTTTTACTGCTTGGAAATCACATTTCTGCATTTGAGCATGTAATTTCTATCGCTCCAGAATGTTTGGATGCCAAAACCTTGAAGGGTGAATCCTTATTAAAAGTAGGACTCAGATCAGCTAGTGATGAAATATTGCCGTTGCTGATATCAAAATATAACAATATAGGAGATCAAATTAAATCATTTATTGCTAGTGATGAGGATGCATTAGCAATAAAACTGGTAGACCATATAAAGCTTAATATAGAAACTGTGGCAGATAATATTTTATTTGCAGTAGAAAAAGGCAGGGATGATTTGGCTAGAGAATTATTGCTATTTGGTAATCTAAATGAAGAGGAAATAATACATTATATTGAAGGATTAAAAGATAATGAGTACGCTCAGAGGTTTCTTGATTTAGGCAATTCGGGTCATACAGATACTGGTTTTTTAGAAGATGAATTTGCATTAATTGAACTAGAAGGTCAAGCAGATAATTTTCTTTGGGAATATAGTGGATAGATTGGGTTTGGACTTACAGCGATAGAGAAAAAAGGAATTGAATAAGTTATGAGTAATCTTGATACAGTAAATAATAAAAATATAAGCCTAATTCGAATAAATCGGAGTTAGGTGGGATGCGATATACAGTTTCATATAGGAAATAAAATTAATTAGGCGTTAGATACTAGCATAACAAAATGTTTTGCAGATTGGTATTGAGGAAAATAACTTGGGAGTGGATTACAATTATGCAAATCATTAGCGGATATATAAATGCAGAAAATGATAAATTATATTAATAGATCTAAGGTATAGATTATGCCTCAGCTTGCCTGTGAAACAGATTTAGATGATCTATCAGGAATGTTATCACTTAATAATGATGCAGAAGAACAGATCTATGCACATATAAGAGCTGGTTTTAATGCTTTAATACAAAGATCCCATGATGTTGATGTTGCAGACGGCTCAGATGGTTTTACTGAAAGTCCTGAGCTATTAAATAGTTTGTTAGAAAATTTAATTAAAGTTCCGTCTAATCCAGAAAATCTAAATGTTCTTACAAAATGCTTAAGTCTTATACAAGAAAGTGATTCATTTTTAACCCAGGATATAAATAATCATCTAGTTGAATTGCTAAATGTTAATAATGATCCTGAATGTAACAAAAACATTTGCCAAATTCTTATTAATAGCGAGTATCAACTATCAGGAGAGCAGGAGCAGACATTAAATGATTTGCTGAATAAATCAGGTACAGAACACCTATTAAATTTACTGATAGACAAGAAGATACTGAGTATTGAAGCAGTAGAAAATATAATTCTCTCAATTAAAGAAAATGCAAAAAATGAAGAAAATAATAATTTACACGCAAATCAGCTAATAATATTAGCCAAAAGCTTTGATAAATATCCAGAATTAAAGCAAAAGTTTCAACAACCAATCCTAGATTTCTTTAAAGAGTATGATGATACTGAATTTTTAGCTCAAATATTCAGATCAATGGGTGATAAGAGTTTTTTTGATCCAATTAATCAAGAGTTACAGCAAAAATTCCATGAGTTAAGTGTATTATTAGAGATAGAGCGTGCAGTAAATACTATAAGATTAGAGGAAAATACATCTGAAGAAATAAAACAAAAGCTAACTGAACTAATCAAAAAAGACTGTGTGTTAATCTCACAAAACTCGCATCAATTACTGAGTGAATTAGGTATAATTCTACAGAATACTGATGGACATTATATTGTCTTAAAAAATAATGATTGGTTAAAGGAGATAAGAAATTTAGGAAAGGACTTTAATAAAGTTTTACAATACCAAGAAAAAGTTGATTCCAATATTGTACTTAGCTATGAGTCATATTTAGCAGAGATTCTAACACTCGAATATAAGTTACCAGAGTCAATATATAAAAACATTCTACAGCAAAATACTTATATTTGCTGGAAGCTTCTAGGAGGACAAAATAACTTATCAGAAATCTCTACTAGGCTTTTAATATCTAGCCTGGATAAATATCAAGGTGGCATAGATGACCATATACAAAATGTATCATTTATTATAGCAACACTTATAGAAAAGAAGCAATTGCCTGAAGAAAGTACTGAGCAGGCAATCAAGCTTTTAACAACTTATACTGGCAGAGCAGACAAGCATGTTGCTAAAAATATTATCTACTGCTTTAAAAACCTTGCATCCGATAATATAGAAAATAATGCTTTTACAGAAAGCATATGCAAGCAGCACCTTGGATCTAACGTAGCAGATGCGACAATATTACAGGGACTTGAATATATTATAAATAATAAAGGAGAGTTACCATTTTCTTGTATCAGCAATCTGGTTGAATTTAGCTTAAATGATGAAGCAAATGATCAAGATCGCTGTGATGGGCTTCAATTAATTGCTAAAGTAATTAATCAAGTCACGCAAGAAGATATTATACAAGTCTTAAAACTATTTAATTGCAGTAACGGCAGTAACGAATTACCAGATCCAGAATGCAACTTACAAGCTAAGTTACAATCGATCTATTTGGTAACGCTTGAGGAAATAAAATTAGATAAATACCTAGCAGAGCAAGGACTTAAAATCCAGGAAGCTGATTTAGAAATGATGGCAACTAGCTGGTCTGACAATATTTTCAGTAATAGATTTTTTGAAAGTATTTCAGTACAACTAGCTAGTTTAGGTCAGGTAAAATCTGCAGAAGATATTTATCAAATGACAATGGCATCTCTTCGTCTTGCCTCTGGCGAGACGGGTGAGAGATCTATTATGCCTCTGCAGGAATATTATACATCGATGTCTGGAGATATGCCCAGTGGCGAGATAATACAGGCAGCCTCTGATATTCTTGGAGTTGATATTAGTATCTATAATTATGATGGTAGCGCATGCGAAATAATCTCTTCTGCCGAATCTATAGGAGAAAGAGTTAAAATTCAAATAGGTGCAACAAATAAAAAGTACTTCTCTCTTGTAAGAGATAATATTAATTATTCTGTTGCAACCACTGATCAGAGTACTATTTCATCAGAAGCAAGCTATGATAATGTGCTGCCGGTTTCCCCTGTAATATTAAAGGCTGGGATTAGATTAATAGAGGCATATGCTAAAGAATATAACATGCTGCCAGCAGAGGTAATGGCTTCTTTCAAATTGTTAATCAAAGATCCTCTATTAAAGGTAGATATTGTAAATATACTAACCCATCTAATGAGCGTATCGCCAGGTCAATTAGATGCAGAGCTGCTGGATTCTATAACAGATAATAGGGTAACTACGGATGAAACAGCAGAATTTGATAAATCCATATTTAAGATAAAAACCTCCCATGAGTTAGAGCAACTCAAAATTGATAAGGATATTATAAAAACACAGTTAAAAGATTTAAAAAAGACTAATCAGTTGCTGCAAGAGGAATTAAGGCAACTCAAAGGTAATAGGTATGCCAAACAAGCAGAATTAGATGATTCAGTCAATAAATATAACTTGGTAAAAGAAGAATTAGCCCAACTTGAAATTGATAAAGATGCTAAACAACAACAGTTAGAAGATTTATCCAGGACCAACAAATTGCTGCAAGAAGAATTAGAGCAATTCAAAGGTAATAGGGATAACAAACAAGCACAATTAGATGATTTACTCAAGACTAATAAATTGCTGCATGCAGAATTAGCGCAACTTAAAATTAATAAGGATGCCAAACAAGCACAATTAGATGATTTACTTAAGACTAACAAGCTGCTAAATGAAGAGTACAAACAACTCAAAATTGATAGGGACGCCAAAAAAGCACAATTAGATGCCCTGATGGCAAATCATAGTTCACTATGGAATGAACTAAATACAATTAAAGCTAATATTGACAGTGCAACTGCGCAAATGAATTCAGCAAAGGCGGCCTATGATCATGCCGTTTCTAGTTTACCACAATGCAAACGCTTATTAATCATCTACTTACTGCATGAAAAAAACACTCCTATTTCGCCTGGAGCGGTCTTATTATCCACTAAATGGGAATTATGGAATCAGGAATCAACCAAATATAACGCATTAGTTGCACGGGAAAAGGCAAAAGTAGATGAAATCAATGCAAAATTGCCGAACATAGAAACGGTAAGACAAGAATTTAATAATCTGTGTTTTGCTGAAAACACAAAAGTTGATCACATAAACAAAGTAAACGTACCAAATTGTAATAGGGTAACAGCGGAATTAGAGGCGGCAGATTTTGCTGAAAAAGCAAAAATTGATCAGATAAACCTGGAAAACGTACCAAATCATAAGAAGACAGAAGCGGAACTAAGAGCAGTAGAGCGTGCAGTAGAAACAAAGACTAATGAGATAAACCTGGAAAATGTACCAAGTTATAATAAGATAAAGGAGGAATTAGAGGCAGTAGATATTGCTATAAAAACAAAAACTGAGGAAAAAAGCCTGGTAATTAAACCAAGCTATAATAAGACAAAAGAGGAATTAAAAGCAATAAAGCTTGCTCTATACGCAAAAAGAGATGAGATAAACCTGGAAAACATACCGAAGTTTAAAGAGGCAAAAGAAGAATATAGAGCAATAAAACTTAAAATTGAACAATTATTAAATAATACTTCAGCAGGATCAGCGACAGATCAGGAGGATAATAGTCCTGGTAGGTTTTCCCTAGAGCTGGAAAAGATACAGGCGAGTCTGGAAGGTAATGGTAAAAATGCTATTGGTCTAAATCAATTAAGGGAACTATATAATTTATTTGAGTATATCTTAAAAAAGGAGCCGGAATCATCTGCTGCAATTCTATCAATAATTAGGTTTTGTAAAAGTGGTGTTCTGCCAGATTCTGGCACTATAGGTCAATTAATTGATTTGAAGGAGTTAACATTTGCTGATCAATGCAGGCTCATAAAATATGGCTGCAGATTAGATAAATTACATAATGCAGTAGAAGAATATTTTAATAATAACCTGGAGTTAATATCAAATGATATTAACGCTCTGGTTATGGCAGTTGATGTTATAGGCATATTGTCTCCCACAACTGATTTATCACCAGAAACAATAAGTAGTTTGATAAAAATTGCTGGAGAAGAAGCCTGCAGTAATAAAGAATATATTTTAAAGATTATTCAAAAACAAAATCATATTTTAGAGGATTTGCATTTTGTAGAATTAGAAGAATTATTCCCTTTTTTAAAGTCAAATTTAAGATTATTACTAGCTAAATTATTTGTAAATAATAGCAAGCAAGTAGCATCAGGGCCGGCAATAGATGCAATATTGGAAGAACTGACAGATAGCAATTCAAGTCTCTTTACCTCTATCTTACCAGAAGCTGAAGGGAAAATTGGCAAAATAATCGTAAAGCATAAGTCAGATATAGATGTAGATGATAAATTATCAGCCTTAAATGAGTTGGAGTCTCTTGTCTCAGATAATAAAGAAAGATTCATCACAGATTTTACTCTATTATCATTTGCTACTCAGCAGCAAGCAGATCAATTGCGCGGGGATTTTAGTCAGATATATAAAGAGCAATTAGAATATAATGACAAAGCCCGAGAAGTCATTAGAGAAAATCATTATCCAGAACTTGAGGAAATAAAAAATATTATAGGGGAAAGTAGCTATAACATAAAATCTTTAACTCGGCAGGAATCATTGGATTCTACATCAGAGCCAAATATGCTAGGAATTGATATATCATTACCTCAACAAATTAACAGTGAAATATATCAGTATAATTATATAATTACTGCAACAAATGATTGTACTGCTCATGACATATTAGAATTATTATCACAAAGATTAGGTATAGATAAGGCAAGACTGATACAATCACCAGATAATGAACGCACAATTACAATTGATAAAAGCCTATTAGAGAATACAATAAATCTTTGTTCTAAACTAAGTATTGAAACAATTAATCAGAGGATTCAATTACCAGAAATTCATCCTGAAAATACACAAGATTTAAGTCAAGCCCCTCAAGTAATTGTAGAAGAAAGCACTGCATCTGATCAAATGACTGATAAAAGCTATTGGTACAATGAAACTGATATTCAATACATCGCAAGTGGCTTAATAAAGGAACATAATGTTACTCCTGCTTTAGGAACATCAGAAAACGTAACTTTAAAACAATTATTAGAAGGAGCGCTGGAGGAATATAAAACAGATTATCAATCAACTTTTATACCATTAAATATTCGAGCTAATCATTGGGTAGCTTTGTGTATATTTCAACATGAAGGAAATGAGTATGCTGTCTATAAAGATTCTTTAGGACCAACTCAATACAAGTCAGAAAGAGAGGAAGTCGAGGAGTTAATAAAAGAATATAATCCAGATATTATATTTAAATATCACTCAGGACAAGAACAAGAAGATGGTAGTAGCTGCGGAATTTTTGCTCTACAAAATATAAAAATTATGTCGGAGCAATTATCAGCATTAGCTGATAGCCGGGATGCAATATTATCTAGTTCTGATAATTGGCATTCAGAGATAATAGCAACAATCTTAAAATTACTGGAACATAAAAAATTAACAGCAAAATCCATGCAGATTTTGGCATTGGCAGTTGACTCATCAAATCCTGAGCCAACACATAAATTAATGCAGCTGTTAGAA
>Ga0316189_10005848_pt1 | contig 11798 bp, 10 predicted proteins | sample LowCovwburrow_MG_FD_204930 | JGI IMG/M metagenome (GOLD analysis project Ga0316189, IMG submission 204930) | Coastal sediment microbial communities from Maine, United States - Lowes Cove worm burrow | ecosystem: Environmental > Aquatic > Marine > Coastal > Sediment | place: USA: Maine... | reverse complement strand
CTATGATTGCCTGCGGATTTCTTGTTAATACAGATTCAATGCTTACCTTTGGCGCCAGCAGTTCGATGTCGGCGAATATATTCACGCCGCCACACAACTGGATAATGTCATTGATCAGTTCGTTGCCACCGGCACTGATCAATGGCTTATCCCAGACTTGATAGAAGGTTCTGACAGCTGTCTTGGTTCGATAGTTGATTGAAAGAGTCGCCAGCTTGGTTTCGAACTCATCGATTACCAATGTAGCCGCTGTCTCGGTGCCTGCCAGTGTTGCCAATCTACGAATATGGCTAGGGATCGACTCTAGTCGCTTTGGCTCCGCTATATAGACCGTAAGACCCAGCTCACGCAGTCGATTGACGGAGGCTCGCGGATTTCCTGTCTGCCAGGCGACGACTAGGTCGGGTTGCAGCTGCAGAATTTTCTCCATGTCTAGCATGTCGTAGCGGCCAATGATGGGCAGCGCTTTCGCGGCCTCGGGATAGTCGCTGTATTCCACGACGCCTACCAGCTTATCCCCCGCACCAGCGGCATACAGCAGTTCGGTGAGTGAGGGAGCAAGACTAATGATGCGCATTGCGCTCTTATCGAGTTGCACAAGTGTGTCTTCATCATCACGCACCTCGATGGAGAAAACTGTCTGACTAATTCCAAGAGTAGCCAGCAGCAACATAAGCGAAAGTATTTTCCGTAAGCCTGTTGAAAGAATTTTCTGAGCCGTCTGACTTGTGATAAGAGTTACAAAGATCAACATCTTCGAAAGTTTTTCTCGTAAGCTTGTTGAAAGAATTTTTCTAGCCGTCTCAAGAATGATAAAAGTTGCAAACAAAAATGCATGCGAAAAGTATTTTCCAAATCGATCGGAAAGATTGTTCGATGTGCTCCCAAATAAAAACGACAAGCTAAATGTTCCTAGCGCATCATAATGTCGGCATTCCGTTGCTATTATCGGATTGGTTCTCATCAGTAGTCGATGCCCTTCTGCACTTTTACCCCTTCATAGAACGCGTGTTTGCTTTCATCCAATTCGGTAACGGTATCCGCCAGTTCTATGAGTTCCTTGGCGGCATTGCGTCCAGTCACTATAACGTGCTGACCTTCGGGTCTGTTCTCTAGCGCGGATAGCACCATTTCCTTATCGAGATAACCATAGGTAAGCATGTAGGTAAGTTCATCGAGAATCACCACATCGAAGTCTGGGTTCGTCATCATCGCTGCGCCGTGTTTCCAAGTTTTCTCGGCCGCGGCAATGTCCTTGTCGCGGTCCTGAGTCTCCCAAGTGAAACCTGTGTTCATTACATGAAATTCAACCAAAGGATTGTCGGCAAACAGCATCTGTTCTCCGCATTCCCACTGACCCTTTATAAATTGAATCACGCCGCAGCGCAGTCCATGCCCAACACTGCGTGCGAGCATGCCAAAGGCAGAGGTGCTCTTGCCTTTGCCGTTGCCGGTGAGAACCACCAGTAGGCCCTTATCGATTGTAGCCTGGGCAATGCGGCCGTCTATGTGTTCCTTCTTTCGTTGCATCGCCTTTTTGTGGCGTAGTGCTCTCTCTTCGCTAGTCGACACGCTGTACTCCAGTGTTGTTTAGATAGGTAAACATAGGTAAACCGATAGGGGTGATGATGGAGTTTCTGCCTCAGAACCAAGCGAGTCTTAGACAGCTTCCGATTGAATCTTGCAGTCTTTCAATTTCTTCTTAATGACCGCGCTGATGCTTGCGGCATCGAGGCCTACATCGGCTAACATCTGCGGCACCTTACCATGCTCCAAGAACGCATCCGGCAGTCCCATATTCAGGACGGGTATCTGGTAGTTAGAGGCCAGCAGAAATTCGTTCACGGCAGAGCCCGCGCCACCCATCAAAGAGTTCTCTTCGATAGTCACCAGCAATTGATGTTTTGTGGCCATGTCACCAATGATCTGTTCATCCAGTGGCTTGACGAAGCGCATGTCCACTACTGTTGCATCCAAGTTTTCAGCAGCCTCTAGTGCTGGATTCACCATGCTGCCAAAGGCGAGGATTGCGACCCCGCTGCCTTGTCTGCGGAGTTTGGCCTTGCCAATCTCGACCGGGTCTAGCCCAGTCTCTATTTCCTGTCCCGGGCCTTTGCCGCGGGGATAGCGAATAGCCGTTGGACCATCGAAATGATAAGCCGTCGACAATAGCTTATGGGTTTCATCTTCGTTGCTCGGTGTCATCACTATCATGTTCGGAATGCAACGCAGATAACACAGATCGAAGCTGCCAGCGTGGGTAGGTCCGTCTTCACCAACAAGGCCAGCCCGATCGATGGCGAACATCACATTTAAATTCTGTAAGGCGACATCGTGTATCAACTGATCATAGCCGCGCTGTAAGAAAGTTGAGTAGATGGCAACGATAGGTTTAAGTCCATCGCAGGCCATGCCCGCCGCAAATGTTACGGCGTGTTGTTCAGCGATGGCCACATCATGGAAGCGATCTGGAAATTGTTCGGCGAACCTTTTCATGCCTGAACCTTCGCCCATAGCAGGTGTTATACCCACCATGAGTTCATCTTGCTGTGCAAGTTCGCACAACCAATCACCAAAGACTTCCGAATAGCTCGGTGAGGATGTACTCGATGAGGCTGGCTCTTCGATTTCTTCAGCAGCCTCTGCGGGTTCGCTCAATGGGGCGGGGCCGGGGTCTATCTTGCTTAGTGCGTGCATACCGAAGGGGTCGTTCTCGGACTCGAGGTAGCCCTTGCCCTTTTGCGTAACGATATGCAGCAGTTGTGGGCCGCGTAGGGTCTTGATGTTGTTCAGAATATCGACAAGCCCGTTGGTGTCGTGCCCGTCTATAAGGCCGATGTAGTTGAATCCAATTTCTTCGAATAAAGTGCCAGGTGACACCATACCTTTCATGTATTCTTCTGCGCGGTGCGCTGCCTTCAGTGCGGGAGGAATCTTGGAGAGTACACGCTTGCTACCAGTGCGAATGAAGTTATAGGGCTTGCTTGCCCACATGCGTGCGAAATAGCTGGAGAGCCCACCGACATTGTTGGAGATAGACATATTGTTATCGTTAAGAATAACGAGGATATTGTCATCGAGATGGCCGGCGTGATTCAGTGCCTCGAAGGCCATGCCTGCCGTCATCGCGCCGTCACCAATTACCGCTATATTATGCTGTTCCTTGTTCTGAACTCTCGCTGCCACCATCATGCCTAAAGCCGCACTAATGGACGTGCTGGAGTGACCGACACCGAAGGTGTCGTAGTCGCTCTCGCCGCGATTAGGGAACGCGGCAAGTCCGCCCGCCTGACGCATGCTTAGCATCTGGTCTCGGCGACCGGTAAGAATCTTGTGCGGATAGGCCTGGTGACCGACATCCCAGACTAGCTTGTCATTTGGCGTATCGAATACGTAGTGAAGCGCAATGGTTAGCTCGACCACGCCGAGTCCCGCACCGAAATGTCCGCCGGTCTGACCCACCGAATAGAGGAGAAACGCGCGCAACTCTTCTGCCAACTGTGCTAGTTGATCTAGCTCCAGCAGTTTTAGCTCAGAAGGATTGTCTACCTTGTCCAGTAACGGTGTGCTGGGCCGGGACAGGGGTATTTCATTAAGCATAGTTGTATTTCAACTCCAGATATCCTCTAGATACCTTAACCGACTGCAATGTCTGCAGCGATGAAAACCGGCGCAAGCACCGAATCGTCGATTATACCCTGATCAGTGCAATCTACTCACCACAAAGGCGGCGATTGCGCGCAGCGGATCTGCGCTGGTCGGAAATTCCTGCAGGGCTTTGATAGCCTTGTCCGAGAGAGAGTTGGCTAGGACCTTCGCCTCATCTAGGCCCAACAGCGACACATAAGTGGGTTTGTTCTTATCGCTGTCGGAGCCCTGTGGTTTGCCTAGTTGTGAGGTGTCTCCGACTACATCCAGAATATCGTCCTGCACCTGGAATGCCAGCCCAATATTGTCTGCATAAACCGCCAAAGCGGTCATCTGCGAGTCGCTTGTTGAATCACAGCTCATGCCGCCAAGTAGCACGGCACAGCGTATTAAGGCGCCGGTCTTGAGGCTATGCATCTGCTCAAGTTGTTGGATGTTGAGCTTTACCCCAACCGCCTCGAAATCCAGACTCTGGCCGCCGACCATGCCTGTAGCGCCAGCCGCCTGACTTAGCAGCTGGACCATGGCAAGGCGATTGCCTGCATCCAGCGTAGCGTGGTCCGAGCTTAAAATTTGAAAGGCCAGGGACTGTAAGGCATCGCCCACCAGTATCGCTGTAGCCTCGTCGAATGCCCTGTGGATGGTTGGCTTGCCACGGCGGAGATCATCGTCATCCATCGCGGGAAGATCGTCGTGCACTAGGGAATAGCTATGAATGAGTTCGATGGCAGCGGCGGCATCGTCCGCGGCGGCCAGATCGCCGCCTACTGCAAGTGCGCTGCCGTATGCGAGAACTGGGCGAATGCGTTTGCCGCCGCCGAGACAGGCATAGCGCATAGCCTCAAGCAGGGTAGTGCTGGCTATCTCTGCATCGAGCGCTACGCCGAGACGCTGGTCGACACGTTGTTGGCATTGCTGCAGAAATTCGGTCGGCTGGAGGGTATTCGACGTGCTCATCGGCTTGGCTTATTCTTCGACTTCGTCTAGATCAAGCTCGGTGGTATCGCCATTCTCATTCAGCAGTACCTGTACCTTCTGCTCCGCATTCTTGAGTGCGGTCTGACATTCGCGGGTCAGCTTAATGCCCTTCTCAAATGCCTGAAGGGATTCTTCGAGACTAAGCTCGCCGTCTTCCATGGAGGACACCAACTCCTCCAATTCTTCTAGAGCTACCTCAAAATCGAACTTCGTTTGTTTTTTCTTGGTCATTATCCTATTCCGGAATTCAGCGCTATGGCTGCTGAGAATTGCGACTGGCAAGGTGAAGCCAGTTCCCGACACGCCACTTGATCGAGCAGAGATTATACGCCAAGTGCATAGGATTTCATGCCCAAACGGTGTAATAGGGCGATTATAAATAGGGGTTCAGTTCGAATCTTTCACTGACGCTAGAAGGCAGTGGATCGGTAGCGGTGCTTGCCGTCGTGCGAGGCAGGACGCCGAGCTCGAGCGTACAGGGATGTATTTACAGCGTGTGGCAAGCACCGTTACCGATTCGCAGCCCATCACCGAACTTCAAACTGAGCCAGTATCCAAGAGAGTCGCTTGTTGATCATCCCTGCGCTTTCTGCTGGAATAGAGCTTATGTCGCCATATCCACACGGTAGGAGGGCTCTACAGATGTCGAATTATCTATCAAGCACTCGCCATCCTGCTTCATTAGGACTAGTGCTGTGCTGGATTCTCGCGCTTTGTATCCCGCAGTTGCTTCTAGCGCAACAAGACAGCGTTGTGGCCTCTTCAGCAAGTCCCGTAGTAAAAACCTTGGGGACTATCGACTATGTTGAGATCGATACGCCCTCGGCTTCGGCCAGACCAAAGCAACTAATCATATTTGTACATGGGACACCTGGCTCTTATACGGCGTTCAGGACTTATCTGAATGATCCTGTTATGCAAGAAAAATTCCATATGATCTCTGTCACCCGGCCTGGATGGAGGAACGATGACGACGCAAAGGTTCCTTCTCTTGACGAACAGGCGGCCGCATTACGTCCTCTCTTAGACATGGACCGTTCCGGCAAGGGTGCCCTGCTTATGGGGCACTCCTATGGTGGGCCAGTAATAGCGCGTACGGCCATGAACTATTCCGACTTGGTTGCAGGCCTTATTTTTGTTGCGACCACGGGCGATCCAGAACTTAGCGGCCCTCGTTGGTACAATCGCTTCGCCGTTGCCTTGCCGCGCTTCGTGCTGGGAGCGAGTCTAAAGGGGGCAAACGCGGAGATCATGCCGCTGCGGCCTCAACTGGAGGATATGCGCTCTGGCTGGCAGGACCTCACTATGCCAGTTCTTATCGTGCAGGGGAGCCAGGATCGACTAGTTCATCCAGACAACGCCCTGTTTATGCAGAGGATGCTTGTGAATTCAGAAGTTCGGTTTCTCAATCGAGAGGGTCAAGGCCATTTCGTGCTGTGGGAGGAGGCTCCGTTGATAAGAGACAATCTCATCGATATCTTCGTCGGTAGCAGCGCTCCCGCGGCCGTCTTCTCTGCCAACTAAATGTGTCGAGGAAGTATTTGACCCATTCTAGCAAGCGCTTTACTCTAGCTCTCATGAAATCCTATATCCCTAAAGACTGGCGCATCTGGTTTGCTCTTGCCCTCACCTTCCTCTGGTTCTGCTTTCTTGCCATCTATATAGCGCGAAACGTCGGCTGGGGTTCCTTTCTCGACCTGCCCATAGAACAGATGGGCACCTTCCTAGAGGGAGCGTTCGCGTTTCTCGCATTTCTCTGGTTAGTAGTTGGCTTGTTCATTCAGCAGTCGGTGTTAGCTGAGAACAATCAGGAGCTGCGTCGCAATAATCTCCACTCCGAGAAGCAGACCCAGGCCATCGCCGCTACGGAGATGAATGCACGACAGGAGACCTTCTTTAAGATCGCGGAAAGTACGCGCAGGCAGCTGGGTTCTATCTCGGGCCTGCTGTTTATTTCTTCGCAGGGTGTAGTAGGCAATGGTAACTACTCATCCGAAGATATGGCGGAGGTTTGGAAACAATTCGCCGGCGGAGATGCTGAAGTCTTTTCGCGCCTATTCCTAACGATGGGTGCTGGACTCGACGAGGGATTCGTCGACCTCTTCTATGGCACCGAGATTCGCCGGCGTCACACCGAAAATTTCATTGTTGGTTACGATCGTCTCATCGAGCTCGCGAAGGGCTGTGACACTGACAAAATTATTCTGGACACACTGATCTATTCGGCACATGGCTTACTGAATCTAAGGATGAGAGAGTTGCATCCTGATATCAAATTCGCCCCAATCGTTGGGACTGATTCGGTTGAATATCTCGATCGCTTGATAAATTCCGAAACAGAAAGCAATTAGTTAATTCAAAAATAGAACGCCGCATCCGCGGCGTGGGGGAGAGTCATGGAATTAGTAGGATTAGTAATCTTATTGGCATTATTGGAATATCAGTTCTTCAGCTTCAAGGTGGGTATGGCAAGAGGCAAGTACGACATCAAGGCACCGGCTATTACTGGCCACGAGGTATTTGACCGCTACTATCGTGTGCACATGAATACCCTGGAGCAACTGATTGTTTTCATTCCCGCCATCCTTGTCTTTGCCTACTTCGGTAACCCAAGCTATGCGGCGGGCCTGGGTGCATTCTATCTGGTGGGCCGAATCATCTACTTCAATTCTTATGTGAAGGATCCTGCGAAACGTGGCTTAGGATTTATGATCGGTTGGGTACCCATGGTGTTATTGGTGTTGGGAGGTCTTATATCGGTTGTTATGCAGATAGTACGCTAGGCCTTTTCTTCCATCTCACGGACGATCTCGGTGAGAGCACGAAAGTCTGTCTTGCCGCTGCCCATTCTTGGAAATTCGGGCACGTGTAGGTACTTCTTAGGTAGGGCCAAGTTAGGCAGAGCCTTCGAAAGGCGCTTGTTGAGGTCGTGTTTATCTATTTCGGAGCTCGTGACTGCAACGATCTTCGAGCCGCGCTTGGCGTCGGGTAGTTCCACGGCGCAGCATTCGACCTCTATCGCTGTTAGCTCGTTCATGGTCTCCTCGACCATGACGAGCGATACCATCTCGCCGCCAATCTTGACGAAGCGTTTCAGTCGGCCCTTGTGCCACAGATAGCCGTCTTCATCTAGATAGCCCAAATCGCCTGTGTCGTACCAACCAGACTTGAGTCGTAAAGACGATTCTTCTACGTCGTTGAGATAGCCCTGCATCACTCCGTCGCCCTTGACGAGGATCTTGCCAGTATCACCGGTTGCGCAATCTATTCCTGTGTCTAAGTGCTGAATTCTTACCAGTGTTCCCGGAATCGGCGTGCCGATGCTGCCGGGCTTGTTACGACCGCGCGGATTAGCGGAGATTACCGGCGAAGTCTCCGTTGTGCCATAGCCTTCGATGATCTCGATGTCGTGCTTCTCTGTATAGAGTGCCCGCAAATGTTCGGGGCACCTGTCAGCGCCGGAAACAGCGAGCTTAATACTGGCGAAATCGCCGGGCTTGGACTGTTTGACATAGCCCTCGAGAAACAGCGGCGTCCCCACCAAGAGTTCTGGTTTGTTCTCTCGAATAATTTTAGCGACAGTCTTAAATTCAAGAGGATTTGCATAGGTGATGGATGTCATGCCAAGACACAGCGGTGTCCAAAGGTTGATTGTTAGCCCGAAGACATGAAAGTAGGGAAGTACCGCGAGCAGCTTGTCCATCTCATAGATATCCATCATCTCTGAGAAGGAGTCGATGTTGGAGAGTATGTTGCGCTGTGTTAACTGCACAACCTTAGGCTCTTTCTCGCTGCCGCTGGTAAATAGAATCACAGCGGGTGAATCGAGGTTCGATCTCCCGACCGTTCGCTTTAATAAAGAGAGAGGAAGCTTGGATTTAACATAGGCTAGCGCTTTCTCATATTTTCCAAGAGCGCCGAGTATGTCCTCGATGAACAGCATATTTGGCAGTTTTTTACAGCCAGCTTTCTCCAGTAATGCCCTGGCAGTGATGATGACCCGGAAATCGCACTGCCCCTGTGCGTACAGGCAGTTTTTCTCGGCGCCGGTAGAGTAATTGATCATCACTGGCGTGCGCCCAGCCATCAAGGCGGCGATCACAGCAAGTCCGCCCGCCGAGGATGTCGGGAGCATTATGCCGATACGACCTCTCTCCAGCTTCTTAAAGCGGCGAGCCAGTATGAGCGAAGCGAGTAAGGCCTGAGAGTAACTGATATTGCGCCCGAGGCTACGATCGATGAAGGCAATTTTATCGGGATTTTTTAGTGTGGAATCGATAAAGCGGTGTTGCAGCATCGCGCCATACTAGCGCAGAAAAGCAGGGTGTGGAACCATGTCTCCAGCGTTGCCAGCCTGCAGGAGTTGATGTGGCTCAGTTTGAATCGTGCACAGAGCCTGAAGGGCAGCAGATCTTTAGTGATGCTTGACGCCGTGCGAGGCAGGACGCCGAGCCCGAGCGTACAGGGATGTATTTACAGCGTGCGTCAAGCATCACTAAAGATCTGCTGCCCTATCACCGGTTCCAATGAAACGGCACTCAAACTGAGCCATTACTGTTGATATCCGGTGCTTGCATGGAATAGTCTACAGACCTAAACTCCCCGTTCCTCAATATCTTGCCGCCGCATTCAATGTCATCGTTCCTGGAACTCCTATGATCAAGCATCTCAACACCGTCTGGCTTGTCATGGTGGCTATGATTTTGGGAACGGTAGTGATTTACCCTGAATGGCTGACTCGCGAATCCATATCGCAACTTCTCAATCAGATGGGCTCAATGGCACTCATTGTTTATGTATTGATGTCGCTAAGCCGTTCGCTACTGTTGATACCCTGTACGCCATTTGTCTTGGCTGGGGCGATTTCCTTTCCACAATGGCCTTTTTTGGTGTTCGCGATATCCCTTGCAGGAGTTGTGGTTGGGGCATACCTAGTATACAGTTTCCCCTCTTTTGGCAGCTACGATAGATTGTTGGAAGAAAAGTACCCAGAAAAGATTGCCAATTTGAAGAGCAAAATGCAGCATAAGAATGCGTTTTGGTTTGTAGTCGGTTGGTCTTTCTTCCCCTTAGTGCCCACCGACGCTGTTTGTTATGTTGCGGGGGTTGCCAAGATGCCGCTGAGGAAAATGTTGGCAGCGTTATTACTGGGTGAACTACCCTTAGTGGCTGTATATGTTTTTCTCGGTGTCGAAATTGGCGAATGGCTTAGACTATGAATGCAAAATTGAAATTTAGTGATTCGCTGAATCTGATCAAGAGCTTTAAGACTTCCGGGACGATTACGCCCAGTTCTAAAGTTTTGATTAAGGCGCTTCTTGCGCCTATAGACTTCACAGCGGCGCGCTGCATCATTGAGCTGGGTCCTGGCACCGGATGTGTTACACGTTCGATTTTGGAACGAATGCGCGCTGACTGCGTATTGATCTGCTTCGAGGTGAACAGCGACTTCATCGGTCAGTTAGAGGCGCTAGAGGATCCACGTCTACGGGTCGTCAATGCCTGCGCCTCATCTATTCGCACTATACTCGATGATCTTGATATCGAGGAAGTGGATCATATCGTTTCCAGTCTGCCTCTGGCTTTAATCGATGACGCGGTTGTTAAACGCATTCTAGAATCAGTCAGATCGAATTTGCGCGAGGGCGGGCGCTACCTGCAATATCAGTATAGTTTAAGTAACTACGCTGAATTAAAACCAATCTTCAAGAAGGTGAAGTTGGATTTCACCTTCCGGAATATGCCACCGGCATTTGTCTATGAGTGTACTAAATAGCTAAGAGTCGTCATAGCCAACCCAGTAAAGACTGAATTGAGAAACTTAAAAAGCTGACGCGCAATGCGCGTCAGCTTTTTTTATGGCAGTTTGAAAGCGACCAGCTCGGGGCTGTATTCTCGGTCACCAATCGCGACCAGTATGTACTGCTCTCCGTCATGTAGGTAGCTGATGGGAGGCCCTGATGTTCCAGCTTCCAATTCGACTTCCCAGACAATATCACCAGACTCTTTGTTGTAGGCTCTAAACATCGGGCCGCCGCTGTTCGTGGCAATCTCCACAGGCATGTCCCTGGGGATGCGCCCGCCAGGTCTCTGATTAGTGAGTCCTTCACCGAGAAATAACAACGTCTTTGTGAGTAGCGGTGAGGGACGGCCTGGCAATCCAAGAGGGCCTAAGTCGAGATCCACCAGATCTGGATGGTCGGTAGGACCATTTCCATTCGGTACCATCCAAACATGATCGCCGGTGTTCATATCGATAGCCGTAATGCGTCCATAGGGAGGCTTGAAGAGTGGCAGTCCGCGCGGGCCTGCTATCCAACGCCTCGAGCCCTTCACGTAGCTCAGGTTGGTAACTTCTGGATCCCCCGGCAGAATATCAGCAACGAATGGTGATGTGATTGAAGGAATGTATAAATATCCTGTCTCTGGATCGAAAGCGGCGCCCTGAACGTCTGCGCCACCCTGCGAGCCGGGTAGTTGGATCGTTCCCAACGTGCCATCTGGTCCATCGCTGGCGATAGAGGGTGGTGTGAAAAGGGGGCCCGTCACATAGTTATTAAAAATCTCCAACGCTTCCGCGCGTAATTCCGGCGTAAAATCGATCAAGTTATCAACGGTTGCCCCCTGACGATCGAAGGGAGCTGGTCGGGTTGGAAAAGGTTGGGTGAGCGAGGTGACTTCTCCCGGCACATCGGACTGGGGTACTTCTCGCTCTTCTATTTCCCAAATGGGCTCGCCTGTTTCGCGGTTGAAAACGAAGGCGAAGGCCTGTTTCGTCAGTTGCGTAACAGCCTTTACCGGTTCGCCGTCTACGGTGATATCCATCAATATAGGCGCGGCGGGGGGATCGTAGTCCCACAAGCCATGATGCACCATCTGGTAGTGCCAAACTCGGTCGCCGGTCTCGGCATCGACAGCCACCAGAGACTGGCTAAACAGATTGTCACCAATGCGATGGCCACCATACATATCGTTGGTGGAGGAGGAGATAGGCATATACACGAGGCCTAACTCTTCATCGGCACTGAACAGCGCCCACACCGGTGAGTGCCCAGTATAAGACCAAGACCGATCCTGCCAGCTTGCCGTGCCGAACTGCCCTTCCTGCGGAATGGTGTTGTAAGTCCAGCGCAGTTCACCGGTGCGTACATCGAAGGCATGGACATCGCCGC
>Ga0316189_10005847_pt1 | contig 11799 bp, 7 predicted proteins | sample LowCovwburrow_MG_FD_204930 | JGI IMG/M metagenome (GOLD analysis project Ga0316189, IMG submission 204930) | Coastal sediment microbial communities from Maine, United States - Lowes Cove worm burrow | ecosystem: Environmental > Aquatic > Marine > Coastal > Sediment | place: USA: Maine... | reverse complement strand
TCCGCAAAAAGTCTCACAGGCCTATACGCCGGACAGCAAGTGGCGCAACCGCGCCGAGTTTGTCAACGGACGCACAGAAATCGCCCAGTTCCTGCAGCGAAAATGGGCCAGGGAACTCGACTACCGGCTGATCAAGGAGTTGTGGGCCTTCACAAGAAACCGCATCGCCGTGAGGTTCGCCTACGAGTGGCACGACGATGCGGGTAACTGGTTTCGCTCTTACGGCAACGAAAAGTGGGAATTCGATGACAGCGGCCTGATGCGCCTGCGCATAGCCAGTATCAATGACCTGCCGATCAGCGAGTCGCAGCGCCTTTATCACTGGCCTCTGGGTCGTCGCCCCAACGGTCACCAGGGCCTTACCGAACTGGGCCTGTGATACTGACGGAGGCAGCACCATGAGTAAGAACTTTACCCGGTATCCGTTCACTGACAGCGTCAAAAAGGCGCAGGCGCGCTACGGCACCCGCGATGCCTACAGGCGCATGGAACAGACCGGGGATCGGTATCGACTCACCGCCAGGGAGGCAATGTTCATGCAGGCGCGTGACAGCTTCTACATGGCCACGGTCGGCGAGAACGGCTGGCCTTACGTATACAGTTTCGTGGCGGCAGGAATCGGCGCATTGAGCGCAACCTGAGTTGAACGCTGGATGCCGAATCCGTAATCTTCCCATAAAGACGTCCGCATATTCATTTATGACCTATTCTGGCCGATGCGCAAACAAGTCAGGTCCGAAAGCAGCTGAGATCGGCAAAATACAGGCACCATGACAAAATCCGACAAGAGACTTCGGGGTGAAGCGACCAGTTCGCTGGAAAAAGGCTTTGCGGCCGTCGTAAAGCCCTTTGAACAGTTTATTCGTGATCAGAAGACCGCCAGCGCACTGTTGCTGGTCTGCACTCTGGTCGCCCTGATCATCGCCAATTCACCGCTGGCTGACCACTATGAAAGGCTCGTAGAAACCCGTATCGGTTTTGTGCTCAGTGGCAGCGAGTATGCCATGAGTCTTCGTCATTGGGTCAATGACGGCTTCATGGCACTGTTCTTCTTTATCCTCGGGCTGGAAATAAAACGCGAACTGCTGATCGGCGAGTTGCGCGCGCCGTCACGCGCCTTGCCAGTCATCGCCGCGGCTGCGGGCGGCATGCTCGTCCCTGCGCTGTTGTTTTACGCCCTCAATCAGGGCGGCGATACATTACAAGGCTGGGCCATACCGATGGCGACCGACACCGCTTTCGCCATCGGCATCCTGGCCCTGCTGGGCACGCGCGTGCCCGCGGGGCTGACGACCTTTCTGCTGGCACTGGCTATCATTGACGACATGGGCGCGGTGCTGGTGATCGCTCTGTTCTATTCGGATGCGATCAGCCTGGCACACCTCGGCAGCGCACTGGCGCTGCTTGCCGCGCTCCTCGCTATCAACCACCTGGGCGTGCGGCGTCCCATCGTGTATTTCGCCGGTGGAGGTCTGGTGTGGCTGGCCATGCTGGGCTCGGGTGTACACGCCACACTGGCGGGAATACTGGTTGCCATAACCATACCTGCACGTCCGGCACGCAGCCCGCGCGCTTTTGTCCGGCGCAGCCGGCAACTGATCGATGAGTTCGAGACGATAGAAAACGATGGCGAGGCCGTCTCGCCTATCCTGGCAGAGCCCGAACAACACGAAGTCGTGGAACAACTGCAGGAAACTGCAGCCGAGGCGACCACACCCCTGCAGTTATGGGAGCGCGCTCTGGAGCATCCGGTCGCACTTTTCGTGCTGCCACTGTTCGCCCTGGCCAATGCAGGGATCGCCGTGGAACCTGCAGCTCTGCCAGCGTTACTGGGTCATCCACTGGCACTGGGGATTGTGCTGGGCCTGGTGGTCGGCAAGGCTGCCGGCATCAGCCTGGCAACCCTGGCGGTACTGGCACCGGGGCGCGGCCGACTTCCCGAAGGCATGCAACGCTGCCACCTCCTCGGGCTGGGACTGCTCGGCGGCATGGGCTTCACCATGTCCATATTTATCGCCGGGCTGGGTTTTGCCGAACAGCCGGAACTCCTGGTGATTGCCAAGACCGGTATTCTCGCCGCGTCGCTGATTGCCGGTCTGGGTGGCTACCTGTGGCTGCGTTTTGCCTGCAGATCATCGCTCGACCGCTGAACTCTTCCTGCATAGGGCCATAGGGCGCATTGTTCCCGCGCGCTCTGTTTCAGGTAACCCGTGTCAAAGGTTCGTATAGCGGCTCATGTCCATCACCCCCGCCTCTATGGGATCATGCTCTTGCAGATACGCAGTCAGTGCGTGAAACAGCTCCCAAAAGCGCGGGTGGGTGCGGCGTACGCCCCATCTTCGGATCACGGTCTTCTCGAATACCTGCTCATCGTCGGCCGCCAATACCGATTCGACAAATTCATCGAGCTCAGCGCCAGGCACATCAAACATGAAATTCGGGTAGCTCGCCAGCACACCCGGATACAGCGTCAGCGTATCCCTGGACGGTGTGTAACGCAGGTTTTCACCAAACATGAAAGCGACATTGGAATGCATACGATTACGGATAATGGTATAAATTTCACGACGCCCGGCGCTGTCATACAGCTGCAAATAACTGACATCCGGGAAAAAACGCACGGCGGGTAACTCACCGGTCTGCCTGGCCGCAATACGTCGCAACATGTCGATATTACGCTGTACGGCCGGTAAACCCTTCTTCTGAGTATGACCCGGCTGATCTCGCCGGTTGATGCTGTCGGGGCGTTCGTTAACAGGCTTAAAAGTTTCAAGCAAACCATCAAGCAGTTCGCGCTTCGGGTCGTCACTTGTGTAGCGCACGCCCGACGCTTTGCTGTCGGAAATCTGCTGATAGGATGTCATCAGTTTCAGCTGCGCCGCGCCTTCATACCACTGGTCAAGCAGGGCCTGCCTTGCCTTTGCCGGCATCAGGCGAAGGAAGTTCCGTTCCGCGTCATTGCGTATCAAGTCGAAGTAAAGCCGCGTCTGCGCCTGGTGGGAAACACTGCCGAACACATCGAAGTTAACCACCAGGTTGTAGTACCCCCTTTCAAACAGTGGAAAATCCATCCACCATACGGTCAGCGGATAATCGCCGATCAGGCCTTTGTGTACAGACGCGTTGTTGTGATGGCGGAACACCGTTAACAGCGCATTGCTGTTGACGCCCTCACCGTCCCAGATATCCCTGACACCGGCTGCCGGCTGTTCCGGCTTGTCATAGGCTGTAAGCCGCAAGCTGCTGTATCGGTCATACTGATCCTTCACCGCAAACCAGGTTTTCGCTCCATCCAGCAAGTCCTGCTCGACTCCAGCTATATCCATCAATGGCGTTGCCTGTTTTCTGTACTTATCCGTAGTGATATAAAGATCGCTGTCCGGCGCCTGAAACAATACCCAGAACTGATCCCGTATCACGTGCGTTGCAATCTGGCCGTGACACACCGGCCCCCGTATAAAGGTGCGTACGAAGTATTCCGCGTGCTCAAGCATAAAGCGGTAACGCGCCCTGACAGGAATTGCCGAGAATGTTTCAAACGGATTGGAGCGCTCTTTATCCGTGTAGGCCGGCAAACGATCAATGTTCCAGTCATCTTCGAGAAACAAGCGCTTGATTTCTTCCATCAGACCCTTGTCGAGCGCAAACGTGACATGGGTTTTGTGCACAATCGTGCTCTGCACCGGTCGCAAGCGGTAAAAGAACGGCTTTTGCGGATCATCGTTCGGTCGTCGTGTCGCAATCGGCTCAACAGGTTTTCCGGGCGGCGTACCCGATCTCACTACCTGGAAAAAACGGCCGCTATCGAGATCCCTGAAATACAGGTGAGCCATGAAAAGATGCTCGAACAGCCAGCGGGCAAGCAATTGCCTGCGCGGGCGGCGGTGGTTGAAGAAGCGTTCCCAGGTCTGAATTTCCCGCTGCTCAGCGTCGGAAACATGACTAGCAGGAGATTCGTATCGCGCACCCTGCCGGATCCAGGCGAGCAGTGTGTCGCGTTCGGAAGCGGTCAGACCGGTCACGCCCAATGGCATCCCGCCATAGGGAAAGACTTCCCTGTATTCGTTTAATTCTTCCGGCGAAGCACAAGTATTGCTGCGATTCGGGCCGAATCCCGTGGTCTTTGGCAAGCGGCTGTTCGGTTCAAATTCATGTGATTCACGCATTAGAAGCAGGTGTTCCAGAACACTGGTCTGGACAGTGGAATCTCCGCCGGTGTTTTCGGGCAGGACAGCAAAGAACCCTTTCTCACGCCACTGGGAGGTGGACTCGGCATCGACAAACAGGCGTGTCGGCTGATCGGGTGACAGGCGAACGCCGTCGTAAACCGGACGCTTGTTGGCACCCCGGACAAGCCCGTCCACGTGCGTCAGAACAAGCTGGCACGGCGCATCATAACACGCGTGGCATACCACGCATTTGGTGTCGATAATCGGCTTGATATGCTTGTTGTATAAAAGCTCTTCAGTATGCCCCGCGGTTGACAGGAAACTTACCAACGCGACGGTTATTGCGGTTTTCGAATACATACAGCGCCCGGGCTTTGCGTTTAAATAAGTTTGGCATAAAACCCGCCCCCCCGGTACCGACCGAGAAAGCGTTGAGCATGCTGCTGTACACACAGAAAAGCTTGGGGCAGGGTTCGGCAATTGGGCGCAGGCAGCTGCCAGTGGCTGCGTTTTGCCTGCAAACCCACGCTCAACCGCTGACGTCCGGCAGCCGCGCAATGTAAAGCGCCGCCAGCACCGACACCAGACCCATCAGGGCGATCACCGCACTGGTACGAAACAGATCCGCCAGCACACCGACCACACCGCCTGCCAGCATCGCGACACCGATGACCGTGTTGCTGACCGCGACATAGGTGGAACGGGTATCCTGCGACGCCATATCCACGAGGTATATCTTGCGCCCCAGCCGCACGCCGCTGTGAAACACAGCGATCAGCAAAAACAGCAGCGCATAGGTCCATGGGTTATTCATGATAGGCACTCCTGCACTGTCGAGCAGCCAGGTGAGCACGCCTGTCACTCCTGCCGCGCCCGATGCAATGACCATCACGCGCCGACTGGAGCGATCTCCCATCCGACCCCATACCGGTGCACTCAGGCTCGCGGCCAGACCACTGGCAATGATGAGAAGACCGAGTCCGGTAACGCCGGCGCTGCGCTGCTGTGCCAGCAGCACGTAGAAAGGCGGCGCCAGCGCAGCACTGAGCAGTAGTGCCCGGGCGATCACGTAGCGGCGCAAGGTACGATCGGTTTTCAGCAGCGAGAGACTGCGCAGCGCCGTGGCAATGGCGTTAGCGCCGCCTTCGGTCGATCCCGGTTCTTCGCGAATAGCCGTGAATGCGGCGATGGCGAGCAGCCAGATAACGGCCGCGCCGAGCAGCATAGCCATAAAGAAATCGGCACCCAGCTTACGCCCACCGAAAAGTTCAACGTAGCCGCCGATCAACAAGGTCACAACGCCGGCTGCGGCGGCGCTGTAGCCCATCAGGGCACCGCGCCTTGTCTTGGAGACCGATTTACCCAACACATCCTTGGCCGATACCGAACACAAGCCACGAGCCAGACTGAACAGCGTAACCAGGGCGAGCACCGCCCAGCCGGCGGCGACACCGTCCAGTGTGGTGATGCTCAGTGCCATGAACGCCAGGGCGACCGCACTGAGCAATGCGCCAAGCAACCACACGCCTTTTCGCTTCGGCAGACGGCGTACGTAGGCCGCCACCGCGAGCTGCGGCAGCAGCACGCCGGCCTCGCGGATTGGAACCAGAAAACCGACAAATGCCGCCGGTGTGCCGATCGCACCCAGCAGCCAGGGCAACACCAGTCTTGCGCTGCTCAGCTCATCAGCCACCTTAGCGAGAAAATTGGCGACCAGGTAAGCAAAGAAGTTGCGCGGCAGGTGCCGGCAGGCAGCCTCCGGGATGTCTTTGCACACCCGTGCATCTTCGTCGCCGGTGATCTGATCATAGACCATCCCCAGTGCTGGGTACTTCTCCCCCACCTGTGCCGCAGCCTGATCTTGTGTGGATTCGGACACAGCCGTCCTCAGGGTATGGATGTATGTGCTGCAACATTACACACTGTTGACTGCTATTAGAAGCTAACTGGTGCAACTGCCGGACCATCGGACCGGGTTCCTGCTGAATACTCTCACTCACATGCCAACGCTGGTCGCCGGTCAATGCGGCTGGCAGACACTTGGGATAATGCCCGTCCCGAACCACTTTATTTGAGGTCTATTTCCATAGTAAGTGGCAGGTGATCGGAGGCAATGCGCGTTAACGCGCTTCGATGCGCCGTCAAGTGGCCTGAGGCATGGTGTGGATGCACCCAGATTCGATCCAGCGCAAACAGTGGCGCATATGCCGGCCATGTGCGCCTGTGTGGCGTGTGTGGGAAAATTCTGTGTAACATGCGCAACGGCCGTCCCCACAGGAACCATTCATTCAGATCCCCGGTCAGCACGACAAGATCTTGGTTCCTGGTATCGAAAAGGGGCAACAAACGCCGGACCTGTTCACGCCGTTCAGCCGGACGTAACCCGAGATGTGTGGCGATCAGTTGCAGCCGGCTGCCATCCAGGTCAAGGTCTACATCCAGTGCGCCGCGCGGCTCACGCCCGGACACACTCAAGTCGTGACGGCGCACTGCGCGAACCGGCAGGCGGGTCAACACTGCATTGCCGTAGTGCGCATCCTGTTCAATCATCGTCGCACCCGCAATCGCCCGGGCACCGGCTTGCCTGGCCAGGTAAGCCAGCACGTCGAGCTCGTGGCCGGGGCGGGATTCGAGCTCCTGGAGCGCGATCACATCGGCGTCGATTTCCTGTAACACCGCGGCGCATCGCTCGGGAGACTTTTCACCGTCACGACCGATGCAGCGGTGTATATTCCAGGTGGCCAGCTTCATATGCCAGCCAGCGACTCAGGAATCAGCCTGAGTGTTCGACGCCCCCTTCCGGGTGCGCAACCACTTGCGTAACCAGAGCGTTGTCACCGTGATCAGCAACACCACCGCGGCCAGCCAGGCAATACTGCCGACGTCAGGATCACGGATAGACCGCACCAAACCGTCCGCAAAGAACGCGATGGCGACCAGCCCAGGCAACAAACCAACCAGCGTGCCCAGTGCGAAATCCCGGAAACTGATGTGCGAGGCACCTGCCACCAGGTTGATAACAACAAACGGAGCAACCGGCACAATGCGCAGAGTGACAATCGTCAACACACCACGCCGTGACAGCTGCTTGCTGACACTGTTCAGCCTTTCTCCGGCATAGCGACGTACCAGGTCGCGGCCCATGCCCTGTCCGACGGCATAGATCAGCAGCGCGCTGAGCTCCGCGCCGGCCAGCGAGTAGAAGAAGCCGGCCAATGACCCGAAAGCCAGTACAGCAACCACCACCAGCAGGGTGAGCGGGACTGCCAGCGAGCCCGCCAGGGCGATACCCAGGATCACCAGGAGCGGGGTGGCGGGATGTGCGTCCAGCATCTCAGCCTGACGCGTCAGTGTGTCGATACTCAGCCAGTCGCCCAGGGCAGTCCAGCGCCAGGCGGCGGCCATCCCCAGCAAGGTAACGAGTGTCAAGACCGCCATGACCACACGCCGAGCGGTGTGTGGCTTATGCTCATCGGGCACGAAGTGAGTAACGAACCGCTCCGCATCCATTGGCCGTTCCGGATCGATCAACGCCGATTCCGGTACCAATTGATCTATCTCCGGGTCGACTGCTGTATCCAGGGGCTCCAGGGTGCGCTCGCTGGCATGCAAGCTTTCGATAGTCCTGATCAACGATTTTTCACGCTGCATAGCCTCGCTGACCGTGCCTGGTTCAACCCCCAGATGCTCGGCGACCAGCTGTTCCCGGAACTGTCTGATTGCCTGCGCGGTGTCGCTACCGGGTTCGGCCTCAATTGCCAGATCACACTCGCAGTCCAGACCCATGGAACGGTTGCTCAGGTTGGAAGATGCTACCCTGAGCAGGCGGTCGTCGATCACCATGATCTTGGCGTGCACCATCAAAGAGGTGTCCGAGGAAGACGACAACTGCGGGTAGTACAGGCGCAGGCGTTGACTGCGATCAGCCTCGCGCAACTGATTCGCCAGACGAGAGCGCAGCACATCCATGGTATGTTGCTCGAGCCAGCCACCGGTCTTCTCCGGCATAACGATTACCACCTCGGGCCCATCGCTTTGCTGCAAGCGCTGCGCCAGCGCCTCCGCGATGCAGTGGGCGGTCAGGTACTGGTTTTCGATATAGATAAAACGCTCGGCGGCCGCGATGCTGTCGAGGTAAAGGTGCTCGACCTCGCGAACACCCTGCTGCCCCTCGTAGTCTGCCAGGGTACGCGCGATCGCCACCGGCACATTCTGCATCAGTGGTTGCAACGATGCGGGCCAGGGATCATCAGCAGGGTCCGCTGTTCGCTGCTTGATCTCCTCGCCTGTTGCTCGCTGCCAGCGTTCCCGGGCCAATTCACCCAGTGCAGCCGCCGCGTCGCCGTCGACCAGCATTTGTACATCGTGAAACGGCGGGTAGGCTTTGCCATCGGGATCGACACGACGCTTGTCATCGATAGCGTGCTCCGGTGTATCCCAGCGCCACTTGCTGAGATCGAGACCGCCTGAAAATGCAACGGCATCGTCCACCACCACGACTTTCTGATGTTGAGACGCACCCACCGGGTGCTTGTCATCCATCCGGAAGTGCACGCGCGAATGGGTTTTCCAGTTCAGTGCGTACAGCGGCAGGGTTTCGCGCTCGATCAGGTAGATCATGGCGAAGTCCCAGCTCAGTACGTAGACATCGACCGCCTGTTGTTTGGCCACAAAATCCAGCAGCGCGCCCAACTCCGCGGGAAAACCATCCTTTTCACTGTCACGAACCAGTTTCAACTTGCTGTGTATATCCCAGCCGAGGATAAACACCGAGCGCCTGGCAGCCAGAATCGCTTCACGAACGGCACGGAAGTAGGCCGCACCGTCGATTGCGATGGCTACCCGCCGCGCGTTTTCCCGGCGCCAGCAGTTATGGCTCGTTTCTAATATCGCCCTGTGTCCTTTTTCCGGCATATCCACAAACTAGTCGCAAATCAGCGCGAGCACAATAACCAGACGAACCCAACCCGCAGTCAGTCCGTCTTGATTACAATCCACAACTTGCAATATTCGAAAATACCAGCGAGCCTCGTCGTCTCGATTGACCGACTGCGCACGTCTTCCATCAACCCTCTAGGCGCTGAGGGCGAAGTGCCCCTGTTAGGCATCCCCCAAAGGACAAACGGGAAACTCCACGAGCGTGCTAATCATTCCCGTATCGCTTCTGCAATACAGGTTCGCGCAGAAACACTTTCTCATATGTCGACAATGAAGAAACCAAATACTTCTAATGAAGGGCTCCAGCCATCAGGCTAGAACAGGCCAACGCATTTATAGCAACAGCATTACAGGACGTCAGTTCTAACTGTACCAGCTATTCCAGATCCAGCCAGTCCTGATCCTCGTCAGGTAAAGGCCCTTGGGTGTCCTGCTGAATTATCCGCTTACGCATATGCTACGGCTCGCCGCTGCTGATCCACCAGACACAAGCAAAAGGCTGCCCCCCGGGCCCGTTGTGTATAAAACTACGCTGCTGACAGAAAGAATACAATAACTGATGCGCAAACCGGCAACTTCCGCACAGTGGGTTTGGATACCGCCCGCCTGCCCCTGAAACCGATCTGCCAAAAGAGGCATCGACTGGACAAAGAGAAGCCGTTTAAACTAACTTTGAAACCGGACCAGTTATTACTACACTCGCGAAACTGCATTGCGATAGATCCTATTTCTATCTGGATGCAGAACTGGATACATTTGAAGGCGATATGAGAGCCTATTCACAAAAGCGGAACCGGCGCGTCAAACGCAATCTGGTCTGAGGCGCTGGGCCAGTTCACACAGCAAGATAAAGTATCCGGGAGAAAATGATGGAAGAAGTGCTTTCATACGAGTTGCTGGACAACACAATTCAGACCTGGCTCAGCTTCATTGTTGTGACGTCGGCAGCCCTGGCCATCGCCTACCTGTTCAAACGGCTCGCGGTATCCCGAATCTCCAGGCTGGCGGCGCGGACTTCCTTCCAGTGGGATGATGCGCTGGCCGACGTTCTGACACGCACCCACGCCCTGTTTCTTCTGATCATCGCCCTGTTCATCGGCTCGTTGGCCCTTGCCCTGCCGGACAATGTTCGCCAGGGTGTGTTCACAGTCATCGCCGTGGCTATTATCGTACAGGGCGGCGTGTGGCTTAACGCGATTATTCTGTTCTTGTTACGGCGCTACCTCGAGTCGCGAAAGAAAACGGATCCAGCCAGTGCTGCGACAGTCAATGCCGCCGGATTCGTCGCTCGACTGGTATTGTGGTCAGTGGTACTGCTGCTGGTGCTGGATAATTTTGGCATTGATGTGACGGCACTGGTCGCGGGGCTCGGCGTTGGCGGTATCGCGGTCGCGCTGGCAACCCAGAACATTCTCGGTGACCTGTTTGCCTCGCTTTCCATCGTGCTGGACAAGCCATTTGTGATCGGCGATTTTCTGATAATCGGTGATTTCATGGGTAGCGTCGAACATATCGGTCTGAAGACAACGCGGTTACGAAGCCTCTCGGGCGAGCAACTGGTGTTCTCCAATACCGACTTGCTGGGCAGCCGGATCCGCAACTATGGTCGTATGTATGAGCGACGCGTCGTGTTCAAACTCGGTGTGACCTATCAGACACCACGTGAAAAATTGACCCAGATCCCCACTATTATCCGGGAAGCGATCGAAAACCAGGACAACACCCGGTTCGATCGCTCCCATTTCCAGGCCTACGGTGACTTCTCTTTAAACTTTGAGAGTGTGTATTACATATCAAGCCCCGATTACAACCTGTACATGGACATACAACAGACGGTCAACCTGCGCATTCATGAACGATTTGAGCAAGAGGGCATCCAGTTTGCTTATCCCACGCAGACCCTGTTTGTCACGCAGCAATCGAATAACTGATTTTCAAGCCTGGAAAGAAGCCGGTTTTATTATTTTCCTAAATTACTGTTACTTACAAGGCAAAATGGCGCCCCCAAGGGTAGCCCCCTTACCTCCCAGTTACGAGTGTGTTCGGAAATGATTGCGATTCTATGATATTTCTAATAGTTATAACCTACACCCCGATACTTGCCCTATCATCACAGGTACCAAAAAACAGATACGTCGGCGAACAATTGAATCACATGGGGGATTTGAGCCTGCAACCATCTGGTTCGCAGTTAGCACGCTGTATAGATATATCCCGCGCGAAAAAGATACGCCCCCTGATGACATGCGGGTGGGCTTAGCCTGGCCATGGCGGTCGGGCTCTGTGCTTACATGAAGAGGCTAAAAACCGCGTTCGAAGGTGACGCGGTCGCTCGCTACCAGTATGTTAATTGGGTACGTACGGTTGAACCTAGATTCCGCAGTTGAACGGCCTGTGTGGTCGTCCTGAGTGTTCGGATGGCGTAGCAAAAAAATGAGTTAATGGCCGGGTCCTTAATGAGTTTTTTTGCATAGCCAGGCGGGCACTCAGGGCGGCTACACTGGGCGTAGCGACTCACCCAAACGGTGAATCTGTTTAATCCATGAAAGATCATGCACACCAACACGTTAATATATCCTCGGAGCGGTCAACTGCGGAATCTAGGATGATACACCAGCAAAGCAAGGAGTAAGCCCAAATGAAAGCCTTGTTAATTAGCCCTGATACGCAGTCCACTAAAGCGATCGATATC
>Ga0316189_10005845_pt1 | contig 11800 bp, 5 predicted proteins | sample LowCovwburrow_MG_FD_204930 | JGI IMG/M metagenome (GOLD analysis project Ga0316189, IMG submission 204930) | Coastal sediment microbial communities from Maine, United States - Lowes Cove worm burrow | ecosystem: Environmental > Aquatic > Marine > Coastal > Sediment | place: USA: Maine... | reverse complement strand
ATTGATGCCACCAAAATGAGGGTACGGTTTAAGATCTTTTTTTTACTTGTAACAGCCATAAATCCTATTTCATTTATCTAATCTTTAGGTTTTCGGCGTACCAAATGAGTTTAACACCTCGCTTTTGTAAATACGGTATTATCTGCCCCCCTTTTCTAGTAGTTGTGTATTCAATTCTAACAACGGTTCTTTGTTATAACTTGAATCAATTAATTTTGAAGATTCAGTTTTTAAATAAACCAATGACCCTTCAAAGTTTGGATATTTTTTTCTTAATGTATCATATTCAGGATTTATGGCGTGCTTACCCCAAATTCCGAGCATTAATTTTAAATTTTCTTCGTCTTCCGGATATTGCCCTTTGTCATCAGTCTCGACGATCCAAATATCCAAAATGCGCGCATGTTTTTTTAATACCTCGCTATATTTTGGATTCGTTGCAAGATTGTTCAGTTCAAAGGGATCCTTTTTTAAGTCATATAATTCTTCAGCCGGACGCTCGTCTGACATAAATCTATCTTGTACCGAATTCAATTTTCCGTCGTTGTGTAATTGATGCATTACCTGAACAAACTCAATGCCATCAAAATGCATATAGGTCGGTTGCGTATAAGGTCTATCAGTCTTAAAATTACGGATATATTTATACCCTTTTGAGCGTACCGATCGAATTCTGTCAATCGTAAAATCGCAGCGATCTCTAGTTGAAATAACATACTGGCGTTTATCGGAATTATTGAAAATATCTCGCCCTTTCATATAGTCAGGTATCGAAATATCGGCCAAAGCGAGAGCGCTGGTTCCAAGGTCTAGCCCGCTGATTAAATCGTCGTTGATACTCCCTGAAGGCAACTTCTTGATGCTTTTTGTAAAATCGGCAATAATTAAAGGCACGTGCAAGCCACCGTCATATAAAAACTGTTTGTTTCGTGTCAATCTCATACCATGGTCTGAAAAAAAGAAAACTATGGTGTTCTCAAGCAGGTCACTATCCGCTAATTCTTTAATGATTTCACCAATTTTTTCATCGGTAATTTGAATGGCGTCCAAGTGGTTGGCATATTCTTCAACAATTGCGGGATGGTTGGGTAGATATGGAGGCAATTCTATTTTTTCCCGGTTTACAGGGTTTTTTACGTTCTCTTTAAAGTTATCAGAAAAAATTTCCTTTCCACCATATAGTTGTATTTGACCAAAAAAAGGTTGTTTGTCCGTTAGCGTAGATATATCTAAATGCACACCACTTTTTCCGTATAACGGGTGTAATTTATAATCTTGATTATACAATTCTCTTCGATTATAGATAAAGTTGTAATCATCTTTGCCGTTATTAAACGTGAAATACCCGGCATTTCTAAACACTTCTGGAATTGTTTTTAAACTATCGGGCAAGTATATTCCTGATTCTTTTGTTCTAGAACTATGATGATTATGTGTTCCAGTAGTTGTTGACATAACGCCAGTTATAATACTGGAACGACTTGCCGAACATACTGGTGCAGGCATGTACACATTTTTGTATAGAACACCGTGCTGGGCGAGACTATCAATATTTGGCGTTGCTATAAGTGTCGTGCCATATGCACCTAAAAGCGGTGCGGTGTCTTCTAAAAAGAGCCATAATATATTGGGTCGTTCTAGGGGTTCCTCTCCTTCTTCTTTGTTCTGACAAGACAATAAAAGGAAACCAAGCATGCATAAAAAAAGCAAGTGATCTGCAGTTTTTTTCAAATCTCGATGTTATTAATTCACTTTTATTAGCTGTATCATATCATCATTTTTAGCCACTAAAAGATGCTTTTGACCAGCTATGGAAATTTGTTCCATACCCCGAACGTCACCCACGATTTTGAGTCCGGATTCCATCATAGTTTTGGGAATGAAATTGCCGGTCCCATCGCCTTGCAGATACAATCCGAAACTGGCATCACCCCTTGGGGTTTCTACTTCAGCATTGTAGAGGTTACCCGCTAATACCACATCTAAATTGCCATCTGAATTAAAATCGTCTACAACAAATTTATTGATGCTTGAAATTTGGGCCAATTGGGGTAAGGGCTTTGCGGAAAATTTACCATTGTCGTTTTCTAAATAGATACTCTCAAATGAAGTAATTTCATAGCTTAGCGATTCTTCTAGAAGTTTGGTCGTATAAATTTGCTTTAAATCGGCGCTGGCAAAAGAATTATAATCCTTGAATTTTGATTTTATTGCTGGCATCTGTTGTGATGAACATTGCCGGCCACGAACAGGAAACTCTGTTTCTCCTTTCTTATAGCTTAAAACGATATCAGAGCTTTCATTGCCATCAAAGTCATTCAAATAAATTTTGAAAGGTGCCGATTCAGTGGCTTTATATTTGTAGTTTTTACCCAAATTACCTAGAATGAGGTCTTGATCTCCGTCGTTATCAAAATCTCCTTTTTGAATATCGAACCACCAGCCCGAGGTATTACCCGAAAGTAGTTGGTCAGACACGTCTTTGAAGGTACCCTTGTCGTTCTTGTAAAATTTGACCGGCATCCATTCCCCTACCACTACGAGGTCCTCCCAACCGTCATTATCAAAGTCGACCCAAGTAGAGGCGGTTACCAGGCCTAGGCCTTTTAATTCTGGCAGTTTTTTATCTGTAACATCCATAAATCGGACGCCTGATTTCCCAACGATAGTTTCCATCAAATAAGAGTCGGCGGGGTACGGATATTTCTGTGGTACGAGACGTCCACCAAGAAAAAGGTCTAAATCACCATCGTGATCATAATCCGAAGCCGAGATATCAAGCCCACTATTTCTGATATAAGGTGGTAGTACTCCGCGCTTACGTTTGAAGGAATTATGGCCTACATTTTCATAGAACCGATCCACGTAACCCAAGGAACCAGGTTTGAACTCGTTACCACCACTGACAATATAGAAATCTTGGTCTCCGTCGTTATCGGGGTCGAATATCAGAATACCCAAATCTTCATGAAATTTCTCCTCTGCAAGATCAGGTATATGCAGTAATTTGAAATTACCCTCTAAATCTTGTATATATACTTCAGGGGCTTGACCAACTGCCCCTCCAACAATATAGTCTTCGGTACCATCACCATTAAGATCACCGGTGGCCAACGAAGGGCCTAAGGTCGAAGTTCTATGCGGTAGAAGTATTTCTTTTTTAAAATCGGGATAATCGTTCTCTTGGTGTTTGAATACTTTAGAAGTATCGATAGCAACGGTTTCAAATTGTTTTTTATAAGCAGTCGATTCTTTAGCTATCGGAGTTTTATACGATTTTGTTTTATCAAAGTGGATAGAAAGCTTTTGGTTTGCGGTAACTTCTGTAAGTTTTGTTGTAAACCCGTTTGGCCAGGCCACGGTAATGCTATCGACCTGTTTGGCTGTACCTAGGCCAAAATGGAGAAGAGGCGTGACAGATGATAAATAACCGTGCACAACATTGTATTCTTGTACTTGCATGCCTTCCGGGGTATATATCGACACTTTGCTACCATTTGGCAATACATTGCTTCTACCTTCTAAATCAATGGTCAATTGGTTCGTTCCGGAAGTGTTGTTGCGGTAAATGCTTGCAACGTCCTCTAAATTATTGATGACCAAATCAAGATCGCCATCGTTATCGAGATCGGAATAGGCTACTCCGTTCGAGAATGTCTTCTCTTCGAAACCCCATTCCTCTGTTTTTTTGGTAAAAGTAAGATCTTTGTTATTTTGAAACATGTAATTGCTCAGTTTCTCCGACGGTAGTTGCTCAAGATATTTTAGCAGCTCTACTTCTTCTTCTTTGTTTCTATAGTTGCTATCGTTCTCCATTTTATTGAAAAACTCACGGTGCTCGGCATAAAAGTCTTTGTTGTTGACATCACGTCGTATACCATTGGTGACGAAAAGATCTTTCCAACCGTCATTATCAAAATCGGCGAGTAACCCTCCCCAGCTCCAATCGGTAGAAGAAACCCCTGCCAAACGCGATATATTGCTGAATAACGGTAGTTCCCCTGCGGTATTCCCATTATTTAGTTGTAGCGAGTTTTGCATATATTGATGGTGTAGGCCATACTTCACTGAATTATAAAATGCTTCAGTGTCCATAGCACCCATATTGGCCTTGGAACGAAAATTATCTTCTGCCGACATATCCAATTGGAAAATATCCATATAGCCATCGTTGTTGAAATCTGCGATATCGGCACCCATACCGAAAAATGAAGTTTGTTGTAAACTAGTGTTGATCTGATTCTTAAAAGTGCCGTCTTGATTATTAATGTACAAGAAGTCAGGAGCATTAAAATCATTGGAGATAAAAATATCCGTATATCCATCATTATTGATATCGGAGGCTACGACCCCTAAACTAAGGCCGAAATTACTAAGTCCGGCCTCTTTGGTGACATCTGTAAAATGGCCGTTATCGTTTCTGAACAGTTTATCAGAATCTTCTTCCGCATGATTTTCAAGCTGGTACGCATAGTACTCGATCGGGGCAACAAAACTTGTAGGCGGGTAATTTATGATATAAAGATCAAGATCCCCATCATTATCATAGTCAAAAAAAACGGATTGCATGCTTTGGCCATCGTGGTCGATACCGTATTCGGCCGCTTTTTCGGTAAACGTATTATCTTTGTTATTGATATAGAGCACATTATTATATGGCGGATTCTTGCCACTAACCGAGCAATAGATATCTAGATAGCCGTCTTGGTTGATATCTACAAAAGTAGTACCCGAATACCATCGTGAATCGCCGGTTATACCAGAACTTTCAGAGATATTCTCAAATTGCAGATCACCTTTGTTGAGGTACAGTGCATTTTCGACCATATTACCGGTAAAGAAAATATCCTCTAAACCGTCGTTATTGATGTCTCCTGTAGAAACCCCACCGCCCAAATACATATAGGGGTAGGTAAAGTAGTTATACTTATGCGTTTCCGCCAGGGTATTCTTAAATGCTACCCCCGTTTCGGATGCAGTAAGTTTTGAAAATAAGGGTTTAGGCTTTTGTTCACATGAAAACAACAACAGACCCAATACAATGAAACATAGCAAATTTTTCATCTCTTCAATGGATATTCAAATTGATATAAAATAAGAATAACCCCGACCTAAGTCAAGGGTTATTCAAATTTAATAATTAAAATCGGATATTATTAGTACCCTGGATTTTGGATAATCGACCCATCTTTATCGATTTCTTCTTGTTTTATGGGCATAAAATAAACGTGATCGAGCCATAATCTATTCTCAAAAACAATATTGGTGGGTGTATAGGTATAATCGAACAAGGCCGTGTCTTTCCTATACTCAGCAGGGGTTACCGATGTACCAGGCTTTTGAGTTCCTGCAACAACTACTTGCTGAACTTGCTGGTTCAAAGATTGCGGCCCTTCAAGCCAACGTTTCATATCAAATAGGCGTGCATCTTCATTGACCAATTCTTTATCGCGTTCGCGTTTATAAAGTTCCAATAACGCATCACCAGATTCGGTGACTGCTGGTAAGCCATTTCTAAAACGGAGTCTGTTCAACCACGCCTTAGCCTCTCCTTCATCCTGCGTATTGATACTGGCCTCAACATAATTTAGTAAGACTTCTGTAAAACGGATGTACGGTGCATCAACTTTCTGTAAATTATTAGGCCAAGAGGCAGGAAGCCTTGGATCAGCGAATTTTCTGAAATAGTAGCCCGTACGCGAGCCATTCCAGTCTTCGACAGGGCCTTGACGGGTATCTACACCATTGACAATGGTACCATCGGTAAACGTATAAAAGCCACCTTGAATTTCATTAAATTGATCGAATTTGACCACATCATCGGTTCTAGGCTTCCAAGGGGCACCGTCATAAAGAATTGTAGAATAAAAGCGTGCTTCGCGATTATCGTATGGTGCTGCCGCGTGAACCGGATTATCCCAGTCAAACTTTGTACCATCGGCCAAATCGTATTTCGATACCAAAGCTTCGGTTGGCGTCGTTCCGGCCCATTCGTGATAGCCGTTCGGACCATGGTAAAGTGCGACCATTCCAGGTCCTTGTGACCAGCCGTCACCACCTGGGTAAGTTCTTGAACTAAAACCAAATTCCTCGACCATTCTTCCCCATATCCAGTCTTGGTTTTCGTCGCCCTGAAGCCAAATATCATCGTAATTTTGTTTGGCTTCTTCCTGCGATGCAGGGGCAGAATAATCTAATTTATAACCGGTTGTGGCATCTAAAAGTGCTTTAGAGGCCGCTTTTGCCGCTTCCCAGCGATCCCTTTGAGATCCACTTGTCCAGCCAATCAATTCTGGGTTACTATAGCCTGCGATGGTAGATACCGAAGATGCCTTAGATGGCTCGTACAAATCACTAGCCGCATGGGTCAATACTCTAGATTTCATTGCCATGGCCGTGAGTTTATGGGCCCTAGCCGGACTAACGGGTGCTTCGTCTAAAAGTACAATGGCCTGATCTAAATCGGAAACAATCTGGTTTACCGTTTCGGCAAAGGTAGCACGAGGGTTGTTCGCCTCACTGTCTAATGCCAAAGGTTCTGTAAACAAAGGAACGCCGCCGAATTGTCTCATTAACTGGGCGTAGTAAAAACCGCGCATAAAATAGGCTTCTCCCAGCAATCGCTCTAAAGTGACGGCATCAAAACCGGCTTCGTTCTCCTGCAATCGTTGAATCGCAATATTTGCATTTCGTATAAAAGGATATAATTGTGGCCAACTAAACCATTGCATATCCATAAAGTTACCGGCTGGGTTCATCTTGCCCTCGGTATAGCCATCAACACCACGCCCGGGATGGGTAAAAACAGCCTGATCCGTAAAGGCATCTGTCGTTTCTTCCCTAGTAAGGGTTCCCGCCCAGGTACCTTGGTATAGGTCTAAAACCGCTGCTTCAGCAAGCTTTAAATCAGACCATACACTTACTTCTGAAGCCTGGCTCAAGGGCTGGGTCTCCAAAAAATCATCGTTACAACCCATAATCAGCAACCCGAAGATTGCAAAGACAAAGGTTTTTAATACACTCTTTTTCATAGTTAAAAATTTATAAAGTTAATAATAGCAATTTTCATTTTAAAAAGTTATTTGTAATCCAAAACTAATCGTCATAAGCAATGGATAAATACCTCCATTTGCTGTTCGGCCTCCACTAACCCCTACGACACCGTCACCATTGTTCGGATCGTTATTGGCGAGGTCATCATTGCTTATCTGTAAGACCTCGGGGTCAAAGGGATAATCGGTAATGGTTATCAAGTTTGTTCCCGATAGTGTAAGGCGTAAATTTTGTGCGCCTAACGCTTCTATAACACCTTGATCAAAAGAATAACCAACTTCTAAATTTTTCAACCTGAAAAAGTCTCGGGTTATCAAATAGGCATCGGTTTGGCCCGAGTACCACTGGTCACCCCTGTCGGCCAATCTTGGTTTGGGCGCAGAAGGGTTGTCAAGTGACCAAGCCCTGTCGCGAACCTCACGTTGTACATTGGCCAACGTACCCGACATAAAACTCCACTCATAATTACTATATCCGCCGGTCCCACCTGTCCAAAACATGCTAAAATCAATATTTTTATATTTAAGGGAGGTGTTCCATCCGAATTGGGTGTCGGCAAAGGCACTTCCACCAGTTCTTCTTCTATCCTCCGGTCCGATGGTGCCATCTCCACTGATGTCTACCACTCGAGCATCACCAGGTTTTAACAAGGGCGTTACACCACTGTAGTCTAAGGGCTCTGAATCAATTTCACCTTGGTTACGGAAAACACCATCAAATTGGTAAAGCAAAGGTCTTCCGATTTCACCACCTTGCTGACGCTGCCAAGGGCGGTCTTCCAAAGTCGGTTCATCAAAAAATACCAATTTATTATTTGTATCACTAAAATTAAACGTCATGTTATAACTAAAGTCGTCATTTCCTCCGTTCAGGCCAAGAGTAATTTCATAGCCCGTATTTTGAAATTCCCCGATATTGATCGGAGGGGCGTTTATACCGCTGTACTCAGGTAAGGTAAGCAAAGGTACCGTTAAAATATCTTCCCTTGAATTTTTGAACAGATCAAAAGTCAGGCTCAATTTATTGTTCAATGTACGTATGTCAAAACCAATATTCTGCGATATTGCGGTCTCCCAAGTAATATTGGGGTTTGCCACGTTGGACTCATAAGCAGTAGTAACGATTGATTCTAAACCCGTTTGGGATAGTTCATACGTATTTAAGTACTGAAAAGGATTTACCTGGTCATTACCCAACTGGCCATAAGAGGCCCGTACTTTAAAGTAGTCCAAAAAGGGTAGTGCTTTTTGAATAAATGCTTCTTCTGTAGCGACCCATCCGACAGATACCCCAGGAAAAAATCCAAAGCGATTTTCTTCCGGAAAAAGATAAGAGCCATCATAACGACCGAGAAACTCTATCAAGTATTTTTCTTTATAGTTATAATTTAACCTACCAAAATAGTTCAAACGGGCGATTTCAAAACCTCTACCCTCACTACTTTGACCTTCATTGCCCCCTAAATCTAACTGGGCCAGATCACTGGAGAGGAAAAATCGACGAAAGGCACCAAAAAATGCTTGTTCACTTTCTTCACGGGTAATACCCCCGAGCAGATTAAAACTATGATTGCCAAACTGTTTTTCGTAAGAACCGGTAAAGGTTGCTGTAATATCAGTCTTCGTGGTATGCTGCTGGCGAAGGCTTGGGTCTCCCGGGCCTCGTTGTGCAGCGGTTAGACCTGAGGAGTTTCGGTTTACACCGTCCCAGGTATACAACGTCCATGGGCGATCCCACTGTTTGTACTCGCGATTGACCTTATCATACGATACCAACCCTTTAAACTGCAACCCCTCAACCCCGGGAACTTTATAGGTAAGCCCGATATTACTCTGCACAAAATTGTTGGCCCTATCTATATAACCAGGGCTATCGGTAACCCGTACCGCAGGGTTGTTTCCGTTTTCAATATCGGGCCCTAGCTCACCTGTAGGCCAAAAAGCTGGAAACCATGGATATTGACGAATGGCATCGGCAAAAATAGCGGCTTCACCACGTGTATTACTATATCTATTTTCCTGTCTGGAATAAAGCCCTACATCTAAACTAAGCGATTCACTTATTTTGGCATCTATATTCAATCGAAGATCGAATTGATTATAGGGTTTGGGAGCGTTCTTAAAATTAATTTCCTGTGTTAAATATGAAAATGATGCCAAGTAGCGCACATCTTCAGTACCCCCTGACACCTGCAGGTTTTGACGTGCAATTGGTGCTCCTGTTGTGGTAATTTCATCGAACCAGCGCGTATCAGGATACAACCAAGGGTCGGTTCCAGCTTCGGTCTGCGCAATTCTGTCGTTCGTAAAGGTGGGGTTAACGACCTCACCGGTATCCCCGCGCGTGTAAGGCGCTCCTCTACCGGCATGGGCCGATTGCCACTCACTGACCGGTAATTTATAGACGTTGAGCACGTTCACCAAATCCATATATTCAGCACCTCTGAGCATTTCAGGTACCGACGTAAAGCTTTGTAAGCCATAAGTAGAACCTATTTTAACCGTGGGCGTTCCTACCTTACCACGTTTTGTAGTTACCAAGATAACGCCGTTTGCTGCACGCGCACCGTATATGGCCGCAGAGGCATCTTTTAAGACCGAAATACTTTCAATGTCTTGAGGATTAATTCTCGCAATACCACCTTCACGATCGGGAATACCATCGATTACGACCAAGGCGCCCGAATTGTTAAAGGTATTCGTACCCCGAACACGAATTGCTGGTGTATCGGCACCTGGTATGGCCTGCCCTACATCAACATATAGACCGGGTACCCGACCACCAAGTGCTTGACCTAGGTTGGCTGAGTTTGCCTGTTCCAAGTCGTCGCCGCCAACTGAGGAGACAGCGCCCGTTAAGGTCGCCTTTTTCTGCGTACCGTAGCCTACGACTACAACTTCTTCAAGATTTTGTACGTCTTCTTTCATTGTAACATTAATAGAACTATTGCCACCGACCGGAACTTTCTGGGTGACAAAACCGATATATGAAAATACAAGAACAGCGTCTGCACTTTCAGTTTCGATAGCATAAAGACCATCGAAATCGGTCGATACGCCTAAAGTGGTTCCGTCGACCACAACGCTTACCCCGGGTAAGGGGGCACCCGATTCATCAGATACAGTACCTGATACGGAGTTTTGTGCTAGCGCAACAGAAAATACGATTCCGCCTAAAAATAAAAATGCGGTTAAAAAGGAGCGGTTTCTAAATACGCCCCACATTTTAAGATAGTTTGAGTTATTCATAAATTTATAGGTAATTAGGTTAATTAGGTGCTAAATGTAGTAATTTCTGAATTAAAACCATAAACTTCTGTTAAATTTTAACCATAGTAATCCTATTCTTACAATTTATATTTATTGCCTGTCAAAAAAATTATGGACTAGTATAGGGTAGTCTATTCATTAAAGCTCTTAAAAATGGCTTTTTCGGGCACCCAAGAATGTAATTTAAATCTTCTTTAAAAGAAGTTTCCTCATCCAAAAACTTAAATATCAGCTGTGGATCTCGATTTTCAAATAGCGTTTCGAAGATGTAATGACCACATGCATTGTCTTTATCAAGCACGTCTAGGAAAAGAAGATCGTAGTACCAGAACCGATTTCTAAAGTTTAGGCCATTCAATGGCTTAGCTGTTTTTATATACTTCAAGAGCCTGGGTGTTTTCCTGGCAGTACTCATAAAGGTATAGCCAGTACTTGGTTTGGCCCAACCTCCTGCCGTACCGATATAACGTATGTTCTCGGTATGGTGTTCCCTGAAATCGTAGCATGTCATTGGTATGCTGCCCTGCTCCGTGTCCGTAATACTATAAGTATGACAATCCAGATTATCTTTTAAATAATCCGTTATCGCTTTTTGGTATTCCCCTTTTTGAAGAACTTCATCCGAAAATAAAGTGTACTCCACCAAGGCTTCAGTCTTAGAGAAAGGAAGGACATACATAAATCGCGTATTTCCTTTTTGGGGGATTGAAAAATCCATATACGTTGCTTGGTCAACATCAAAGATGGGCTTGTCCGTTTTTACGAACCACCCCAAAAAGTGTTGTTGTAAAACCGGATATTTATTTTGGTGCATTGCCATTTTATAATCGAAAATACTGTTGAAAATCTGTTTGCCGGTATATTCGGATCGGCTAGTAGAAATGATAACGGAATCGGGTAAGTGCTTTATTTTTTCTACCGTTTCTTGTTTAAAAGTGATGTTAGTGTAATTTTTTATCTTTTCTAGATAAGTGGTGTAAAAATCGATACCTCTAATCATCTTATAGGTATAGGGGGCTATCGCATACCTTTTCGAAAATGCTTTACCTCCGAAATAGATATGGTTCCATTTTTTTAAGACAATATCGTCAAATTGCCCTTCGCCCTTTTCCCAAAAGCACCAAGTGCGGTCGTTGGTTTTTTTGGCATCCTTATCCAATACCAATATAGATTTATTCTTAAAAAAAGCGTCCTTACCCATGGCATCTGCTAGCATGAGGCCTGCTGCGCCTGCGCCAATGATAATGTAATCGTAGTTGGTCATGGTGCTAAAATTACAAATCAAAACCGACCTGCAATGTGTTATCCGATTTTTGCGGTGTTCTTTGTAGATAAAAATAAGGGCGGATGTCCGCAAACAAATCGAAATTTGGGCCTTTTAGGTTGACTTCTGTACTTCGGCTAGTATATTAGTACCTTATAGAATAACCATCAGTTTAACCGATATCGAAGGCCAAAAAACGCGCGTATACCTTGAT
>Ga0316189_10005844_pt1 | contig 11801 bp, 8 predicted proteins | sample LowCovwburrow_MG_FD_204930 | JGI IMG/M metagenome (GOLD analysis project Ga0316189, IMG submission 204930) | Coastal sediment microbial communities from Maine, United States - Lowes Cove worm burrow | ecosystem: Environmental > Aquatic > Marine > Coastal > Sediment | place: USA: Maine... | reverse complement strand
TTCATCGCAGCGGCAGCATTTTTTGAACCAATTGAATCTTCTACGTTTTGCCCTTCAGATTTCATCATATTGCCACCACCAAATATTTTTGCTTCATATTCAGTTAACTTTGTTCCGTATTTTAAAGTTTCCCGTTTAAACATAAGCATGACATCGTCTGCGTAACGCCCATCTACTTTTTTTTCGGTTGAGCTTTTCATGGGATTTTTAGGTAGCGTGAAATGACACATGCCGCCGATGTGTAACTCAGGGTGCCATAATGTAATTGATATACATGAGCCCAATAATGTATGTATGTGAGAGCTTTCTTTGGTAAAACAGAATTCACCAGGATGAAGAAAAACTTTATTAGTTGCATGTTGCACTATCTACCCACTCCAGAAACCAGGCCAAATGATTTAACATTAGCTGCCGCAGGATTCATCCTGTTTAATAATGTCAGGAATTCCTCAGCCTGAACAGGCTTGCTAAAATAATAACCTTGTGCGTACTCGCAATTCTCCTTCAGTAAAAAATCAAGCTGTCCTTTAGTCTCCACACCTTCGGAAACGATTGACACATCCAGGCTTTTTGCCATGGCTATAACGGCCTTGACTAATTTCGCATCTTCTTCGCTGGTCAACACGTTATTGATAAAACTACGATCAATCTTAATCGAATCAAAATTATAACGCTGTAAATACGATAGTGAAGCATAACCGGTTCCAAAGTCATCAATGAGTAACTTAATGCCAATATTTTCAAGCAGTCTCATGATTTCACCCGCCTCATTTGTTTCTTTCATTAACACACCTTCAGTTAATTCAAGCTGTATGGCATCTGATGGTAAATTATTCTCCTTGAGAAATTTTTTCACCGCTGCAACTAAAGTTGAGTCAGATTGAAATTGGCGTGCGGATACATTTACGGTAACGCAAATATCCTTCCATCCTGAATCACGCCACCTTTTCACCTGTTCACAGGCAGCTTTAATTACCCAGTTCCCGATATGCACAATCAAACCCGTTTCTTCTGCAATTGGAATAAAATAATCAGGCGTAATGTTTCCTAGACTTTCACAATTCCATCTTAACAAGGCTTCTGCTTTTTTAATTTTCCCACTTTTAGAATCGACTATAGGTTGATAATGCACAGATAACTCATCACGCTCTAAAGCATGCCGCAACTCTGTCTCAACATTCATTCGTTTTTTTGTGTTGGCCGTCATTTCTGGCGAATAAAAACAATAGGTGTTTTTACCTTCATGTTTCGAACGATACATAGCAACATCGGCGTGACGCATTAATCTATTACTGTCTTCACCATCTTTTGGGTATATGGCAAAACCAAGACTTGGTGTGATATTTAACTCATGCCCTTCAATGGCAAATGGTTTTGAAAAACTTTCGATAATGCGGTCTCCAACAAGCCTTATTTGCATTTCACGTTGTTCACTCCCCTGCAAATTAACATCATCAAGGATAAGTAAAAACTCATCGCCGCCAAGACGCGCTACTGTGTCACTTTCTCTGGTACAGGTGGATAATCTTTTTGCCGCCTCGCGCAATAAGTCATCACCTGCACCATGGCCAAATGTATCATTGATATACTTGAAGTTATCTAAGTCCAGGAACGCCAGACATGGCTGTATCTTATTCCTTTTTGCCCTTACCAGTGTTTGATCAATTCTATCAGCAGCCAAATTACGATTTGGCAACCCGGTTAACTCATCATAATTTGCCTGTTTTTTTAACTGATCTTGAGCGAGTGATCTGATCGCTATTTCCTTCTTCAGTTGTTGATTACTCGCATTTAATTCTATAGTTCTTTGTTTAATCTTTTTTTCCAGATTGACCTGTGCTGAACAAAGGTAGTCAGCTGCCTGCTTTTGCATTAACTGATTACTTAACCTTGCCCACAAAATATCAAAGTCGACAGGTTTGGTAACATAATCATTTGCACCAAAATCAAGTGCCTGCACTATTTCACTTGTCCCTGTCTTTGAGGTGACTAATACAACGGGTAATTTCAGCTTTGAGTATGTCTTACGAAGTATTTTTAAAACCGAAAGGCCATCCATTTCCGGCATAATAACGTCAAGTAATACAAGATCCGGTAATTTACGGTAAACCAGCTCCAGCGCTTCTTTACCATTGCAGGCTTCTATAACCTGTATATTGCCTAGCTCAAGTACTTCTCTTATTGCGCGGCGTATTGTTTTACTATCATCGACAACAAGAACATTTAATCCTTTCCCTGATGAGAGGACTTCCTGTATCTCCGGTATATATGTCATGTCAGTCATAGGCTATGTTCCAACGATATTAATTTGCAGTCGCTTTACGAGCCGGACATGGCGGTTCACTATCAACCAAACCAGCGGTAATCTGATTTAAAGGTAAAATACGATCTATGCCTCCCTGCTTCACTGCGGCTGCGGGCATACCATATACAACGCTGGTTTTTTCATCTTGAGCAATCGTGTACGCGCCAGTGTCATGTATTTCTTTCATACCTGCCGCACCGTCGTCACCCATACCGGTGAGTATGGCTGCAACCGCATTGCTGCCCGCATAACGCGCTGTTGACCTGAATAACACATCAACTGATGGACGATGACGCGCCACCAATGGACCATCTCGCACTTCAACAAAATATCGAGCACCACTTCTTTTAATTAGCGTATGTTTATTTCCCGGTGCAATAAGTGCATGACCACGTAATACAGAATCACCGTCTTTTGCTTCCTTTACATTGATTTTACAAAAGTCATTTAACCTGTCTGCAAACGAAGCGGTAAATCCCTGTGGCATGTGCTGAACGATAACGATACCTGGCGCGTCCTGGGGCATGGCTTCCAGCACACTGCGTATGGCTTCAGTACCTCCGGTAGATGCGCCGATGACGATTATTTTTTCAGTCGTTTTAGACATAGCTTTACCAGGGCCGCCTGACAAAACTGCGTCAGCAGTTAATTTTGGTGCAATTTGGCGCGTTTTATCCGTTATCTTTCTAATGCTTGCTTTTGACGCGGCTATTACGGCATCGGTTAACTGTACTTTTGCTTCCTGCAGAAATTTCATGGTACCAATCGTCGGCTTCTGGATAATATCCACGGCACCATATTCAAGCGCCTTGATCGTAGTCTCAGCACCTTTTTCAACCAGGGTAGAACAAATAATGACTGGTATAGGGTTTTGTGACATGATTTTTTGCAAAAAAGTTATGCCATCCATCCTCGGCATTTCAACATCCAGAACAATTACATCCGGCCTGAATTTTCGAAGTTTCTGCGCTGCAATATAGGGATCCTGACATGTTTCTACTACCTCAATTCGAGCATCAGAATTAAGCACCTGGCTTAATGTCTGGCGTACCACGGCTGAATCGTCAACCAACATAACCTTGATAATATTTTTTACTACTGATCCCATGTGACTCTCCCAGTTATGAGTGCGATCTGGCGTTTTGAGATGCTATTATTAGCCCGACACCCTGCATGCCTTCAACAAAATACATTAGCGCACGCACTGCGTGTTTCCTGCTCTGCTCAATGCAGTTTGTATGTACGATATTTTTCATAACTGCCCGCCAATTTATTGTGATTAGAGTTTTTGATAAACCATTGGTGCAACTTGTTTAAGCGTGGTCTTGATCCCATTAAGCGATTCCGAGTGACCGACAAATAAATACCCGCCCTCAACCAGTTGCTTTTCAAATTTCGATACCAGCTCCTCTCGCAACTCATTATTAAAATAAATCATTACATTGCGGCAAAATATAACGTCCATTTTGTTTGCTAAAGAAAAATGATCAGCCATTAGATTAAGGCTTTTAAATCGAATACGGCTTCGAAGCTCTGGACCGACTTTAACCAACCCACTTTCAGGATTATGGCTACGCAGTAAATATTTACGTTTTAGCGCTAAGGGAATAGGTTCAACCTGTCTTTCTATATAAATGCCACTACTGGCCTTACTTAAACAGTTATGCGAAATATCAGTTGCCAGGATATTAAAGGAGAAACTGCTCTGCCTCGAAGCCACCTCGTTTAATTCGATACCGAGTGTGTACGCTTCTTCTCCTGTAGAACAGCCGGCGCTCCAGATATTTAGTTCTCGACGAGATTGTCTCTTTCTGTTTATCTCTAAAGATGGAATTGCAGATTTGACCAAATAATCAAAATGATCTGGCTCACGGTAAAAATCTGTTTTATTGGTTGTTAACACATCAATAAGCTGTAATTTTTCAAGCTCTCCCTGACTACTTTCCAGCGTGTGGTCCAGGTACGACTTAAAATCTTCAAAGCCTAATACTCGTAAACGTTTACGTAAGCGACTTTCGACCAGCGTACGTTTTGCTGCTGGCAGCTGAATCCCAACTTCATCACCAATAAATTTAGCAACACGCTTTAATTCGCGCTCATTCAATACAGCTTTTTGCCGTTGTGTTCCAGCAACATCAGTGTCCAGTATTTGAGTATTTGGCATTCGACGGCTCCAGTTTATTCATGCCTTCTTGATTGACGACAATCTGCACTTTATTTATCGACACCACTCGCGACAACTTTAGCGAGCACTGACAAAAACTCGGCATTCTTTTTGTGTGGCAGCAAAATTCATGCCAACAGGAAAAAGTAAGTTTGATTTCATCCGCAGCCACTTCATCGGACAATGCCTGAAACAGCCTGCCAGGGCTAAAAAAACAATCCTGATATGCTTATATAAAAGCAGATTTAAATTACCTATCCGCCCATAACATCTATTTCACTGGACTGATAGTGAGCAATCAGTCACTATAACTGTCACTATAAATAATAAAAACTCTGCTAAAGTCTGTCACTACAGCGCAACACAAGAGATGCACCCCATAAACAACATTTCATGGCCTGCCGGTTCATTATTTGCTCATTAACTTCTACAGGATAGAGATGTGCTAGACCACAATAGTGCTTCGCGAAAACCAGATATATTAATCATTGATGACGATGCCAGCCTTCGTCTATTGATGAAAGAAATTCTTACCACCGATGCATACACCATCAATGAAGCATCAAATGGCATTGATGCACTTGATCTAATAAAAAAACAGCAGCCAGATTTAGTTCTTCTTGACGTAAAAATGCCAGCAATGAGTGGCTTTGAGGTGTGCGCCGAAATTCGCAGGCTTTATGGTGACACAAATATTTCTATCGTCATGGTAACCGGGCTTAATGATGCTGCATCTATCGAAAAGGCCTATGAGTTTGGCGCCACCGATTTTATAAGTAAACCTATTAACTGGGACACCTTCCCTTACCGTATTCAGTATCTGATCAAGGCAAGAGATGCCATCATAGAAAGTAAGCGTAATGAATTACATCTTGGATACATCGAGCACGTTTCCAGCATCCTTACTCAAAATAAAAATAAAGAAATTCTCATGCAGGAAACAATAACCTGCATACTCAATATATTCTCAGCAGACCGCGCTATTATCATTAAACCTGATGACGTCGTCGATAACAGTTTCAGCATTGATTGTGAAGTTGCAAGCGACCATATTGAGAATATTAATAATCTTGCTGACCCGGTAATCGATATCCTGGAAAACAATATATTTTACCTGGCAGGTCATTCAGAATACCCGCTTGTATCTCATTACAATGCTTCCAACCCGGCGCCTAAATATAACCCTGACCTTAAACAGCAAATGATTAAAGCGCTTGCTTTACATGATAATAAAAACTGGTATTTAGTGATTCAGAAATGGACAGACCAGCCAGTCTGGACAATTTTAGATGAAGAGACATTCAATAGAATATGTTTACGCCTGGCCGATGTGCTATCACGCTCCCTACTAACAGAAAAGCTTCATTACAATGAGCAGTTGGCGCAGGAACTTGGTCATTTGGGCAACTGGAACTGGAACGTTATCAGCAACCATTTAACCTGGTCTAATGAGATCTACCGAATATATGGATACCAGTCAGATTCCTACAAACCAGAACTTGATAAGTTTTATGAAATTGTATTTGAAGAAGACTCAAGTCGAATAAATCAATTTAACAATATCAGGCAAAACATAAATGACAGCTATAAGATAGAGCACCGTATTCGGATACCAGATGGCAGCATAAGGTGGCTTGTTGAGCAATGTGTAGGCAGCTATGATGAAGCTGGAAAACTATTAGAAGTTAATGGTATCGTGCAGGACATTACCGAAGCTCACATCAAAAAAGAACAGGAAGTGCATAATAATAAAATGGATGCTATCGGTCAGCTCACAAGCGGTATAGCTCATGATTTTGGTAACTTAATGACCGTCGCCAATGGCAACCTGGAGCTACTTGAAGAATCTATATCTAAGCAAGGTGACATTGACGATGATAGCCTTGAAATTCTTAAAGATGCTCGTTCAGCCGTACAGGACAGTGTTGAATTAACCAAACAACTATTAGCTTTCTCACGCAAAAAATCGATTGCACCTGTTTACGTCAATATTGAAAAAACAATTAATAAATTTAAAAAGCTATTTCAAAATACACTCGGTGACTCAATAAAAATGTCAGTAAACATTCAACAGGTACTACCTGATATTCTTGTCGATCCAGCCCAGTTTGAGAGCGCTTTATTAAATATCATTATCAATGCGCGCAATGCTATGCCCGACGGCGGTAGCCTGGTAATCGATGCAGATATTATGTCGACTGAGAAAACACATGGCATTATTCGTTATACAAATAACGACTTTGGCGATGAGTGCACCTGTATTTACATAACAGACTCTGGCACAGGCATGAGCAAGGATGTATTAGCACACGCAATTGAGCCTTTTTACACAACGTGTGTAAATCAGGGCACGGGGCTTGGCCTGAGCATGGTATATAGCTTCATAAAACAATCAGGGGGTGAACTGCTCATACGCAGCCAGCCTGAACAGGGAACAACGGTATATATGCAGTTCCCGATATGTGAAGACAAAGTAATTGAATCCCAAAAAACAGCTACTGTAAGCTCGCTATCTGATACACAGGCAACCATTCTTGTGGTTGAAGATCGCTATACTGTAAGACAATTTGCAGCGCGCTGTTTAAACAAACCTGGAATTAAAATCCTTCAAGCCATGGATGCTGCTGAAGCTCGAGAACTATTAAAGTCTAATAACATCGATTTATTATTCACCGACATACTGATGCCCGGTGATATGAATGGTTTTGAACTGGCAGACTGGGCAAGTAAAGAATATCCTGATCTAAAAATATTGCTGACCACTGCAATGGAAAATGAACCATACAAAAAATACCCACGCAGTAATTATAATTTTAAATTACTACCTAAACCCTATAGTAAAAGTGAGTTAACAGAAATCGTGACCGAATTGCTTAAAAACAATACCATCTAAGCCACCTCAATAAGCAGCAGTTTGTGATACATTGACATGCAGCACTAAAACCAGGCCACGATTAGCACCGGCCATTTAAAAACCTTAAAATATTGTTTTAATTTATATAGTTACATAACTTTACAATTACATCTCTTTACATATCAATCTGTTCTATCCCGCCATTTTTTTGTCAGACGCGTTATTATTAACACACGGAAATTGACACTGATTAACAGAAGTTTTTAATGATGCTGTGTAAGCCATATTTAAAGCTGTCGCCATCACTGTCAATGAAAAAATTCGAATTTCTAGTAAAAAGGTGAACATCGTGGAAAAAGCAGTTGCAACAAAAAGCCAGACACCAGCCTGCCAGGATAAAAATATACTTTTCAGAAGCATGGTTGGAAAAAGCCAGCCCATGCAAAAAATACATAAAGAAATAAGGCAGGTAGCCACAACGGATGCTAATGTATTAATACTTGGTGGATCGGGTACAGGCAAAGAAGTCGTTGCTCGTAATATTCATTACCTGTCTAATCGTAGCAACAAAACCTTTGTTCCGGTAAATTGCGGCGCCATCCCACACGACTTACTTGAATCTGAATTATTTGGTCATGAAAAAGGCGCTTTTACAGGCGCCATCACTTCACGCCAGGGTCGGTTTTCCATGGCTGATGGCGGCACACTCTTTCTTGATGAAATTGGTGAAATGACCATGGCCATGCAGGTAAAACTGTTAAGAGTTCTGGAAGAACGTGTCTTTGAACGCGTTGGTGGTAGCACAACTTTACAGGCAGATGTAAGAATCATTGCCGCAACAAATCGAAATCTTAAAGAAATGGTTGCACAGGGTAAGTTTCGTGAAGACCTGTATTTCAGGTTAGAGGTATTCCCCATTACACTTCCTTCCTTAAAAGAACGCATTGAAGACCTGCCTTTGCTCATTAAGGAACTGATCACAAGACTGGAACACAGGCAGTGCAATTCTGTGCGTTTTACCAGGGAAGCTGTCATTACTATGTCCAAATATGACTGGCCAGGCAATGTTCGTGAATTAGCCAACGTTATAGAAAGAATGTCGATAACCTATCCACAGGGACTGGTAGAAGAGTGTAATTTACCCGACAAGATCATGGCTAGCGCCTCATCGGAAAACAAGGGAATCGAATTACATGACTTTGATGACAACAATGTTCAGCCTGAATACACTAGCCCTGCCAGTACTGCTCTACCTCAAGTTAATTTTCCGGTTGAGGGCTTTGACCTTAAAACCTATATATCTAATATAGAAATAAAAATTATTCAGGATGCGCTTGATAATACCGGTGGTGTGATTGCACATGCCGCAAAATCCCTGGGTTTACGCCGAACAACGCTTGCTGAAAAAATGCGTAAACACCATATTGATAGAATACCGGATAAAAACTCAGAAAACACAAGATACAGTGCTTGCCAGTAAATAGAATCTTCTATACTTTAACTTAAGCGCATTGGCTGCGACCTGATCCGGCAGTTGTAAATATGTGCTCTCATTGCTGTCCCATTAACTCACTTCAGACATCTTGACTAAAACGACTAATTTGTCTGCAACAAATTCTGATAGCTTTTTCCTATCTTCTTTTTTTAATATGTTTTACGCAACTTAGATTGCACTTCCGTACTGCTTTACTTACCGCATCAATGATTTTAGAACGAGGAAAAGATACTCGCCATGCAAGTGCTACTGTGCGTGTTGGTATCGGATTGCTAAAACGACGAATTGATAATAAACGCTGAGAATACGAATGTGCGCCCGCAGCAGTACACGGTAACACGGTTACCCCCAGTCCTGAGACCACCATGTGTCGAATGGTTTCCAGTGAACTGCCTTCAACCGTATGCGGCAAATCACCGATAAGCCCTGGTTTGGGGATGCAGGCAGGGCATGCTTCGAGCACATGATCCCTGAAACAATGTCCCTGGCCTAACAACAATACATTTTCGTCTTCCAGTAATTTAGAACTGAGGGTTTTTCGCGAAGTTAATGGGTGTGATGCCGGTAATAGAACAACAAAAGGTTCTTCATAAAGTGCTTGTGTCACAATACCCGGCTCCTCATAGGGCAGAGCAATAATAATGACATCCAGCTCACCACATTTGAGTTTATCTGTTAATACAGAGGTATAGTTTTCTTCGACAACCAAAGGCATGTCTGGCGCGGCTTCACGAAGCAACGGAATTAACTCTGGATACAGATAAGGCCCAATAGTATAAATAGCACCGATGCGTAATGGCCCTGAGAGCTGATTTTTTCCATGCAATGCTATTTGTTTAATTGTGTCTGCGGCTTCTAATGTTAGCTGTGCCTGTTGTACGATAAGCTCGCCAATAGGCGACAATGACACTTCATTACTGCCACGTTCAAAAATCGCCACACTCAATTCATCTTCAATTTTTTTAATTGCAACGCTAAGCGTGGGCTGGCTGACAAAGCAGGTTTTGGCGGCTCGGCCAAAATGTTGTTCGCGTGCCACAGCAATAATATATCGAAGTTCAGTAAGCGTCATAAAACAAGTTTAATACAAGTGAACAACTCATAGTTAAAATTAATTTATCTAATTATCGATATAGTATTTATATATTAGCTATTCGTTATATTAAAAAAGCCATGACCATGATGAGTAGATACAAATATCTATTACCCAACAAGCCTATACTGGATTGCGCTTTTTATTGAGAGGATGATCACTATGCCTTACTAATTAAGATTCTCTCCTTACCAAGTACGTGGCGTGTAATCAAATCACGCACATCATCGTCCATAAACTCAAATTCCACAGCGATTTTATAACCCGGTTGTTTAGTGCTTTCTTGCAGCTGCATGCAGGATATGACTTTACCGTAACTGAATATATCAATATATTCTGGCAATAACTTTATTTGTATCTCCAGCATTACACCCGAGACAAAAGGTTCATCTGATATAAATGCAAGCCCACCTGCCCCGATATTAACTTGCTGTGGCTCAATATCATTTTCAGCTTCATTATCTTCAATTAAATATTCGCTTAGTAAATTTATTTTTTTATCCAGGGTAGCAAGATACAAAGCTATATCTGGATCAGACAACTTTATTAAATTATATAAAGGATTCAATTCTCTGCTTAACCTGTCCATGTTAGCCTTATATGTAAACTTATGCCTGGGTAATCTAAAATCCTGGTTTCTAGCCGAGTGGACTTCTGCCGGTGATACAAGCCTGTAAGATAAATACATTACATCATCGATACGAAAAAACTTCCTCTTATCGGTAGCCGAATCCCTGCTTGCTTTTTTCATAAGTCATGCTCCGACAACAACGCTTTATTTAGAGAAACAACATCATCTTCGGCTAATGGTTTTTCTACTCTCTTCGTTGAATAATCCATGGTTATTTCAACGCGCCTGTTTTTAGCGCGCGCCTCAGCCGTTTTATTAGAGTCAACTGGCTGGGTATCTGCGTAGGCGTTAATCACAAAATGTTTTTTCTTTAATGCCTCGTTTTTCGCCAGTTCATGAAGAACACTCACCGCTCTGGATGAAGATAATTCCCAGTTAGAACGAAAACGGTAAGTATTGATAGGCACATTATCAGTATGTCCAGATACGATTACCGTACCATTAAAGTCTGTAAAAACTTTACTGACCTTGTCTGCGACTACTTTGAAGGGTTCCATTAATTGTGCACTACCTGATGGGAACGAGCCTTTCTCTCTAACCCTGAGAATAATTCTTTTTTGTGCAACTTCCAACTCAATCAAACCCTGGTTTATTTCTTCTTCAAAAATTTCACGAGCTAATGCACTATCTTTTTTTACCTGCTCCAGGTGCTCAAGTTCTTCATCGCTCAACTTTACATTTGCATCAGCCGGACCATTTCCCTGCATGGCAATAAGTGGTTTGTCCTGCGCTTCAACTGTCTGCTCACTCATATTTTCCTGGCCATCTTTTGCAGGGTCGGTAAATACCGGGTGTAATTTGCTATCATCTGTTGTCATTTGACGAACTTCATTTAGCGCCGTTGGTACGGGGCGCCCCGGGCTAAACTCTCGTGCAATGATGTTAATACCACGAGGTGTTTCCCTTACTTTTATTTCACGCTGTACACCAAACGCATCTTTCATGGAACCGGCCAGTTCCTTATAAACATGTTTATCCATTTCTGAAAATGAAAACAATAAAACAAAAAATGCCAGTAATAACGACATTAAATCGGCGAAGGTCATTACCCATGCGGGTGGACCTCCCGCAGTTTTAGCTTCAACACGTTCGCTATTCATCATTCGTGGCCCATAACTTACGCGGCTTTATCTTCCACACTGATTTTATCGTCCATTTTTTCTTTCTTACCCTCCGGTAAATACACATTGAGTAAGCCTTCTATCATGCGTGGGTTCAAACCTTCCTGTATCGCGCTGATACTTTCCAGGATCATGGAT
>Ga0316189_10005843_pt1 | contig 11802 bp, 2 predicted proteins | sample LowCovwburrow_MG_FD_204930 | JGI IMG/M metagenome (GOLD analysis project Ga0316189, IMG submission 204930) | Coastal sediment microbial communities from Maine, United States - Lowes Cove worm burrow | ecosystem: Environmental > Aquatic > Marine > Coastal > Sediment | place: USA: Maine... | reverse complement strand
GAAGAACATTGAGTATCTACTACCAAAGAATTTCCAGTCATTCCAAATACTCTACTGATAGTAGAAGATAAGTAAGATGACATATTCCCAGTCAACAAGGTAGAGTCATATTCTTCGGCATGTTTATAATATTCTAACACTGCCGTTGAAGAAATTACTTGAGTATTTGTTCCTCTAAAAAAAGACGGTCTATATCCAGAATTCTCCATACATTGATAAACAGATTCAATTAATAATCTAATATGAGGATCCATGGTCTTAGCCTCATTAAATGGAATATTAAATAACTTGTAATCAAAATATTCAATATCATTTAAATACCCTGCTATCTTATATTCCCCATCAACTTCTAACGTCCTTGCCTTTATTATTTCATCAGAAATTGGAGTTACAAAATCTTTCTTTTTAGACAATAAATCATGCAACTCATTAATATTATTACCTCCTGGGAATTTTCCAGAAAGACCTATTACAGCAATATCTTTCATAAATTATTCTAATAGCTAAAATTAGTAAGACGCATTAACAGCCCTACTAAATCATTAATATTGTTTTAATGAAATTTAAAAGTTACAAGTGAAACCTATTTTTATTTATCTTTCAACAAATCCTTAAAATTGATTTTTTGGGTTTTTTCATAGAGCTTAAAATCACTCCATATATAATTTACTTTACCCCACTCCATGACTGATTTCACATCTGGAAAAAAGCCTTTGCCATTAAAATTAGCACTGGTATTACACAGTAGGGGCAATCCGCTTATTTTTCGATATTCATCTAATAAATTATGTATATTAGGATTTTGAGAATTATTAACTGTTTGTAATCTGGCAGTATTGTCTAAATGCACAATTGCCGGAATCTTTTCCAACCAATTTGGATTTACTTTATGATCAAATATCATATATGGATCTTTACTGCCTGGTATAAAAAGTTCCTTGGCAAATTCTTCAAGGCAAATAGGTGCTACAGGTCTATAGCCCTCTCTCTCTTTTATTATATTTAGAATTTTTTTCATATCTAATGAAAAAGGATTCCCTAATATACTTCTATTGCCTAATGCTCTTGGACCAAGTTCACAACTTTCGTTTAAAATAACTACGGGCTCATTTTTTTTATAAATCAGCTTAGCTAAATTCTCAATCGAAAAATCCTTTACAACCCACGCATTATTCATTTTGGGCATGTTTTCGAGTTTACATCCAGAATAAACATCCCATTTGAGATATTTGGTTTTATTATACTTATACATCCCGACTAATGCAGCTCCAATAGCACTACCAGAATCATTTGGAAACGGAGGAACATAAACATCATCAAAAATATCCATACTCCTTATTGCACTATTCCATTTTATATTTAATGCACACCCTCCTGTAAAACATATATTTCTTGATTTAAACCCGTGTCTCTTTACTTTCTTATTCAGTTTTTCAATTAATAACCTTTCAATAAAAACATGAAATGAAAGTAGGATATCTTCATCTTTATAACCTTCTCCCTGAACAACTGATTTAAACTCATTCCCAAAATCATTTGCATATCCCATTATTCTACCAAAACCAGAAGAATAGATATCCTGATATATTTTAATTAACTCTTCATTCACAACTCCTTTAGCAATATAAGCCATTACTTTTCCTGCAATTGACAAGTCATCTTTAGCGAATTTTCCATTTACTTTAAAGGGCCCGAAATGTTGCGAAAAAATAGTATAAATATTACCTATTAATAAAAAAATCGGCCCCAAATTTTCAACACCATTTTCATGTATAAAATATAACCTTGGGAACATTCCTCCATCCCAAACCAAGACATACGAATCTTCTTCATTTTTGGCAAAATGAGCTGTACAGTAGGCTCCTAATACATGTGATGTAACATGTAGACAACTTTCATAAGAAACACTATGTTCTTTAATTTTTAATCCTTTAAATTTTTTGGTCAGAAGGATTGAATCATTTATCAATTTTTCTCGATAGTGTACAATATCCAATTCATAATTTACCCCCATATTAACGGCTGATAAAATATTATTTTCAGCACCGATTTTAAGTCTTGGCTGCACAGCCAGTTCGTCCGGATTAGTACCTCCCCAGCCATCAATAATAAAATAATCAACATCATCAACCGAATATCCATACCTCTCTAAAATATCAGCAATTATAGATGTATCGGAAATCTCTTCATACCTCCTATTATTATTCATTTTTTCCATCTCAATGGAAAAAATAAGTTTATCATTCTCGATAAGAGCAATCGCACCATCATGCGTTAATTTAACACCACAAAAAATCATACTAAAATTCTATTTCAATTATGCTATTATTACCTGAAACTTCCTCCTCCTTTAAAACAATTACACTTTGCTTCTTAATAGTTGGATTGCTGTATATTATATGTACATCTATCAAAATGTTAAAATTATTTTTAAATAGTTTTGCCAATTTTAGCACCTTAAAGGAATCTCCTCCAATATCAAAGAAATTATCTTCAATACTTATTTGTGACTTTGAAATATTTAATACAATCGACCAAATCTCAATTAATTTTCTCTCTACCTGATTAGATGGATTGACGATTCTTCTATCTTTTATCAATGTATTGTCGGGTAGTGGAAGAGCTTTATAATCAATTTTATCATTAGTAGTTGTTGGAAGGTTTTTTATTTTAATGAAATAATTTGGAATCATATAATTTGGTAATTTATTCCGTAAAAGATTTCTAATATCACCTGAATGAATTTCATCCTCAGCTATCAGGTAACAGATTAATTGATCATCATTCACATTGTCCAATTTCTTGGCAACTACTACACAATTTTTTATTCCAGAAAAGTCATTTATTGCTCCTTCAATTTCTCCTATTTCGATTCTATGCCCTCTTATTTTCACCTGCTTGTCTTTTCTCCCCAGATACTCAAGGTTTCCGTCAGAAAGCCATCGCCCGAAGTCACCAGTCTTGTAAAGTTTAGATTTTGTATATTTTGAACTTATAAACTTTTGATTATTTAATTCTATATTATTTAAATAACCTTTTGATACGCCATATCCACCAATACATATCTCACCCATTACCCCCTGAGGAACAATATTTTCATATTCATCAAGCAGATAAATACACGTATTTAGAATTGGTTTCCCTATAGAAACTCTTGATTCAGAATTAAGTAATTCACAAGTAGAATAGGTAGTACATTCTGTTGGCCCGTATAAATTTCTCGTCTTTATTTTAGTAAAATCATATTTTTTTAATATTTCTTCAGGGAATACTTCTCCAGCCAAGTTAAGTGCACTTAGCTTATTGATATCAAAACCAAAAGTAATTAAGTTAACAAATACACTTGGCACAGTATTTAGTAAAATTTTATCATCACCAGCTTTCATATTTAAAATATCAAGAGCACTTTCAAAAAGCCTTATCTTTTTTATTGCAACTAAAGAATAAAATAGTTCAAATACCGACAAATCAAAACTAATAGAAGTAACTGCTAATACGGTATCAAAATCAGTATCTTGGAACTCTTCTAAAGCCCAATGAATAAAATTAGTCAAATTGCTATGACGCAGTGCCACGCCCTTAGGGATCCTCTGTGTGCCAGATGTATATATGACATATGACAACTGATTTTGATCTATATTTAAATTTAAATTATCACTTGAAAAATCGCTCTTTATTAAATTATACTCTTGCAATATACTGTCGTCAATAGTGAAATCGCAATCACTATCCAATTGCATATGTCTAATTCGATCTTCAGGTAAGCCCATATCTATTGGCATATAGGCTCCTCCCGATTTAAGAATACCAATAATGATAATAATTAAATATTCATTTCTATTTAGCTTTACACCAACCAACTTACCTCGAACATCATAATGACTCGTTAACCAATGCGCCACCTTATTACACTCTTGATTTAATTCGTTATAAGTTAGTTTAACCCCATTATAGTCAATTGCAATTAAATCTTTATTCTCATTAACCTTTTCTTCAAAGAGATCTATAAACGTTTCTTTTGGCAATTGTTTTAAATCATTAAATCCAAACCCATTTAACAATTGTACTTTTTCCTCTTCGCTTATACAAAAATAATCTCTTAGCGGAATTGATGTATCTAATACAATAGATTCTAACAAACACTCGTAATTATTGAGTATTCTTTTTATTGTGGCTTCTTCAAACAGGTCACAATTATATTCAATTTCTAATTCGATTTTAGTATCATTTATTTCAATAAAATTGAACATTAAATCAAATAAACAATACTTTTTTTCAAAATGCTCATATCTTCTTATCTCTAGCTTCTTCCCTTTGTACTCAATCGAATCATAAGAAATATAATTTATCATTATATCGAATAGAGGGTTTCGACTAGGATCTTTCTCTATTTTCAAATCCTCCACCATTTTGTCAAATGGATAGTTTTGAAATTTTTTGGCTTCCAAAATAGAGCTATTTACATCCTTTAATAGTGACTCAAAACTTTTGTGTACATCAAGCTTAAAATTAAGAGGAATGGTATTTACATAACAGCCTACTTGATTTTCTAGTTCTATATTACTTCTCTGTGACATTGGCGTACCGATAACAAAATCGGGAGAGGATGTATATTTATATAATAAAATATTTAACACACTCAATAAGCCTACAAAATTAGAGCATTTTTCTTTTGCAACAATATTCCTAAATTTTCTGAAAGCACTAATATTAACTACCTTCTTTACAGAAGCTCCTTTATAACTTTTAATATTTGATCTGACTTTGTCTAAAGGAAAATCAAGTATTGAAATTTCTTTGCTAAATTTATTTTTCCAATACTCTTTAGCATCCAATAGTAAATTTTCAGATAACCTATCTTGTTGCCATAGTGCATAATCTTTATATTGAAGTGTTAATTCTGGAAAAGATATTGGTTTCTTTTCTATATAACTTTCATAAAGCAATAGTAATTCTTTAAAGAGGATTTCTGTTGATATTCCATCACTTATAATATGGTGCATTACTAAAACAAGCACAAACTTATCCTTTGACACCTCATACACAGTTGCCCTAACCAATGGTCCTTTCTCAAGATTAAATGGTAAATATGCTCTCTTAGATATTGTAACTTTTTGTTCTTCTAAGGATAGTTCCTGTATATTTTCAAAACTTATATTAAGCTGGCTATGCTTGACTACAAATTGACGAACCTCTTCTTCTGCATTTTCTTTAAAAATCGTACGCAACGATTCATGTCGGACTATCAAATCATTAAAAGCCTTTTCCAAACAGGGTATACTCAAAGCTCCTGTCGCTTCATAAACTCCAGGAATATTATATGCAACATTAGCTTCTTTAAATTGACTGGATATCCAAATACGCCTTTGGGAAGATGAAAGTGGATAATCTAATGATTCTTTAGCTATAGGAATTTCTATATATTCTTCACTTTTAGCATTTTTTATATGCAATGATTGTTCTTCTATAGAAAGTAATTCAGATAATTTATAAACATCTAGTTTTATCCCAAATTCTTTATAAATCAATCCAGACAGTTTCAATACTTTAAGACTATGTCCTCCTAATTCTATAAAATTTGAATTAACTCCTATGTGCTCTATCTTAACTCTCAAAACTTCACTCCAAATATTTACCAGCTTCTCCTCTACAGTATTTCTAGGAGCGACATATAATGTCCCTTTTCTTACCACCAAATCTTTTGGGTCCGGTAATCTTTTTTTATCAATTTTTCCACTAGATGTTAATGGCAACTTCTGCAATGGAACAAAGTATCCAGGAATCATATAATCTGGAAGTTCCTTACTAAGGTATTCTCTTAATTGGGCGACATTCCAAGAATCTTCATCGCTAACAATATAACTAACTAATTCCTTTTCTCCCTCGATTAACTCCTTAGTACAAACAATACAAGTAGATATATCTTTGTGTCTTTGTAAAACTGTTTCTATTTCTCCTAGTTCTATTCGATAGCCTCTTATCTTTACTTGGTCATCAACACGCCCAATAAATTCAATATTACCATCAGGTAACCATTTCCCTAAATCTCCTGTTTTATATAATAATTCGTCTGTATTAAATGGATTTGTAATAAACTTATTAGTTGTTAATTCAGGTTTATTTAAGTATCCTCGAGCTATTCCATTCCCCCCTATACATATTTCACCCACAATTCCGATTGGCTGAATATTTAAATCTTTATCTAAAATGAAAATTTGCTCATTTAATAGAGGCTTTCCAATAGACAATTTACTGTCATTAATTAGACACGAAGAACTCCAAATCGTGCATTCAGTGGGACCATAAACATTAAACACTCTTCCTTTTAATTCTTTTAAAAAATTATATTCATTGGTATTTAACTCTTCACCTCCAACTAGTATTACATCTAGTTTATTTAAATTATTATTATCAAAAGAAGGATCCAATAATATTTGCTTTAATCGTGTAGGTGTAAATTGAAGAACATTAATGCCATCTAAATTTAAGGTCGAGTTACGAGACAACACCTTAATTGAACCTCCATTTACAATAGGCCCGAATATCTCTAAAAATGAAACATCGAATACGTAGTTTGTAAGAAATCCAAAGTTATAATTGTCTTTAATAAAAAATTTAGCCGATAAATTAGTTAAAAAGGAAGTTGCATTTTTGTGTTCTATCATTACACCTTTTGGAGTTCCTGTGGAACCCGAAGTGTAAATGACATAAACCAAAGACTCTGGAAAAATTGGAATATTCAAATTGTCCTTTGAATACAGGTTGCTAGACTCTAAGAATATATCAAACTCTTTTCTATTCAATAACACTTTACAATTCGAATCATTTAATATGAAAGAGGAGCGCTTCTCTGAAAAATTGGGGTCAATTGGCACATATGCGCCTCCTGCTTTCAGCACTCCTAATACAGATACGACAAGATCTATAGAGTGATCCAATTTTATCCCAACTAATTGATCCTTTTTAATTTGAAATTTTTCTGACAAATAACTCCCTAATTGATTAGCTTTTTCATTTAGCTCCTTATAAGAAAGGCTTGTTTCTCCATCAGAAATAGCAATCATATTTGAATTTTTGATTACTTGTCCTTCAAATTGAGATATTATATTTTCATAATTATACTCTTTTGGAATCTCATTAAAATCGTCAAACAATATAGTCTTTTCATCTTCTGTGAGGCAACTATGGTTTAGAATTTTCGAATTTGGATTATTTAAGATTGATTCTAAAAGTGCTATGAAATTACCAATGAGATTATGAATAGTACTTTCTAGAAATAAGCTTGTATTATAAATTATTCTAACTCTCATAGTATTATCTTCTTCAATAAAATCAAAAGATAAATCTAATTGTGATGATTTAACATTATACTTATTAAAAACGCTAACTTCTAGTTCATTATGCTCTATTGTGTGGGACGAAGTATGTATCAAATTTACTAGTACATCAAACAAAGAATTTCTACTAGAGTCAACTGACATTGATAATTCCTCAACCAATTGATCAAATGGGTATTCTTGATTTTTAATACCGTTTGTAACATTTTTTCTTATATTTTTTATTAGGTCAATAAAAGAAATTGAACTATGGATTTTTGTTCTTAAAAGTAGTGTATTGATAAAAACGCCTATTTGATCTTTTAAGGAGAAATGATTTCTATTGGCTACCGGATAACCAATTACAATATCTTCTTGACTAGTATATTTGTGTAACAGAAGATTTACTAATCCTACTATACCTATAAATAATGAGCAATCATGTGCTTGTACTAAATCAAGAACACCTTTATAATGATCATCCTTAAGTGAAAATTCGACATGAGCTCCGCCAAATTTTTTAAGCTTAGGCCGATAAAAATCTGTTGGTAGATTAAGAATTGGTATTTCATCTTCAAACTGACTTAACCAATATTTTTCGCTCCTTTTAATATCGTTTGAATTCAATTGACTTTGTTCCCAAACAGAATAGTCTTTATATTGAATTTCTGATCGATTAAATATTGCCTTATCATTCTCAAGTAGCCTTGTATAATTCAAAAACAGGTTTTTGTATATTATATCTACTGAAAGAAAGTCTGATATAATATGATGCGTTACATAAACTAATAAATATTCTTTTGAACTTATTTTTAGAAGATCTACTCTTACCAAGGGAGCCTCTAGTAGATTAAATTTTTTATTTATTCTACTTTCAATAAAATCTTGAATTGCGATTTCTCCTTTATTTTCAAAATTTATTTTGTTTATTTTAAAATTGAAATCTTCTGTTTTTTTAATATACTGCTGGATTTGAGCATGGTTATCAATATCAAAAAATGTCCTAAAAATGTCATGTTGAGTAAACATCTTGGTAAAAGCCAGTTCAAGAATACTTTCATCAAGTTTTCCCTTTATTATGTGAATTGCTGGAAGATTATAAGCAATACTAGCATGAGTCTCTTGGCTTAGTAACCATATTCTAAGTTGAGAAGATGATAATGGATAAGATTTTTTATTTACTGGAATTATCCTATTCAGGGGTCTTTTTAGCTCTTTGATTAAATTTACCTGTTCATCAAAAACAGGTGCTTCAAATAGCTCTCCAAGATTTATATCCAGATTAAACTTTTCATAAATCTTATTGGATAAAGTAATTAACCTAATACTATTACCTCCTAAATTAAAGAAATTACTTTTTGTGTTTAAGATTTCAATATTCAGCACCTTTTCCCAAATACTTCTCAACTCGATTTGAATTGGGTCATTTGAAAAGTCACCAACTTTTATAGTACCATTCTCCCGCTCATCTGTATTCAATAAATTTATCTTATCAACTTTACCTCTAGAATTAGTAGGTATTTTATCAATGAAGATATACTTATTCGGTATCATATAATGAGGCAGAAATTCTTTCAGGTGAGATTCGATTTTATGCCTTAATTCGAATTCAATAAACTCATCATTTTTGCTTATGATGAATACTTTTAATTGTTCATCATCAAGTAAAACTACGGATTTAGATACTTCATCTACTTTTTCGATAACAAATTCAATTTCACCAATCTCAACCCTAAAACCTCTTATTTTTAATTGATCATCTTTTCTACCTGTTACAATTAATTGACCATTATCGTCCCAATAGGCCAAATCGCCAGTCAAATATATTTTGGAATCAGAAAAACCAGATTTCAAGAATTTATCTTTTGTAAGCTTTTTATCCTTGTAATATCCCGTAGCCAATCCAGTTCCACTAATCACTAATTCTCCGAGAACATTTTTTGGTAGAATTTGATTTTTATTATTAACAACGTATACATTGGTATTATTTACTGGAGTTCCAATCGAAATCTTTGAGTTATTCTCTTCTTTAATTTCTTGAAAAGTCGTATTTACTGTATACTCTGTAGGACCATATGCATTAATAAGTCTTATTTTATTTCCATAATTTTCAAACCATTTATCAACTGATTTCTTAGTCATTTTTTCACCCCCAACACTAATCAATCTAATACAATCTGCAAATGGCACTTTATTGAAAACCATTTCTTCCCAATATGAAGTAGGAAGATTTAAAATTGTCACCTTATTCTCTTTGCATAAATCTTCAATTTTTAAGTAGTTATCAATCAAAGATGAATCCCTAACAACAATTTCACAACCAAGAGTCAAATAAGGAAAAATTTCTTCAACAGACATATCAAATGCTAACGATGCAAACTGAATTATTTTGTCTTCTTGAACAATATTATACCTGTCCTTTAAGGAAAAACATAAGTTGACCAATCCTTTCTGATTTATCAATACACCTTTAGGAATTCCAGTAGAACCAGATGTATATATGATATAAGCTTCTTTGTGAAATCTATTTTCAAAATTGTTAAAACTAAAATTTGAATTCAAAACATCTTGAACAAAGACAGTATTAATATTTTTGTTTTCAAAACTAGTCCCTTCGCTAGAAATAAAAATAGTAGCATTCGATTGTTCAACAATCAAGTTAAACCTTTCCTTAGGAATAGTATTACTTATGGGAATATACACCCCCCCCGCTTTTATTACTGCCAATATAGCAACTATATCAAAAATGCAGTGAGATCCGTTTACAATAATATTTTGGCCTTCTGAAAATTCTTGCTCTTTAATTATATAAGATGCAAGTTTTGAAGATTGACTATCTAATTGATTATAAGAAATAGAAAACCCATTTTGACTTAGTGCAGTCTGCTCGCCAAATAGCTTTACTGCTTCCTCAAACAAATGCAAGAAATGCGTTTCTTGATATTCTACAACTTTTCCTTTTCCAATACTTAATAGATCATTTTTCTCTTCAATTGATAAATATTCTAAATCTTTTATAGATACGTTTGATTCATTTCCGTCTATAAAATTCAATATATTAATAATCCCGGCACCTATCTGTTCTATCTGACCTTTACCAAAATGTCGTTCAGAAAACTTTAAATGTGATGAAATCTCGTTTTCATGTTCGAACATCTCCAGTTCTAAATTATAATTACCTCGAATTAAAGGGCTTCTATCGCTATATATTTCTACTCCATTTTCAAGTTCTATAAGTAATTCATTATCGGTAGTAAATAATTTATTGAAATTAACGTTATCCGTGGATTGTTGATATGCAAAATAAAATGAATTTAACCTGCTAACATCTAGCTCTTTCCCTAATTCTTTTAATACCACAGAATATGGTATATTTTGAAATTTTAAAGACTCAACAAATGATTTTTTGATATTCTTAAAATACTTATACAGATTGTCATTCTCCTCTTCACTGTGGATGTACATTAAATTGGTTAAATAACCTAAAATATTTAGTTCGGCTTTTGAATTCCTGTTCTTAAAAGGCGTTACTGTGCAAATATTTTTACTTTGAAAAATGTATCTTAATACCAGATGATATACCCCAAGAAGAAGAATAAACTTAGAGATCTCATATTTTTCTGATAACCTCTTTGTCTGATCATTTTTTAAACAAAAAGAATGTGTGTTTAAATGAACATCATCCTCACCCCCAAGTTGGTCGTTAACAATAGAATATTCATTAAATGTATTAGTCAATAACTTTTTTAATTTACTAGAATAATAATTTAAATCTGATTTGGTATATTTAAAATTATTTTTATTCTGATCAGATAGATTTAGCTCTTTTATAGGTCTATGATGTAATAACTGAATCCAACTTTCAAAAATTAATTTCAGTGACCACCCGTCAGAAATTATATGATGAATAACAAATGCAACCGTTATTGTGTTATCATATAAATTCTCTGAAATTATTAATCGTACCAACGGTGAGTCGTGTAATGAAAATGTTTCTCGCCATGCTTTATTGATAAATTTCGACGAATCCGGAACCGAGCTAAAACTATCTCTTATGAGAGTATAAGATCTTCTGTTTTCATTAATATGTAATAGACTTTCTGTTGTCCGAATATCAAAATTTGTTTTAAATGATATGTATTTATCCAAAATTAGCTCTAGGCTATCTGTTACAAGTTTTATATCAACTTTATTATTAACTTTGAATTGAAATCCAATATTATTATTGGACATTCCCAAATGTTCAGCAATCAAAAGTGATTTTTGGTTCTCAGAAATGTCAAAAAACTTATTATTTTCATTAATATCTACACCACCGTCTATTACTAATTTTATTACTCCTGCTATTTCTAAAATTGATTTTTCACTAAATAATGCCAATCAAGAGTTAAAAAAACAAGTCTAATTAGTTGAAAAACAACGTCTTAAACTTGTTTAAGTTATTGATTTTCAGTATCTTAATAGTCAATTTCAACAAGATTATTTT
>Ga0316189_10005842_pt1 | contig 11802 bp, 12 predicted proteins | sample LowCovwburrow_MG_FD_204930 | JGI IMG/M metagenome (GOLD analysis project Ga0316189, IMG submission 204930) | Coastal sediment microbial communities from Maine, United States - Lowes Cove worm burrow | ecosystem: Environmental > Aquatic > Marine > Coastal > Sediment | place: USA: Maine... | reverse complement strand
AGCTCTAGGCTGAATCGACATTCATCGCATCCACAACATGGCACAAGCGAGTTGTGCGAAGCTGAGGAAGTATAGGGCGCGTCGGTCGTAGCGCGTTGCGAAGCGGCGGAAGTGCTTGAGCTTGTTGAAGCATCTCTCGATCAGGTTTCGCGCCTTGTAGGCTTCGAAGTCATAGGGGATTGGCGTTCTGCGCGTCGGGTTGCAGGGGATGACGGCTTCCGCGCCCATGTCTGCAACGGTCTGGCGCAGAGCATTGCTGTCGTAGGCTTTGTCGGCGAGGACGCGGCGCGCTGACAAGCCCTCGAGCAGCGCCGGTGCCTGGGTGACGTCGCCGCGCTGTCCCGGTGTGAGGATCAACCTCAGGGGACGTCCCCGACCGTCAACAGCCATATGGATCTTGGTGGTCAGTCCACCTCGGGAGCGCCCCAGAGCCTGATTTTGGTCCCCCCTTTTCCGGTCGCTGCCTGTTGATGGGCGCGCACCAGGGTCGAGTCCAGCATCACGTATTCATTGTCCGGATCATCGATGAGATGGTTGAAAACACGCTCCCAAACGCCGGTTGTAGCCCATCGCGTGAAGCGCTTATGGACCGTCTTCCACTTGCCATAACGCTCGGGAAGGTCGTGCCAGTGTGCGCCTGAGCGCAGTACCCACAGCACGCCATTGACGAACTGCCGGTTATCCACGCCGCTGCGGCCCGGATCGCTTGTCTTTCCCGGCAAAAGGTCCTGGATACGCCGCCACTGATCGGGCGTCAGTTCATAGCGCTTGGTCATTCGTCAGCCTCCAGATCATCGAATCTGGAGGTCTATGAATCACATATCAGCCAAAAACTGAATCCTGAATGTCGATTGGTCCTAGGACAAGGCGCTTAAGGCAAGCGCGCCAAGCGGGCGCGGATCAGATCATAGAACCCGGTCGCATCAATGTTGTTGATAACCCGGCAATTCGCCGGCGCCGGCGTCACGTTCCACCAGTCCACGACGGTCATCCCCATGGTCAGTTCCGATCCGGTCTCGATCTGCACGCTGCAGTCCTTGCCCTCGAAGAGATCCGGCTGCAGCAGGTAGGCCAGCACGCAGGGGTCATGCAGCGGACCGCCGTCGGCGCCGTACTTCTCCATGTCGAAGCGCTCATAGAAATCCAGCATGGCCGCGGCCGCAATTCCGGTCTTGCTGCCGAGCGCCCGCAAAGACTCGATCCAGGCAGATGTCATCAGCGCTTTATGTGTGACATCAAGAGGATGCATGGTCAACTTTACACCAGACGTGAATACGACATGAGCCGCATGGGGATCGACGTAGATGTTGAATTCGGCGCTCGGCGTGACATTGCCGCCCTCAAAGAAGCCGCCGCCCATCAACACGATCTCACCGATACGGGAAACGATGTCCGGCGCCTTTATCATTGCCGCCGCGACATTGGTCAGAGGCCCAAGGGTACAAAGGGTGATGCTGCCGGCCGGGGCCGCACGAAGGCTATCGACGATCCAGTCGACGGCATGCTGCGCCTGAAGCGGCATGCTCGGCGCCGGCAGGTCGGGCCCGTCGAGGCCGGTCTTGCCGTGTACTTCCTCCGCCGTCACCGGCGGGCGTACCAAGGGACGGGCACAGCCCGCAAAGACCTTGATGTCGGGCCGGCCCGCCAACTCGCAGACCTTGCGGGCATTCAACTCGGTGAGGCTGAGCGGGACGTTGCCCGCCACCGCGGTTATGCCGAGCACCTCGAACTCTTCCGAGGCCAGGGCCAGCAGGATCGCAATGGCATCGTCCTGGCCGGGATCGGTATCGATGATGATGGGCCTTGAAGCCATGAGCGCCTCTTCTGAAATCTGCCTACGAAACCCTGAGCGGGACTTCGATGAAGTCGCCGAAACCTAGCGATGCCCCATTGGTGGGGAACGCGCAAGGCTCCCGCACAACTGGCCGATGTATGGGGCCCTCGAATCGGCAGAGCCGCCCCGGCCTGCGCGACGCGGCCAGCGTTTACAGGGTACGTGAATCAGACCGGAAATCGGCGTAATTCGCCTCGCTTGGTCGCAAAGCCAGACCAACCCATTGGGAAAGCGATTCCCAGGCACTGATTTCAGCCGTTTTATGCCGGTTTGTCTTGACCGGCGCGGTTCGGTCAGTAGGCTCGGTCCCCTTGCTTCCAGGCCCAGAAAAGACAGCTATATTACAGTGACTCACGGCTCGCTCCTTCCAGTTCGTCGATCGAACTCCAGAGAAAATGGTCGCGCATGACCCTCGCCTGGATCGTTCTGCTGCCTTTCGTCGGTGCCCTGCTGCCTGGCCTGCTCATTCGCGCGGGACGCAACGCTTGCGCGGTGACCACGGGCGCGGTGACGCTGCTGGCCTTGACCCTGCTGCTGACTCAGGCGCCGGCGATCTTTGCGGGCGAGGTCATACAAGCGCGCTGGGAATGGCTGCCTTCCCTGGGCCTCAACGTCACTTTCTTTCTTGACGGTCTGGGCTTTTTCTTCGCCGGCCTGATCCTGGCGATCGGCCTGCTGATCATCATCTACGCGCGCTACTACCTCTCCAAGGACGACCCGATGGGTCAGTTCTATTCCTATCTGCTGTTGTTCCAGGGCGCGATGGTGGGGATCGTACTCTCCGACAACGTTTTGCTGCTGCTGGTCTTCTGGGAGCTGACCAGCCTCAGTTCCTTCCTGCTCATCGGCTATTGGAAGCATCTGCCCGAAGGCCGCCAGGGTGCTCGGATGGCGCTGGCGGTGACCGGTATGGGCGGCTTGTCGATGATCGCCGGTATGCTGATCCTCGGCGATGTTGTGGGGTCCTACGACCTGACGGTGATCCTGCAGCATTCCGCAGAGATCCAGGCATCACCCTGGTACCTCCCGGCCCTGCTGCTGATTCTGGGCGGCTGTTTCACCAAGTCGGCACAGTTCCCCTTCCACTTCTGGCTGCCCCATGCCATGGCCGCGCCGACACCGGTCAGCGCCTATCTGCACTCGGCGACCATGGTGAAGGCGGGGATTTTCCTCATGGCGCGCATGTGGCCGGTCCTGGCCGGTACCGACGCCTGGTTCTACATCGTCAGCACCACCGGCCTCACGACCATGGTGATCGCCGCCTGGATCGCTCTGTTCAAAGACGATCTAAAAGGCCTCCTGGCCTACTCCACGGTGAGCCATCTGGGGTTGATCACCATGCTGTTCGGCTTCGGAACACCGATGGCCGCGATCGCCGGCGTGTTTCATATCGTGAACCACGCCACCTTCAAGTGTGCGCTCTTTATGACCGCCGGCATCGTCGACCACGAGGCCGGCACGCGCGATATCAAACGGCTGGGAGGTCTTGCGGTATTGATGCCGATCACCGCGACCATCGCCACCCTGGCCGGTTTCTCCATGGCCGGCCTGCCGCTACTCAATGGCTTCCTGTCGAAAGAGATGATGCTGGAAGAGGCGGTGCACACCACCTGGGCCGGCAACGCATGGATTCTGCCGGCTCTGGCCACCTTGGGCGCTCTCTTCTCCGTGGCTTATTCCTTCCGCTACGTGTTCCGCGTCTTCTTCGGGGACCAGCGCGACGACTATCCGCAGCATCCCCACGACCCGCCCGCCGGCATGTACCTGCCACCGGCCTTGCTGGTTGTCCTCGTCGTGGCAATCGGCCTCCTCCCGGCCCTGGTTGCCGGACCGTTGGTCACCGTGGTCTCGGGCGCCGTGGTCGGCGGGCCACTGCCGGAGTTCCACCTGGCGATCTGGCACGGAGTAACCCCGGCGCTCGGCATGAGCGCCCTGGCCGTCATCGGCGGCGCCTTGCTTCTTTGGAGCCACGCAGCCGCGAACAAATTCCGCCTCGCAATGCCGCGCCCGGAAGCAAAGACCATGTTCGACGCGACGGTCAATGGCCTGGCAGCGGCGAGCAACGTCGCCATCGACGGCCTGCACAACGGATCTCTGCGGCGTTACCTGGCGTTCTTCGTCGCCACCACCCTTGTCGTTGGGGCGACCGCCTTTTACAGCGGCGAACATGTCATGGGAACGCGTTTGCCGACGCCGGCGGCCCTGGTGCCGATCATCGGCTGGATGGTCTTGGTCGGGGCCTGTTTCGCCATCGTGATCTTCCACCGCCACCGTTTGTTGACCCTGGTGGTCGTCGGCGTCATCGGCCTCATCGTGTCCATCGCCTTTATCTATCTCTCGGCCCCGGACTTGGCCTTGACCCAGATATCCGTCGAAGTGGTGACGGTGATCCTGCTGCTGCTGGCGCTCAATTTCATGCCCAAGGAAACGCCGCGCGAGAGCTCTCCGACCCGGCGCCTGCGCGATGCGGTGTTGGCCGGTTCTAGCGGCCTGGGCGTCGGCATGTTGATCTACCTCATCATGTCGCGCGACTTCACCAGCATTTCCGAATTCCATTTGGCGGAGTCCAAGCCCGGCGGCGGCGGAACCAACGTCGTCAACGTCATTCTGGTCGACTTCCGCGGCTTCGACACCTTCGGCGAGATCATCGTGTTGGGCATCGCCGCCCTGGCGATCTTCGCCCTGCTCGACGGCGCCTTGCGCGGCCCGGCGGCAAAGCGCCTGTCCTCCTGGGTACCGGATCTGGACCGCGCCAAAGACCGTCACCCCCTGATGATGGTGGTGGCCACGCGGGTCATGTTGCCGCTGTCGCTCGTCGTCGGCGTCTATATCTTCCTGCGCGGCCATAACGATCCGGGAGGCGGTTTCATCGCCGGTCTGGTCGTCGCCATCGCCTTCCTCATGCAGTACATGGCCAGCGGTTTCGGTTGGGCCGAGCGGCGCATGAAGATCGACTACCACGCCATGATCGCCTGGGGCGTGATCATCGCCGGCATTACCGGCGCCGGCGCCTGGCTCGCCGGACGGCCCTTCCTGACCAGCGACTACGGCTACGTGAAACTGCCCTTCCTCGACAAATTCGAACTGGCGACGGCTATGGGCTTTGACCTCGGCGTGTTCCTGACCGTGGTCGGCTCGGTGATGCTGGCGCTGGCAAGCCTGTCACGCATGGCGCGGCGTACTGAAGCACCGGTCAGCAGCGAACCGATGGATTTTCGGCCGACCCCTGTCGACCCCGAGCAGGTCACGGAGGAGCGCAGCTAGATGGAGATCCTCATTGCCAGCGGTGTCGGCTTTATGACCGCGTCCGGAGTCTACCTGCTGCTGCGCGGCCGCACGTTCCCGGTCATCGTCGGCCTGGCGCTTTTGTCCTACGCCATCAATCTATTCCTCTTCGCGACCGGCCGTCTGGTGATCAATCAGCCCCCGGTGATCTCCGACAATGCCGCGGGCTATACCGATCCGCTGCCCCAGGCCCTGGTGCTGACCGCCATCGTGATCTCCTTTGGCATGACGGCATTGATCGTAGCGCTGGCGCTGCGCGCCTACCTGGAGGTCGGCAGCGACGCGGTCGATACCGATGAAAGCGGCACCTCCGAGAACTCGGGTCAGGCTGGCTCCGGAGGAAATGCGGCATGAACCACTGGCTCGTCCTGCCCATCGTCCTACCGGCCATGCTGGCGCCTTTCATCGTCCTGGCGATGCGCCACGACCTGGTGCTGCAGCGTGTCTTCTCCATCGCCGGATCCTTCGCGTTGCTCGGCATCTCGATCGGTCTGATGATGCAGGCTGCCAGTGGCCCGCCCCAGGTCTACCAGTTGGGCAACTGGGTAGCGCCCTTTGGGATCGTCTTGGTGCTCGACAGGCTGTCGGCGCTGATGGTGCTGCTGACCAGCCTGCTGGCCGTTATCGTGGCGCTCTATGCAACCGGCAGCAATTGGGATGCCCGCGGGCGGCACTTCCACGCCTTGTTCCAATTCCAGTTGATGGGCATCAACGGCGCCTTTCTCACCGGCGACATCTTCAACCTCTTCGTCTTCTTCGAAGTCCTGTTGATCGCTTCCTACGGCCTGATGCTGCACGGCGGCGGCGCCGCAAGAATGAAAGCCGGCGTCCAGTACGTCGTCATCAACCTCGCCGGTTCGACACTGTTCCTCATTGCCGTCGGCACCATCTACGGGGTCACCGGAACCCTCAACATGGCGGACCTGGCGATGAAGGTGCCGCTGGTACCCGCCGGCGACCAGGCATTGCTCCGTGTCGGAGCTCTGCTGCTGCTGGTGGTCTTCGCGGTCAAGGCAGCGCTGGTACCGATCCATTTCTGGCTGCCCGGCACCTATACCAACGCGCCGGCGCCGGTGGCCGCGCTCTTCGCCGTCATGACCAAGGTGGGCGCCTACTCGATCCTGCGGGTCTACACGCTGATCTTTGGTGGCGCTGCCGGCGACGATGCCTGGCTGGCCGCCGATTGGCTGTTGCCGGCCGCTCTGGTGACGCTGGTCGTCGGCGGGGTCGGCCTACTCGGCGCCAAGGCGCTGACGCGGCTGGTATGCTTCTCGGTCATCGGCTCCATGGGCACACTGATGACCGCTATCGCCCTCTTCACGCCTGCCGCCACGGTCGCCGCGCTGTTCTATCTGATCCACTCGACCTTCGCCACCGCGGCGCTTTTCCTCTTGGCCGACCAGATCACCGAGCGGCGCGGCAGCACGGGGGACCGCTTGGTGACGGCGCCGCGTTTCGCCCAGAGCGGCCTGCTTGCCGGCATGTTCTTCCTGGCGGCCATCGGCATGGCCGGTATGCCGCCATTGACCGGGTTCCTGGGCAAGCTGATGGTGCTCGACAGCGCCCGGGAGGCGGACTCAATGGTCACGATCTGGATCGTGATCCTGGTGAGTTCCCTGGTCGCCATCGTCGGTTTCGGGCGCGCCGGCAGCATGCTGTTCTGGAAAAGCGCCTCGATCCCGGGACAGGAGGAACCGCAGTCCTCCGCAAGACCCGTCTTGCCGATCGTCGCCGCCGGAGCGATGCTGGCCGGTATGGTGGCGCTAACGGTCTTCGCCGGCCCGGTGATTGGCTACCTGGAAGTGACAGCGGCTGAACTTTACGATCCCGTCGACTATATCCGAACCGTGCTCGGGCCCGACGTCCTGGCCGCAAGATGAGAGGGAGGAGAAACGCACGATGATCGCCAGGTTCCTGCCTCATCCCCTGCTGACGCTGACGCTGACCTTGGTCTGGCTGATGCTGCTCAACGATTTCTCGTTGGGCGGCCTGCTGTTCGGCCTGATTCTCGGCTTTACCGTGCCACAGCTGACCGCGGCCTTCTGGCCCCGACGGCCGCGCGTCCGCCGACCACTGAAGATTCTTGAATATCTTCTGGTCGTGCTTTGGGACATCGTCGTCGCCAACGTCCACGTCGCCTATATCGTGGTGTTCAAATCCAACGCTCAAATGCGCCCTCACTTCATCACGATACCTTTGGAAATCTATTCGCCCGAGGCCATCACCGTATTGGCCGGCACCATTACCATGACCCCCGGGACCGTTACCGCCGATCTCTCCGCCGACGGCCGCAGCCTGCTGGTCCACTGCCTGGACACCGGCGATCCTGAGGGCGAAGCGGCGGCGATCAAAGAACGCTATGAATCGCGGCTGAAGGAGATATTCGAATGATCACCTATGCCGTTCACTTCGCCGTCGCCTGCTTCGCGATCGCCTTGCTGTTGAACCTCTATCGCCTCAGCAAGGGACCCAGCATCGCCGACCGCGTGCTGGCCCTGGATACGATGGTGATCAATGGCATCGCGCTTCTTGTGCTTTATGGCATCGTGAGCGACACGGCGGTCTACTTCGAGGCATCGCTGCTTTTCGCCATGGTCGGCTTTATCTCCACTGTCGCCTACTGCAGGTTTATTCTGCGCGGCGACATCATCGAATGAGGGTATTTTAGCCTTGGGAACCATCGCCGAACTCCTCATAGCAGCGCTGATCGTCGTCGGCGGCATCTTCGGCTTGGTCGGCTCCTTTGGGCTGGCCAAGCTGCCTGATCTTATGAGCCGCCTGCACGGCCCCACCAAGTCGTCCACTCTGGGGGTCGGTTCGACCTTGATAGGCTCCATGGTCTATATCCTCTGGAGCCACGGGACATTGTCGCTTCACGAGCTATTGATCACCCTCTTCCTCTTCCTAACGGCGCCGATTACCGCCAACTTCATCGCGAAATCGTTCCTGCACAGACGAGGCGATACCGCCAGGAAGTTGCCCCCTACCGGGACGGAATACGGCTGGGCCAGCTTCGTCCCACCGCCCAATTCGATCGACGACGAACCGGACTCTCTGGCGGGGCCGCGGCGCGACAAGAGCTAAAGCGGCTCCTTTTCCAATAGCTCCGGACTTTTTTGCAGTCCTGTTAATGAACAACGCTACGTTGCGGGGGCTTGCGTCCAACCGCCACCCCTCTATTATTCGTCTCCAACTGCATCGTCGAAATTGCAGAAATGAACTAAGCAGACAACCTGCTTGGAACAAGGGAGGCCCTTAATGAAACAGTGCAATGTGCCTGCAAAGGCTCAAACCCGCATTCTTGCCCGAACGATCTCCAGCCTCATGATGGCTGGCGCCACCGCCAGCATGATCGCCGCCGGAGCGGCATCCGCTAAGGTCGAAGGCGACACCATCGTTCTCGGCTCGTCGATTTCCCTGACCGGCAAGTACTCGTCGAATGGCGTCGATACACAGAACGGCTACGACCTCGCGGTCAAGAAGATCAACGAGATGGGCGGCGTCAAAGTCGGCGACAAGTCCTACAAGCTGAAGGTCCAATACTACGACGACGAATCGACTCCTGCCCGTACCGCCCAGTTGCTGGAGCGCCTGATCAAGCAGGACGAGGTAAAGTACATCCTCGGTCCGTACAGCTCGGCGACGACCATCGCCGCCGCGCCGGTGACCGAGAAGTACAAGGTGCCGATGATTGAAGCCGAAGGTGCCTCTCGCGCCCTCTTCAACAAGGGCTACAAGTACCTCTTCGCGGTGCTCTCGACCTCCGAGCAGTATCTCGCCAGCGCTGTCGCTCTGGCCGCCGAAACTGCCGAGAAGAACGGCAAGAAGCCGTCCGATCTGCGGGTCGCGCTGGTCTTCGAAAATGACGCCTTCTCGCTCGACGTGCGGGCCGGCGTGATCGAAGACATGGCGAAGTACGGCATGAAGACCGTCATCGACGACAAGATGCCGGCTGACCTTTCGGACATCTCGGCGACGCTGACCAAGGTCAAGGCGCTGAAGCCTGACCTGCTGCTCATCTCCGGCCACAACAAGGGTGCGGTGACGGCAACGCGGCAGATGAAAGAGCTGCAAGTCAACGTGCCGATGATCGGCATGACCCACTGCGAGGGCGCCAAGGTTGTCGCCCAGTTCGGCGCGGCGGCGGACGGTCTCCTCTGCCCCACCCAGTGGGCCGAAACTCTGAGCTACGAAGACAAGTACTTCGGCTCTGCGGCCGACTATGACAAGCTCTTCAAGTCGAGCTTCGAAGGCTACAAGAACGTTCCCTACCAGTCCGCCCAGGCTTCGGCCGCGGTGATCGTCTGGAAGGAAGCTTTCGAGAGAGCCAATTCTTTGGACACCGCCAAGGTGCGCGACGCCATCGCCGCCACCGACACGATGACCTTCTACGGGCCGATCAAGTTCTCGGAAGCCGGCAACAACATCGCCAAGCCGATGGTGTTGCGTCAGATCCAGAACGGCACGTTCAACGTGGTTGCGCCGTCCAAGTACGCCTCGCATCCGCTGGCTTGGCCGCGTAAGGCGATGTACTAAGGTTTAGCCCTATTGCCCCCGCCCCGAAACGGGCGGGGGCATCCCTATTTTTTCCGGGTTAGACCGAGCGAAAGACTCACATGTTCGACAATATCGGCCTGCTAACACTGGCGCCGGTGCTCAATGTTCAGCTTCTGCTGGACGGGCTGTTCATCGGCGCCATCTTCGTCCTCGCGGCCTATGGTCTGGCCCTGGTTTGGGGCGTGATGAACGTCAAGAACCTGGCCCAGGGCGAATTCGTCATCATGGGCGGGTATCTGGCTTGGCACTTGAGCACGCTCGGGATCCATCCGATCGCTTCCCTGCCCATCGTCATCGCCATCATGTTCGCCTTCGGATGGGCGCTCTATGTGTTGATCATCAAATGGGTGGTCAGCCGAGAGCTCTTCACTTCCCTCTTGGCGACTTTTGGAATCGCGCTGGTGATCCAGCAGGGCCTGAACCTGGCCTACGGACCGGAAGTACGAACGGCTGAATCCGGCCTGACGACCCATGCGCTGTTCGGCGGCATTGTCACCGTCGCCGAAATTAAAATCGTTTCCTTCGGACTCTGCGCCTTGCTGGCCGCCACCGTCATTCTCTTCATGAAAACCAGCCGCATGGGCCAGGCTATCCGGGCAACGGCGCAGGATGCCCGTGCCGCCAAGATCATGGGGATCGATACGGAGCAGGTCTATGCCTTCACCTACGCCCTGAATGCCGCCATCTGCGGCGCCGCCGGCGTGCTGGTTTCGATGATCTGGGTGATCCAGCCGTTCTATGGCATTCCGCACTCGATCCGCTCCTTTGTCATCGTTACGGCGGCGGGGCTGGGCAACATTCCTGGGGTCATCATTACCGGCCTTGGTCTCGGCATGGCCGAGCAGTACGCGGGTTTCGTCCTGGGCGCCGAATTCCAACAAGCAACGGTGGTCACTCTGCTCGTCCTGGTGCTCATCTGGAAACAGATACAGGCGGCCCGGCATCGACAGGTGGTGCAGTAAGCCATGAACAGCGACAACACTCTTCCCAGTCAAAGTGCGGCGGGCAGCACCGGCGCCGCTAAGCGCCTCATTGCCCACAATGCCGACCGGACACCTTGGTATGTCTATGCCGCCGTTCTCGCCTTCGGCGTTGCGGCGCCCTTCATTTTCCCGGCCTATACGACCCAGATCGCCTTTCTCTGGATGATGATCCTCTTCGCCCTGACCTGGGACATCGTCGGCGGGCAGATGGGCTACAACTCTTTGGGCAACATCTTCTTCTTCGGCGCCGGCATGTACATATCGGCGGTCGTTCAGGTCGGCCTCTTCACCGACGTTGCGACCTATACTTCGGCGCGTGGCGGCGAGCAGTTGGTGCTCGACTATGGCGACTTCTTCTTCAGCCTCGGCCTGGGTACAATCGTCGCTGCTGTTGGCTGTGTCATTTTGGCCATCTTGCTCGGGCTGATCGTCCTAGGCCTACGTGGTCCCTACTTTGCGATCGGCACCTTGGGTGTCGCGCTGTCGGCGCGCGAATTGGCCGGCACCTGGGAACTCATCGGCGGCGGCAGCGGCATCGCCATGCCGGTCTATCCGGGCCAGCCCGACGAGAAGTCGCTGGTCTTCTATACCGCTTTTCTCGTGCTGGCGATCCTGACCTTCATAGCTGTGCGCTGGCTCTACTCGACCCGCTTCGGATTGGCCATCAACGCTATTCGTGACGACGAGGATAAAGCCGAAGCCATGGGCATTCACACCATGCGGCACAAACTCGCCGCCTGGTCCGTTTCTGCCTTCTTCCTGGGCATGTCGGGAGCCATTTTCGGCAACATGACAGGCTTCGTGGAGCCCTTGGAAGTCGCCTTCCCGGTGGCCACCTTCGGCATCTTCATGGTGGTCATGGCGCTGCTCGGCGGCAAGGGAACCCTCTGGGGGCCGGTCATCGGGGCAACCTTGTTCCACATCGTCAAGGAGGTTACCTGGACCTACCTGCTCGGCTGGCAGTGGGTTGCGCTCGGCCTTCTTATCATCGTCAACGTGGTGTTCTTCCAGGAAGGTATTATGGGCTGGATGCAACGCAAGTGGCCGGAGCGCTTCGGCATAACGGTCGACCAGCGCATGAGCGCCAGCCAGTCCGGCAAGGAGGGTGGCCAATGAACCCCGCCCTGATCTCCGTCGACAAGG
>Ga0316189_10005839_pt1 | contig 11805 bp, 11 predicted proteins | sample LowCovwburrow_MG_FD_204930 | JGI IMG/M metagenome (GOLD analysis project Ga0316189, IMG submission 204930) | Coastal sediment microbial communities from Maine, United States - Lowes Cove worm burrow | ecosystem: Environmental > Aquatic > Marine > Coastal > Sediment | place: USA: Maine... | reverse complement strand
GTATTTATGATCTCAATATCGTCGATCGGACTGATCTTGCCGGATACATGCGTAACGTCGTCATCTTCAAAACAGCGCACCACGTGCGCAATGGCATGTGTCTCACGGATGTTCGCCAGAAACTGGTTGCCCAGGCCCTCGCCTTTGGATGCCCCAGCGACCAGGCCGGCGATGTCAACAAACTCCATCGCCGTTGGAATGATCTTCAGCGGACCCACTATTGCTGCTATCACAGCCAGCCTCGGGTCCGGCACCGGCACGATGCCAACGTTCGGCTCAATCGTACAAAACGGATAATTTTCCGCCGGAATCTCCGCTGCAGTCAGCGCGTTAAAGAGAGTCGACTTGCCGACATTCGGCAGGCCAACGATGCCACATTTGATTGCCACTTATTTTTCCTTGGTATGTAACTTTTTCATTGCCGCATTCAGACCGTCATCTACGAGTAGCGACATAACTGCGATCGCGTCATCGATATTTTGTTCGACTGCAGCCTCAACATCACTCGATGCTCGCTTCAACACATGCCCGGTGACCTGCTCCTTTTCACCCGGATGACCAACGCCCAGACGCAGGCGCATGAAGTCGGCGCCGCAATGCTTGATGACATCGCGAATACCGTTGTGCCCACCGTGACCGCCGCCCTGTTTGAGCTTAACCGTACCTGGCGGCAGATCGATCTCATCGTGGGCGACCAGTAGCTGCGGCGTCTTGAGGCGGTAATAATCCATAACACCGCGTATAGGCCCGCCACTCAGGTTCATGTAACTCTGTGGCTTAACCAGCCAGACTTCCGCATCGCTTATTCGAACCCGGCAACACTCCGCGTCAAATTTTTTCTCATAACGAAAATCGCCACCGTACTTGCGTGCGAGCGCATCAACGAACCAGAAACCTGCGTTATGCAGGGTCTTTTCGTATCTATCCTCAGGGTTACCGAGGCCAGCAATAATACTCAAGTTCGTCATTGGGACAGCATATTAAACAAAAAGGCCGCCATAAGGCGGCCTTTCTGGTCGTTCGTTGCAGCAACCTAGTCTTCTGACTTCTCTTCGTCGCCCGACTCGGCCGACGCTTCTCCGTCGGCAGCTTCTTCGCCTTCTGCTGCGACGGCATCGTCTTCCTCTTCGACCGCTGCCACTTTGAGGACATGGATCGAGACAATCGGATGATCGTGCTCCGGCCCCTGGGCCAGCTCTGGAATTTCGACACCTTCCGGCAATTTGAGGTCGGACAGATGCAGCATCTCGTCCAGCTCCAAACCAGAAATATCCACCTCGAAGTATTCGGGCAGGTTTTCCGGCAGACAGACAACTTCGACATCGGTCATCAGATGCGAGACAGATCCGCCACCGGTCTTGACGCCTGGAGCAGACTCCTCACCAACATAGTGAATAGGAATGTTCATCTTGATCGCTTCGCCGGCAACAATTCGTTGCAGATCGATGTGCATCACGATGGGCTTCGCCGGATGACGCTGCAAGTCCTTAACAATCGCGGCCTGGCTCTTATCGCCAACCTTGATGTTCAACACGCTCGAGTAGAACGATTCGTGCTGCAGCTCGCGCAGGACCTTGTTGTGGTCAAAACTAAGTGCACGTGGCGGACGACCGCCACCGTAGATGATTGCAGGTACCTTTCCTTCATGACGCAGGCGGCGGCTCGCACCCTTCCCTTTGTCTTCACGGTATTCCGCAATCAGATCGAATTTATCAGCCATGATGGCCTCCGTTATCTGATTGATTTTGCTCGAATTATTCCGAACATGAGCCCCGCCAAATCTGCGACCGATTCCTGCAGGGGCGCGCATAGTAACCCCGCCCGCCAGCGCTGGCAACCCAAATTGGAAGGCCCGGCGGGCAGTTTCGCCTAGTCGAGGTAGAGCGAGGAAACCGACTCTTCGTCGGAAATACGCCGTATGGTCTCAGCCAACAGCTCCGCAGTGGAGAGCTGGCGGATCTTCGGGCAGGCCTGCGCCTCTGCATTGAGAGGAATGGTGTCTGTAACAACAACCTCGTCAAGATCAGATTCTGTAATACGCGAGACTGCAGGACCCGACAATACCGGGTGCGTAATGTAGGCCTGCACAGACGCAGCACCATGCTGCTTGAGCGCAGCACCGGCGTGGCAAAGCGTCCCTGCCGTATCAACCATGTCATCCATCATGATGCAGTTCTTGCCATCAACCTCGCCGATGATATTCATCACTTCGGACTGATTGGCTTTCGCACGACGTTTGTCGATGATCACCAGATCGGCATCGTCGAGGCGTTTTGCCAGAGCGCGAGCACGCACTACGCCGCCAACGTCCGGAGAGACAACAACAATGTCGTCAAATTTCTGTCGCCAGACTTCGCCCAGCAGAATCGGCGACGCGTAAACATTATCAACCGCGACATCGAAGAAGCCCTGAATCTGATCAGCGTGCAGATCGACGGTAAGCACGCGGTCGACACCGGCCGTACCGATCAATTTTGCCACCAGCTTGGCGGTAATCGGTACACGCGCCGATCTGGGGCGACGATCCTGACGTGCAAAACCGAAATACGGAATAACGGCTGTGATGCGCGCCGCTGATGCGCGCCGCGCGGCATCGATCATGACCAGCAATTCCATCAGATTTTCTGACGAAGGCGGGCATGTTGGTTGGATGATGAACGTTTCGCGGCCGCGAATGTTCTCCAGTATCTCGACATTGATTTCGCCGTCACTGAATCGCCCTACATGAGCTCGGGCAAGGGGGACATGCAGACGGCGCGCGATATCCTGAGCCAGTTTCGGGTGCGCGTTACCCGTAAACAGTGCCATTGATGCCGGATCCACGGATGCTCCCTGTATGCGTCGAATTGGCTGGGGCGGCAGGATTCGAACCTGCGGTACACGGGATCAAAACCCGATGCCTTACCACTTGGCTACGCCCCAATATATGCCTTGCGTGTGCGCCGCAATTTAGTCAAAAAACTTCCATTTGTCGATGACGATTCGCACACGCGTCTCAAATTTTGATGCCGACAGACGATTCGGCATGCTCTGGCCGCTGTTTGAGCGGTAACTTGAGATAGAAAGTGTCCAGTTTTCCTGCTCCAGTCGAGCCAGCTGATTGTCATCATTCAGCTCGGTTTGCGCATCCGCACCTGGGTCCGGAATACCGAGAGCCCAGTAGCGCAAGCTCTTGACCGGTATGGTCCAACCGTATCGGCCAAGTAAATCCTGCTCGACATTTTGCAGCTCGGTGCGCACCCCGTCTTTGTCTGTTAACACAGCCCGTTCACCCTGGCCCTCGATACGAACCGTGCCGATTCCGAGCGGCCCGCTTACCGTGGCCTGAAATGTGTCGTCTTTTTGCGCCCAGCGCAGTTTGCCGTTAAAGCCGTCGTCTCCTGCGCTAACTGCGATGCGCCCGGAGAATTCCCAGTCGCGCAATGCGCCGAGCACTTCCTGACGAACCTGCCAGTCGGTGAGCTCCGGGAGCTGTGTAACCGGTCGGCTGGCACAAGCGGACAGCAGCGCTGCGACACTGAGCAGCGCGAGTCTGAAGAAAAATCGCTTGCTGCTACTCGGAATCAGGGTATCGCCGCTCGCGAACATCCTGCAATAGCTCGCTTTGCGGATTTTGCGCCTCGGCAGACGCCAAAAATTCGAGCGCTTCTTCATCGCGATCCAATTCTGCCAGCACATCGACAATATGTGCCGCTACTTCATGGTCAGGAAACCGACTATAGGCGATTTTGAGCTGTTGCAGCGCTTCTTCATACTTGCCGCGCTTGTAGAGAACCCAGCCGAGGCTATCGATGATCGCAGGATTGTTCGGGTCATGTTTTAGCGCCCTGCGAATGAGCTTTTCGGCTTCGTCATAGTTGTCGGTGCGATCGGCGAGCGTATAGCCAAGCGCGTTCAGCACCAGCGGGCTATCGGGCCAGCGACTTACCGCGACGCGATACGCTCCGATGGATTCATTGACCAGGTCCATACTCAGCAGCAAGGCGGCCCTGCCCAGGGCAGTCGCCTCATTCTCGGGGCGAAATTCGCGCGCCTTGTTATAGAAATACAACGCTTCCTCGTTGCGCTCCAGGGCCGCCAGCAACTGTGCCTTGGCGACCACCATGTCGACTGCATACTCCGGATTTCTCTCAGCAAACATATCCAGCTGACGCAATGCTTCGTCGGGCTCTTCCAATTGCATGGCAGTTAGTGCGCTGGCACGTCGCTGCGAGGCAACCGCGTTCTGACCGTCATTGACTTGCGAATACATTTTTACGGCGCGTTCGTGGTCGCCGCGAAAATCAGCAATCCTCGCCAGATAGTAAAAAGCGTCCATCGTATAGCTGCCGCTTGCTAACAGATCCTGAAAGTCGCTTTGCGCGGCATCGAGATTGTTTTGCCGGTAGTTGATGATGCCCATGAGTCGCAGCGCATCCGTCCGCCCGGCGTGCTCGAGCTGAATCTGATTAACCTGGCTCAGTGCGTCGTCATCGCGGCCGGCCGACATGTACATCAATGCCAGCTCCATACGCGCGTCTGGATCCGCATCCGGACTGTCGCCGATAATTTCGGCGGTATAGGCGATAGCCTGGTTGAGATGCCCGTCAAACATCAGCGCCCGACCGTAAACCAGTTTTGGCTTAAGCCAGTTTGGCTCCAGCTCGGTCGCGATGGCTGCTTTCTTCAATGCGTATTCAGTATCACCGGCCTGTAAGGCCAACACCGCAGTCGCGTAATTCGCTGCTGCTGAATCCTTGTGCGGCTTCGCCAATTCACGCATCAACAGATCCGCGTTGTGCGGATCTTCTTCGGAAAGTATGGGCAAGAGCGACAGCAGGCGGCGGTCTGCCTGGCCGTCGTCCAGATTGATCAGCTTCTCGATAGCGCGCCGCGCTTCGCGAATATTTCCGTTCCGCAGTTGCAGCTGTGCATAGAGGATACGTGCTTCGTCGTCTTGCTCGTCGAGCTCGATCCAGCGTGCCGCAGCGAGCAGCGCCTCCTCATTAAAACCGAGGCGCAGGGCGATATGGGTGGCTTTGCGGGCAACGTCGACATTATCGCTAAGCTCAGCCGCCTTGCGGTATTCCACAGCTGCGGTCAGATACTCGCCGGCCTGAAGCGCATTTTCGCCTTCGATCAGGTGCCCAGCAGCTTCAATGCCATCGCTACTATCGGCTCGAATCTGCTGTGGAAAAACTAGGATCAACGCTGCCAATAGCAAAAAGGCAGGTAAAAATCGGTGGATTTGGTGCATTCGGTCTCTTCGAGTTAATCAAAAATTAGCCGCACTGCGGTGCCTAAGTAACAGAGACAAGGAACTGAGTGATCAGTTCGCATACAATTATCATCTATGCGGCTGCAAATTCTCGGGCTGAACCATACCACGGCACCTGTCGAAGTACGCGAACAAGTTGTTTTCGCGGGAGACCAGATAGGCCGGGCCCTCGTGCGCCTGCGAGAAATAGACGGTATTGAGGAAGCGGTGCTGCTATCTACTTGTAATCGCACCGAATTTTATGTCATCACCACCGACTCAGGACACGATGCCCTGCGCGTCTGGCTGCACGACGAAGGCAATCTGGACCCGGCCTTTGGCGACACCCTCTTTTCCCTCGATGAGGAGCAGGCCATTCGACATATTTTCCGAGTCGCCTGCGGACTGGACTCCATGGTTCTCGGCGAGCCACAAATACTGGGACAATTAAAAGACGCGGTTCGGGATGCGGAAAAGGCCGGTTCGATGGGCCGCAATCTTGGCGCGTTGTTCCAACATACCTTTTCGGTTGCCAAGAAAGTGCGCACCGAAACCGAGATTGGCGCAAACCCGGTATCGGTCGCGTCCGCAGCCGTAAGTCTTGCGCAGCAATTCTTCGCCGGGTTCTCACAGCACACCGCATTGCTGGTAGGCGCCGGCGTCACCATCGAACTGGTTGCCAAACACCTGACCGCAAGAAAACTCGGGCGCCTGTTTGTGGCGAATCGCGATCTGGATCGTGCCAAGCGCCTGGCCAGCCAATTTGGCGGCTACGCAGTGCCTCTGTCGGAACTCGAAGGCACCTTGCCAGAGGCGGATATTCTGATTACTTCAACGGCCAGCCCGGAACCGATAATTACGCTCGCACAAATGCAGGCCGCGATTCGCGCCCGCAAACGCAAACCGATATTTGCGGTCGACATCGCGGTACCGCGTGACATCGAAAAAGAAGTAGCCGATCTTGATGACGTCTATTTGTATACAGTCGATGATCTCGACAAGGTCATTCTTGAAGGACAGGGTAATCGCGAGGCCGCTGCCGTCGACGCGCACCGAATTCTGGATGATGAAATCGCGCGCTATACCAGCATGGAGCGCGCCAAAGAGGCTAATCCGATAATCACCGCACTGAGAAACCAGGGGCAGGCAATTCGTGATGACGTAGCCGCACAAGCGCGTCGGCGCTTGGCGAAAGGCATGCCGTCTGAGGATCTTATCGAATACGTAACGGCGGCAATGATGAAGAAGATGCTGCACAACCCCAGCGTGCGATTGCGTGAGGCAGGCGAGGCATCAAATGAAGAAATTATTGCGGCCGCCAGAGTCCTGTTCGGTCTCGACGAGGACGATCAGTCGTGAAGGATTCTATCCGGCACAAACTGGATGCCGTGCGCGAGCGCCACGAAGAACTCGAGGGTTTGCTGGCAGAACCGGAAGTGATCAACGATCAGAATCAGTACCGGGAGCTATCGCAGGAGTACTCGCGCATTGGTCCTATCGTAAAGTTGTTTGCCGACTTCCTGACCCTGCAGACCGACATCAGTGCAGCCGAGGAAATGGTGGCCGACAGCGACCCGGAAGTGCGCGAGATGGGCCAGGAGGAGTTGCAGGAAACGACTCAGAAGAGCGCGGCGCTGGAACTCGAGTTGCAGAAATCGCTGATACCGCCCGACCCGCACGACGCCAGTAACGTATATCTCGAAGTTCGCGCGGGCACCGGCGGCGACGAGGCCGCGATCTTTGCCGGCGATCTTTTTCGCATGTACTCGAAGTTTGCAGAAGCCAGGAAGTGGAATGTCGAGATCCTGAGCGCACGCGAAGGCGAACACGGCGGCTACAAGGAGATCATCAGCCGCGTGACCGGCAACGGTATTTTTGCCAGCCTGAAGTTTGAGTCGGGCGCACATCGCGTGCAGCGAGTCCCCGCTACCGAATCGCAAGGTCGAATTCACACTTCAGCCTGCACGGTTGCAGTGCTTCCCGAGCCCGATGAAGTCGAAGCCAAGGAAATCAATCCGGCAGATCTGCGGGTGGATACTTACCGCGCCTCCGGTGCAGGCGGCCAGCACGTCAACAAGACCGATTCTGCCGTGCGTCTGACGCACCTGCCAACAGGCATCGTGGTCGAGTGTCAGGACGAGCGCTCACAGCACAAGAACCGCGCGCGCGCCATGTCCTTATTGCAGGCCAGATTATTAGACGCTGAGGTTTCCGCGCAGGCTTCCGAACAGGCGGAGCAACGAAAATTATTGGTTGGGTCCGGCGATCGTTCGGAGCGCATCCGAACCTACAATTACCCGCAGGGACGCGTAACGGATCACCGTATTAACCTGACGCTGTACAAGCTCGACGAAATTCTTGAAGGCGGACTCAACCAGGTCATCGATCCGTTGACCAGCGAGTATCAGGCGGACCAGCTGGCCACACTGGACGACTAGCTTACATCTGCCGCCGCAGGTAGTTGAGAACATCCGAGCGCGTTATCAAACCAACAAACTCATCGCCGTCGAGAATGGCGGCGTACGGCTGCACACTCAACATTGCGACCAGATTGTTCAAACTCGCCGTTGTATCCAGTTTAATGAAGGCCGACTCCATCGCATCCGCGACCGGCGAATTCATCAACTCCGGTTTGCCAAAAACATGCTGAATGATGGTGTCTTCTGTCACGACGCCCACCAGCTTGCCCTCGTCCATGACCGGCAGCTGCGAAAAGCCGGCATTACGTAGTCGATTGTGAGCCGTCGTGAGCACGTCGCCAGGCCCGACCGTAATCGTTGCTCGTTCGCCATGCGGCCGGCCGACCAGGTCGCGCAAATCACCGCATTGCTCGCGCGTGATAAAGCCCTGATCCTCCATCCAGAAATCGTTATAGAGCTTTGACAGGTACTTGTTGCCGGTATCACAGGCGAAAGTCACTACACGCTTCGGCTCTGTCTGCTCGCGACAGTACTTGAGCGCAGCCGCCAGCAACGTGCCAGACGATGATCCGGCCAGCAGTCCTTCGGTCTTCAATAAGTGGCGTGCCGCCGCGAAGGATTCCGCGTCGCTGATCGAGTAAGCCTTGGTAACGCGAGAAAAGTCGGCAATATCGGGAATGAAGTCTTCGCCAATACCCTCAACCAGCCAACTGCTGCTCTTGTCGCTGAGGTGGCCGGTATTGATGTACTCGGCAAGAATAGAGCCAACCGGATCGGCCAGAATCACCTCGACATTTGGCGCGTGTTCGTTGAGGTATTTGCACATGCCGCTGACCGTGCCGCTGGATCCGACCCCGAGAACAATGGCGTCCACATTGTTGTCCATTTGCTGCAGAATTTCTGGCGTCGTGGTCTGCTCATGCGCCAGCGGGTTGTCCGGGTTGCCGAATTGATTAATAAAGTAGGCGCCGCGCTCCTTGGCAATCGATCTACCCAAATCCTGGTAGTACTCGGGATGCCCTTTGGCAACGTCGGATCGGGTCAGCACAACTTCTGCGCCCATCGCCCGCAAGTTGAAGATTTTTTCCTGACTCATCTTGTCAGGGATCACCAGCAACAGCTTATAGCCCTTTTGCGCGGCAACCAGCGCCAGCCCGATGCCGGTATTGCCGGCGGTCGCTTCGACCAGCAGGTCTCCGGCTTTAATATCTCCACGTCGCTCGGCTTCCTCAATCATCGAGATGCCGATGCGATCCTTGATGGATCCTCCCGGATTCATCAATTCGAGCTTCAGGAACAATTGACAAGGGCCAGTATCCAGACGCTTCGCTTCCAGCATCGGTGTCTGCCCGACCATTTCTAAAATATTGGAATAGACTCTCATGCGGGTATAGTTCCGATTCAATACGATGCCGTCAACAACCGAAACCATTTCTATTGCAGCCGCAATCGCCGCGGCCACCGATCGCCTTGGCGAATGCAGTGAATCTGCGCGCCTGGACGCCGAAATTCTCGTCGCGCGCGCGATCAACATGCCACGCAGCTACCTGTTCGCGCACCCGGAAGACGAGCTCGACGAGTCTGCGCTGCAACGGCTCAATGAAACCCTGCAGCATCGCTGTGCGGGTATGCCGCTGGCCTACATCATGGGCAGCAAGGAGTTCTGGTCACTACAGCTGCAGGTCTCGCCAGCCACACTCGTGCCGCGGCCGGAGACCGAACTACTGGTTGAGCTCGCCTTGCGCGAGATACCGCGCACAGCAGCGTGGCAGGTACTGGACCTCGGCACGGGCAGCGGCGCGATTGCCGTCGCAATCGCCAGCGAACGACCTGTCTGCGAGGTAACCGCGGTTGACGCAAGCGCCGACGCTCTCGTGATCGCGCAACAGAATGTACGCCAACTGGACCTGTCGAACGTTCGCTGTCTGCAGGGCGACTGGACCGCCCCGGTGGCTGAGCGCAGCTTCAATGTCATCGTTTCCAATCCACCCTATGTGGCAGACGGTGATGCCGCACTGGCGGCGCTGGCCGCCGAGCCGGATATGGCGCTGGTCTCCGGCGACGACGGCCTCGATGCTATTCGGCGGCTGTCGCAGGACTGCCGCACGATCATCGCGGATAACGGTCTGTTGATTCTCGAACACGGCAACCAACAGCAAGCAGCGGTCGCAGAGATCCTCGCAACAGACGGTTGGCGTGACATAGCGTGCGTTGACGATTACGCTGGTCAGCCACGCATGACTTCTGCCAGACCTAAAGCGAGTAAAAATGATCACAATTAAGACCAATCACGGCGATATCTCTGTTGAATTGATGGAAGACAAAGCGCCTATTTCCTGCGAAAATTTTCGCCAATATGTAAGCGACGGACATTTCAACGAAACGATTTTTCATCGCGTCATCCCCAACTTCATGGTTCAGGGTGGCGGTATGGACGCCAGTATGACCAGCAAGCCAACGCGCGATCCGATCAAGAATGAAGCGGACAACGGCGAGGCCAACCTGCGCGGTACGTTGGCAATGGCACGCACCGGTGTCGTCGACAGCGCAACCTCGCAATTCTTCATCAACCTGCGCGACAACGACTTCCTGAATCATGGCGACCGCGATTTCGGCTACGCCGTATTCGCCAAAGTGACCGATGGCATGGACGTTGTTGATGCCATTGCTGCTGTCGCCACCGGCAGTGTCGCTGGCCATCAGGACGTGCCGCTGGACGCCGTCACCATCACGGAAGTCACAATCGACTAGTGACTCGTCACGCTCGTCATCTCGCCCTTGCTCAGGTCGGTGCAGCCGGCCAGCGGCAGATATCCGAGGCGAGCGTGCTGATGATTGGTGTTGGTGGCATCGGTTGCGCCGCTGCAAGCTATCTGGCTTCCAGCGGCGTCGGTCACATTATCCTGAACGACTTCGATACTGTCGACGAAACAAATCTCGGCAGACAGGTCCTGTTTGGCCCCGACGACGTCGGCAAAGCGAAGGCTGCAACTGCAGCCGCCCGACTAACGACACTCAACCCGGACGTGCGCATATCCGTTCTGGATGAGCGCCTGGATGCAGTTGCCATGGCAGCCGCCGTTGCCGCTGTCGACCTGGTACTGGATGGCAGTGATAATTTCGCCACGCGCTTCCTGGTAAACGACGCCTGCGTCAGTCACGACCGCTGTCTGGTCTCCGGATCAGCCATACGACTTGAAGGACAGGTCGCGGTATTCGGCCCGAACTACGAGGTTTCGCCCTGCTATCGCTGCCTGTACGAAGATGCTGATGAGTCTCTCGAAAATTGTGCCGGCAACGGCGTGCTCGCGCCCGTCCCCGGTGTCATTGGCACGATGATGGCGGTCGAAGCGCTGAAGCAGCTGGCAGGCATTGCGTCCCCACGTGGCCAGCTGCAGTTGTACGACGCCGGCAGCGGCGGTTTCAGCTCGGTCACAATTTCCAAGCGGGCAGCATGCCGTTCCTGCTAAGCGGCTTCCTACAGCTTGATCCTGAGCACGATCGGACCGATTAGGGCCTCTGGCAAATTACCTTCGCGGTCGAAACGACCCCAGTGACTGTTCGCTACAAACAGGAACTCGTCATCCACGATCGTTCCCAGCGTTGGCTCGTCAAACTCCACCAGGTTGCTGGCCAGAATTCGGCTGCCACTGATTGCCAGTCCATCTTCGCTCAGGGCAAAAGCAGCGACACGATTGGGACGAATTCCATTTTGAATCGCAATCAACTCATTGCCATAGCGATACAAACCATCGATGCCAAACAGACTCGTTTTGGCGTCGCTGTGCACGCGCTGCACTGAGTAGTCGTCCAGCTGCACGCGAAACAAACCACCGACGTAGTCCGCGACGTAAAGATATTTACCACTGCCATCCAAAACCAGACCCTGCATCGAGCGCAACGTGCCCGGCGCGATGACCTGCGTGAACTCGCCGTCATCCAGCGTGTAGCGATACAGCGCACCGGTCAGGCTTTCAGTCGCATAGATCGTATTGTCATCGGCGAACACAAGGTCGCCCAAAACCATTGCCGCATCCTGCTTTGGTAACACCGCCCGCACGGTGGTCTCACCCGTTTTCAAGTCGACGCGAAACAGGCCCGTCAGGCCGATGCTGTTGGCATCAATGTTCGCGTATTCGGGAACTGCTG
>Ga0316189_10005838_pt1 | contig 11805 bp, 9 predicted proteins | sample LowCovwburrow_MG_FD_204930 | JGI IMG/M metagenome (GOLD analysis project Ga0316189, IMG submission 204930) | Coastal sediment microbial communities from Maine, United States - Lowes Cove worm burrow | ecosystem: Environmental > Aquatic > Marine > Coastal > Sediment | place: USA: Maine... | reverse complement strand
CTTCTCTGGTGCTCAGCCCTGACGACATGGTCGATATTGCCGATCTTGATCGGCAGCGTCGCTATGTCAGCGGAGCCTTTTGGGCCTTGGAAAATGGTCCCTGCACCGTGGCAACCCTTTGGGATGAATAAGAGAGCTGCTGAGAACCATACATAAAGAGTAGTATGAAAAGTGATGGTCAAGTAGAAAGTCGGAATTTGCGTTTTTAGTGACGATAACTTAATGGGTTACGGCGCAAGGAAGGCTGTTTGGAACTTTTTGCGAATCCATCACAAGTGATTAATCCGTCGTCTTAAAACGTTGCTTGTTATGCGAAGATGGAAACAACGGCCTCCCACGATGGCGGCAGGAGGTCGTTGTTTCCATTTTTTTCACCTTTTTTGTTATATATTTTATATTAAATTAACTACTTGTATGGGTATGGAGTTGTTCTTTTCAACACCCTTTATAATAAAATGATTTTCAGCTCTCCGATATTTTTGTTTGGTTTTTTACCGATAGTACTTCTGCTTTATTACTCTTCGCCAAGGGTGATGAAAAATGTCATCCTGTTATTGAGCAGCCTGTTTTTTTATACCTGGGGGGAAGTTTTTTATGTTCTCGTCATGGTCGCATCTATTTTCTCTAATTATTTTTTCGGCTGGCTCCTCTATAACAAACAGAAAAAACAGCAGAAACGGAAAATCTATATCTCAGTTGGTATCACGGTTAATCTTGCCCTGTTATTTTTCTTTAAGTATGCTAACTTTATTATAGATAATGTCAACAAGCTGCTCTCAACAGTCAACGTTGCTCCCGTTCACTTGGATACTATTCATCTCCCCTTGGGAATATCTTTTTTTACCTTTCAAGCAGTTTCATACCTTGTTGATGTCTATAGAAAAGATGTTCCAGCACAAAAAAATATCCTGAATCTTTCACTGTACATCTCGCTCTTCCCCCAATTGATTGCCGGCCCCATAGTGCGCTATCATGATATCATCCCGCAGCTCAATCATCGCACTCATTCTTTTAATCTCTTTTCAAGCGGAGTGCAGCGGTTTATCTATGGATTAGCTAAAAAAATGCTCCTGGCAAACTCCCTCGGCGAAGTTGCGGATTTGATTTTTGCTCTTTCCGGGAACGACCTGACCCTGCTCTTGGCATGGATAGGTATTTTTTCATATACCTTGCAGATATATTTTGATTTTTCCGGTTACTCGGATATGGCTGTCGGATTAGGGCGAATGTTCGGCTTTCGGTTTCAGGAAAACTTTAATTATCCGTATATTGCACGATCATTACGAGAATTCTGGAGGCGTTGGCATATATCCTTGTCCACCTGGTTCAGAGATTATCTGTATATCCCGTTAGGCGGCAGCAGAGTGTCAACAGGCAGAGTTTACATGAATTTATTGACCGTCTTTATCCTGACAGGATTATGGCACGGGGCTGATTGGAATTTTTTATTTTGGGGACTTTTTCACGGTGTTTTTTTGGCAGCTGAACATGCGGGATTGTCCCGCATCCTGAAAAAGATAGGAACGCCGATGCAGCATATGTATGCGCTTACAGTAGTCGTTACAGGATGGGTTTTTTTCAGAACCGAGACCTTTGCTCAAGCGTTTGACTATCTTTACGCAATGATAAATTTGTATAATTATCAAACAACAACATTGCAGTTCGCACAAGTTTTTTCCTCTGAAGCAATATATGCCTTTGTCGCCGCATCAATGCTTTCTATGCCGGTATATGCATGGATCAAAACAAAGATCGCAACAAAGACAGGCTTGATTTTTGACAAGTATACAGTGACAAACTTTTTTTTGATAAAGATTCCGAAACTCGGATTCGCTTCTCTGCTTTTATTTTTAAGCATTGTGAAAATAGCATCCTCTACATACAACCCGTTTATCTATTTCAGGTTTTAGATCGTTTATGAAAAAAACGCTTCTTGTTGTAGAAAAATTAGTTATCATCTTGATTTTTTGTACATCAATCTATCTTCCTTTTTGTATCGGAATCTTCGAAAAAGATGCGGACGTATCAAATGCGGAAAAGAGAAAATTATCCCCATGCCCGAGCCTTCCGAAAAGTGTACAAAGCTTAAAAGAGTTTCCCGGATTATTTGAAAAATATTATGCAGACCATTTCGGGCTGCGCAGTCGACTTACAGCATATTATAAATTCATGAAATACAAGCTCGGTGATTCTCCTTCCGAGCATGTGACCATAGGAAAGGAGGGCTGGCTTTTCCTGGGAAGTATTCGACAGGGGTACACTGCTCATTATGACCCTATTGGTGATTATAGAAATGTAAATTTGTACTCTCAGGAGGAGCTGCATAAATTCGCCGAACGCATGACAGCACTGAAATCCTGGCTGAATAAAAAGGGTATTGAGTATGTATTTGTAATAGCACCGAGTAAACATACTGTTTATTATGATAAATTACCGAGTTACCTGGTAAAGATTGGTGAGCGTTCAGCAACGGATCAGCTGGTCGAGTATCTCAGGAAACATACAGAGGTTTCCGTTGTTGATCCGCGACAGGAACTGATTCATGCAAAAAACAGGCATCAAGTGTATTATAAGACAGATACTCACTGGAATCATTACGGCGCGAATATCGCCCAGTACGCAATTATGCTGGAACTGGAGCGACTCTTTCCGGGGCAGATTCAAGCGGAAGTAATGCCCCTTCAAGACGGGATGCTCCCGCTTGGAGATTTGGCAAGGATGATGGGCATCCCTCCTGTCAATGAGCTGTACCCGCAACCTGTTTTTAAAAATACCTGCGAACCGGCCAAGGAACCGATACATGCCAAGTGGAGAGAACCGCATACGTTGATTTGTAACACACAGGAGCTTAATGCCGTTATTTTCGGAGATTCATTTCTTGATAGACTCCAGCCTTATTTTTCGCGAAAATTCAAACGGTCCACCTATATCTGGCAGAGGTTGAACTTTCCCGCGCTGACGAAATATATAGAATTGGAAAAACCGGATGTGATCATTGAAGAATGGGTGGAGAGAAAGCTGCCCTGCACACCGAAGGAGGATGTTAACTTATACAGGATTTGACGTTGATGTCTCAACCTGATCATCTGCGGAGAAGACACAACTGGTTTATTTTCTTTTTCCCCTTGGGCGCATTAAACATAATCTCTACAGACTGTCATATAGCGGTGGTCAACAAATACTCGGACAATCATCCGTATCAGGTTTCATAAGGTTGTTCAGAGGGGCCCGGATGAAAAAGAGTAGTTTTTCGTTTCAGTTCGTTAAGTATAATGGAAGAAATGAGTTCTGGACGAGGATATGTCAGGCAGGCGGCTCGGGAGAGAGAGTTTGATGTTTTTTTATAGGAAGGAGCCTCTGAAAAACACCCCGAAGCGAATTCTTTCCACGCCTCGGGGTGTTCCACGGGATTGTCGGTTGCCCGATATTCCGGCAGCTGGTATTTCAGCTGGTCTGAACAGAAGAATCAGTCAATCTCGTAGGTAAACTGTTTCTTTTCGGTAAAGATGACATCACCTTTTCCGCCACTGATGTAATACAACAGCTTCACTTCGATCTCAACCTCTTCGGTATCTGTATCAAAGTTCATAAGGTGCTCTACTTTCTGAGTTTGGCTCGGGGGCAGGGTCAGATCAATGATTTCTTTGATCTGCCAAGCGCCGTAGCGCATATCCCTGTCCATATCAACGCCGATCTCAAACCAGGTTTTTTGTGCAGAATAGAGTACTTGTTTTTTCGGGTCTTTTTCTTCAAGGTTTCGTGCGGTCACTTCCAGGACCACTTTGCCTGACCACAGTCAGCCGTCCGGGATACGATGTCCCGCCTTGTTCTCGACAAAGGCTGTCACTACCGCACTGGGTACCCAGGCCTTGTCGTTTTTTACGCCCTTAATTTTTCCGGGCAGGTGACGATACTGAGCAAAATTGACCTTCAGTCCGAGCCCTTTTTTCACCATATCCAGATCATGACCGCCTGGGAAAAGATGGCTCTTCTTGCCGTTCTTGCCGCCCTTTTCCATATGGCAGTCCTGACAGGTTTCGGTACCGCCGTTATTTTGGTAGGCGTTCTGGAAGCTGCCGGAGAGTGTGTTGCACTGGATGGTCTCTCCGTCCGGTGCTGTATATTTGCCGTGGCACTGCATACAGAAAACTGAACGGGTGATATCAACGGTCTCAATGGTTTCGTGAGCCCCGCCGCTGTTTGCTCCTGTGGGGCCGTAGATGGCACCCTTCTTGGGGTCGCCGCGCAGACCGCGGGCAACGGTGATGGCCTTCAGGTTATGACAGGAAACACAACCGACACTCAGCTTGGACAGCTCTTTCTTGGCCTTCTTGCCGGCCGGTTTGTCTTTTTCCTTATGGGCCGTAATGACCATCTCGCCGATTTCTACGGCTAATTTTTCAGAAGCATACTGGATTACCGGGGCATGGCAGTCATAACATTTCATCACCTCGGCCTTGGTTATCGGTTTTTTCCATTCTTTGGGCAAACCGATGGCGAAGAAATTATGAATACCTTTTATAGCACCGGGAGAAATAACAGACTGGGCATGCCAGGACTGTTGCCACTCCTTATGAATTTCGGAATGGCATTCACCGCATTTTTTTTCGCCCAGCATCTCGACGAGTTCGTCAATAGTGTTTGCCTCTTTCGTGACAATGGTGTGGGGATTCTTGTCGGCTTTTTTATTTTTTTCCTTGGCCGCAAGAGGTTGAGCGAACAGCATGATACATCCGAGTATCAAGCATGTTCGAAACAGCACAGTTACTGCTTTCATACTTGTTTTCCTCCGAATAAAGAAAAGTTTTTGCATCAATTCTGTTTGGTCATAGTGCCTTTAACACCACCTCCTTTCCGTAAAAGCATTTGTCCTCCTTTTCTCTTTTTTGTGTTAGATTAATTGGTTGTATTAGATTGGCCTAATCTTAGGTGTGTATTAAACAGTACACATATTACCTTGTGGTACTGAAATGGGAAGCGGAAAAATGGTTTAAAAAGAAAAAAACGTCCGGTGAGTTCAAAAAATCCAGACCGGTATTGATAATTTTTAATATAGAATAAAAGGCTTGCAGGATGAGCCTGTTGATGAATAAAAATGCAGTTTCCGGGCTTTATCGTTTTGTATCTATCGATAAAGTTTTAATTGATAAATGGAAGAGACTATAGTGGTTTGTTCTAAAAAGATAAAGAAAGAATTTAATGATTTCAGTTATTATTCCGACCTTTAATCGGGCAGAATTTATTGAACAGGCAATTAGTTCGGTGCTGGGGCAGAGCCTTGCCTGCGGAGAAATTCTGGTGGTTGATGACGGTTCCGTTGATGCAACTTCGGAGGTCGTCAGGAGAATCAGCGGGTCTGCCGAGGTGCCGGTTCGTTATCTGTATCAGGAGAATCAAGGGGTTTCAGCAGCACGCAATAAGGGGATTGCCGAGGCCCGGCATGATCTCCTCTGTTTTCTCGACTCCGATGATCGCTGGGCTCCGCGTAAGTTGGAGTTGCAGCTGGAAGCTATGGAGCGGCAACCGCAATATCTTATTTCCCATACCAGGGAGATTTGGTATAGGCGGGGAATGCGGGTTAACCAGAAAAAGAAGCACGCGCCTCCCCATGGCGAGATATTCAATCGTGCTTTACGAATGTGTGTGGTCGGGATGTCCACGGTCATGGTGCGGAGGGAGCTCTTTACCCGTTACGGCCTGTTTGCCGAAGATATGCTCTGCTGTGAAGATTATGACCTCTGGTTGCGAGTAAGCAGGAAGGAAGAATTTCTTCTTGTTGACGAGGCCCTGACCTTGAAGGATGGCGGACGACCGGACCAGCTTTCAGCTCTTCATCGTTTGGGAATGGATACCTGGCGTATTCGTTCTCTTTGTCGTTTACTGGAGAGTGCTCAATTAAGCTCGGAGCAGTATACCCAGGCTCTTGCGGAGCTGGAGAGAAAATGCACTGTTTACGGTAAAGGATGTCTGAAACACGGCAGGCCGGAAGAGGGGAGGCGTTTTCTTGCTTTGCCGGAGCAGTTTTATATGAAGAAAAGCTTGTTGATATAAAATATTCTTTGCATTGACAGGCACGGAGTTGTGTTTGCCTGCTGTTTGGGCTTGATTAATATATTGAACTTGAGTATTGTATTTTATACTGTAGTGTAATAAATTGTACTTCTTGTTTTTGTTATTCTTGTTATATTCAACGACTGGATGGTGATAAAATGGCTATGATATCAAAAAGTCTTCTTTTGTTTTTATTTCAAGGAACTCTGTATTGGATTTGTCTTCAGCCGGAAAAAACAGAGCCTTATTTTGTTTCTTGTGCTGTTCTTTTTATTCTTTTTGTCGTTTATACGGTCAGCTGCGGGGCTATGCCGGATTTACGGATTAAGGCTCTCGGATTAAAGAAAATGAAACGGGGCTCAATGCCGGCTGTCTGTTATGAGATTGAGAATATCGGTGACGGTGATGCGAGGAATGTGCAGATTGAAACGCGGATTAATGTGACGAGGAAGGGAAACGGCGGAGAGGCATTTTCCATCCTCATACCTTCTCAGGCTCCGAAGGCGTTTTTATCCCGGGGGAAAATCATGCATAAAAGCCTGTCCTTTATGAAGAGATTGACTGATGCTGAAATCAGAATGGTTAAGGAAGGGAAACTGGTTCTCTCTGCCTATTCCGTTATTCGCTATAAGGATGAACGTCGAAAAATTCATCGGGAATTGAGAACATGCAGTGTTTATCATCCGGAGGAGCAGTGTTTTGAAAAGACCTTCGGCCTCTGTGTCGGAGACGATTGGCCGCATGTCGGGGTGAATCAGCCGCTTTCAACGAATTATGTGAATTGCTGATCTGTTGATAAGGGGGGGCCTGCGACAGCCTTTGCTGCTCGTTTCTTCAGAGTGTAAGTTGTAGCCTTTTACGTTTAAAAAAAGTATAATGAACTGCTTTTTGCCGGCGAAGAATTTTGAGGATAGGCTAAGTCGCGAGCACCTTGTTCGGGCAGCGAGCTACCCGGTCCAAGGTACCGGGATCTATACGATGGAAAGGGGTTTTTACAGTACGCGGCAAAGAGCGGGGCAGTGTACCCGGAGTTTCGCAATAATTTTTTTTCAGGAGAAGGGAGATACGTGAGCGAGCAGGGAAACGCGTCCTACGGGGCGGAACAGATCAAAGTCCTTGATGGGTTGGAAGCCGTACGTAAGCGTCCGTCCATGTATATAGGCAATACTGCGGAAGAGGGATTGCATCACCTGATTTACGAGGTGGTGGACAACTCTATTGATGAGGCTTTGGCTGGCCATTGTGACCGGATCAAGGTGATTATCCGCGAAGACGGTGCTGTCTCGGTTGAGGACAACGGACGCGGTATTCCGGTGGACAAGCATCCCACCGAAGACATGACTGCTTTGGAGCTGGTCATGACCACTCTGCACGCGGGAGGTAAATTTGATCATTCTTCCTACAAGGTATCCGGCGGGCTGCACGGCGTCGGGGTGTCCGTGGTTAACGCCCTCAGTACAGCCGTAACTGCCGAGATCAAACGGAACGGGAATATCTACCGCCAGCGCTATGAATGCGGCGACAAAACCGGTGAGATGGAGATTGTCGGGGCCAGCGAGCATACCGGAACCATGATCACGTTTAAGCCGGATCCTGCAATTTTTACTGAAACTGTTACTTTTAAATACGAGATCGTGCGCAACCGTCTGCGCGAGCTTGCTTTCCTGAATCGAGGGATCATAATTTTTCTCAAGGATGAGCGCAGCGGGGCTGAAGACGAGTTTCATTTTAAAGGCGGGATTGTGGAGTATGTGGAATACCTCAACCGCAAGCGTACTCCTGTTCATCCTGATCCCATTTTCATTGAAGGAGAGAAGGATCAGGTGCAGGTGGAGATATCGCTGCAGTATTTTGACGGCTATTCTGAGCGGCTTTTTTCTTTTGTCAATAATATCAATACTCGTGAAGGGGGTTCCCATGTCGCCGGTTTTCGGGCTTCCCTGACCAAATGTATCAACAAGTACGCCACGGATGATATAATTCCTAAAAATCTGAAGGCGAAAATGGGCGGCGATGATGTTCGCGAAGGCCTGACCGCGATTGTCTCCGTGCGGGTCCCCAATCCGCAGTTTGAGGGGCAGACCAAAACCAAGCTCGGTAATTCCGAGGTTAAATCGATTGTCGCTTCTATTTGCAATGATAAACTCGGCGAATATATGGAGAGAAATCCTCAGGTCGCCAGGCTGATACTGAGCAAGGCGGTTGAGGCGGCGCGGGCCAGAGACGCAGCCAAACGGGCCAGGGAGCTGTCCCGTAAAAAAGGCGGTCTATCGGTGATGATGGCGGGTAAGCTCGCTGAGTGCCAGTCAAAAAATCCGGAGGAACGGGAGCTTTTTATCGTGGAGGGCGACTCTGCGGGCGGTTCTGCCAAACAGGGTCGGGATCGTGCGGTTCAGGCTATCCTGCCCCTGCGCGGCAAGATTATGAACGTGGAAAAAGCCCGTTTCGACAAAATTCTCGGTTCCGAGGAGATCAAGCAGTTAATTGCCTCCCTGGGTACCGGTATCGGTCGGGAAGAGTTTGATCAGGAAAAATTGCGCTACCACAAAATTATCATCATGACTGATGCCGATGTGGACGGCGCTCATATCAGGACTCTGCTCCTCACCTTTTTTTACCGCCAGATGCTGCCCTTGGTGGAAAACGGCTATGTCTATATCGGCCAGCCGCCGTTGTACCGATTAGGGCGGGGGAAAAAGGAGCAATATTTTATTGATGACGATGCGCTGAACAACTATCTTTATGATCAGGCGGCACAAACTGTCCGGGTTCGCCGGGAAGACGGTGAAGAAATTGAGGGGCAGGCTATGGTTAACCTGCTCAAAAAATTTACGTTTTTCGGGAGGATCAACAGTTTTTTGGAGCGGATGAATATTCAGGAGAAGCTGACTTTCTTCCTTTTGGAAAACGATGTGCATTCCGCAGATCAGTTTCAGGATAAGGCCTTTCTGGAAGGGTTGCTGGAAAAACTCGCCCCCTTGGATCCGGTTTTCGGCAATATCCGTGTCTGCCGTTGGCGACCGAGCTGTTTCGAGGTTGATGTCGCTTTTCGAGGACATGGGCACAGTCGGGCCACAATCGGTCCCAATATCCCGCTCATTCCGGAATACCGCCATGCCCTTGATCTGTATCCTGAGATCAGAGAGCATATCCACGGCAGTTTTACGATCATTAAGGCCTCGAACACCGGGCAGGAAAAGGAGGTTCAGGCTGATGACTGGCATGAACTGATCCGGCTGGTTCGGGAGGAAACCTTTAAGGGAAGTCATCTGCAACGCTATAAAGGTCTTGGTGAGATGAATCCGGAACAGCTCTGGGACACCACCATGAATCCGGAAAATCGCACCCTGCTTCAGGTGAAGATTGAGGATGCCGAGTCTGCTGATGATCTTTTTGTCACCCTGATGGGCGATAAGGTCGAGCCGAGACGGGAATTTATCCAGAACCATGCTCTGGAAGTCGCCGAGCTGGATGTGTGAACAAAAACAAGGGGACAGCACCCAACACCTCTTTCTTTGTAACTTTGGGTCTGTCACGGTGCCCGTTCTGTTTCAACGGGTTATTTTAGTGCCTTACTCCTGAACTCCTGTCATAAAAAACAAGAAAATCAAGCGGCGATTTCTCCTCCGACGTCGCAAGGTCGTCCATAAAACGATTGTTGATATCCTGAGAAACTGACGCCCGCAACGGGATATCCATTATACGCATACCGTCGTTAAAATCCATCATGCGGGTCACAACGGTATCATTTGAACGGGCATCGGGGCAAACCGGCTTTTTGGTCAAAGGGCGATCAAGATAACGCAGGACACGGGTGCTTGTCCCGATTATATGGGCGTGCCGGAGAAGAGCATCCATAGGAGCCTTCAGAGAGTCGGGACTATCGAAAATTAGATCCGTGGCCCACTCGCTCTGCCATAACGTCCAATAATACATAACCATGAGCGCAAAGAAGCCTTGGCCGGCTTTGAGGGGATGCTCAATTTTGCCGAGGAGGTCTATTCCTCGGCGATGAGTCCGGTCTGGCGTTTTGTGCCGAGAAATCAGGGCTGAAGAGAGTGCGTTAATTCTATAATCCTTTTTTATTCTCAAACGATCTTGTTGCTTTTGATGCGTTCGGTGCTTGCCATAACGGCCGAACGTATCGGTTTGCTCCTTTTTATATCTTCACAATCTCTCCAGCATGGGGATGCTTTCATTCGTATCGTCCCTTCCTCTTTCCTGATCCAAGGCTCTCCGAACTGCTCAATTTTTAAAGAAAATCATCAGAAATATATGATGGGGATATTCTGTGTCGTTTAGAATTCATAGTTGCATTTTCGTATAATGTATAGTACTTCGATCAGTTGATTTGTCATATCATATACTCAATTGAAACGGGTGAGAAACAAGCCTTTCCTGTTGTCTGACAGCAGGAATCTATCATATTGAGTTGGTTAGAGTTCTGTCGAAGGTGAAGGGATATTTCTCCTGCGCTTCGAATCAAGTACAAGAAAGAGGAAAGAATGACCGTAGCAAAAAAAATGCAGGAGTTTGCTGAGAACTCTTCCTGGATTCGTAAAATGTTTGAACGAGGTGCCGGGATGAAGGCGGAATTCGGCGCGGAAAATGTGTTCGATTTCAGTCTCGGTAACCCGGATGTTGCACCACCGAAGAAGTTTTTTGAGGTGCTGGCCGATCTGGTTGAAGGCGATACTCCGGGGATGCACGCCTACATGCCCAATGGCGGTTATCATTATGTACGGGAGGCCGTCGCAACCCAGTTATCCAAGGAGCAGGGTGCGGAGATTGGGATGGGCGATGTCCTTATGACCTGCGGAGCAGCAGGCGCACTGAATGTGGTCATGAAATCTCTTCTTGACCCCGGTGATGAGGTCATTATCCTGAGCCCGTTTTTTGTTGAGTATCATTTCTATGTGGATAACCACGGCGGTGTGGTCAAAATTGTGCCCACTGACGACGAATTTCAGCCTGACCTTGCAGCCATTGAGGAGGCCCTGACAGAGAAAACCAAGGCTATCCTGATCAACAGCCCTAATAATCCCACTGGCCAGATGTACAGCGCAGAATCCCTGGCTGCTTTAGGCACATTGCTGGACAGGGCAGGAGAAAAATTTTGCACCACGATTTATCTGATCTCCGATGAACCCTATCGGAAGATCGTTTTTGACGGGGCAAAAGCACCCTCTATTATGGCGACCACTGCCAACTCCATCGTGGTTTCTTCTTATTCCAAGGATCTCTCGCTGCCCGGCGAACGAATCGGCTATATTGCCGTTCATCCGGAAATGCATGAAAAAGATCTCCTGCTCAATGCCATGACCCTGGCTAATCGTATCCTCGGTTTTGTTAATGCCCCTGCCCTTATGCAACGGGCGGTTGCCGAGCTGCAAGAGGAGAGCGTGGATGCCTCTATTTATGAGCAAAGGCGCAAGGTGTTCTGCAAGGTGCTGGACGAGGCAGGGTTAGAGTATGTCATGCCCAAGGGGGCCTTTTATCTCTTTCCGAAAACACCCATTGCAGATGATGTGGAGTTTTGCAGGTTGCTTCAGGAGGAGAAAATCCTGGCGGTTCCGGGACGGGGATTCGGTACCCCGGGTCATATTCGGCTGGCCTTTTGTGTGGATGCCGAGGTGATTGCCAAATCTGCGGACGGGTTTAAACGGGCTGTGGCTAAGGCTAAAGGGAAGTGAGTTTTGAGGGGGCTAAAACTGTCTGGTTTAGCCCCTTTTTTTGTTATGAAATACCTCCTGT
>Ga0316189_10005837_pt1 | contig 11806 bp, 8 predicted proteins | sample LowCovwburrow_MG_FD_204930 | JGI IMG/M metagenome (GOLD analysis project Ga0316189, IMG submission 204930) | Coastal sediment microbial communities from Maine, United States - Lowes Cove worm burrow | ecosystem: Environmental > Aquatic > Marine > Coastal > Sediment | place: USA: Maine... | reverse complement strand
TCACTGTGAACAACGTCCAGGCAATGGCACCTGCCGAGCTCAATGAAGAGTTGTTTGCCAAGTATGGCGTTGAAGAGGGCGGACTGGACGAGTTCCGCTCTCAGGTCAGCCAGAACATGGCGCGTGAATTGAAGAACGCGGTGGAGAGCAAAGTAAAAGAGCAGGTTATGGAGGCTCTGTCGCAGGCGCATGAGTCGGTAGAAGTGCCACGCGCGCTGGTGGAACGGGAAGTGAGCGCCATGCGCAACCAGATGTTCCAGCAATTCGGCGGTGCGGGCGCAGCCCAGGATCTCGATCTTGAATCCCTGCTGCCCGACGAGATGTTTGCGGAGAATGCCGAGAAGCGAGTCAAACTTGGCCTGGTAATGGCGGAACTGGTATCCCAGCTGAAGCTCAAGGTAGATGCGCAAAGGGTGAGGGCAACCATTGAAGAAATGGCTTCGACCTACCAGGATCCAGATGAGGTGATCAACTACTATTACTCGAACCAGGAGCAGTTGTCGTCGGTGGAATCAAAGGTATTGGAAGACCAGATGGTTGAAAAACTGCTGGATAATGCCCAGATAGTAGAGAAGGAGTGTAGCTATCAGGAAGCGCTTGCCAAAGGTGAGACAGAGTCCTGACCCTCCGGGCAAAAACCGGTATGCTCCGGCGTACACGACACAATGAACGATAACCATCAGGGGACGGCAGGCATGGAATTTCAGTTCGACGGGCAAAACAAGCAGACGATACACAATCTGGGGCTTGTTCCCATGGTGGTTGAGCAGACCGCACGCGGTGAGCGCTCCTACGACATTTACTCCAGGCTATTGAAGGAGCGGGTCATTTTCGTCGTGGGTGCAGTAGAGGACCATATGGCCAACCTCATCGTTGCCCAGCTGTTGTTCCTTGAATCCGAAAATCCGGACAAGGATATCCAACTTTATATCAACTCCCCGGGAGGGTCAGTCACCGCGGGGCTCTCTGTATACGACACCATGCAGTTCATCAAACCCGATGTGAGCACCATGTGTATTGGACAGGCCGCGTCCATGGGTGCATTCCTGCTTTGCGGTGGCGCCAAAGGCAAGCGTTATTGCCTGCCCAACGCCCGCACCATGATTCACCAGCCCAGTGGTGGCGCCCAGGGTCAGGCCACGGATATAGAGATCCAGGCCAGGGAAATCCTGATTATTCGAGAGCGCCTCAATCAGCTGATGGCGGAGCATACCGGCCAGAGCCTGGAGGTTATCGAGCGCGATACCGAGCGCGATCGTTTCATGAATGCCGAGCAAAGCAAGGAATACGGGCTCATAGACGAGGTGGTCACTTCCCGCAGTATTACCGGGGCTGAAAAATAGCCCTACTACCGGCTGCGGGCATCACTGGCAAAAAGGCTGTGAATAGGCCCGCAGAAAGCCAGGATATCCGCGTTTTAGGGCCCTCAGGGCTTGCAAATGACGTTAAAAGACATCATCTTAGGACTCAGGGTTATCAGGCATAGACACACAGGGCGTAGGACGGCGGAATGAGCGACAAAACCACCACATCCAGTGACGGCGGCAAGCTGCTTTACTGTTCCTTCTGCGGTAAAAGTCAGCACGAGGTTCGCAAGCTGATAGCCGGGCCATCTGTGTTCATTTGCGATGAGTGCGTGGACCTTTGCAACGATATAATCCGCGAAGAAGTCCAGGAAGCCAGCAGCGAATCCGGGCAGGAGAACCTGCCTGTTCCCCAGGAAATCAATGCTATTCTCGATGAGTACGTGATCGGCCAGGCACGCGCCAAAAAGGTCTTGTCGGTTGCCGTGTACAACCACTACAAGCGTCTTCGTCACAGCCAGGGCCGCGCCCATGAGGTGGAGCTTGGAAAAAGCAACATTCTGCTGGTAGGGCCCACCGGAAGTGGTAAGACACTTCTGGCTGAAACTCTTGCCCGTTTACTCGACGTGCCGTTTACCATCGCCGATGCCACCACCCTGACTGAAGCGGGTTACGTGGGTGAGGACGTGGAAAACATCATCCAGAAGTTGTTGCAGAAGTGTGACTACGACGTTGAGAAGGCTCAGGTGGGAATTGTTTACATCGATGAAATCGACAAGATTTCACGCAAGTCAGACAACCCCTCTATTACCCGCGATGTGTCCGGCGAAGGTGTGCAACAGGCACTGCTGAAGTTGATCGAGGGTACCGTTGCTTCGGTGCCGCCCCAGGGCGGGCGCAAGCATCCGCAACAGGAATTTCTGCAGGTTGATACCTCCAATATCCTGTTTATTTGCGGCGGAGCGTTTGCCGGCCTGGACAAGGTGATACGCAATCGTTCGGAAAAAGGCGGTATAGGCTTCTCAGCTGAAGTGAAGAGCAAGGACGAGCAGCGCAATGTAGGCGAGTTGCTGTTCGACCTCGAACCGGAAGACCTTGTGCAGTATGGCCTTATTCCTGAGTTTGTCGGCCGGCTGCCGGTCATCGCTACACTGGAGGAACTGGACATCGATGCACTGGTCCAGATACTGACAGAACCAAAGAATGCGTTGACCAAGCAATACAGCAAGCTGTTTGAAATGGAAGGTGTGGAAGTGGATTTCCGCGAGGATGGCCTGCGAGCCATTGCAGAGAAGGCCATGGAGCGCAAAACCGGTGCCCGGGGTCTTCGCTCCATTCTGGAAGGCGTGCTGCTGGATTCCATGTACAACATCCCATCGCGTACAGATGTCAGCAAAGTGGTTATCGATGAGTCGGTCATTCGCGGCGATTCTGAGCCCTTGCTCGTGTATCAGAACAACGAACCCACAGCAAGGGCTGCATCCACCGACGAGTAGCCCCGGTACAGCCCCAGGAGGCCTACTGGCGTCGGTTTTGGGCCCCGGAAATTCTGCCAGGCGCTTGTAATCCGGGAATCTGCCCCCACCATATTTACATCGCCTGAATACCGCCAACCCGGAGACGTTTATGGGTTCCTCCTCTGTTATAGAACTTCCCCTGCTTCCACTGCGTGATGTCGTGGTGTATCCGCATATGGTGCTGCCGCTGTTTGTAGGGCGGGAGAAATCCATCGAGGCCCTGGAATATGCCATGGCCAACGACAAGCAGGTTCTGCTCGTGGCCCAGCGCAATGCCGCGGACGACGATCCGGGAGCTGACGACATCTACCAGATGGGCACCGTGTCCAATATTCTGCAGTTGCTGAAATTGCCGGATGGAACCATAAAAGTATTGGTGGAAGGCGGTTATCGGGCTGTTGTTGACAGTGTTGATGACGAGGGCAACTTTGCCGTTTCCGGTGTGCGCGAAGTCATCAGCGATGATATCCCCGAAAGCGAAGTCGAGGGGCTGCTGCGCTCGACGATTACGCAATTCGAAAAATACGTCAATCTCAGTAAAAAGGTCCCCGCGGAGGTATTGACCTCCCTGACCGGTATCGATGAGCCGGGCCGGCTCGCTGACACCATCGCCGCTCATATGAGTGTCGACCTGGAAGAGAAGCAGCGCATTCTGGAGATAACGGGTATTCGCCCGCGGCTGGAGCACCTGCTGGGCCTGATGGAGGCGGAGATCGACCTGTTCCAGGTTGAAAAACGCATCCGTGGCCGGGTCAAGAAGCAGATGGAGAAGAGCCAGCGCGAGTACTATCTCAACGAACAGATGAAGGCCATCCAGAAGGAACTGGGAGAGATGGACGAGGCGCCCAGCGAGTTGGATGAACTCCAGCTGCGCATAGACGACGCCAAGATGCCCGAGGAGGCGCGGGAAAAAGCGCTCACTGAACTGGGTAAGTTGAAAATGATGTCACCCATGTCAGCGGAGGCATCCGTGGTGCGCAGTTATATCGACTGGATGGTCACCGTGCCATGGTCGAAGCGCAGTAAGGTAAAGCACGACCTGGCCAATGCGGCCAGAATACTGGACGAAGATCACTACGGCCTGGATGAAGTGAAGGACCGTATTCTCGAATACCTGGCGGTGCAGAAGCGGGTGCGCAAGGTGAAGGGCCCGGTACTGTGTCTGGTGGGCCCGCCCGGTGTCGGCAAGACATCACTGGGTGAGTCTATCGCGCGTTCAACCAACCGGAAATTCGTGCGCATGGCGCTGGGCGGTGTGCGCGATGAAGCGGAAATTCGCGGTCATCGCAGGACCTATATCGGCTCCATGCCGGGCAAGCTGCTACAGAAGATGGCCAAGGCCGGGGTAAAGAACCCACTGTTCCTGCTGGATGAAGTTGACAAGATGGGAATGGATCACCGAGGTGATCCCTCCTCTGCAATGCTGGAAGTTCTGGACCCTGAGCAGAATCACGCCTTCAACGACCACTACCTTGAAGTGGATTACGACCTGTCTGACGTGATGTTTGTGTGCACCTCCAACACGATGAACATTCCCGGTCCGCTGCTTGACCGTATGGAAGTTATTCGCATACCGGGATATACCGAAGATGAGAAACTCAATATTGCCGAGCGCTACCTCAGCCCGAAACAGATCAAGCTGAATGGTCTTAAGAAGGGCGAATTGGCCATCAGTGCCGAGGCAGTACTCGATATTATCCGCTATTACACCCGCGAGGCTGGTGTGCGCGCCCTGGAGCGAGAAATTGCCAAGGTGTGCCGGAAGATGGTTAAGGCAATTACGCTAAAAGAAGCTGAGGGCGGTACGACGGTAACTTCCGCTATGCTGCCGGATTTGTTGGGTGTCAGGAAATACAACTACGGCATTGCCGAGGAAGAAAACAAGATTGGCCAGGTTACCGGGCTGGCCTGGACATCTGTCGGTGGTGAATTACTGACTATCGAGGCCGTGGCCCTGGCGGGCAAAGGCCGGTACGTAAAAACCGGTTCCCTGGGCGACGTCATGCAAGAATCGATTCAGGCCGCCTCAACAGTTGTGCGCGCCCGCTCGCAAATGCTCGGTATTCCCGCCGGTTACCATGAAAAGCATGACGTGCATTTTCATGTACCGGAAGGTGCAACACCAAAAGACGGCCCCAGCGCTGGTGTCGCCATGTGTACTGCCCTGGTTTCGGTGCTGACAAACATCCCCGTTCGAGCGGACGTGGCCATGACCGGTGAGATCACTCTGCGTGGTGAAGTACTTCCGATAGGTGGGCTGAAGGAAAAACTGCTGGCAGCACGCCGTGGTGGAATAAAGACGGTTATCATTCCCAAGGAAAACGAACGCGACCTCAAGGAGGTTCCCGATAACATCAAGGAGCACCTGACCATTCGTGCTGTGAAGTGGATTGACGAGGTGCTTGCGATGGCATTGGAATCCATGCCGGAGCCCTTGAGTGATGAGGAATATAACGCCGGCTCGGTGGGAACGGGCCAGGATAGCGAACTGGACGAAAAAAATCGCATAAATACGCATTAACGGAGGGGTTCTGTGTTGACCGGAATCGGGCGACTGGTATAAAGTCGTGCGTTCGATTGAACCGGTACTTTCAGGGCGTTCGGCACTAGTCGGAGCCCATATCCGTTTACAATTTAAGACGGCTTTTCAGGCCGGGCGATATGCCAAAACATCGATGCCCAGGGGTTAATAAAACCATATTTCACTCCGGGGCCTTAAAGGCAAGACCAATTACTTTTTTTCCAAGGGGATAAGTGTGAACAAAACTGAACTGATTGATGCAATCGCGACTGCGGCCGACCTTCCAAAAGCCTCCGCTGGCCGTGCTCTTGATGCTGTTGTTGATAGCATTACCGAGGCCCTCACAAAGGGTGACCAGGTATCTCTGGTGGGATTTGGAACTTTCTCGGTGAAGCACCGTAATGCCCGCAGCGGCCGTAACCCGCAAACTGGCGCAACCATAGAAATCAAGGCTTCCAACGTACCCGGTTTTAAAGCGGGCAAAGCTTTGAAGGACGCTGTTAACTCCTGAATCAGGGGAAGGCAGTCATCGCTTTAGCTGCAGTCCGTTCACCCGGATTGCTCAGTCGGTGACAGCCTGAACAGACAGAAAGGCGCACTTGAAGTGCGCTTTTTTTTTAGCTTTCCAGAGTAAATATCCATGCTTCAGAACATTCGCAACAACGTGCAGGGTCCAACCACCAAGATTGTGGTTTGGCTGATCGTCATTTCCTTTTCCATTTTCGGCCTGGAATCTATTTTGGTGAGCGGCGGTAGCGGAGGGGTGGCCGAAGTCAATGGCGAGCAAGTGACTCCTCAGGAAATGCAGATGGCGGTCAACACTCAGAAGCGTCGACTAATCTCCATGATGGGGGACAATATAGATCCGTCCATGCTGGACGATGAACTGATCGGCTCTCAGGTGCTCAACTCGCTTATCGGAAGAAAACTACTGACGCAATCCGCGCAGGACATGAACCTTGCCGTTTCCAAGCGGGAGATAGGCAGCCTGATAGGCGGCATGGAACAATTCCAGATTGAAGGTAAGTTTTCTCCCCAGTTGTTCAACAGCGTGCTGTCCAGTGCCGGTTATACCCCCGCTTATTTTGAAGAGACGCTGCGCGCAGACATTGCGGTTTCCCAGGTGCGTAGCGGGCTTTTGGGCAGTGAATTTGCCACCCCTCTGGAGCTCGCATTAAGCGCGAAGGTGGCCGCCGAACAGCGCGATCTGCGTTTTCTCACAATACCGCTGCAGACGTTCATTGATGGTATAGAGGTCAGTGAAGAACAGATAGCTGCCTACTATGCAGATCATCAGGACGACTTCCAGACTCGTGAGTCCGTCGAACTGGAATATATAGAATTGGGGCCGGACCAGTTTCGCAAGCCAGTAGACGAAGACGCTGTGCTGGAAGCCTATCAAGTAGAGATCGAAAACGGCCAATACCGGACTGAAAACCGGGTCTCCCATATATTGTTTGAAGCCCGCGATGGCGAAGATGAACTTGCCATGCAACAGCGTATCGCCGACGCCCGGGCGAAACTGGCGGCAGGTGACGATTTTGCCGAAGTTGCCGGGGAGTTTTCTGATGATGTCGGTTCAGTTGCAATTGGCGGAGACCTTGGCTTCTCCAGTGGAGATGCTTTTCCACCCGAAATGGAAGAGGCGATTTCGGCGCTTGCCGTCAATGTCGTGTCTGAACCGGTACAAACTGACGCGGGCACCCACCTGATTCTGGTCACTGATCGCAGGGAAGGGAAGGCGCCAACCCTGGAGGAACTGCGGCCTCGCCTGGAGGATCAATTGCAAAGCGCTCAGGCCCGAGTGGATCTGCTGCTTGCTGTAGAAGAGCTGAAAGACCTGGTATTCAACGCTGAGGATCTCAACCAGCCGGCAGAAGAAATGGATCTCACTGTTCGCCGCAGTGGGCCTGTTGCGCGAGACCAGGCAGAGGGACTTTTTGCCAATCGGTCGCTATTGGCTGCCGCTTTTTCAGAAGAGGTAATGGAAGCAGGACATAACAGCGACGTGATAGAACTCAGTGACAATAAATTTGTGGTTTTGAGACAACACAGCTACAGCCCCTCGCAGCCCATGGAACTGAAAGACGTACGGGACGAAATAGCAGCAATTATCACTGAACAGTCTGCCCGGGCCATGGTCGCCTCAGAAGCAGATCGGATACTGCAGGAACTGGCAGCCGGTGCGGCAATTGATAAGTTAGCCAGCTCTGGCGGCTACAACTGGCAGGTAGAGCTCGCTGCAGACAGACGCAATAGTGCTGTACCGGTGGACGTACTGGCCAGGGCGTTCGAAATGCCCGTACCCGGGCCGGGCGAGAAACTGCTCGACTATGTCATCACAGCCGAGGGTGATGCACAGGTACTTTCGCTCATGCAGGTAAACCCCGGCCGTCTTGAGCAACTCGAAGATGCAGCTGTGGTTTCGCTGCAACAGCAGGTGAGTGGCGAGTATGCCAACTTGCTGGACAATGAATATCAGCAGGGCTTGCGAGAGCGTGCTGATATTTCCGTAATGTAGTTGCTTTAGAGGTAAACATGGCCAGAAAAGTACTCACGCTGAACCAGATTTCCGTCAAGGGTCTGGAGCGGTTACCCCGCGACTGTTATGAAATAGCCAGCGAGTTTTCCCACCCCGACGCGATCATGCTGCGCAGCCACCAGCTAAAGGCTTCGGACATAGCTGACTCAGTCCTCGCGATTGGACGAGCCGGGGCTGGTGTCAACAATATCCCGGTTGCCGAATGTACCCAGCGCGGCATACCTGTGTTCAATTCACCAGGCGCCAACGCCAATGCGGTTAAAGAGCTGGTGGCTACGGCTATGCTGCTGGGTTCCCGCGGTATCGTCGAGGGTATTCGCTACGTGGATACTCTGGCTGGTATGACCGACAAAGCGGAAATGCACAAAACTCTGGAAGCCCAGAAGAAGCAGTTCAAGGGCAATGAACTGGTCGGCAAAACCCTGGGAGTGGTGGGGCTGGGAGCCATCGGCTCCATGGTGGCTGAGATGGCGCTTACTCTTGGCATGGAAGTTGTCGGTTATGACCCCGCACTCTCTGTAGAGGCGGCCTGGCGCCTGTCGAGTAAAGTTCTCAAGGCTGACACCCTGTCGGCCCTGTTTGCGCGATGTGATTATATAACGCTGCACCTGCCTGTGCTGGACTCTACCAGGGGCCTGATCAACGCTGAACTGCTGGGAGCCGTCAAGGCCGACGCCTGCCTGTTGAACTTCGCGCGACAGGAAATCGTCAATGAAGATGATCTTATTGCAGCGCTGGAAGGTGGAAAGCTCCGCAAGTATATTGCCGACTTCCCCTCGCCGGCACTGATCGGTCGGGATGACGTTGTTCTGATGCCGCATATTGGCGCGAGCACCGACGAGGCCGAAGACAACTGCGCGATAATGGCAGCGGAGCAGCTGCGTGACTTCCTTGAAAACGGCAATATTCGCAATTCGGTAAACTTTCCCACCCTGGTACTGGAACGGGTAAGAGGTTGCCGCCTGTCGGTCACTAACGAAAATGTTCCCCGGATCCTGGGCAGCTTACTGTCCATTCTGGCGGACGAAAACATCAACGTAATCGATATGCTGAACAAGAGCCGTGACGAAGTCGCTTATAATCTCATCGACATCGATACCCATGTGAGTGACGAAGTGCTGCAGAAAATGTGCGCGCTGGAAGGCGTTATCAATGTTCGGTTGATCGGAGATTGTGCCTAGCGCGGCACATCACATACCGCTTGCCGGAGGCAGCGCAATGGCAGATCCGCTGGAGGGTATTGAAAAACAGGTAAGGCGGCGAAACTTTGATTCGCCTCCGCTGCATCTCTGGGACCCTCCCTTATCCGGTGATATAGCCATTCGTATTGCCGCGGATGGATGCTGGTACCACGAGGGCACACCGATACGCCGCGAGTCCCTGGTGAGGCTGTTCGCCAGTATTTTACGCCGGGAGAAAGACGGCGATTACTATCTGGTGACGCCGGCAGAAAAATGGCGCATCGCGGTCGACCTCCACCCCCTGATCGTTACGGATATTGTCCAGGTAGAGCCAGTGGAGCGGGAGCAACCGATACTGCAGGCATCGCTGAACACGGGTAAGACCGTGACAATCAACGCAGAACATCCGCTTTTCCTGGAGCCCGCTGTCGGCAATATCCCCGTCCTGAGGCTTGAGCACGGGCTCACCGCACTGCTGTCCAGGGCGGCCTGGTATCGCCTTGCAGATATGGCCGAAGAAGCCGGAGAGAAGGATGGTGCCCTCTCGATAGCAAGCGGGGACTATCGTTTCGAACTGGGGGCGTTAAGCTGACCGCGGGGCCCGCGGCCAGCTGCTTGTTACATATTGGGGTAGTTCGGACCGCCAAACCCTTCCGGTGTTACCCATACAATATTCTGCGACGGATCCTTGATATCACAGGTTTTGCAGTGCACACAGTTCTGGGCATTGATCTGGAAGCGTTTGCCGCTGTCGTCCTCGACAATTTCATAGACGCCGGCGGGGCAGTAGCGCTGCGCCGGTTCATCATATAGCGGCAGGTTCTTTGCCAGCGGTATTGCCGGGTCCTCCAGAGTCAGGTGGCAGGGCTGGTCTTCCTCGTGATTGGTGTTTGACAAAAATACAGATGACAGCCGGTCAAAACTGATTTTGTTGTCCGGCTTGGGGTAATCGATTTTCTTGCATTGTGCGGCCGGTTTCATAGCCGCGTAGTCGGGCTGGGTGTCATTGAGTGTAAAGGGCAGCTTGCCGCCAAAAATATTCTGGTCAATCCACACCATCGCAGAGCCGATCAGGATGCCAAACTTGTGCATAAAACCCGAGAAATTACGGGTTGTGTACAGTTCCTCGTGCAGCCAGGAGGCTTCCATCCCGGTGGCGTAAGAGGCCAGGTCGGCGGGCGCGGCCTCGCCCTGGCCCAGTGCTTCCACAACCGCTTCGGCTGCCAGCATGCCGCTCTTCATCGCTGTGTGGTTGCCCTTGATCTTGACGCTGTTGAGGGTACCGGCGTCACAGCCAATTAACAGGCCGCCGGGAAAGTACATCCTCGGCAGGGAATTCAGGCCACCCTTGGTAATTGCCCTGGCGCCGTAGACGATGCGTGAACCGCCCTCCAGATACTTAACGGTTTCCGGGTGGTGCTTCCAGCGATTGAATTCCTCAAAGGGGCTCATGTGTGGATTGCTGTAATTCAGGTCGGCAATAAGGCCGAGATAAACCTGGTTATTTTCGGCATGGTAGAGAAAGGCGCCGCCGCCTGAACCGGTTTCCTGCAGGGGCCAGCCGAGACCGTGTATAACAAGGCCTTCATCGTGCTTCTCCGGCGGAATTTCCCATATTTCCTTTATGCCTATGCCGTAGTGCTGGGGATCTTTGCCCGCGTCCAGGGAGAACTTTTCAATCAATTGCTTACCCAGGTGACCCCGGCAGCCCTCGGCAAACAAGGTGTATTTTGCGTGCAGTTCCATGCCTTGCGTGTAGCTGCCCTTGTGCTCACCTGTGGCGCTGACGCCCATATCGCCGGTGGCAATGCCCTTGACCCGGCCATCCTCGTGGTAGAGCACCTCAGCCGCAGCGAAACCCGGGTATACCTCGACACCAAGACCCTCCGCCTGTTCCGCCAGCCAGCGACACACATTGCCCATGGAGACAATGTAGTTGCCTTCGTTGTGCGTGGGTTTGGGAATCATGAAATTGGGGAGTTTGATGGCGCTTTTGGCGCTGAGGTAGAAAAAGAATTTGTCGCCCTTCACCGGGGTATTGAGCGGAGCTCCCAGTTCCTTCCAGTCGGGGAATAATTCGTTTAGAGCACGAGGTTCAAGCACTGCCCCGGAGAGGGTGTGGGCTCCCACTTCCGAACCCTTTTCCACCACACACACGGTGATTTCCTGCTCCTTCTCCCTGGCCAATTGCATGATACGACAGGCAGCGGAGAGTCCGGCCGGGCCGGCGCCGACAATGACAACATCAAACTCCATAGATTCTCGATCCACAATCCTGTCCTCTTTCACTTGGGTTGGAGAGCGCCGGTGCGCGTGGCGGTGGCGACTGTAAGAAGGGGTGCAAGTATATAATTTCTATGAATAAAAAGCCATATTCAAAGAGCCGGGGAGCAGGCATTGATCCCGGTCATCAAGGCCTCTGTCAGCACCTGCCTGCTATTGACCCGCGTTGCTTTAGTCGGCATCATACCGGGCCGTTGTATGCTGACGCTGCCGAATTGCGAGCGCTGCACCTTGAATACCCACCTGAAAACCTAGGGAGAATCCATGAAGGTTCTTGTAGCTGTTAAGCGCGTTGTTGATTACAACGTCAAAGTTCGCGCCAAAGCCGATGGCAGTAATGTTGACCTCAATAACGTCAAGATGGCTATCAATCCATTCTGTGAAATCGCCGTTGAGGAAGCTGTTCGACTGAAAGAAGCCGGCACCGCAACCGAAGTCATTGCTGTGTCTATCGGTGA
>Ga0316189_10005836_pt1 | contig 11808 bp, 9 predicted proteins | sample LowCovwburrow_MG_FD_204930 | JGI IMG/M metagenome (GOLD analysis project Ga0316189, IMG submission 204930) | Coastal sediment microbial communities from Maine, United States - Lowes Cove worm burrow | ecosystem: Environmental > Aquatic > Marine > Coastal > Sediment | place: USA: Maine... | reverse complement strand
GCTGCACCACGCCGTGAAGCGCCTCAGGTCGCGACCGTACGCATCCAGTGTATTCACCGAGCGATTTCGCTCAACCTTCAGGTAGTACATGAAGCCTTCGAGGGCGTCGTCCACCGGTCAATCCAGAAGGTCGCGCAGCGCGTACAGTGCCGCGTGGGCCTCGCGCGGCGACAGCGTGTCGGGATCGAGCGCGCAGAGCACCTCGCGCAGTGGATCGGTCGCCTCCTCTTCCTCGGGCTGGGCAGGCGCCTCCGCCGCGAACAGGGCGAGCTGCTGCCGGTCTTGCTGGGGTGCTGCCTTCTCGAACCGTGTCAGCATCGCGGTCGCGCGCTCGACCACCTGCCCGGGGAGCCCCGCCAGGCGGGCACACTGGACGCCGTAGCTGCGGCTCGCACCGCCCTCCTTGAGGCGCCGCAGGAAGACGATCTCGCCGTCCGCTTCGGCCACGGCAACGGACTGGTTGGCGACCGCAGGCCGCGTTGCCGCGAGCTCGCACAGCTCGTGGTAGTGAGTGGCGAACATCGCGCGTGCGCCGATACGATCGACGAGGTCTTCGGCAACGGCCCAGGCGATCGCCAGCCCGTCGTAGGTGGACGTGCCGCGTCCGATCTCGTCGAGCACCACCAGAGAGCGCTCGGTCGCGTAGTGCAGGATCGCCGAGGTCTCAGCCATCTCGACCATGAACGTGCTCTGACCCCGCCGCAGGTCATCCGCTGCCCCGACCCGCGTGAAGATGCGATCGCAAACCCCGATTCGCGCGGACTCGGCCGGTACGTAGCTACCAACCTGGGCCAGCAACGTGATCAGCGCGACCTGCCGCAGCACCGTAGACTTGCCGCTCATGTTGGGCCCAGTCAGCACGATCAGCGCGCGCTCTGGACCCAAGCTGATGTTGTTGGGCACGAACCGGTCCTCTGCGAGCGCCGCCTCCACCATCGGGTGCCGCCCGCCCACGATCTCGAGCTCGAGCGACCCATCGACCTCGGGCCGACACCAGCGCTCGCGCACGGCGACCTCAGACAGCGCGCCGAGCGCGTCGAGGCCAGCGAGCTGCTGCGACAGCTCGAGCAGCCGCGCGGCGTGGTCGGCGACCCGTTCTCGGAGCTGCCGGAACAGCTCCAGCTCGAGCTCTTTGCGGCGCTCGTCCGCGCCCAAGACCCTCTCCTCGAGCTCCTTGAGCTCGGCAGTGATGTACCGCTCGCAGTTCGACAGCGTCTGCTTGCGGTGGAAACGATCTGGCACCCGGTGCAGGTTGGCTGTCGACACCTCGATGAAGTACCCGAACACCCGGTTTCGCTTGATCTTGAGTGAGCTGATTCCGCTCGCCGCTCGTTCCTCCTCCTCGAGCTTCGCGATGACCGAGACCCCGTCGAGGGACAGCGCGATCACCTCGTCGAGCTCCGGGTGCGCGCCACCGCGGATCAGTCCCCCCTCGGTCAGCACCGCGGGCGGCTCCTCGACCAGCCACTGCTGCAGATCGGCGGCAACATCCGCGCAGGCGTCCGTCGGGGCATGCGGCGCGACCGTACGGAGCTCGCCGGCCACCTGCTGGACCGCTGGTACCGCCGCGAGGGACCGCGCCAGGGCCGCGAGATCGCGCGCGTGTGCGGTCTGCTGGGCGACCCGCGCCATGATGCGCTCGATGTCGGCGACCCCTCTGAGCGCGTCCCGAAGGGCCTCGCGGGCCGCCGGGTCCGCCACCAGTGCACCGACCGCCCCCTGCCGTGCCACGATGGCGTCCACCTGCATCATCGGGAACGCCAGCCAGTCCGCCAGCCGTCGCGATCCCATGTTGGTCGCCGTGAGGTCCACGAGGGCCAGCAGGCTCCCGCGTCGGCGCCCCTCGATGAGGGTCTTGGTCAGCTCGAGGTTTCGGCGGCTCGTCTCGTCGACGACCATGAACCCGTGCGGGTCGTATACGGCCAGGCGGTGCACGTTCTCGAGGCGGCCGCCCAGCCGGTCGCGCGCGTAGGCCAACGCGGCGCCCGCGGCGCACACCTCGGGGGACCCGGGCTGCAGCCCGAACCCCTCTACCCCGGCGACCCGAAGCACGTCGCACACCACACGCTGGGCTGCGTCGGGGTCCCAGACGCCTGGGAAGACCCGAGAGACGGTCGCCGGACCAAGCACCTCAGCGAGCCCAGCTCGGTCGACTGTCGGAGCCAGCAGGATCTCCCGAGGCTCGAATCGCTCGATCTCGGCGACCACCTGCGCGGCTTGTCCGACCCGGGCGACCCGCAGGTCTCCGGTCGAGACGTCGAGCCAAGCGAGTCCGTAGCCCCCCGCCGCGTGGGCGACGGCCAACAACCACGCGCGCGCGTGCGGCTCGACGGTCGCCGGGTCGTACGTGACGCTCGGGGTCACCACGCGCACGATGGCGCGCCGCACGAGGCCCTTGGTCTGCTTTGGGTCCTCGACCTGCTCGGCGATGGCGACCCGGTGACCGGCAGCGGTCAGTCGCTCGATGTAGCCGGCGACCGCGTGGTGTGGGACTCCCGCCATCGGGATCGGGTTGGGGTCGCTCCGGTTGCGCGACGTCAGCGTGATGTCGAGGATGCCCGCGGCGACCACAGCATCCTCGAAGAACATCTCGTAGAAGTCGCCCATCCGAAAGAACAGCAGCGCGTCGGGCTGCGACTCCTTGAGCTGCCGGTACTGCTCGAACATCGGAGTGCTCACGCGAGCCGCCGTAGCCGGGCTGCGAAGTGGGCGTCCTCCCCTTGCTCGGGCGGCGCGGTGCTCAGCGTCTGCTCGACCGCAAACGCGCCGTCCAGTGCGTCCACGAAGCGCTCGACAACGTCGGTGGTCTCCTCGGGTTCTGGACTGCACACGGCATACACGAGCGCGCCGCCCACCTTGGTGTGCGCGGCCGTGCCCTGCAGGATCGCGAGCTGGCGGTTGCCCGCGCCGATCAGATCGTGCGGCTGCCGCTTCCAGCGCACCTCGGGGTGACGCCGCAGCGTCCCCAGCGAGGAGCACGGGGCGTCGACGAGCACGGCGTCGAAGGGCGGCGGATTGGTCTTCAACGGACCGCGTGTCCAGTCGTGGGACTGCGTGAGGATGGGCAACTCAAGTCGCTTCGCGGCGGTCCTCAGCATGGCCAGGCGCTGGCTCGAGCGATCGACGGCCAGCACCTCCGCGCCGAGCGCCGCCAGTCGGAACGCCTTGCCGCCAGGCGCAGCACACGCATCCAGCACGCGGTCACCCGGGGCCGCGCCGACCAGGTCAGTCATGCGGGCGCTGGCGAGGTCCTGCACCCACCAGTGCCCTTCTAAGAAGCCGTCCAGCTCGGTGATCGGGGCGCGTGGGCTCGGGTCGACCCGGTACAAACCGGAGACCTCCACGCCGTCGCTGACGACCGGGGTGGCACCAACAGGGAGCGTGAGGCCCGGCTGCCGCGCAACCACGAACAGAGGGGGTTGCTCGGCGTTCTCCTTCGCCCAGGCGTCTGCGCGTTCCGGACCGTACCGCTCCCGCCAGCGCTGGAGCAGCCAGAGCGGATGGTCGTCGGCCTCGGGCGGGGACGCACCCACCCGGCGGACCACCGCGTTGATGAGCCCCGAGGCACGGCCGAGCCCGAGCGCACGGGACACCTCCACGGCCTGGTGCACCACTGCGTGATCGGCGGTGCGGGCGAACATGCGCTCGAACGCGCCCAGCCGCAGCACGGCGCGCACTTCGGGGTCCAGATCGGCCAGTGGGCGGCCGAGGTGCGGACGCAGCGCGGCGTCGACGGTGCCACGCCGTCGCACCACCCCGAATGCGAGGAACCACGCCTGGGTGCGATCCGGCCCAGGCGGTGGCGCAAGCTCTGCCAGCGCATCCTCGAGGTGGGCACCTTCCTCGACTGCGATGAGGGCCCTGGCCGCCGCGATGCGCGCGGGGCTAGCCGGGTTCACCACGTGCTGGATTCCCCAGCGGGCGCGGTCGCCGTGACCGCGGCCTGGATGGCGGCGTCCTGCTCGATGCGACGGGCGTGACGTCCCCGTCGGATTGCCCGCGCCTGCATGAACACGACGCCGACGAGCAAGCCGGCGCCGAACGCAAACGCAAGCAGGAAGGGGATGGCGACGGGCTGGTCCAGCTGCCAGGCGCGGAACCCGACGTCGAGCGACAGCTGAGTGGTGCGCGCGCCGTTCTGGACCGTGAACAAGGCGCCGAGGCTGCCCACGAGCAGCGCCGACAACAGCGTCACAATCCAGCCGGTGCGGCCCAAGAAGACCTACTCCTCGCCGGCCGGCGCAGCAGCTTCCACCGATGCGTCGTCCGATACGTTCGCGTCGTCCGCGTTGTCCTGCAGCTTGCGGGACAGGTCGCCCATCACGTCACCCAGACGGGCAGAGGCCTCGCCGCGCTGTTCCGTGTAGCCGCTGTCCCCCTCGCCGCCGCGGTCGGAGGCGCCCCGCTCAGACAGCGAGATCTTCCGGTCGTGGCTGTCGATGTGAATGATCTCGGCCTTGATGGTGTGACCCTCTGGGTACTGGGACTGCCAGTCGTCCCCATCGAATGCCATCTCGGAGAGGTGGACGAGGCCCTCGACGCCGTCCTCGATCTCCACGAAGATGCCGAAGTCCGCACGGTGGACCACGGGGCCCTCCATGACCTGACCCAGGAAGTACCGGCTGTGCACCGTGTACCAGGGGTCCTCGGTGAGCTGCTTGATGCCCAGGGAGAAGCGTTCGCCTTCCTTGTCGATGGACAGCACGCGCGCCTCGACCGCGTCGCCCTTCTTGTAGCGCTCGGATGGATGCTTGATGCGCTGGCCCCAGGACAGGTCGCTGATGTGCACCAGGCCGTCGATGCCCTCGTCGATGCCGACGAAGATGCCGAAGTCAGTGATGTTGCGGACCTTACCGGTGACCAGCGAGCCCAGCGGGTACTGCTGCTCGACGACGTCCCAGGGGTTGGTCTCGAGCTGCTTCATGCCGAGGCTGATGCGCTTGTTCTCGATGTCCATCCCGAGGACCTTGGCCTCGATGATGTCTCCGACGGTCACGAGCTTGCTCGGGTGCTTGATGCGCTTGTTCCACGTCATCTCGGAGATGTGCACCAGGCCCTCGATGCCGTCCTCGAGCTCGACGAACGAGCCGTAGTCCGGAATGGAGACCACCTTTCCGCGGACGATGGCGCCGACCGGGTACTTGTACTCGGCCTCCACCCACGGATCCGGGCGGATCTGCTTGTAGCCGAGGCTGACACGCTGGGTGTCCGGGTCGAACTTGAGGATCTTGACCTCGGCCGACTGGCCGACCTCGAACATCTCAGCGGGGTGGTTGAGGCGCCCGTACGACATGTCGGTGATGTGCAGCAGGCCGTCGATGCCGCCGAGATCGATGAACGCACCGTAGTCGGTGATGTTCTTGACGATGCCGTTCATGATGGCGCCGATCTGGAGACGTTCGATGGTCTCCTCGCGCTTCTCTTCGCGCTCCTGCTCGAGCAGGACCCGGCGCGAGAGCACGATGTTGCCGCGCTTCTTGTTGAACTTGATGATCTTGAACTCGAAGGCCTCACCGATGAGCTTGTCGAGGATCTTGACCGGGCGAAGGTCGACCTGGGATCCCGGCAGGAACGCCTTGACGCCGATGTCGACCTGCAGTCCGCCCTTGACCCGGGCCACGATGGTGCCCTTGACGACCTCGTCGGCCTCGACCGCCGTGGAGATCTCGTCCCAGGCCCGCATGAGGTCGGCCTTCTCCTTGGACAAGATCAGCGCGCCGTCTTCCTCTTCCATGGTGTCGAGGTACACCTCGACCTCGTCGCCCATCGCAATGGTCAGCTCGCCCTCGGGCGTCTTGAACTGGTTGACCGGGATGAGACCCTCAGCCTTGTAGCTGATGTCGACCGTGACCCAGTCCGCCGAGATGCCGATGACGCGGCCCTTGACCACCGACTTCTCGCGAACGCCCTTGCCGCCCATGTAGTCGTCGAAGAAGGCCTTGAACTGGTCGTCGCTGATCTGGTTGAGCGGGAGGTCCGCGAGGGCCTCGATGTTCGGTTCGGTCATGGAGTAGAAAACCTGTGGGTGGCGCCGAGCAGGGCCGGCGGGCTGGGGTGGAAGACAGCGCCGCCTTTATCGGATCGAGGTCGCTGTGTCAATCGCGGCAACCAAGGCCACCACCGCGTCTACCGCTTGATCGATCGTCAGGTTCGTGGTGTCCAGCAGGACCGCGTCGTCGGCCTGGCGCAAGGGCGCGTCGACGCGCTCCGAGTCGCGCGCATCCCGCCGAGACAGCGCGTCATGGATGTCCTGCAGCGGCGCATCCTCACCCCGGGCGGCCAGCTCCTCGTGGCGGCGACGCGCCCGGACATCGATGGCCGCGTCGAGGAACACCTTCACGTCCGCGTCGGGCAGCACGACCGTCCCGATGTCGCGCCCGTCCATGACCAGGCCGCCGTCCTGCGCGAGGACCCGTTGCCGATCCAACAGCGCCGCGCGCACAGCCGGATGCGCAGCGACCGTAGAGGCACGGCGCCCGACTGCGTCGGCGCGCAGCGCAGCGGTCACGTCGCGCCCGTCCACCAACACCGCGAGGGCGTTGCCGTCCCATCGGAACGCGAACTGAAGCCCCGCGGCGACGACGGCGACAGCCGTGCCATCGTGCAGATCGACCCCGCGCTCCTGCGCCACCATGGCCACTGAACGGTACATGGCGCCCGTGTCGACGTACTGCAGACCCAGCCGCTGCGCGACGAGACGCGCGACAGTCCCCTTCCCCGAGGAGCCAGGACCATCCACCGCGATGACCACGCTCACGCCGCTGTGACCGACGCAAGATCTCGGAAGAACCGCGGGTAGCTCGAGTGCACGGCGTTGACTCCGTTGAGGTGGACCCCGCCCGGCGTGATCAGCCGCGCGACCGCAAACGCCATCGCCAGCCGATGGTCTCCGGCCGCGTTGACCCGAGCGGGTCCGGTCGGTCGGCCTCCCTCGATGGTCCAACCGTCCGCGTGGCCGACGGCCTCCAGCCCAAGCGCGCGGACGCCCTCGATCACCCGCGCGATCCGATCGGACTCCTTGACCCGCAGCTCTGCGGCGCCGGACAGGTGCGTGGTGCCCTCGGCGAACGCGGCGGCGATCGCCAGCACAGGAAGCTCGTCGAGCCCCTGCAGCGCCAGCTCAGGCGGGATCTCGACACCCTTGAGCGGGGCGTGCTTCACCCGGATGTCGGCCCGCGGCTCCACCCCGCCGTCCATCTTGGGCTGGACCTCGATGTTGGCGCCCATCCGCAGCAGGACGTCGATGCAGCCGCTGCGAGTGGGGTTGATGCCCACGTTGCGCAGGGTCAGGTCGGACCCGGGCACCAGCGAGGCGGCGACGAGGAAGAACGCGGCGGAGGACAAATCGCCGGGCACGTGCCAGTCGCGGCCGTGCGGCTGACCGCCTCCGACGATCAGCAGCCACCCCTGTGGGTCCCGGCGGACCTGAATCCCCGCCGCGCGCAGCATGCGCTCGGTGTGATCGCGGCTGGGTGCCGGCTCGCGCACGGCGACTCCGTTGCGCAGCCCAGCGAACAGCAGCGCCGACTTGACCTGAGCGCTCGCGACCTCCAAGTCGTGCTGCGCCATCCGGAGGCGACCGCCGCGGATGAACAGCGGCGCGCGGCTGGCATCACTGCGCCCGTCGAGGGTGGCCCCCATGGTCCGCAGAGGCTTGATCACCCGGTCCATGGGCCGCGCCCGAAGGCTCGCGTCGCCAGTGAGCACAGCGGAGCCTTCCTCAGCCGCCAACGCGCCGCAGAGCAGACGCATCGTGGTGCCCGAGTTTCCACAGTCGAGCACCGTGCTGGCCTCCGTCAAACCGCCCTCTGGCGGCGTCACCAGCAAGCCGTCGCTCCGGTCGGAGAAGTCGACTCCGAGCTGCTCGAGGATCCGCCGTGTGTTGCGCACGTCGGTGCCATCCGCGAGGCCCACGATGTGCGAGCTCCCGCGCGCGAGCGCCGCCACCAGCAGCGCGCGGTGGGAGATGCTCTTGTCGCCGGGAACCCGGAGCTCCCCGAGTAGCGGACGAACGGTTGGGCTAGAGCACGCCTCAGGCACCCGCCGTCTCTCCTGTCTCGAATGCGCCAATGCGCCGGAACCGCTGGTAACGGTCGTCTGCGAGCGCCGGCCCATCCAACGGACGGAGGGCGACCAGGTGCCGGCGGACGGCCGCACCGACGGCTGCGATCGTCTCCTTGCGGTACCGGTGGGCGCCGCCGAGCATCTCGTCGACCACCTCGTCGACCGCTCCCAGCTGCAGGCAGTCGGCCGCCGTGACCTTGAGCGCCTCGGCCGCGCGAGGTCCCTCGGCGCGATCGCGCCACAGGATCGCGGCACAACCCTCGGGCGAGATAACCGAATACACGGAGTTCTCGAGCATCAATACCCGGTTTGCGACCCCGATCGCGAGCGCCCCGCCGCTGCCGCCCTCCCCGATGACCACGGCCACCACGGGCACCGACAGCGCCGACATCTCCATGATGTTCCGCGCGATGGCCTCAGCCTGGCCGCGGGCCTCGGCATCGATCCCCGGGTACGCGCCGGGAGTGTCGATGAACGCGATGATCGGCATGCCGAAGCGGTCGGCCATCTTCATCAAGCGCAGCGCCTTGCGGTAGCCGTCGGGCCGCGCCATCCCGAAGTTGTGGTGCAGATTTTCCTTGGTGTTGCGGCCCTTCTGGTGGCCGATGACCAGCACCGGGGCGTCTCCCAGGCCATCGTCGTCGTCCAAGGTCCGCCAGCGGGCGGTGCCGGCGACAATCGCGCGGTCATCGAAGCCGGCGCGGTCGCCGCGCAGCTCGATCCAGTCGTGCATCAGCTGCCGGACATAGTCGAGGGTGTACGGCCGACCCGGGTGCCGCGCGAGCTGGGTGCGCTGCCAGGGGGTGAGCTTGCCGAAGATGTTCTTCTGCAAGCGCGCGGCCTGGACCTCGAGCTGCGAGATGCTGGCCGACAGGTCCACCCCGTCCTGCGACTGCAGGTCGCGGAGCTGATCGATGCGGCGCCGCAGCTCCACCACTGGGCGCTCGAAGTCGAGAACGACGTCCACAATGCCTCCGGACAGGCGGAACGCTAACGCGCGGGGCACCCGAAGGCGCGCGAGGCAGCTTCGAGCAGGGCCGGCTCGATGTCGGCGCCCTCGAAGCGCGGGAAGCCCAGCCCGCGCATCCACGTGCGCTGCTTCCTCGCGAACCGACGCGTGTCGCGCTGCGTCTGGGAGACCGCAGCATCCAGAGGCAGATCGTCGAGGATGTGCGCCACCAGATGGCGGTACGCGAACGCCCGCAACGGCGCGCAGTCGCGCGGGTGGTCGCGGAGTGCCGCCCGGGTCTCCTGCACGTACCCGGCGTCCACCATTGCCAGCACCCTCGCGTCGATCCGCGCCTGGAGGTCCTCCTGATCGAGCCACATCGCGACGTGCGGCACCCGCGGGGGTTGGCGCGCGTGTGCCTCCTGCAGCGCTGAGAGCTGCTCCCCCGTCTGCCGAAACACCTCGAGACCCCGCACGATCCGGACCCGATCGTGCCGATGCAGGCGCGCAGCGAGGACCGGGTCCACCGCCTGCAGCGCCTCCCAAGGCGACTCCAGCGCCTCGAGGCTGCTGCGAAGCGCTGGGTCCACGGGAGGAGTTGGCACAAGGCCCTGCAAGAACGCGCGCAGGTACAAGCTCGTCCCGCCGACGACGATCACGCGCGGGTGGGTGGAGAGTACGCCGTCAGCGAGCGCAACGAAGCCCGCGGCGTCGAAGCGGCCATCGAGCCCGATGACGTCGAGACCGAAGTGCGGCGCTGCGGCCTGCTCCGCCGCGGTCGCCTTGCCTGTGCCGACATCGAGACCGCGGTAGACCTGCATCGCATCCGCACTCACGATCACCGCATCGAACGCCGCAGCGACCCGGAGCGCGGCGGTCGTCTTGCCCGCCGACGTCGGTCCGCCCAAGACGAGCACCATCAGGCCCCCAACGCGGCGGCGGGGTCGACGGTGCGACTCGGGACCTCGACGCCGTACTCGGCGGCTTCGGCGAGCAGGGTGCGGACCGCCAGCAGATCGGGCGCGGCGGCGGGAACGGGCAACACCTCGCCCCAGGCCGATGGAACCTCGGTTCCGGCCACGATCGCCTGCAAGGCCACGGTCAGCAGGGCCTCGGGAGCCGCGCCCGCGAGGCTCGGTGGGACGGCTCGTACCGCCACCTCAGTCGCCGAGAACAAGGACACATCGAGACCGTGCGCAGCGAACTGCTCCTGGTGGGCCTGGGCCAGCGCTGCGGCCTCCTGCGCCAGCCGGACCACCACTGGCGCCAGCAGCCGACGACCGGGCGCAGCGGCACAGGCCGCCTGGACGCGTCGCGCGAGGCGTCCGGCGTCGACGAGCCACAGGAGTCCCGCTCGACGCCCCACAGCGTACCGGGTCCCGACCATCCCGAGGAGCTCGGCGTCCAGCCCGCTCACCGGCTCGGCGACCACCGGCGCCGGGGGTCGCGGTGGCACCACCAAAGGCGCGGAGGCGGGCGGCGGGAGCGGGGGCAGCCGCGGCTCCGGCGCGGGCACGCCGGCGAAGGGCAGGCTGCCTTCCAGGGGACGAACGGGGACGCGGTGTGGGGGGGGAGCGCGGCGACCCACTGTGTCGCTTAGCGCCCCGGCCACGAAGGCAGCGACGCGATTGGGATCGGTGAACCGAACCTCCGCCTTGGTGGGGTGCACGTTGACGTCCACCCCCTCGCCCGGGATCCAGAGCTGGAGCACCACCAGCGGCGCCCTGCCCTTCGGGACCAGATCACGGTAGGCCTGGTACACCGCGCGGCGCAGGACCAGGTCGCGAACCCAGCGCCCGTTCACGTACAAGAACAGCGCGCCGGCGCCACCCGCTCGGTGCACCCCCGGCGGGGACACCAGTCCGCGCAGCCGCAGATCGTCCCGCTGTGCGGCTACAGGGGTCAGGTCGCGGGCGTCGGCGCCGAGCAGGGCGCGAGCGCGGTCTGCGGCTTCGCCCACCGGAGCATCGACCAGCCGTCGACCGCCGTGCCTCAGCGTGAACGCCACCTCGGGCCGGCCGAGCGCGATGCGGAGGACGGACTGCACGCAGTGACCCACCTCGGTCGCGGTCGTCCGCAGGAACGCGCGCCGTGCGGGCAGCCCGTAGAACAGATCGCGCGCGGTGACGACGGTGCCGGGTGCTGCGGCGGCCTGCCGCACGTCGATCAGCGTGCCGCCGGCCATGCGGACCCGTGTCCCCGCATCCTCACCCCGTGGCCGGGTCAGCAGCTCGAACCGGCTCACCGCCGCGATGGAGGGCAGCGCCTCGCCCCGAAAGCCGAACGACTGCACCTGCGTGAGGTCCTCGACCTCCCGGATCTTCGAGGTCGCGTGGCGCTCCACACACATGAGCGCGTCCTGCGGGTCCATCCCGATCCCGTCGTCAGCCACCTGTATCAGCGCCGCGCCGCCCTCCCGCAGGGTCACGTCTACCGCGCCAGCGCCGGCATCCAGCGCGTTCTCAACGAGCTCTTTGACGACGGACGCGGGGCGCTCCACCACCTCGCCCGCCGCGATCTGATCGATCACCTGGTCTTCGAGGACGCGGATCGCCGCGCTCATCCGGACTCGGGCGACTCGCCCAGCTTGCGCCGCTTGCGGAACTGAAGACGCAGCGGCGTGCCTTCGAACCCGAACTCGTCGCGCAGCCGGTTGGCAAGGTAGCGGCGGTAGGCGGGCCCGATGCCGTCCGGCGAGTTGCTGAACAGCGCGAACGTGGGTGGGCGCACGCGGGTCTGGGTCCCATAGTAGAGCCGGACGGGGTGCCGGTAGCGCTGCGGCGGAGAGTGCGCCT
>Ga0316189_10005834_pt1 | contig 11810 bp, 5 predicted proteins | sample LowCovwburrow_MG_FD_204930 | JGI IMG/M metagenome (GOLD analysis project Ga0316189, IMG submission 204930) | Coastal sediment microbial communities from Maine, United States - Lowes Cove worm burrow | ecosystem: Environmental > Aquatic > Marine > Coastal > Sediment | place: USA: Maine... | reverse complement strand
CCAGAACTGCGCGTTCAATACAGTTCTCCAACTCGCGCACGTTGCCTGGCCATTGGTAGGTGAGCAGGGCATTCAACGAAGGGGTACTGATGCGCTTGATGTACTTGCCGGTTTTCTTGTTGAAGCGGTCAATAAAGAAGTCGGCGAGCACATTGATATCCTCACGTCGGTCCCGCAGCGGAGGGATTCGGATCGGGAAGACGTTTAACCGGTAGTACAGGTCCTGGCGGAACTGACCGGTATCCATCAGCGATTCCAGGTTCCGGTTGGTGGCCGCGATAATACGTACATCGACCTTGATGGTATGGTCCCCACCCACTCTTTGGAACTCACGCTCTTGTAATGCGCGCAACATTTTCACCTGGATGCCCGGTGAAAAGTCACCGATCTCATCGAGAAAAAGGGTTCCACCCTGAGCCTGTTCGAAACGGCCGAGTCGTTGTCTGATCGCCCCGGTAAAGGCACCGCGCTCGTGACCGAATAGCTCACTTTCCAGGATATTTTCGGGCAGGGCCGCACAGTTAACTTTAATGAAGGGCTTCTTCTTGCGCGGACCGTGGTAGTGAAGCGCACTGGCCACCAATTCCTTACCTGCCCCGCTCTCACCGAGTAAAAGCACGGTAGCCTCGCTGGACGAGACTTGTGCAATCTGGTCGTAGACCAGTTGCATTGATTTAGCATTGCCGATGATGTTACCAGGCCGAAACCTTTCGCGCAGCTGATTTTCCAACAGGGTTTTTTCTTCATCCAGCTGTCGCAATCTACCAGCCCTGGCGATCAGCGACGCGATCACCGCAAAAAATTTCTGGTGTTCCTCCAACAGGGCCAGATCTCCCTGCTGGAAAAGAGCGCTGAGCGTACCGATCACGGTGCGGTCGTGTTTAATGGGAACACACAGGTACGATCCGTGGGGCGCATCGGTACGGCTGATGGCGCGGTGCAGCAAAGCGCTATCACGGCTGATATCGGGTACCAATATGGCCTTGCCGTCGCGAAACACTCTCCCCGTGATGCCCTCTCCGCGTTTGTATTTGCCGCGCGACTTCTGCTCTGTGGTGAACCCAAAAGTCTCTTCCATCTCCAGCCGCCCGCTTTCCGTGCGGAGCAAGGCCAGAGCCAGCCTATGAAGTCCGTAGTTCTCTGCGAAGTGAGACCCCATTTTGTGAATAATCGGACCAATGGCCTCATCCAAACGAAGGCTTCGATCCAGGTCGCTGCAAATTTTGGAGAGCAGATCGATCCGTGAACTTTTGGATGGTATTTTCATTCTCAACCCCATAAGACCCTACATTTTAGTAGGATGATAGCATGATTTCCGTCCCTGAAAGGGCATGTTGGGCTAAACACTTGATACGTGCGCAACGTTCCACTTTTTTTATAGGGGTCCATACAGCACCTTTTGAGAGTCACTTTACGACGTATAATCTGGTCCCCAAGTTCCGATTTATAGGAGGATGACTTTGTCCATTTCCGGAGTGAAAAAGATTCCCTGGCTGGGCTTTCTTTTGGTGCCCTATCTGATGGCGGGAAACATTGCCGATGGCGCCGCTGATTACCACACATACGAGGCGACCGTAGCCAAGCTGAAACAACTGAGCGAAGCGCATCCGCAACTGGCGAAACTCACCGAAATTGGAAAGTCGGCCGGGGGTCGCGGCATCTGGGTCATGACCGTCAGCGGCGAAGGCACTGTGGCTGCGAAAGACCGGCCCGCAGTTTTTGTGGGCGCAAATATGGCTGGCTACCACAACGCCGGCAGCGAGGCAGCGCTTCACTTTGCCGAGTTCCTACTAACATCGGATGAGGCAGCCGCCATGCGCCGGGACCGTACGGTCTATGTGGCGCCAGGCCTCAACCCAGACGGGCACGATGGTTTTTTTGCGAATCCCAGAGTCCCGCTGGCCGGCAACATGACCAAGATCGATCGAGACACCGATGGTTTTTTCGGCGAAGACGGACGCGACGATCTGAACGGCGATGGCCTGATCACGAAAATGCGCATCAAGGATGCGGAAGGCAAGATGATCGCCGATCCGGAAAAACCCCTTAAAATGAAGCGTGCGAATTCCGAAAAGGGCGAGATCGGTGCCTGGAAAGTTCTCGACGAAGGCGATGACAACGACGGCGACGGCCAGTACAATGAAGATGCTGCCGACGGTGCCCACCCGAATAAGAATTTCGCGCATATGTTCAACCACGAGGATAAAGAATCGGGATTGTGGGTAAGTTACCTGCCCGAATCAAAAGCCATCATGGACTTCCTGCTCGCTCGGCCCCAAATCGCTTTAGCCGTGGTCTACGGCCCAGCCAACAATTTCCTGGCGGCACCCAAAAGCCTTGGCGGAGTGCAAGATACCGGCAACCTGAAGCTGGAGATTCCAAAGGAAATCGCCAGATTTATGGGTTTGGACCCGGAGCAGAAGCACACGATCGACGAAATTTGGGAGAAAGCCAAGATCATGCCCATGGTCGTCCAAAATAACCTGACCAAGGACGATGTGGCTCAGTTCCTCGGCGTGGGACCGGCGACCAAATTGACCGATGACGACCAGAAAATGATCCAGCACTTCGCGAAAAAGTACAAGAATCGCCTGGAAGAGGCGGGTCTGGACAACAAGCGAAAGTGTCGCCAGTATGGCAAGGGTGGGTTTACGCCCTGGTTGTCTTACCAATACGGCAGCTTTGCCGTGGAATTGGATGTGTGGGGTGTGCCCACGCAAAAAAAGGAAGAGAAAAAGGAAACCGGCAAGTTGACCATGGATTCGCTCGGCAAGATGAGTAGTGAGGACTTCCTGGCCCTGGGTCAAGAGAAGATCGCGGCCTTCTTGAAAGAGTACAAAGTCCCCGAGCAGTATTCTGCGGAACGGGTGATGGGCATTGTCAAAGCGGGACAGATGGACCCGGCCAAGATTGGGGAGATCATGCAGCAGATGGGAGCCGCCGAACCCGAGTCCGAGGAAAAGAAGAAGAAAGGGCCCGATGACCTGACTGCCTTCGTCGACGCACACGCCCCCTGGGCCAAGGTGGATTGGACTGCGGTGACTTTGGCCGATGGACGCGCGGCCGAGGTGGGCGGTTTCGACAGTTTCATACGTTTCAACCCGCCCCACGCCCTGCTGGCCAAACCCATGAAGGTGCACAGCGAGACGATCCTGGAGTTAAGCGAGAACCTGGCTCAGATCGATATTAGAGAAACGCGGGTCGAGGACTTGGGCGCAGATGTGTTTCGCGTCAGGGTTGTTGTGGTTAACAAGGGTTTTCTGCCGACCCACACCGGGTTGGCCAAAAAAACGAAGGTCCGACTGCCGGTTCGATTGAGCCTCGCCTATGACAAAGGCGTAACGGTGTTGAACGGAGAACGCCAGGTTACGTCGGAACAACTGGCCGGCAACACAACCTTCTCGGGTGAGTGGTTGCTCAAGGCGAAAAAGGGGACAACAGTGACCGCACAAGTCTTTTCGGATCAGGCCGGTTCTGTGATCAGGCAAATCAAGCTCGAGCAGGGGGTGAACGAATGAGAACACAAATGCTAATTATCTGCTGTTTAAGCTCGCTCTTGTCTATGGGCGCAGAACCTCTTAAATCGGTGAAAACACCACCTGATCCGCACTTCAACCGTCTAAGCCACAACGACGTGATTGTTGCTCACCTGAAAGGCTATGCAGCCGCCTACCCGGACTGGGTCAAGTTGGAATCGCTGGGGAAAACCACATTGGGTCGCGAGACCCATTTGTTAACCATCAATAATCCAAGTACGGGGCCGGCCACAGAGAAGCCCGGTTTTTACATCGACGGTGCCACCCACGCAAATGAGGCGCAGGGTACGGAAACCGTGCTCTACCTGATCAACTACCTGCTCAAGAACTACGGCAAGTTGGACAAGGTCACCGAGACCATGGATCGCGTGGTTTTCTACTTCGTGCCCATTGTCAGCGCAGATAGTCGCGCCAAATGGTTCGACGAACCGTCCACCCCGAATTATCCGCGCACGGTTCAAGTAGCCATCGACGACGACCGTGATGGCGCCAAAGACGAAGACAATTTCGACGACCTCGACGGAGACGGTACCATTACCGGCATGCGTAAGAAGGTAAGGCTTGGACAGGGAACGCACCGGCTCGACCCCAAGGACCCGCGTCTCATGGTGCGCGCCGTAGGCGAGGAAATGGGCGACTATGTGTTGCTGGGTTCCGAAGGAATTGATAACGACGGTGACGGCCGCACCAACGAGGACACCCCGGGTTACGTGGACCCCAACCGCACCTGGGGTTACGGCTGGCAGCCTCGGTATGTGCAGAACGGCACCTCCCAGTACCCGTTGCAAATTCCCGAAACACGCAATATTGCAGTTTGGGCAGCGGGCCGTCCCAATATTGCTGCGGTTCAGAGTTTCCACAACTTCGGCCGTATGATTTTGCGTGGACCGGGCGCCAAGAGTGCCAAGCCCTTTGCCGCGCAAGATATCAAGGTGTACGACTTCTTCGGCAAGGAAGGCGAGAAGATGATGCCGGGCTACAACTACATGGTCACTTGGAAAGACTTGTACACGGTCTACGGGGGTACCACCGAGCACTTCTTCGGTATTCATGGGGCCATGAGTTTCACCAACGAACTCAATGGCACCGAACAAGATTTCGACGGTGATGGCGATGTCAGCGACAAGGAGAAAATGAAGTTCAACGATCGCCTGACCCTGGGCCGCATGTGGGTTGACTGGAAGCCATACAACCACCCGACCTTCGGCGAAATAGAGATTGGTGGTTACCGTTTCGATACGGAGCGTACGCCCGAGGGCTGGCGCCTGGAAGAAGACTGTCACCGCAACTGTGCATTTGTGATGATGCACGCCTACCACTTGCCGTACCTTGAGTTGGCAGACACCAAGGTGGAGAAACTGGGCGGTAACCTGTTCAAGGTCTACGTTACCCTAAGCAACAAACGGGCTATGCACTCCATGACCTACAAGGCACGAAACGATAAATTGCACCGACCTGATATCGCCACGTTAAATGGTTGCAGGGTGATTTCGAGTGGCATCGTCACCAACCAATTGACGGACAAGGTTAAACTGCAGAAGCACCGGCCGGAACGACTGATGGTCAAGGGCGTTGACGGATTCGGCGTAAAAACCCTGTTTTTCCTGGTGGAAGGCAAAGGCGAATTGGAATTCCGTTACGACAGTGTGAAGGCCGGCAAGCTGGCTGGAACCATTAGCTTGATGTGAAGCACAGGCGTAGCCGCTTGATTGGGAGCGGCTACGCCATCACCTGAAAAAGACGGCGACACGACCCTCGGGGCTCATACCAGCTCTGAGAACAGAAATGAGGCGAACAAAAATAGAGACCTCGCAATCCTAGCCAGCGCGGTATAATGTTCCGGTTTAAGGACCGCGAAGATTAGGAGCGTTGCCTTGTTAACCATCAGCCTTCTTGCCAGTTCAATTTGCGTATGGGCCAGCTTCGGTGAGATTCCCTGTGAAGTGGAATTGCCAGCAGAGATTCACCTGGAGCTAAAGGTTAGAACCACTCAGGGAAACAAACAGGCCTTTGCGGTATGTTCCGGTGCGGCCGTCACCTTTTTGGGCAACGACAACCAGATTTTTATCGTGAAGGGTGCGGCCACGATCACGGGTAAGGCCAACACCATCTATGTGCGAGAGGGCGGCAGCGTCACAGTCACCGGACCGGGTAACCGGATCTATGCCCATGCAACCGCCAATGTGGTCAATACTAACCCGGACAGCCAACAGTTGACATGCAGCGACGTACTGTTTACCAATTTCGACGTGTCATCCTGCCGTCCTGGCGACGCCGTCGCCAAGCCTAAGCAAAAGCTACGTACCTCCGTGATCGATTGGGTGCCAAAAAGAACCTACAAGTTGGCTGAGGAAGCAAAAGCAGATGCAAGCGACACTCTTATCGGCACCTGGCGTGTTACAAGTGCGCTCTTCGAAAAGGAAGAATACCCCGCCGTGGGCAAGCTGATCTTCTACAAAGAGGGCAAGGGCTACCAGGATTTTCAAGTTCAGATCAAAACCAAGGCTTCGTTCCAAAAGGGGAGCTTCCAGTGGCACAAAGAAAAGGGGCGTATCCTTGTAGAGAACGAGGGCGAGAAGTTGGTTTGGGAGCACCCCGTCGATGAGGCGGATCGCCAGCAAGTGGCACTTACCACGACGGATGGAGTAAAGCTGATGCTCTTTTTGGCTAGGAAGCGCTAGCCATTTTCCCGACACTTGATCATTCCACCGATTAAGAGGTTTCTCCCCGGATCCAGCTGTATGGGAAGTTACTATTCAGTTAGTTTTATTGAAATGAGTTGAATCCAACCATGCAAGGGGACTATATTTAGTTCGGACGCGGGATATACGGGCGCATGAGCCTGGCGAAGAACCGATGCTTCCGGAGACCGGCTTCATGCCGAAATGGTCCGTAACTGGCTCTATAACGCTCCAGATGGCAGCCCTAGAGGAAGGAGACCCTTGAAAAAGGCCGCCCCCTGTAGTCACTTTGATGGATTTATTCGTCGCTCCGTCCCCGCGCCCTTCTCGATGCAGGAATGTAACCCCTTCAGGCGTCAAGGCCTGGGCTGCTGCGCGAAACAACAAGGTGCAATCACGCCTCGTCGCCATGGAGGATCACACCGCGACCACAGCGGCCGTCGATGCACACCTTGATGGCTTGGGGCAGGACCACGTGGCGAATACCCATGACCTCTTTTTTCACCTCTTGCCGTTCAAGCCATTTCAAGTCAAGGCTGTCGTCGCCATGGCCGGGGTTGATGCAGAAATAGCCCACTTTCAAGGACGTCAAATTGTGGAAGAAGTGGGTCCCTTGGGACGGAACGATGTGCGAGTGCGGCAACTCCAGCTCCACAATGGCCTTGGTTCCAGAAACCTGACCCCAGGCCACCGGAACCCCCATCCAGGGATCCGAAGAACCCCAGCGTCCCGGTCCCATCAACAGGTAGGGGCGTTTAGCCTGGGTCAGTTCGTGGTTAATGATGCCTATTTCCTTGGCGAGTTGAACGCTGCGGTTCAACTCCAGCCGCTCCGGGTGGATGTAGACTACGTCGCGAATTTTTGTAGTGATGCCGTTGCCCATGGCCTTGCCGCCGAGTAGGAGGTTGTCTGCCTCGGCATAGGTTTCCAGATTCACTTCTTTTTCGTGACCCATTCCCATCAGGGGCCGCAGTTCCAGCACGGCAATCTCGGCAGGGTTCCCATTCCGATCCAAGGCCACGGCGAACTCGATCTCAACGGAGGAGCCCATGCCCTGCTCACACATATCCAACAAATCGGTGAGCAAAGGTGCCAGGGGAAATCGGTCGTATTTGAGGACCCCCGCAAAGTTAACGATGCGCGCCCCCTCCCGATAGATACTGTCGTAGATAATATTGTTTTCCTTGGAGTAGGTCGCCCCAACGGGAACCAGGGTGCCGTCTTGCTCTGCTTGACCCAGGCCCAGCAACGAAAGGCTCGCCGCTGTATCGTGGTTCGGCATGACTTCCGCTTTCTCCAGGCTCAAGGCATAAAAATCTCGCTGGCTGGCATTCAGCGCCTCTTGGCAAGTGGACATTTGGGGGAGAACTTGCGGATGTTTCGGCGAAAAGCGCAAGGCTTTGCGACCCTCCACCACCGTATGACCCAGCCCCAAAGCCAGGCTGGCAATGCCGTCTTCCGGTTTGATATAACCCAGTGGATAGTAGTTGTGTGACTGGGCTACACCGGCAAAATCAGGGTAGAAGTGGTCACCGAAGCGATAGCCGACCAGACGCTGCACGAGTACGGCCATTTTCTCCCGTTCCGGGCGAAAGGAGTTGGCTGCCAAGAAGTGTTGCGCATCGCGACAGAATGAAGAGGCCATCACAAGACGCACGGCGCGTGACAGTTGTTCCACCCGAACTTCAACAGACTCGGCACAATTGGGCAGAATAAAGGTGTCGTAAAGGCCGGCCATGGGTTGAAAGGTCGAGTCTTCCAAAAGGCTCGACGAACGAACCGCCAGGGGGTGTTGGATTTGGGTGACGACTTTGCGAAGAATGGCCATCAGGTCATCGTCGAGGTCCTGTTCCACAAAGAGCTGCGCCACGGCCTCATCCGTTTCTGCGGCAAGGGCGCTTTCGCGCAGGTTATTGTTGCTACAGAAGCGATCGTAATAATCGGTACAAATCACTGCGGTCCAGGGTACCATAATCTTGATATTCGGATACTTTTCGTGGAGGGGACTATTGGCCAGCTGATGAGAGACAAAGGCAATGCCACGGGATTTCCCGCCCATGGAGCCGGTGCCTATACGAATAAAATCACGGGTAAGCAGGTTGGACCCATGGGAATACTCGGTTACCTGACCACGTTGACGATTGTGTAGAAATCCCGAAAAAATCTCGGCCAGGAAAGCACGCACCGCGTCAATGTTGGGAAAATCCAGAACCTTGTGGTGCTGTAACTTCATGGCCAGAACAAACTCAGATCGGGCCATGAGCCAATTGGAAAAGTCCTGGCGGTCGGCGTGATAGTGAATGGATTGCTCAGGTACCCGTTTCAGCGCCGCCACCATTTCTTCCATATCTTTGGCGCGACCCACTTCTTCGCCATCCGGCAGCCTGAAAACGAAGGAACCGAATCCGAAATTACGCTTCATAAAACTGCCTATTTCGCGGATCCCCCTTTTCTTGTGGGCGAATTGCAGGTTGAGTTCCTCGGCGAGAACACCGTGATGGTCATCCCAGGAGAGCAGCAGCACGGGTAAATCGGGCAGTCGTTTGCGCACTTTGCGAATAAAGGTCAGGCCCGCCGTTTCATCCAGTTTCGACTTACGGGGAAAACACACATCACTGACAATACCCAACAGGCATGCACGGTAACGGCGAAATAGAGTTTCGGCCTCTTCGTAGTTTCGGGCCAGCAGAATTTTAGGGCGTACGCGCATTCGGTGTTGGCGGTCTCGTTCATTAAGCCGCTCGGGCAGTAGGGAATGGAATTGCGCCAGAATTTCGCTGTACATTTCGGGTAGAAAAGCGGAGAAGAAGGCCGGGTCGTCCTCCACCACGATAATCACCCGCACCATGCCCAATTTTGTGTCGTGGTCCACATTTTTAAAGTCTTCCACGGATTTGACCAGCGCCACCAATAGTTTGGGATCACCCGTCCACAGGAAAACCTGGGGCACCTTGCCATGCGAGGATGTCCGCAGCACATTTTCGGCCTCGCTGCGGTCATAGGTCAACATGACCACCGGCAAGTCCTTGTAACGGGACGTGATCCTGGCAGCCAGTCGACGCGGCAACATATCGGAGCAGTGAGACGTGGTCAGCACCAGATCGTAATGTTTTTTACGCAGGCGTTCCAGGGCCTCTTTGCCCGAGTTGACATGGGTGAAATTAGGCGGAAAGGAAATGTCCAACGAGATGTACTCGGTGAGCATGCGGTCGGAAAAACGGCCGTCCTCTTCCAAGATAAAGCGATCATAAGGACTTGCTACCAGAAGAATCTCTCTGACAAGCGTTGGCATCATTTCGCTGAATTCGAAAGAGGGACGGCCGGTTTGTGTCATACCACGCCCTGATCCATCATGGCGTTTGCTACCTTGAGGAAACCGGCAATGTTGGCGCCCGCAACCAAGTTCCCAGGCGAGCCATAGCGCTCGGCGTTCTCCTGACAGGTGCTGTGGATGCTCTTCATGATCCGGTGCAATTTCTCGTCCACTTCCTTGCGAGACCAGGACAGGCGCATGCTATTCTGGCTCATTTCCAGAGCAGAAACGCTCACGCCGCCGGCATTGGCCGCCTTGGCGGGACCAAACAGCAGATTGCTTTCGATGAAATGGTTAACCGCACCCGGCGTAGACGGCATGTTAGCCCCTTCCGAAACACAGATACAGCCATTGCCAACCAGGTTCCGAGCATCCTTTTCATTGACTTCGTTTTGGGTTGCACTTGGCAGGGCCACGTCTGCAGTGATGTCCCACAGGGGGTTGTGATCCAAGGTCGGATCCGCTGCGAAGTAAGCCGTTCCCGGGAATTTATCAGCATATTCACTGATTCTTCCCCGCTCCTCGTTCTTCAAGCGTTTGACATAGGCCAGTTTCTCCCGGTCAATGCCCCCTTCATCAAGTATATAACCGCTGGAATCGGAGAAGGAAATGACCTTGCCGCCGTAGTCCAACACCTTTTCAGCGGCAAACTGGGCTACGTTACCGGAGCCGGAGATAAGGCAGCGCTTGCCTTCCAGGGTCATATTACGGGTTTTGAGCATTTCCATGGCGAAGTAGACCTGACCGTAGCCCGTACCCTCGGGACGGATTAGCGAGCCGCCCCAATTGAGGCCCTTACCGGTCAAGACACCTTCGAAGCGATTGACCAGGCGTTTGTATTGCCCGAACAGGTAACCGATCTCACGGCCGCCCACGCCAATATCACCGGCGGGTACATCGGTAGAGGCACCGATATGACGGAAAAGTTCGCTCATAAACGATTGGCAGAAGCTCATGACTTCCGTATCAGATTTCCCTTTGGGGTCGAAATCGGAACCGCCTTTGCCGCCACCGATCATGGTGGTGGTCAGGGCATTTTTGAATACCTGCTCGAATCCCAGGAACTTAAGGATACTCAGATTCACAGAGGGGTGAAATCGGAGTCCTCCCTTGTAGGGACCGATGGCGCTATTGAATTCCACACGGTAACCGCGATTGACTTGGACCTGATTGTGGTCGTCGAGCCAGGGTACACGGAAAGTAATCACCCGTTCCGGCTCCACCAGACGTTCCACGATTTTGGCCTTGCGCAATTCCGGGTGACGGTCCATAACGGGCGCGATGGAATCGAGCACTTCGTCTACCGCTTGGAGAAATTCAGGTTCGTTGGGGTCTCTCTTGATTACGCTTTCTTTTACTTTATCAATGTAGGTCATGGGTTGGTCTCCTCGAAAAATTCGTCTCCCTCCGAGGTTTTTTTCCCTGGCCCGCGGTCCCTGATCTGTCTTCGCAGGCAGATCGGCTGGGCAAACCCCAAGGGTATTAGGGCACCGAATCGGCGGTCCCTCTGGAATGTGGGGTGAGCTGGCCCTCACACAGGAGTAACCTCGCAAACCCGCTCAGAAGGGCTGCATAATCTGTGCCGTACTTTGATTTTATCAGAAGTCTTGTGAAGAAAACGACCCTTGCTTGATTTTCCTATATTTTTCATCTGAGCTGTCCGATTTCGTCGGCGATATTCCTGGGTATTATTCAACAACCTGTGGATTATTCCCCAGAATTGCCAGCGTCTGGCCCGTGATTGCTCGACTCAGGAAAGTGTGCCCTAAAAAGAAAGGGCGAGGGGATAACCCCTCGCCCCTACTTCATGATGGCTGATAAATGATTACTTGTTGAGACTGTTGACCAGGGCTTCCAGTTTGGCCAGACGCTCTTCCAGCTTCTGGTTCTTCTCTTTCATGCCTGAAAGTTCGGCGTTCTTGTCTTCGATCTTCTGGTTCAGGCCCTGGATGGCGGCCATGGCCACACCGCTGATGTCGGTGGTGCTGATGGTCTTGTCGCTGGTACCCAATCCGAAGGCGGCGTAGAAGTCTTGTGCCATGGGGCCCAGGTGACGGCGTCCCTCAGGGTCGACCTCTGATTTGAACTGCCATTTGCTGACAGGCATCTCAACGACCTTGTTGAGCACTTCGCGGGGATCGATGACTTCGAAGTCTTCTTTCAGGTTAACGTCGGAGGTGTTCTGGTGGGACGTTGCGGTCACGTTACCCGATGTGTCGATGGTTACAAGCAGGCCACTGCCCAACTTGACCACGTCGCTGGAAGTTACCTGGATGGTGG
>Ga0316189_10005833_pt1 | contig 11811 bp, 9 predicted proteins | sample LowCovwburrow_MG_FD_204930 | JGI IMG/M metagenome (GOLD analysis project Ga0316189, IMG submission 204930) | Coastal sediment microbial communities from Maine, United States - Lowes Cove worm burrow | ecosystem: Environmental > Aquatic > Marine > Coastal > Sediment | place: USA: Maine... | reverse complement strand
GCCAGGGAAACTGCATACAGCTCCTTACTGCGCATTGCAGTGCTCAATTTTATAGCAATCGCTTCCGTAATATTGGGGTTAATATTGGGGTCAGAGTAACATTTCTCCGTAATATCCCTAATATTCGAGTCGGTGTAATATCAATCTCTGATGTGTTGATCATAGTGACCGCCGATGGCGAAAATGAAAATTGATTTATTATCAAACTTGTAAATAAGACGATCTTTTTGCGAGATGCGTTTTGACCATAATCCCGCCAGATTATGCTTTAGGGCTTCCGGCTTTCCTAGGCCGCTAGAAGGGTCATTGGAGCGCAACATTTCCTTTAACAACTTACACAGAGCTTTGCGCAATTTTTTGTCTTTCTCTCTCAGCGCCTCATATTGCGCTCCGCTACCGCCTTCAAAGACTAGTGATCTCATCTAACTGCTCTTCCGTGGCTTGGTACCCATTATTCAGGGAATGGGTGCTAATCGATTCAGCTATTTGCTGCATAAGATTTGTGTTCTGTAGCACATACAAACTTTCTTGCTCTCGCTCCCAGTCTTCTGCGCTAATTACCACAAAGTCATCACCAGCCCTACGACTAACTTTAAGTGGCTCGTGCTCAGTTACCACTTGCTCTACAAAGCCTTTCAGATTTTCTCTGAATTTGTTTACACTAATTGTTTCCACAACACTTTCCTCTTGTACGGCATTTCGGTACAAGAATACATTAAAAACACCAGCAAATCCAAGTAGATTCCCCTGATGATGCATACTTAATTGTGCAATAAATTATGCCAAGAATAATTTGCAAGCCTCGTTATCAGTCTCGTCAAAGTAAGGAAACCCAAGACTCTCAAGAAAGAGCTCAAATTGTTCTCCCTCAGAAATGGGTATCTGTAATCCGCACAGCACACGACCAAAATCAGCTCCATGATTCCGATAGTGAAATAGACTAATATTCCAACCACCGTCCATTTTGCTTAAAAAATTCATTAGCGCTCCCGGCTTTTCTGGAAATTGAAAACGATACAACACCTCATTAAATTTGTCGGAGGCACGGCCGCCAACCATGTGCCGCACATGTAATTTAGCGGTTTCGTTATCGGTCAAATCAGTCGTGGGGTAACCATTTGCGTTTAGGTGTTCAACTAAAGCCTTTAGGTCAGAGGCATCTTTTACGCTAATTCCAACGTATAGCAACGCTTGATGTGTGTCGCTAAAGCGATAGTTAAACTCCGTTACACTGCGTTTTTCAATGATTTCACAGAACGCTTTAAGTGCTCCTGGCTTTTCAGAAAGAGTTATGGCTAATATGGCTTCTCTACGTTCTGCAAATTCAGTTCGCTCAGAAACGTGCCTTAGCCGATCAAAATTAACATTCGAGCCGGATGCGATTGCTACCACATCCTGGTCTACTAAATCATTAAGATGCAGGTACTTCTTTGAGCCCGCTATTGCAAGTGCTCCAGCTGGTTCCAAAATGGAGCGTGTGTCTTCAAACACGTCTTTGATGGCTGCGCAAATTTCGTCGGTAGAAACCAAGACGATATCGTCGAGGTACTCCTTACATAAACGAAACGTCTCCGCCCCCACTTGCTTTACCGCAACCCCATCGGCAAAGATACCAACCTCTTGCAAGGTCACTCTTCGGTTTTCAGCAATCGACTGCGCCATTGAATCTGAATCGTCAGCCTGAACACCTATGACTTTTATCTCTGGACATTTTTGCTTTATGTATGTGGCGATGCCGGCCGCTAATCCACCACCACCGATGCTAACAAATATCGCATCGGGAACGCTCATCGCCCGTTCTTCACATTGCTGCAATATTTCTTTAGCAATAGTACCTTGTCCTGCAATAACGAGGGGGTCATCAAATGGATGGATGTAAATGCTATCTGACTTTTGGGAGAGTCCCATCGCATGTTTGGCGGCATCCGAATAACTTTCTCCAAACAATACAATTTGCGCACCGTATGATTGAACTGCATCAATCTTAATTTTCGGGGTTGTCACTGGCATTACAATTACAGCATGAATACCAAGCTTCTTTGCAGAAAATGCCACTCCTTGTGCATGATTACCTGCAGAGGCCGCTATAACACCATGCCTCTGTTGTTCCGCTGTCAGCGAGGAAATTTTATTGTATGCGCCACGGATTTTGAACGAGAAGACAGACTGTAAATCCTCTCTTTTTAAATAAACACGGTTATTGATTCGTTGTGATAAGTTGTTAGCCAGCGCCAATGGTGTAACTATTGCAGCCCCATAAACATTAGAGTTTTCGATTAGGTTTATATACTCACTATTCATTTTTACACAGGCTAATGTTGCATTAAAAAAGGGGTAGTTTTACATCGCAGATGGACATCTCAGGGGCGACTCGAAACACAATTTCAGCAATTGTATGCCGTGTCACGCCTGCGACCTAATTTCTATAGCCCTTTTTTCAGAAACCTATAAACATATCAGCACCATACTCCCGTTAGAGGCCTGAATCGGTATACACATTGAATCATCTTCTGCTTCTTCAGAGTCAAAGCTTAAGTTGATGGTATAGCTTTCAATAAGCTCATCATTAGCAAATTCATCAACCAAAATATAGTACGTTCCAGGTGCCAGCGGTGCATCCATCACTATTTTTGAATAACCATTTGGACCCGCATTGTCATTAAACCCGAGCTCATTCAAGGTTGAATCATACAGCCAAAGTCGAGTGTCGCTGTCGCCACTGCCACTGGTTTCTACTGACAAGTTCTGTGCGGGGCTAGTGAGCGTGAATTTTAGCCAATCTTCATCATCCACAATATGAATGCTATGAATTTGGGTTGCGCCCTTAGATATTGGTTTCGCTTCCAAGCTACTATTGTTAGGCTCATAACTATCCGCTGACACAGGCGATGCAACTGTAACTAACACTCCGTCCGAACAATTATTGCGCGTGTCGCTTTCGCCCGATACTGCTGTTACGCAGGCACCATAGTAGTAATCCCCAGGACTAGTTGGAGCAGTAAGGTTGATGGTCTCTGCACTCAAAGCATCTGCAGCTAAGGCTCCTATTGCGTCACTACCAACGGTTGGATCACCGATAGTTATTGTCGAATTGTCCGAACGACGATAAGTCAAAGTCGTTGCTGCAGAGCTGGCATTACCTTGATTCTTTACCGAGGCAGAAAACGTAAAGTTCTGACCAGAGCTTAAAGTTGCATCGTTGACTGCGGGTGATTCAACAATCAGGTCAACGGTTGACGCAACTGTGACCAATACCCCAGCTGAACAATTATTGCCAGTATTGCTTTCACCCGATACTGCCGCGACGCAGGCACCATAATAGTAATCGCCAGGGCTAGCAGGCGCGGTCAGGCTGATACTTTCTGCACCTGATGCATTCGCAGACAAAGACGAGACTGCATCAGTGCCAACACTCGCATCGCTTGAAGATATTGTTGAATTAGTAGAACGGTAATAAGTCAAGTTGGTTGCTACAGAGCTGGCATTACCTTGATTCTTTACCGAGGCAGAAAACGTAAAGTTTTGACCAGAGCTTAAAGTTGCATCATTGACTGCGGGTGATTCAACAATCAGGTCAACCACAGAACCAACCGTTACTAACACACCAGCCGAGCAGTTGTTGCCAGTATTACTTTCGCCCAAAACTGCTGTTACGCAGGCACCATAATAGTAATCGCCAGGGCTAGCAGGCGCAGTTAGGCTGATACTTTCTGCACCTGATGCATTCGCGGCCAAAGACGAGACTGCATCGGTTCCAATACTCGCATCGCTTGAAGATATTGTTGAATTAGTAGAACGGTAATAAGTCAAGTTTGTTGCTGCAGAGCTGGCATTACCTTGATTCTTTACCGATGCTGAAAACGTAAAGTTCTGACGGGAGCTTAAAGTGGCATCATTGACTGCGGGTGATTCAACAATCAAATCAACGGTTGAAGCAACTGTGACCAACACCCCAGCTGAACAATTATTGCCAGTATTGCTTTCACCAGAGACTGAAGCCACGCAGGCTCCATAATAGTAGCTTCCAGGGTTGCTTGGTGCAGTGAGGTTGATGTTCTCTGCTCCTGACGCATTGGAAGCCAAGGACCCTACGGCATCAGTGCCAACACTCGCATCGCTTGAAGATATTGTTGAATTAGTAGAACGATAGTAGGTCAATGTTGTTGCTGCAGAACTAGAATTACCTTGGTTCGTGACCGATGCAGAAAACGTAAAGCTCTGTCCAGAGTTCAACGTTGTGTCGGTGACAGCAGGTGATTCAACAATCAAATCAACAGTTGACGCGACAGTGACCAATACCCCAGCTGAACAATTATTGCCAGTATTGCTTTCACCAGAGACTGAAGCCACGCAAGCTCCATAATAATAACTTCCAGGACTTGTTGGTGCGCTTAGCCCGATGCTTTCAGCACTTGACGCATTTTCTGCTAAGGTTCCTACCGCATCATTCCCAACATTAACATCGCTTGAGGTAATGGCGGCATCTGTAGATCGATAGTAAGTTAAGGTTGTTGCCGCAGAAATGGAATCTCCTTGGTTTTTTACCGAGGCTGTTAAGGTGAAATTCTGGCCAGCGTCTAAGCTTGCATCACTTACTGACGGTGATTCAACCACCAAATCAGGAGCTGTAACGCTACTCAAATTATTCAAGATTTGATAGAAGCCGCCATTCCCATATTCGTTGAAATCACTTGGAGTATAAGCTTGGGGTTCGATGGTTAGATAGTAAGTGCCGGCGGTCAAGGTACCTGAGTAGATGAAATTGTTGTTTGCGGCAACATTAGTAGGTATCTTTTGCTGCAGCAATGTGTTCGAAGAATCTTTAAGTTCAATTTTGGCAGAAAGGTTTAAACCACCCGCGGTATTATCACCACCGCCATTAGCTTGCTCAAATAAAGACCGCACCGTCAAAGAAACCGATTGGCTGCTGGCCAATGTAAGACTAAAAACATCGATATCCGCCGCCAAACCAGCAGGGCTAATAAAGCCAACTATTTCCTGCGCGTTAATAGCCGTTGCAGTACCATTATTATTGCCGTGATCATCGGCTACCGTTCCCAATTTAGCTTGAATAATAGCTAAATCATTTTGTGTTTGATTGGCATCAGGGTAACTCCCATTATTCCAATGCACAAAATCTCTACCGAACGGACCACCCATAATTGGCCCAGCATTGCCATGACCACCGTAGTACGTTCGAGCGCTTGTACCATCATGGCTTAAGCCCATTTGATGCCCGGACTCATGAGAATTGGTCATGCCCATTGAGCCAAAACCCTTATTGAACGTCCACCCGATAGTGAAAAAATCATGGTCATGTCTACCAAACTTGTTAATGTAAGCCACCCCACCTGAACCACGCCAATTGGTTGATGTGGCGATTATTTTTGACTTGTTACGATGTGTGGCTGCGTTGTAAACGGCTAAATCGGTGGTCACGTTTATATCAAAAGGCGCGTAATCTTCTGCGGTTTCAGCCCAACCTGCATACATACTTTGCAAGTCAAGTAAGCTGAACGTACTCGCATCACTATCGTAGCTGTAATTATCGTAGACGATCGGGTCATTGTTCGCATTATTCCAGCCTGTGCTGGTAACACTGCCTGCTAAATAATCCAGATAGAGTACCTTACTGGCTCCTGGGCGGCTTTGTAGACTGGTGACTTGGGGTAGCGTGAGATTGTTTAAGCTTTGGTAATAGCTGGTATCAGCAACTTGCGGCCCGGTCGAGGCATTTACATTTTCATAATTGGTACAAATGAATTCACCGATATTTTCTTGGGTGAAGGAAATTGACCCATCAGCTTCCACCACGCCCTTATAAATTTCCTCTGCATCTTCATCAAAAATGACAACATTCTGAACGCTATCAATATCGGTTGATATTGTCGCAAAGCCCTTTTGATCTTCAAATACATAGGGTGTGACTTGCTCTGCCAAATCACCTAAATTCGCCATTTTGGTTGCGGCAATCACTTTATGCGGCAAGTTAACATCAATCGATTCTTGCTGCATGGCAATCGAATTGAATTTAGCGGTAAACGCTATGGGCGATGCGGTCTCACCATCGCCATCACTTATTCGAGCATTTGCGCTCATTTGGGCTTTATCAAAAGAAAACAGATCAACAGCATGAGCTGTAAATGTAGAAAAGCCTGCGAGCAGCGTCGCACCAAGTATCAATAAATGTTTCATATTAGGGCCGTAATTGTGCCGAGTCAGGGAGGCTACTTAATACCGTGTTCAGCAGGGGTTAGCTAAGTCGAGGATTTCATTATACTTATTTTTAATTACAGGTGGCCTGCGGTTTTTTTTAACCTTTTGTAATATTCAGGCTAAAGAAACATTCCTCGGTGGTGGTGCTCGAATTCATACCGCAGATAAAGACAAATCGACTTGAGCCTAATACAGGACATACCATCGCTTTTTTGCGACAATAGCCACATGCACACACCCTATCGCGTATTGATTGTTGATGATCACGAACTAGCCAGCACTGGCATCACTCTAGCGTTGTCTGGTCAAACCGATTACCATATTGCTGGCACCATGAATGGCGGTAAAGGTGTTGCCGCGGAAGTAGCAAAGGAGAACATTGACCTTGTACTGCTGGACATAAATCTACCAGATATTTCCGGGCTGGATGTATTGATTGAGCTAGTTGCTGTTACCGAGGCGGCGGTGATCATATTATCTGGTGAGAATCGAGCCCAAGATCTAAGTTTTGCACTAAAAATGGGAGCACATGGCCTTGTCAGCAAATCAGACCCCGTCAGCGCTATTGTTGATGCACTAAAGGCTGCTACGCAGAGACAAACATTCATTTCACCGCGAGTTAAAAAGATTTTGGGCCAAGACCGCCAGTCAACGGTGTCATTGTCACCCAGACAAATGGCCATTCTGCATTACCTAGCTGCCGGTGAAACCAATAAAGAAATTAGTTACAGACTGCAGATATCACCGCCAACAGTGTCATTCCATTTGCGAGAACTGCGTCGAAAGTTGGATGTTGAAGGCAACAAAAAAATCTTAAATCGGGCTGCTGAACTTGGTCTACTAAATGTCTGATACATGGTTACTTGCCACACGCATATAGCCTGCGTACTCCAGATACAGCGGTTTATATAATATTAGCTCGAATTTTGTACCTAATGTTTGCCGGGTTGAAGCGCTGTCATCGTAGGTTGCAACAACGGGTAGCCACGAGTTCATTTGCGCCACCTCACCTGTCGGCAAATCAACTTCCTGCTTAAGATCCCAGTCAGTCAGCTGCGCAGTAGGCGCGATGGCTTGCAAGTCTGACAAGCTGCAAGCAGTCAATGCATTGACGCACGGAAGCGTTGCGATAACGCTAGTGCGGCCCTCCGCGGATTCGATCTGCACCGACCCGTTCAGGCTGGCAATTACTTTTTGCGCGTAACGAAAGCCAGAGCCAGCACCATTCGCAGCAATATCCTCACGCACCCTTGCAAGGTTTTGGTCATTTAGTTGCTCGATCACTTCGTCAGATACACCGCAGCCGGTATCCTCTATCTTGAAATAGATGCTTTGCTGGTCACTTGCAACCGAAACAGTTACGCCACCTTTCCCAGTAAATTTATGACTGTTACTCAAAAAGTTGGACAGCGCGCGTGTCAGAAGAGCCCGATCCGTAACTAAATCAATATCTGATTGCAGATCAACCGAGAACTGTAACCCTTTGCGTAAGAAAAGCTGCTTATACATCATTTTAAGCGGCAAAATTATGTCGCTAACTGAAACAGCTGACAATGCCAATAGATCGGTATTTACGTTTCCCATGCGCGCGCCAGATAACGTGGACGCAACTATTTTATCTAGATAGCTCGCCGAAGATTGTATAACTGTTGCAATTTCATTATTTGATAAGGACTCATCGGTGCTCTGTACCGCGTCTAGCACGCTGTTTAGTGCAAGCAACACCTGTTGACTATCGTGGCCCGAAGCATGCAATAGCGAACTTTGATCAACCACTGTCGCCAACGCCGCTGACTTCTCTTCGGCTAAACGCTGGGATGCTTCGCTGATCGCAAGTTGCTCTTTTAGGCTCTCGAGATACTTTTGTTTGGTGACGTTGTGCTCGATTTGTGATTTGCGCATGTTCAGCCCTAACGCCAATGTCGCAAAGGCTGCTTCAATAACTGCCACGGGTGCAATTGCATAGAAGCTCATCGGTAAGTTAGGTATTGCACCCGAGAATGCGAGCGCAGCGTAGATGGCAAAAACTGACAAGCCACCCCATGCCAAAATCAAAGGCCAGTTTTCACTACCTATCTTCCGAGTTGCGTAAATCCCGATATAGGTAAAATAAAATGATGAAGCCGCCACAATTAAATAATTCAAACTGTGTAAAAAGATTCGTGTTTGAACTGGGATCAAGCTTGAGAACAGTTGTACCACTATCATCACCAAGCTAAAGGAAATAAGACCCTTAAGAAACACATCGGTTCTTGGTAAGTTCTTAGCAGTATTGACAAACACCCGTGCGAACTGTGACATGCAAGCGACATATCCATACTTGGTCACATCGCCAAAGGCTAAGCCCCACATTGGCTTGTCATAAAAGACATAGGTTGATAAGAAACCAACCAAGTACATCACCACCGTGGCCAGAAAAAACTCGGCGGCAACCAGCCAAACGAATTCGCTTCGCCCAGTAGTAAGATAGAAGAATAGGTTTAGTACTAGCAAGGCTAGAATTGCGGCGGTGCAGCCAGCGGCTAGTAACATAGTTAAATGACTGCTCTGAAAAAAGCGCTCTCGGTCCTGCAACACCAACGGAAAGTACGCACTATCCTCAACACTGCTGTGTACAACAATAATGACTTCTTGTTGTGGCGCTAGCGTTAGCGGGTCAGCGTAGTGCTGATAGGTCAGCAACGTTTCTCTGGCAGCAGCGTAGTCATCGCTATCGAACCTAAGAGCCTTTTGCTCAGGAGTAATATGATAAATCTGTAAGGTAGTGGCAGAACCGCGATCAGTAGAGAATACCCACTGCCCTTCGGCTTGGCCTATATTTTTGACCTTAGCCAGGATAACTATATTGGGCGATGCGCCTCCAAATTGGATTGATCCGCCATCAATAGCATCAAATTTCGCATAATTTTTTACTAGGCTTTGGTAACTTATTTCACCGTCATAATCTTTCGCATAACGAATGAAACTTGCCAAATGCGGTGCATTCTCACCGGGTGTAATCTCAACCGTTGGTAATTCAAATGCTTGTGCCTGAGGTACTATGCAAAAACAAACCATCAGCAATACCAAGGACTGAATTACTTTGGTCCACGCAGTCATCAAGGCGCTAAAGTCGATATTTATTTTTGATGTATTCAATGTGCGGCTAACGTTGTGGAATGGCGGAATGGCTAGCACCCTAAATAAATGTAGGGTGGTCAAACGACCGTCTCATCATATACTTTTGTACAAGATGTTTCGAGTTGAGAACAATTTTGCCTAAATGGAGTTGGTGTATTTGAGTATGCCTCCTTGCTTATCAAAGGGCGGTGATTAAAAAGCTCGGAATTCAATACTAGCCCAGTGTAAACAAAAATTGTAAGGAGATTAATTAAGTGAAAACTGCTGAACACTATTCACAAGCGGTGCCTAGTCGACAGAGGTATTTTCAAACGCTCACGATCTTGCTGCTCGCAGTCTTACTTTCCCCACATGCTGTTGCACATAATAAAGTGGTTGTGATACCCATGACAGGAGATGACGCCGCTCTAGAACCTTTCGCTCCAATAACTTCTGACAGCCCACAAAACGGAGATTATATAATTGGCACCGCGACTGTGGTGGACAAAATCACCGGTCTCGAATGGCAACGCTTTGATGATAATAACACTAGGATCTGGAACTTTGCATGGAACTACTGCGCAAATCTGACTATAAGCGTAAAAGATGATTGGCGTATACCGAGTATTGGCGAACTGCAATCCATCGCTAGTTACGGAAATTTCAACCCAGCAATAAACGGGCTGGCATTTGCAAATACCAATTCGACTTTTTATTGGTCAGCTTCCAAAGTTGAATTTAATTCCCTTTTTGTTTGGCATATAGATTTTATCGATGGCCGAGTTGGCTACAGCACAACAGATCAAACTCGCTATGTTCGCTGCGTACGTCAAAGTTAATGAGCAGCAATTTTTATATCTTTATCCAAGAGGTTTGTAAAATGCTATATCGGCTCCGAGCACTATTCCTATGTCTGGTTTTATTAAACACATCGGCGTGGGCAACACCCTTGAAGGTCAATAACAATGGCAGCGTTACAGACTTGGCGACGGGTCTTATTTGGCAACTGCAAGACGACAACATATCTAGAAGCCAAGCTGGTGCACTACTTTATTGTAGTGAGTTATCTCTGGCGGGCAATTCAAGCTGGCGCCTGCCAAGCATTAAAGAATTGAGCTCCATTGTTGACCGTCGTACCAGTAGCCCAGCCATCGATCACACTGTTTTTCAGGTTAATTCTTCATCTTCCTATTGGTCGGGTTCCGCTGATGCATCCAATTCCGACTTAGCGTGGCGCGTCGTCTTTGACGGAGGTCGCACCTTTAGTGCCGACAAGACTAATGTCTTCTATGTTCGCTGTGTTCATTGAAAGCTAGCAGCCGTAACTTTTTTCTAAATTGTAAGGAGAACCATAAATGAACACAATCGAGCAATACCCTAGGGAACCCCAAAGTAGAGAGAGGCATTCTCAAAAGCAATTTACCGCGGCTGTTTGCGCACTCCTAGCAATAATTTCTTGGACGGCTCTTGTTAGCCCTGCCAAAGCGCACAACAAAGTGGTAGTGGTGCCATTATTGGGTGAAAGTAACAACGCTCGGAATGGGCAATCATTGCGCAATGTGATTACAGTATCCAAGAAAAATGGCGACTTTGACAATATCCACGGTGCAATGGATTCGATCAACGATGCCGAACAAGGAAATGAGTACCTAATCTTTATCGGGCCAGGGGAGTACGAGCTTGGTAGAACACTGGTAATGAAGAACTTTGTGGACATCAGTGGCAGCGGCCCTACTCTCACCACGCTTCAAGGGACTTTCGGCAGCACTGACTTCACACAGTCTGCCATGATAAATATGGGCGCCGTCACAAGAATATCCAATATGACGATTCAAGTTACAGCCTCTGCCACTACTCACGCCGCAGGTATCTATTCCGAGAAAAATAGAGGGGAAATAGATAACATCATCATGCGCACCCATGGCAACTCTCCGCAAAATTTGGGGCTGTATGCGGTATTGCTTAGCGGTAATGCCAACATCAAAATCAACGACAGCAACTTTGATGCTTTCTCCAGCACTGGTGCGCCCTCTGCAGACCACTATGGAATATTTATGCTGGGCGACGCTAAGGTGAATATTGCTGGCAGTACAGTTTCTCAGGATGCAGCTGGTTCTGCAATCTACAGCACCTCCTCCGAATACTCGTTAATAAAATATAGCTTCGTTAAAAGCCTTTTCTCGTCCGCGGGAACATTCAGATTAGACCATTCAATCACCGGTTCAGCCCTGTCAGGAGCTGGAACACATATATGCATACTGACGGCAACTAACTTCGGCTCAGTACTCAACAATGATTGTAGTAATTGAGTTTATAAGGGCCAACTTAAAACAATTATTTGATCGCATTTCGGGGAACAATTTCATGTCTAGACGTTTAACGTTAATTTTGGGGATAACAATTTATCTATTCGTCGCGCCAGCACTTTCGGCGGTGCCAACCTTGGTGAAGGATATTAATCCAGTCGGCAACTCCGCCCCTGATGAACTAACTGTA
>Ga0316189_10005832_pt1 | contig 11812 bp, 8 predicted proteins | sample LowCovwburrow_MG_FD_204930 | JGI IMG/M metagenome (GOLD analysis project Ga0316189, IMG submission 204930) | Coastal sediment microbial communities from Maine, United States - Lowes Cove worm burrow | ecosystem: Environmental > Aquatic > Marine > Coastal > Sediment | place: USA: Maine... | reverse complement strand
TTCTGATAATCTACTTCAATTCTGCAGCCGTCATGTGCCTGTTCTCGCTTTTAGACTATTACGAATTTGTCAATATACCCGGTTTCAACGACTGGATGAATGATTATTTGGTGGAAGGTTATGAGACTGGCAAAGGCGTTTCAGGCCCTTTCGATACTCGAACCGGCATTGCCAGCTATCTTAGCACCGTTTTTCCTATTGGGGTCTTTTGCTTCTTTGCAAGGACGGGTCTCAGCCGCATCTTCTATGGGGCCGCAACACTTATTGTGGTACTCACCGGACTGTTGTCTCTCTCCCGGGGTCTTTATCCCGCCATCGCCCTGGTCTTTCTGGCTTACACAGTTAAAGCTCTACAGTCTAGGGGTATGTCTAGAAGTTTAGCTATCTGGCGGACCTTGATCTTTTTCTCTATTTTCATGCTGGGTGCCTATTTTCTCATCCGAACATCCTCCCAGCAACTACATTCCATTTTTGTGTCCCGGGTTTCCAGTCTCCATATTGGCGAAGTGTCTTCCAGTGACGCAGATATGTTGAGAATCTGGACATTCCAGAAAACCGTTTTAGATCTAATGGATTCTCCCCTGGGTATGGGCTTTTCCAGTGTGGTGCTTTGGACTGGTGAATCCAAGAATACCCATAACATCCTCACTCAGGTATTAAGGGTTGCCGGTTTCCTCGGGTTGATTTTCTTCTTTACCTTTCTCACGCCCTATATCCGAAAGGCGTGGTCTCAAAGGGGAGACCCGTTACTGAACTGCCTTAACGCCATTTTTGTATCCTTCTTCATTTATGGGATGACCCATAACATCTTGGGTACGCTGCTTTTCTGGATTTTTCTCGGTCTCGCTATGAATCGCTTGTTCAACCCCCATTACGGGTCTGGCGGAGGCATTTGGAATTTACCGTTTAGAATAGTTTTTAAACCTGTGGGACCGGCTCCCGTTCCCATTAGGGCGGCCACACGGGCTCCTGTTTTGAAGACGCCCAAGCCCATGAGGCCTTCATGAGCGTTCGTCGCATCTTTTTAAATGGTGTTTATCAGGCGTCTGCTACCAGTGTTGGTGTCCTGGCCCGCTTGGGGTTGCTGGCCCTTATGGGTCGCATGCTGGGTGCGGAAGGATTGGGTATCTGGTCTATTGTTCTTGTTGTGAACGGGTTTTGTATGTTTCTCGCCAATACGGGAATGAAAGGCTATGGAACCTATATTGTAGCCAAAGGGGACCACCAGCCCGGTGAACTTCTGGTGAGAGCCATGCCCATTAATATCGTGGGAAGCCTTTTGGCTTTTGCTCTTTCCATTGGCTTTTTAAAACTGCTCAATTACAAAGACTCCATTGTGTTGGGGGCCGCCATTGTAAATGCCACCCTCATTTTTGACAGTCTCCTGATTACCATGACTGGTATTTTCAATGGAAAGCAGCAGATGGGCAAAACCGGTATCCTCAACCTTCTCACCCAATCCTTTCTTCTGGCTCTGGGCGTACCTGGTCTTCTTTACTTTAAATCGGTCACCGTATTGTTTGTGGCTCTTTCCCTGTCGAAGTTGATCCTGTTCTTTATTGCGTTGGTCATGTTTCGCCGTAGTTTTGGGAAGTTGCCCTGGCAATACTGGGGTTGGTCATCTTCTGTGAAGATAGGCCGGAAAGCCTTTCCCTTCGCTATGCAGAACTTTGTCAATCAAGGCTTTAATCGGGTGGACATTTTGATTCTGTCTCTGTTCTTGACAGAGGCGGTGGTAGGCATGTACAACGCCTGTATTGTGATTGCCCTTCGTCTGAATAGCCTGATCAGGCCCTTTAACACCTCGCTTTTCCCCGTGCTTACCGAAAGTTTTGAGACCAACCGGGCCATGTACAACACCTTTTTGAAGAAGGGCATCAAGTATCTTTTCTGCCTTGCCCTTCCACTCACTGCTTTTGTTTTTTTTGCAGCGCCGGATATTTTAACCGTAATCTACGGCCCGGACCTGACGCTTGCTGCGCCCATGTTGCAAATATTGAGTGGTATGATCATCTTCAGGGTTCTAAATCCCCTGCTCAGTAATTCGGTGACAGCGTCCGGCAATCAGATGTTTCGCACCAAGGCACTCACTTATGCCTTCATCTTCAACATTTTGATTAACCTCCTTCTTGTGCCCTTTTTCCATGGGAATGGGGCTGCATGGAGTTCAGTGCTCACGGAAATAGTGGCCGCAAGCGCCTACGCTATTTTCCTCTACAAGAAGAAGATCCTCCTTGTTCAAATCCAGGATTTCAGGCCTTTCGCTTTTCTGGCGCTGGTCCTGGCTGCATATGGAAGCGCTTATGTCTTCCAGAGCTGGTTTATTGCTTTTCATGGCGCTATGATTGCTTTCTGCACCCTTGTCGCCTGTTTTCTGGTGAAAATACTTACCGTGGAAGAATTGAAGAGTATCGTCAACCAGATTAAGAAAAAAAAGTCTAAGAAATTGAGGTCAGTTTCCGTTGCTTCCTAATTTCATTATTTGCGGCGCCCAAAAGGGCGGCACTACATCACTCTACCATTATCTTCGTCAGCACCCCGAAATCTTCATGCCGGAAGAAAAGGAAGTAGACTTTTTCGCCAACAACATTGAGAAGGGCGTGGCGTGGTACGAGGCTTTTTTTGAAGGGGCTGAAGGTTATGGGGCTGTGGGTGAAGCGTCGCCCAATTATATGTGGCGTGAGGAGACGGTGGATGGAATGTCGAAAATGGTCCCAGACGCTCGGCTCATTTTCATTCTGAGGAATCCCATTCGCAGAGCTTATTCCAATTACTGGTTTAACGTTAGTCGCGGTCTTCAACGGGTTCAAATGCCCTTTTCTCAAGCAATTCGAGAAGAACCGGGTTACAGGAACTATGTAACCAAAGGTTTCTATTATGAACAGATCGCCCGGTTTCTGAAGCACTATCCGCGAGAAAAGATTTTGGTGGTTTTACTTGAAGATCTCCTAAAGAATCCGGAAGAAACCATGAAGAACTGCTATCAATTCCTGGGTGTGAACACAGCATTTATTCCCAGCCTTGGAGAAAAGCACAATGTCACGGTTCTGCCCAAGAACAGGCTGGTTTTTATGGCCTTCAATCTTTGGGTTCCCATTCGGAGAGCGCTCTCCAAAATAACGCCACCCCAGGTAAGGCGAGTGATTGGGATGCCGCGAACCTGGATAAGGGCGCGACTCTTCTCTCAAGCCAAACCGCCGTCCATGGCGGAAACGGATCGGGTCTGGCTGGCAGAAGCCTTTGCTGAACATAACCGTCAACTCTCTCAATTTCTGAATCGTGATCTCTCTTTCTGGAATTAGTCATGTTTCGTGTAACCATCCTTCAACAGATCCTTCCCGTATATCGCGTTCCCTTTTTTGAGGCATTGGCCCAGACGGGCCAGATGGAGCTTCATTTATTTTACGACGATGAGTTTATGGGTCATCAATCACACGGCGACGGGTCTCTGGTATTTACCAGGGTAGGTAAGGCACCGATCAAGAAACTGATCTCCCGTTTTTACTGGCAAAACCATCCCCAAATTCTAGGGGGTCTGAAGGCTGGCGATATTCTGGTTGTTTCGGGCAGCCCCTGGTTCTTGAGTAATTATTATTTAATATGGAAGGCCAGACGCAAAGGTATTGGGGTGGTCTGGTGGGGTCAGGGTTTTAGCACCACTACCACCAGAACCAGGCTCATTCTGAAACGTATTCTCATGAAAATGGCCCATACCTGGATTCTCTACACCTCCGAAGAAACGGCCCGATTTAAACAGTTCGGCTTTGATCCCCACCGCCTTTTTGCCGCTGAAAATACCATGGACACTCAAGCCATTCGAGATGTGGCCAATCAGTGGGACAGTGGGCGGCTTGCACAATTCAAAGAACGGGAAGGTATTAGCAATCGGTCCTGCCTCCTTTTCTGCAGCAGATTGATACCCAAAACCAAATTACACCTGCTCATGGATATCCTCCCGGACCTGATAAAACAGCACCCCAGCACGCTTCTCCTCATCATAGGAGACGGCCCGTTGAAGCAGGAACTGCAAAAAAGGGCTGAGGAGGATGGAACCCAAGACGCCATCCGCTTTCTGGGTGCCATCCACGCCGAAGACCAGTTAGCCCCATGGTTCCTTTCATCAGAAGCATTCGTTTACCCCGGTGCCGTGGGTTTGAGTATCTTGCATGGCCTCTCCTATGGCCTTCCCATGGTGTTGCATGGAACCCGGAGCGAGCATGGTCCTGAGTTCGCCGCCTTCCAGGATGGGGTTAATGGTTTTTCTTTCAAGGAAGATCAGGCCCCCGATTTTTTAGAGAAGATCCTATCCATCCTCAAGGATCCAGCCTTAAGAGATCGTTTGTCAGATGGCGCTTTGGAAACCGTAGAGAAGCGGTTTAATATGAAAATCATGGTGGGTAATTTCATGAAAGCCTTTCAAAAAACCAGAGAGATGGTTGCTCTGGTAAAGGGGAACAAGACAAAGCTATGAAGATACTCTTCGACGTAAGCCAGGTGCGCACTGGCGGCGGGATTCAAACCGCTTTGGCGCTTTTTCGCAATGTACTCAAACACAAACCCTTTCAGTTTCGCATGGTCTGTTCTTTCGAATTGGGTGGAGAGATGCAGGAGCACGACCTTTTTGACGCGGAGCATATGAGAGCGCTTCCCGAATGTACCAGTTCTATAGGCCGTTTCAGACAGCCGGGAAAGCTTTTGCCAGAACAGGAAGCCCAATATAAGCCCGATCTGGTATTCACCCTGTTCGGGCCAGCTTATTGGGCGGCAAAGGCTCCTCACCTGGTGGGTTATGCCATGCCCCATTACATCTACCCGGAATACCGACCCGTTCAAAACGTGGGTCTTTTTCAGAGAATATCCCAGAGCATACTCTACGATCTGCAAGCCCGGTTACGGATTTCTTCCATTAAGAAGGCCCAATATGTGGTAGTGGAAACCGAGACGGTTCGAGAACGGCTGGTGCGCATTTTGGGCTTGGACGGAGAGCGTATTTTTGTGGTTCGCAACAGCTACAGCCCCCAATTCAAGGAAAACCTCAAGGAGGACACGGGTCACCGGGAACCTCAGCGGGTCAGGCAGATTTTCATTCCTACCAGTTACTACCCTCACAAGAACCTGGAAGTGGTTTCCGCCGTTGCCGCCATTCTCAAAAAACGGCTGTCCTTCCCCTTTCGGTTTGTATTCACCCTGGATCAGACTTCCTGGGCACCGCTCTATAAAGGCGCTGAAGAGCTTGGTGTTACTGCAGAAATGACTACGGCAGGTAAAGTCTTCAATCGGGACATTGCCGGGATGTACCAGAACTCGGATATGGTGTTTCTGCCCACCTTGCTGGAATGTTCCACTGCGGTTTATCCGGAGAGTTTCATGAGCCGGAGGCCAGTGGTAACTTCCAGCCTGGATTTTGCTCGGGAGTTATGCGGACCTGCCGCTCTTTATTGCGATCCCTATTCACCGGAAGATTGCGCCCTTCAAATCCAAAAGGTTTTAGAAGATGACCATTTGAGCAGGAGCCTTGTAGAAGCCGGAGATCAGCAACTTCTAAAGGTTTATCCCAATCCGGAAGAGAAGTGGCAGGCTCAACTGTCTCTTATCCTTTCTTTGGTAAAATCCTAAAGTTCAGGCAAGCATCAGTTATAGAAGGGGGTAGGGTTTGGTAAACCCTGCCCCTCTCTCATTTTATCCTTATCGGTACTCGCAAATCATGTCCAGCAGGCTTCCCGCCGCATCGATCTGACCTTTTTCAAAGTCACGGTACTGATTGGGCGTGAATACCTTTCCGTCGTTGAGGTCAATCAAATCATTGGCTGGACTTCTGTTTCTATAGGTATAGTGTTGGTAGAAACGTTCGCATAACTGAACAACCCCATCCGCCTCAGAATTGGCTGCGCTGTTGAGGCCCAGACGGTAGATCTTACGGGCCAGATTTCCGATTTCAGCTTCGGTCATGCCCTTGATTGCAGCTTCTTGGAGCATGCCTGGCAAGGTGGTTCTGTAGGGTTCCAGAATTTTAATAGCCTCTTCCCGTGCGGTGGGATTGTAGAGCAGATGGGTGAGGAGAATGCCAGGAATGGCGGCCCAGACCTTGGACTGGGCGTCCAGGTAGCGAACCTCAAAGAATCCACGAGCGCGGACTTCAGGGAAGAGGGTACTCAGATGAGCGTTCCAATCCTCCATGGTAGGGAAGAGCCCGTGAGATCCCTTCTTCATCCAATCGCGAAAGGTAATGAACCGACCATCAAAGGCCAGATCGCCCTTGCCATTGGGGAGCCATAAGCAAAAGGCGTCCAAAGCAAAGTGCAGGTATTGCTGCACGGGGCAGGGCATGTATTCCGGTGCCAGAAAATCCTTTTGGAATCCGGCTCTAGACGGGTCCAGGTTCTGCCAGATAATAGACCGAAAACTATGTGCACCGCTGGGTTTACCTTCAATAAAAGGTGAGTTGGAGAACATGGCTGTAAAAACCGGGCCGAGCAAGTTGGCGGCAAGCCATCTTCGCTGAGCAGTTTCAGGATCGCCCGCATCCAAATTCACTTGGAGCGATGTTGAGAGACGCATCATTTTCTGACCATAGGGGCCTACGGCCTGAAAGAAATTATTCATATTCTGATAACGTGGTTTCTGTAAAAGCAGACCCACTTCATCAATGGAATGCCAGGGGTTTAAACCACTGTGGAAAAACCAGATGCCATGTTCTTTCAGAGGGCATCGCAGACTCTCCAAAACGCCAGTAATATCCTGAATGGCCTCATCCAGGGTAGCCAGAGGTGGCCCGCTATATTCCAGCTGGCCGCCCGGCTCAAAAGTTAGCCAGCCGCTGCCCATTTTAAAACGGGCCATACCATTGGGCAGTGGATCCCAAGCCAGGCCCGGAATCACGCCCACCATTTGTTCCAGAACTTGAATAAGTCCGTTCCCCTGGTCATTGTAGAACTTGACCAGGTTATTGGGGCAGTCGGCCGTTTCTCGAAAGGGCCAGACCTCCAACTCCAAGCCGACGGAGAGGTCCTGCGTCTTGCCCTTCGGAAAAAAAAGTTGGGAAATGCTCTGTTCAAGCTCTTCCAAGCGTAAAACCTGTTCTCTGGCAGTCATAATTCAACTCCAAGCATCATTTTACCCGGTAGTCCGGGCAAGGGTCATCGATAAGTGGCGCATTGTAAGTAAAGACGCATGGTTGCGTCTCGCCTTCATGAGATCCGTCATTTGTGTTTTAGCACGACAAAGGCCCAAATACCAATAAATCTTTACCAAATCAAGTGCAGTTCGCCGCTCGCGAGCGGGAATACCCATTAATGTATCCCGGGGTGGTTGAGGCGGTTCCATGGTGATCATGCCTTTTAACATTCTCATAATGGGAAATGCCGGGTTCCAGCCCGCTACTCCAGAACAACACTCACAAAAATGATTCAATTCCCGTAAATCCAAACAATGATGGTCAGCTAGCGCCAGCAGCCGGGTCAAAGCCACTTCGGCCTGGTCCAGATTCTCAAAAAACACAGCCAGGGAACCTAAAGCCTTCTTCATATTCTTGCTGAACCGAAGCCGCTGCAATTCCGTCTGTAGGGCTTTTCCTCTCAAGCGAGAGCCCGAACCCTTGATAATCAAGGCAAACCAGGGCAGGGTGGTCTGCTGTACCTTCAGGTTTTGCGCGATATGAACAAGATCCGGCAGGGTTTCTGCACGGAACCAGGGGAACAGGGCGTTCAGCATGCCCGACTCTACCATAAAAGGCAGGACCTGGTGATAATGGGGAGCGATAAGGGTGCGTTGTAATTCGTGGAAGACGCGCTCCATGGAGAGCCGCTCAAGCCCGGAAACAGAGGCTGCAATAGCGGCGAGGGCCACAGTGTCAGGAGCCCAGCCCAGTCTGGCCAAAAACCTGAAATAGCGCAAGATGCGCAAGTAATCTTCCTCAATTCTAACGTGGGGATCGCCCACAAACCGGAGACGCCGTGCCTTGAGATCTTCCAAACCGCCCACAAAGTCGTGAATATTCCCATCTACGTCCTCAAAAAGAGCATTGATGGTAAAGTCCCGACGTTGGGCATCCTCAGAAAAATCCTGGGAAAAAGCAACCTCAGCCCGCCGCCCATCACAGGCCACGTCGTGGCGGAGCGTGGTGATTTCCAGGCTTTGGGTTTCTCCAACCACTAGAACCGTTCCGTGTTCAATTCCTACAGGTACGGTTTGATATTCCAGGTCATGGAAAAAGGCAAGAACCTCTTCGGGCTCCGCCTGGGTGGCGAGATCGAAGTCGGCTGGATCTAGACCGAAGAGTCTATCTCTGACACAGCCTCCGGCCAGCATGGTTGGGTAACCTGCTTGCGTTAACATGCGGCAGATCTTTGTAGCTTCCGCGTAACGGTCCACATTTGCCTCTACAAACCCGGAGCGGGTTCCCGGCTCGCTTATCATGTCACTCTTGAGAGACAATGCGGCCATAGCAACATCATACGCTGATCTTACTGGAAAGTTAACTGGGATTTAACAAACCGGGCCAGTCTTTTTCAGTTTTTCTTCCATTCCCCATAAATTCTCATATGGGATGTAGAGGTGTTAAAATGGTGTCATGGGTGAAATGACGCTATTCAGATTAGGATCAGTGATGATGTGTGGTTTGGGGGAAAGGACGTGGTAGGAGGAGGTTAATTCTTTGTGACAGGCTTTCCCAAAAGGCGTGGATCCATTAAGCTGAACATTGCAGGCGGAAGGTCTGAAGGGGGGGTTACCTTTGTTTACTGTAATTAAAGGGCAAGCTGGAAAGAATTTAATTCCAATGAGCTTTTCAAACAGGATATAATTCGAACAAAGAGGCAGGGGTAGAGGTGAGATGGATTCCAGTTACTGTAAAATCTTCAAATGGCAAAAAACTTTTCCCCTGAGTTTGGGCGGCAAACTGTCCGAGATGCAGGTTGCTTATGAATCCTGGGGCATATTGAACGAAGACAAGTCCAATGCCATCCTGCTATTCACAGGCTTATCGGCCTCTGCTCATGCAAAATCCCATGGAAAAAACGATCAACCCGGATGGTGGGAAGCCATGATTGGCCCAGGCCAGGCCCTGGATACGGATCGTTTCTTTGTAATGTGCTTCAATCATCTGGGTGGTTGTTTTGGTTCATCCGGTCCTTCCTCCATAAATCCAAAGACCGGAAAACCCTATGGCCCCGATTTCCCGCCGCTGGTGCTTCAGGACATGGTGGATGCAGTGCGCCTGGTGGTGGACAGTTTTGGCATTCAAAAGGTGTACTGCTCCATGGGCGCTTCCATGGGTGGCATGTTGGCCATGGAATTTGCTGCTCGTCATGCCTCCCTGGTGGAACGCATGATCATGATTTCCGCATCAGGCAGACCAGAGCCCATGTCCATTGCCTATCGATTTGTACAACGTCAGGTGGTGCTTAACGATCCTCATTTTGCCGGTGGCTGGTACTACGACAAGCCCAATAAACCAACGGCATCTATGGCCGTTGCCCGTGAAATAGGTAATATCACCTACCGGTCCCGCCAGGAATTCAATGAACGATTTGGCAGGAGCCGCACTGGCAGGGGTTATAACCTGGGCCCCGATTTTCAGGTAGAGTCCTATCTTCACCATATGGGCAACAAACTTGCCGCTAATTTTGACCCCAATAGTTTTATCCTGCTTACCAAGGCCATGGATCTCTATTCTCTGGGTTACGAGTTCTCCACTTACGAAAAAGGGGTCAATCGCATAAGCGCCCGATGTTTAATCGTTGGGGTCACTACTGATATGCTCTTTGCATGGGAAGAACAGGAGAACGTGTATAAAAGCCTCAAAAAATTAGGGAAGGACGTTGCCTTTAAACTGTTGGACTCCACATCAGGGCACGATGCCTTCCTGGTGGAAGTGGACTATTTCAGGAAGGTGATCAGCACCTTTTTACGGGATGAATAATGGCTAGAAACTGGATGAAGATGATTGATTCCGCGCAGCGTCAGATCACTCTGGGCAACCCTCAATCTCCCTCTTTTGAAGAGATGACGCGATTAACTTTTGATATTCAGGGGCTCCTGGCTGAGTACAGTGAGCGTGAGCATCGTTTTTATTATACGGAAATGGCAGACCTGGGCATTCGTCTCAAAGGCGTTCAGCCCCTTACTGTCTGGCAACGGCTCAGGCGCAGGCCTTCCCTTATTGGCGAGATCATTCTTGAGGGGGAAGCCCAGATCAAGGTGAGTTTCTGGACTCAGCCGTTGATTGACCTTCGTTTTGATCTTGCTTCCGAGGAAGATGCAGGGCTTTGGCGTGAATGTGAAATCATGGCTCTTTCCGCCGGTTTCCACTTCATTATGGATCCCAATCTCGGTGAATTGGACCTACACGCCGATTTTCTGGTAGACTAGAGACGCCATGAATTTTAAATCAGGCGGTGAAATGGATACGAGCATCTCTCCCAGGCATAGAAGGCTGTGAAGCCCCGGAACATTAGAATTGGCTCTCCGCAACTGGCGTGCCTGGTAATGCTATGCCTTCTTTTGTCTTGCGCACCAAAACCTCCCAGAGATCCCATTCAAGAGATCAAGGACTCCGGTTACATTGTGTTCCTTACCAGAAACGCGCCCACCACCTATTATCAGGGCAGGGAAGAAACAGAGGGCTTTGAATACGAGTTGGGCTGTTCCTTTGCAGCCTGGTTGGGCGTGAAACCGGTCTTCAAGATTCTAGACAGCACCACGGAGATATTAGAGGGGGTTGAAGCCAACCAGGGCCACATAGCCGCGGCCGGTCTTACCCGAACCCCAGAGCGAGAAGCCCGTTTTACCTTTGGCCCTAATTACCAAACTGTAAGACAGCAGGTGGTTTGCAGAAGGGGAGAGGGTTTGCCCCGTCATATCTCTCACCTTTTGGATCAACAAATTACCGTTGTGGCCAATTCCAGTTATGAGGAGCGCTTACAAGAGCTTCAGTTGGAGTATCCCGACTTGAGCTGGGACGTTACTCGGGAATTGGAAATTGAGCAGATTATGGAGCAGGTCTGGGCCAGGGAAATTGACTGCACCGTGGCGGACTCCAATATTGTAGCCATTAATCGTCGTTACCATCCCGAGTTGGAGGCACCTTTTTCCATTAGTGGCCAACAGTCCCTGGCCTGGGTTCTTGCTCCAGAATATGCAGCGCTTCGTCCTGAATTGGAGAAGTGGCTTTTGGAGATGGAGCAGTCCTGGGAACTGGATGAACTGTTGGAGCAATATTATGGCTACGCTCAATTGTTTGACTATGTGGATGTGAAGAGCTTCCATCGTCGCATCGATCAGCGTCTGCCTCGTTTCAAAGAAGATTTTCAAATAGCGGCCACCCGTTTTGGTTTCAGCTGGACCCTGCTTGCTGCCCAGGCCTACCAGGAATCTCATTGGGACATCTATGCAAGAAGTCCCACGGGCGTTCGCGGCATAATGATGCTCACCCGGCGGACGGCCAAACAGGTGGGGGTGGTGGATCGGCTGAACCCGAAAGAGAGCATTATGGGCGGGGCCAAATACATGGCAGACCTCTATGCGCGTCTTCCGGAATCCATCAGGGAACCGGATCGTACCTGGATGACTCTTGCCAGTTACAATGTGGGTTTTGGTCACTTATTGGATGCCAGAACCCTGGCCATCGATGCTGGATTGGATCCCAATTCCTGGCGGTCCGTGCAGGAGATGCTTCCTCGATTATCCAAAAGAGAATATTACAAGAAGGTTCGTTACGGTTATGCCCGGGGCCGGGAGCCGGTTCGTTATGTGCAACGCATAAGAGACTTTCAAAATATATTGGAACGGCATCTGAGTAATATTGAGTTGGAAG
>Ga0316189_10005831_pt1 | contig 11812 bp, 9 predicted proteins | sample LowCovwburrow_MG_FD_204930 | JGI IMG/M metagenome (GOLD analysis project Ga0316189, IMG submission 204930) | Coastal sediment microbial communities from Maine, United States - Lowes Cove worm burrow | ecosystem: Environmental > Aquatic > Marine > Coastal > Sediment | place: USA: Maine... | reverse complement strand
CGGTCGAACTCGGCCACCTGTTCGCAATGGTCGACGTCGTCGATGCCGGGCAGGTACACCTCTTCTACACGGGCAAGCTGGTCGGCGACTACGGTATTGGGGAGGAAACGCTCGAGTCGGCGTTGTTCAGTGAAGACGAAGTCCCGTGGGATGACATCGCATTCCACAGCGGCAAGTTCGCGCTACAAAAATACTTCGAAGACCGCGGCGAAAACAACGGTGTGCACATTCACGAGCTAAGGCGCTCGCGGTCCTGAGTACTATTCGGCCGGGTAGGCCTGCGCAAGACGAGCGCTGAGTACCGCCGGTGTTACGTAACCACCGATCATCGTACCGTCCTCGAAGAGGATCGCCGGCGTGCCGCTAAGGCCGATATCCTGTCCCAGTGAGTAAGTGCGCGTGAGAGTCGACGCATCGCATTTCGAGGTTTGGAACTCGCGATCAAGCTTGGCAGCCGTCAGAGCCTTGTTGCGATCCCGAGAGCACATGACATCTTCGGAAGTACTCCAGGAACGCGAAGCGGGTCCGTTGCGCGGGTACAGTACGTAACGCACAGCGATACCGCGGCTCATGTACTCCTCGATCTCGTTATGGAGCTTGCGGCAGTAAGTGCAGTCGACGTCCGTGAATACGGTCACCGAGTATTTGACCTCGGCAGGCGCGAACAGGATAGCGTCTTCATCCTTGAGTGCACTCATGAGCTTACGCCTGGAATCGGTGCGGCTCTGTTCGCTGAGGTTGATCTGGTTTTCCAGATCGATCAGATCACCCTGCAACAGGTAGCGGCCATCGTCCGAAATATAGGCGACGATCGAGCCTTTCTGCACCGTGTACCAGCCATCAAGGGGACTCTGATTGACGTTCTCGGGCTCTATCGCATCAAACATTTCCGAGATCTTGGTCCGAACCTGTTCGAGTTTCGGGTCTACATCGGCAGCATTCGCACCCACTGCAAACAGCACCAACATGGCAGCTGCAACGGTCCGTGCAAAGGTAAGGAAAGGTTGGCTCATTAAGTTCGTCCCTGGGAAAAGCGCGGCAAGTTTAACAAAGAGACCCCTGAACAGGGCATTTTGTTGCACTAATCTTCGCCCCGCGGAAGGAACTAGCCGCGGGGATGGTGCTCGCCGTGCAACTCCTTCAGGCGCTCCCTGGCAACGTGCGTGTAGATCTGCGTTGTCGACAGGTCACTGTGACCCAGCAACATCTGGACCACGCGCAGGTCAGCGCCGCGATTCAGAAGATGTGTCGCGAACGCATGGCGCAGGCTGTGAGGTGACATCTTCTGACGCACGCCAGCCTTTTCTGCATAGCGCTTGATGATGTGCCAGAACGCCTGGCGCGTCATCCGGTCGCCGCGACGGGTCGGGAACAGGTAGTCCGTCTGGCGCTCGAGCAGGATCTCCATGCGTGGGCCATTGATGAACTCTTTGAGCCAGCGCTGTGCCTCTTCGCCCAGAGGGATAAGGCGTTCACGATCGCCTTTACCGATAATCCGCAATACACCCTGGTTGAAGTTGACTTGCGACTGCTTGAGATTGATGAGCTCCGAAACCCTGAGGCCCGTGGCGTACAAGAGCTCGAGCATGGCGCGATCACGATGGCCAAGCGGCTCATCGGTATTCGGCGCGTTCAGCAGCGCATCAACCTCTTCCTCCGACAGCGTCTTGGGTAGCGAACGGCCAATACGCGGCATCTCGATCTCGGACGTAGGATCTGAATCGCGCATGCCTTCACGCATGATATAGCGGAAGAAGCGGCGGAAACTGGACAGCTGGCGGGCTGTTGAGCGCGGCTTGGCGCCCAACTCCACACGTTTTGCAATGAACTCGAGAAGATCGGCCTTGTCGGCCTGCTCAATGGACTTGTCGGATTCCGACAGGCCGCGACCCAGTGTCATCAAATCAGCCCGGTATGCACCAAGCGTGTTTTTAGACAGGCCTCGTTCCATCCAGATGGCATCGAGAAAACGGTCGACGAGCTCTTCCGAGCGCTCAACCTTTTTCGACTCCGGCGTGCTTTTTTTGTTGCTACTGCCCATAAGCGTCCATCTTCCTTCGTCGCGCAATCCTTTGCAGCGATGACTGCCTATCCAACCAGCGCTTCCTGCTGGTAGCATACCGACTGACAAACATCGCCAAGCGACGGTTTTTCCAAGGTTTCTGAGTATGCTGAGGAAGCCAGGATGCGGGCGTGACCGCTGTCACATATTAGGGAAGGCATTAACATAAAGTGAACTGGGTCACACGTACCAAGGAAGCCACCTGGGGCCTGTTCGCGTGGTTGTCCCTCGGCCTCGCCGTCCTGTTTACGCTGATCGTCGCCCTGCTGGTGCCCGGGCTCGAAAGACGCCAGAAACTGGCCACCTGGGCGTCCAGGATGGTGTTCGTATTGCCCATGGTCGATGTCCGCATCACGGGAATCGACAATTTGCCGACCGACAACTGCGTCGTCGTTGCCAATCACGCGAGTTACCTCGACGGCATACTGCTCAAAGGGTACCTCCCCTGGCGCTTCAGTTTTGTGATCAAAGGCGAAATGCGGGACTTTGCCCTGGCTCATTTCCTGTTACGGCGCGCAGGCGCAAAGTTCGTCGAACGCACGGACATGAAGGGCAGCACACGCGATGCCAGGCACATCGTCAAGGCGGCCCAGGCCGGCGAGTCGCTGGGTTTTTTCCCAGAGGGGACATTTCTCAAGGAACCCGGCGTCGGTCGTTTCCGGCCCGGCGCATTTGTCGCCGCCATCAAGGGGGGAATGCCGGTGGTCCCGATAGCCATTAGCGGGTCGCGATTCATGATGCCAGCCGGCCGACACCTGCCGCGGCGCGGCCCGCTGACCATCGATATCCTGCCGGCCATCGCCCCGGGTGATCCGGATTTTGCGAGCAGCCGGGCGTTGGCTGAAGCCGCCCGCCAGCGAATTCTTGCGGTTCTGGACGAGCCGGATCTTCTCGACGGATAGAGTGCCGCATATGCCTGATTCATAGTATTGCGCCTGACCTGATTTTGGCGGAAAGTAACCCCCCCACCTGACAAAAAAACAAGTAAATCGGAGTAAGAAAATGAGTTCAGATGCCATCGTCATCGTGGCCGCAAAACGTACGCCGGTCGGCGCATTTCAGGGCACTCTGAGTGGCGCCACGGCCACGCAGCTGGGTTCCACTGCTATTGAGGGAGCCATAGCGGCCAGCGGTGTAGATGCAGCCGACATCGATCGCGTGATGATGGGTTGCGTACTGCCGGCAGGTCTCGGCCAGGCGCCCGCCCGCCAGGCGGCTCTGGGTGCGGGCGTGCCGGATAGCGTGCCCTGCGTTACCGTCAACAAGATGTGCGGCTCCGGTATGGAGGCCATCATCCTCGGGTACGACATGATCAAGGCCGGCAGTGCGGGCATCGTCGTCGCAGGCGGCCTCGAATCGATGAGCAATGCGCCTTACATGCTGCCGAAAGCGCGCAGCGGTATGCGGATGGGCCATCAGCAGGTGCTGGATCACATGTTCTACGACGGACTCCAGGATCCGTCCTCGGGCGAAATGATGGGCCACTTCGCACAGGTCACGGCGGACAAGTACGGATTCTCGCGTGAAGAAATGGATAACTTCGCGATTGAATCAGTGACGCGGGCACAGCGTGCCGTTGCCGACGGCACGTTTGCGGGTGAAATCTCGCCCGTCACGATCAAGTCGCGACGTGGCGAGACGATCGTCGATACCGACGAGACGCCTGGTACCGTCAACGTGGAGAAGATTCCGACCCTGCGCCCTGCGTTTGCGAAAGACGGCACGGTAACCGCCGCCACTTCGTCGTCAATCTCCGATGGCGCTGCTGCAGTCGTCATGATGACCGCCGCCGAAGCGGAGAAACGAGGCCTTATGCCCATTGCGAAAATCATCGGCCACTCGGTGTTCGCACAGGAGCCTGCATGGTTCACGACGGCACCTGTATACGCGGTGAAGAAGTTGCACGAGGCGCTCGGCTGGTCGCCAGATGATGTCGACCTGTACGAAATCAATGAAGCATTTGCCGTCGTTACGATGGCCGCGATGAAAGACATTGGTATCGGTCACGACAAGGTCAACGTCAATGGCGGTGCCTGCGCACTCGGCCACCCGATAGGCGCCACCGGTTGTCGAATCTCGGTGACACTGTTGCACGAGCTTGCAGCGCGTGGCCTCACGCGTGGTATTGCCTCGCAATGCATCGGTGGTGGCGAAGCTACGGCCGTCGCGTACGAAATTGTCTAGGGGAGAATCCTGTGAAACTGTCAGAAGCAAAAGCCGTCGTCACTGGTGGCGCATCGGGTCTTGGGTTTGCAACGGCGCAACGTATCATCGACGCTGGCGGCCAGGTTGTATTACTCGATATTAACGACGAACTCGGCGCCGCAAGCGCCTCGAAACTCGGTGATCGTGCGGCCTATATCAGCACAGACGTGTCAAACGAAGATTCGGTCAAGGCATCGCTGCAAAAGGCGAAAGACATCATGGGTGGCATAACGTTCGCCGTGAACTGCGCCGGCGTCGCCGATGCCGGGCGTACGCTCGGTCGTGACGGACCGTGGCCGTCGGCGAATTTCAATCGAGTGATCCAGATCAACCTCGTCGGCAGCTTCAACGTGATCAAGGAAGCAGCCGCGATCATGAATGAGAACGAACCGGGCGAAGACGGCGAACGTGGCGTGATCATCAACACAGCATCGATCGCTGCTTTTGAGGGTCAAATCGGCCAGGCTGCATATTCCGCGTCCAAGGGCGGCATCGTCGGCATGATGCTGCCAATCGCACGCGAGTTCGCGAACTTCGGAATTCGTGTCAATACGATCGCGCCAGGGGTATTCCTGACCCCGATGGTGTCGGGCATGCCGCAGGAAGTGCAGGATTCGCTGGGTGCCCAGGTTCCGTTCCCATCGCGCCTCGGCAAACCGGAGGAATACGCGAATGCTGCGGAGTTCATCTACGAGACAACAATGGTGAATGCTGAGGTGATTCGCGTCGACGGCGCAATCAGGATGCAGGCGAAGTAATCTGTAACCTGGTACCAGGTACCTTTTATTGAGTCTAAAGGTACCAGTTACCTTTAGACTCAATAAAAGGTAACTGGTACCGCCATCGGTGGTACCGCGATCGGTGTCGCAATCACATGTTTGCGTAGTTGGGACCGCCGGTGCCCTCAGGCACAGTCCAGACGATGTTCTGCTTCGGATCCTTGATATCGCAGGTCTTGCAATGCACGCAGTTCGCCGGGCTGATCTGAAACTTCTTCTCGCCACCCTCTTCCACGATCTCATAGACGCCCGCCGGGCAATAACGCTGCGCTGGCTCGTCAAATTCGGGCAGGTTGTAGGCAATCGGTATCGATTCGTCCTTCAGCTTCAAGTGCGATGGCTGGTCTTCCTCGTGGTTCGTATTCGACAGGAACACGGATGACAATTTGTCGAACGTGATCACGCCATCGGGTTTCGGGTACTCAATGACCTTCGCGTCGGACGCTTTGTCGAGTGACTCGTGGTCTGGATCCTTGTTGTGCCAGGTAAACGGTAGCTTACCGAAGAAGATGTTCTGGTCGATGAACGCAAAGACCGCTCCGAAGAACACGCCCAGCTTGTGCAGGCCCGGACCAAAATTGCGGCCCCGATGCAGTTCCTTGTGCACCCATGACGCATTGACGCTTGCTTCGTAGTCAGCGAGCTCGGACTGGCCCGCGTCGCCAGCCGACAGCGCCTTGTGAATGCTCTCCGCCGCCAGCATGCCCGTCTTGATCGCAGTGTGAATACCCTTGATTTTTACGCCATTCAGGAATCCTGCGCCGCAGCCGACCAGCATGCCTCCCGGAAAAGCGAGCTTGGGCAATGATTGCAGGCCACCCTTGTTAACCGCGCGGGCGCCATAGCCGATACGTTTGCCGCCTTCCAGATACCGGCGAATCTGCGGGTGCGTCTTCCAGCGCTGAAATTCATCGAACGTCGACAGATGCGGGTTCTTGTAGTTGAGTGCAATAATCAATCCAAGGTACACCTTGTTGTTTCCAGCGTGATACAGGAAGCCGCCACCCTCGGTGTGATTATCGAGCGGCCAGCCTGTTGTATGGACAACGAGGCCTTCCTCGTGACGCTCTGGCTCTACCTCCCACACTTCCTTGATACCAATGCCATAATGCTGTGGGTCCGAGTTCTCGCGCAGATTGAACTTGCTCATGAGCTCTTCGCCGAGGTTGCCGCGCACGCCTTCCGCAAAAATCGTGTATTTGCCGAGCAGTTCATATCCCGGCGTGAACGAACCCTTTTTTTCGCCATCCTTGCCTACACCCATGTCGCTCGTGGCAACACCTGTGACGCGCCCATCAACGTCGTAAAGCACTTCTGACGCAGCGAATCCCGGGAACACATTCACACCCATTGCCTCGGCCTGTTCGGCGAGCCACCTGCAAAGTTGCCCGAGGCTGATGATGTAGTTGCCATGGTTGTGCATCGGACGCGGCAGGAACAGGCTCGGCACCGGCGCGGCGCCGGTTGCGCTCGTGAGGTAATGCACGCGGTCGCCCTTGCACGCGGTCTTCACGGGGGCGCCCTTTTCTTTCCAGTCAGGAATCAGCTCGTCGAGGCCAGTGGGCTCAAGTACAGCTCCGGAGAGGATATGCGCTCCTATCTCCGAGCCTTTTTCAACAACGACCACGGACAGACTCTCGTCGAGCTGCATCAGACGTATAGCGGCCGACAATCCGGCGGGACCACCGCCAATGATGACGACGTCGAACTCCATCGACTCGCGTTCGTATTCTTCGGACATTTTCCCCAACGCTCCTGTTGTTATCAGCCGTATTCTAGCAGCCCTTGTGGCGGCCTTAATATCCAGCATGTAATGTTGCCGTGCCGCAGCCACAATGCACATACGTAATGAGGGTAAATTGAAGATTCGCGAAGCCTATGAAGAGAGCCTGCGCCGCGAGGGTCATGTCGAGGACCCGGCGCAGCTCGATGTCATCACGCGCTTCGAGGAGCTCCAGGCGCGTATCGCTGCGCAGCGCCCGCGCAAAGGCGGCCTCCGCACGATGTTCTTTCGCAGCGAGCCACGCGAGACCGTGCCCGGACTGTATATATGGGGCGGTGTCGGACGCGGCAAGACTTTTCTCATGGATCTGTTCTTCGAAAGCCTCGATATAGAAGAGAAAAAGCGCATCCATTTTCATCGCATGATGCACGACGTGCATGAACGCATGAAAACCCTGAGCTTCGTCGAGAATCCGCTGGACAAGGTTGCCGCCAGCATTGCCCGGCAAGTGCGCGTGCTCTGTTTTGACGAATTCTTCGTCAGCGACATCGGCGATGCAATGATCCTGGGCGGCCTGTTGCAGGGCTTGTTCAAACGTGGCGTTACTCTCGTCACAACGTCTAACTCGAAGCCTGATGACCTGTACAAGGACGGCCTGCAACGGCAACGATTCCTGCCCGCCATCAAATTGCTCAACGAACACACGAACGTGGTCCATATGGACGGCGGCACGGACTACCGCCTGCGCATCCTGAAAAAGGCGGGCACATACCTGTCACCCGATGATGCTGCTGCCGCCGACAAACTGAACTATTTCTTCAACGAATCGGCATCGACACATGTCGATACTGATACGGATCTCCATATTAACGGCCGTAATATCCGCGCACGCCGTTGTGCCAAGGGCGTCGTGTGGTTTCGTTTCGCCGACATTTGTGACGGGCCGCGCAGCCAGGCTGACTACATCGAGATCGCACGATGGTACCCGTCCGTTATCATCTCCGGCGTGCCGCAGTTCGACACGACCAAAGATGACCAGGCCCGGCGCTTCATATCACTGGTCGACGAATTCTACGATCGGCGTGTGAAGCTGATTCTGTCAGCGGATGTTGACGTCCAGGCGCTCTACCAGGGCAGCAGGCTTGCATTCGCGTTTGAGCGAACAATCAGCCGCCTGATAGAAATGCAGTCGAACGAGTATCTCGCCCTGCCGCATTTCGCGTGATAGATTAATTCGATGAGCGACGAACTCAAACTCGAAAACTTCATGCCCTACCGCCTTGCGGTTCTGTCCAACACGGTCAGCACGACGGTGGCACGCGCCTACGACAAGCGTTTCAGCGTGTCGATCCCGGAATGGCGGGTGATCGCAGTGCTGGGGCGCTTCCCGGGTCTGTCAGCCGTCGAGGTTGCCGAGCGTACGATGATGGACAAGGTAGCCGTCAGCCGCGCAGTAACCAAGCTCATTAAAAACGGCCGCATCGATCGTGAGTTTGCCGACGCCGACAAACGCCGTTCTATCCTCAACCTCTCAGAAGCGGGCAAAAAACTGCACGACGAGATCGCGGAGCTCGCCCTTGGGTTCGAGCGCGATCTCCTGGAAGGCCTGTCGCCCGAGGAACTCGAGCATCTCAACAAGATCATGGAACGCCTGTTGGCGCGCGCGCGCCTGATCGGCAACCCTTAGAATTCAGTCCGCACGCGCAGGAGTTCGGGAAAGAACTCGATATCCAGCGCTTTCTTGAGGAATGATACACCTGACGAGCCACCGGAGCCTGCCTTGTGGCCGATGATCCGTTCCACGGTTTTCATGTGGTGAAAACGCCAGAACTGGAAATTGTTCGCAATATCCATGAGCGCCTCACAGGTTTCATATCGCGCCCAGTGATTTGCCCGGTCCGCATAGATCGAACGCAACACCTCGACGACCCCGTCGTCTTCTTTGCGCACGGTGCTGAAATCACGATCCAGAACCCGCTCCGGCACCGGCATGCCCCGGCGCGCCAGGTGCATCAGGAACTCCTCGTAGAGACTCGGTGATCCCAGGGCGTCGGTTAGCCGTGCATGCCACTCGGGCTGATGCTTGTAGTAGGGCATCATGCGGCGACTCTTGTTGCCGAGCATGAACTCGAGGATGCGGTACTGCGCCGACTGGAACCCGGATGCCTTGCCGAACACATGGCGAAACTCCGCGTATTCGCTCGGCGTCAGTGTATCGAGTACTTTCCACTGGCTATAAAGTTGACTCTGGACATGGCGGACACGGGCCAGGTTCTTGACGGCCTGTGGAAGCTTGTCGGCCTGCATGTGGCGAATGGCGCCGCCTACCTCGTGAATAACGAGCTTGATCCACAGCTCCGCAACCTGGTGCTGAATGATAAAGAGCATCTCGTCATGGTGCGGCGGATCGCTGAGTGGTACCTGCGCTGAAAGGAGCCGATCCAGCTGCAGATAGCCCGTGTAATCGTTATCACGAGACAGATCGGAGTGGATGGTTTTTTCGAGCACTCTTTTTTTCATTTCAGCGAGCTAAACGGTGTATCAAGCCAAGCATTGTAGGCTAAAATCCGGACTTTCGGGCCGACTGTACCCACCGGGGCATTCGCAGTGACAACAAAAGCAAACCGGCGTAGCGGCGATTTACGACAAGAAATCATCGACGCCATCCTCGCATCGCACGTTAACTCACGCATTCTCGACAAAAGATCAGACGTCAAACGGTACTTGCAGCAGTATTTTGTGAACGTACCGTTCGAAGATCTCGTGGGACGTGACGAGAAAATCATGGCGCGCATCGCGCTCGATCATCTCCAATTCAGTGCGCGAAGGCGCCGGGGCCAGGCTTTGTTGCGCATCTTCAACGCCAATGAGAAGGAGCATGGCTACACATCCGCGTTTACGTTCGTTGAGATGGTCAACGACGACATGCCATTTCTTGTCGATTCCGTGGCTACGGCAGTCACCCGCCATAATCTCGCGGTGCACATTACTGTGCACCCGATCATCTCCGTCAAACGTAACAAGAAAGGTAATCTGACTGCGATCACCCGTCCAGACGACGCTGAGGCTTATGCGGAGTCGTTCATTCGCATCGCGATATCGCGTACAACGGATGAGAAAGAGATCAATGCGCTGCGCAAAACCATCACCAAGGCCCTCGCGGATGTGCGAGTTGCTGTACGTGACTGGGGCAAGATGCGTCAGCGCATGAGTGAGACGAGAGATCTGCTTGAGAATGGCCCGAAGGGAGTGGACCCGCTCCTGCGCACAGAAACTCAGGCGCTGCTTGACTGGATGGTCGACGAGCACTTTACGTTTCTCGGCTATCGCGAATACAGACTTTCGCACCGCGGGAAACGCACGTTCCTGAATGCGGTCGAGGGATCCGGCCTTGGCATACTGAGCCGCGGTAACAGCACACCAAAAACGATCGAACTTACGACGGAGATGAAGCGGCTTACACGATCGCGTGACTGGCTGATCCTGACGAAAGCCAACTCACGTTCCACGGTGCATCGCTCGGCCTTCCTCGACTACGTTGGCGTCAAGATTTTTGACAACGAGGGCAATGTCGTTGGCGAGCACCGCTTCATCGGCTTGCTGACGTCGATTGCGTACAGCGAAAGCCCGAGAAATATCCCGTTTCTCAGGCACAAGGTGCGCAGGATATTCGAGCGCGCACAGGTTGAGGTGGCCGGCCACCGTGGCAAGGCCCTGCTCCACATCATCGAGACCTACCCGCGCGAGGAACTGTTCCAGAGTTCAATACAGGACCTGACGCGCACGACTGTCGGCATTCTGAACTTGCAGGATCGACAGCGCGTGAGACTATTCCTACGGCGCGATATGTTGCGCCGGTTCTTCTCCTGCCTCGTCTTCGTGCCGCGGGAAAAATACACGACGGCCATCCGCCGCAAGATCGAAGTGCTGCTCATGGACGCGTTCGCTGGCGTATCCGTCGACTCGACCGTCAAGATCTCGGGTTCGGCCCTGGCGCGCGTACATATCATCGTTCGCACACCTGGTGGTAAGCGGCCACGTATCAGTATTAACAAGCTGGAACATCAGCTCGAAGAACTCCTGGTAACGTGGTCGGATCGTCTGCGCGCCGAACTACTGAAGTCGTTTGGCACCGACGAAGGTGAAAAACTTTACGACTCCTACGGCCTTATATTCCCGGCAGGCTACCAGGAAGACACGTCATCGAAGGAAGCATGCGGCGACATTCGTACCATCAATAACATGTTGCTCAACGGGGTTGAGCGCAGCGTGGACCTCTACTCAGCGGATGACGTTGAGCCGGGCGACATGCGTTTCATCGTGTACAGCCTGCATAAGCCCATCGCGCTATCTGATGCGCTTCCCATTCTCGAAGAAATGGGTTCGGCCGTTTATACCGAACGCCCCTATGAGGCGACACTGCAGAGCGGTGAGTCCTTCTGGATTCAGGATTTCAATCTGCGGCACGAAAGCGGCACCTCCGTTGATATCGAGGCAGTGTCGGATCGATTTGAAGAGTGCTTCATGGCCGTGCTGGATGGCGAAGCTGAAAACGACGGCCTGAATCGCCTGATCGTCAGCGCTGAACTCCACTGGCGGGAGGTCACGTTGTTGCGCTGTTACGCGAAGCACATAATCCAACTCCGCGTACCGTTCAGTCAGTCCTACATGGAAGATGTGCTGGTTGCCCACTCTATCCTTGCACAGTTGCTGGTCCGACAGTTCGAGTTGCAGTTCGACCCGGAGATCTCCAAATCCAGGCGCAAGCGTGAACTGAAAGAGGTTCGCGCGCGAGTGAGGCGCCGGCTATCCAAAGCCCGAAATGTCGATGAGGACCGTATCCTGTCGGCATTTGCCGGCGGCATTGATGCAACACTGCGCAGCAACTACTTCCAGACTATCGACGGAAAACCGAAGAGCTACATCTCGATCAAGCTCGACCCAAAACGACTTCCCGAAGTGCCGTTGCCAAGGCCCAAGTACGAAATCTTTGTGTATTCGCCCGAGGTCGAAGGCGTACATCTTCGCAGCGGCGATATCGCA
>Ga0316189_10005830_pt1 | contig 11812 bp, 8 predicted proteins | sample LowCovwburrow_MG_FD_204930 | JGI IMG/M metagenome (GOLD analysis project Ga0316189, IMG submission 204930) | Coastal sediment microbial communities from Maine, United States - Lowes Cove worm burrow | ecosystem: Environmental > Aquatic > Marine > Coastal > Sediment | place: USA: Maine... | reverse complement strand
ATTTTCCTTTCCCGGCGTTCTTTTTCGGGGGCTTGTTGAACTGGGCCTGACCCAGTCGCTTGCCCACGTAAATGATGGAGCGATTTCCGTCCATGCCCGAGGTGTCTGCCGCAAAGCCGCCCACAGTGCCGAGGACCGCCTTTTCCTTCCCGGCCATACCGGCATTGCTGACCACTGCTGCCGGAGTATCAGCCGGATAGGATTTGGCCAGCCGGGCAAAGGTCTTCTCCATATCCCAAGGCATGAAAATCACCATAGTGGCCTTCTCATGACCGGACAGCTTTTCAAGGGTATCCTGCTCTCCTTCTTTGCTGATAAAAGGCGCCGTGATGATCACCTCGCCCAGGCTTGCCTCAAGGGCTGCGTTAGCCGCATTAAATGCACTGAGTCCGGGAATGAGCTCTGTATCCAGCTCGCTGAGTTCCCGCAGGGCCCAGATATCCGGCCCGTAAATGGTCGGATCACCGCTGCTGAGCATCACAACATCTTTCCCCTGTGCTACCGCATTCCGCACCAGCCCGGCAAATGCGGCCTGTCTGGCATGGTATTCCTCACAGGTCATCTTTTGCTTGAAATGTTTGGCTTCATTCTTGCCGCATTCCTTTCCGTAATGCCAGAACAGGACACCGTAGCCGTTAATGACCTCTTTGCCGGTGAAATCCACGACTGAGGACAGGCTTTCCTTTTTACGGGTGCTGCCGAAGACAACTTCCGCATCCTGAATAGCCTGTACCGCTCTGAGGGTCAGCAGATCTCCGTCGCCGGGTCCGACGCCCACGACTTTAAAGCTGCCCGCCTGCTTCTGGCTTTCCGCTGCCGTCGCATTGCAGGCAATGAACGCGGCAGTCCATAACAGGGCCGTCAGCAGGGCGATGCCCCTGATGTTTTTTGATTGAAGTCTTCTCCGCATGGTTATCTCTCCTTTTTTCATGTAGTTAATATTTCTCCTCCTTTGAGGGGAAATGTCTTGAGGGATTCAACAGGAAATACCTTACCCTTATGCCGGGTGCCGTAGGGGCAGACCTGCGTGTCTGCCCGAAAATTTTGCGTTCCGGTAGGAGCACGGCATGCCGTGCCCCTGCATTCCCGCACCTGAAAGAGGGATTTAATTTTTTGAGGAATTCCTTATCGCAACAATAAAAACTTCCTAGAAGCGCATCGACAGGGTGGCACCGAAGGTCCGATCGGTTGCCGGTGTGCCCTTGGTTTCCTGATATTCTTCATCAAGGAGATTTTTAACGTATACGTTCAGTTTGAGATCTTTCATATTGTAGGTATCCTCAAACAGGGTTTGCTGGACACCGAAGTCAAAAACATTATAGGAAGGGTTCTCGACTTCGTAGAAGACCCAGGTATCCGGTTGTACCTCCTCGGACACCTCGATGACTTCTTCTCCCTGATAGGAATAGTCGAGCATCAGTATTGTTTTTTCGAACAGGTCATATCGCAGGCCGAGAGTGAGTCGATTTTCGGCCTGATTGTCCTGAACCTGCTCTCCGGCCGGTTCATCGCCCTGGTTGTCGAAGTTCTGCCATGCATAGGTGAGGTAAAACGAGAGATCATCCGTGAGATGCCCGTCCAACTCCAGCTCCAGTCCGTGACGCTGCATCTCTTCCAGGTTGATCTTATAATCCGAGTAGGCCAGTGCCCCGGCCTTCGGGCTGCTGTATTGGGCGAAAGAGCTGTTTGTGGCGATGTAATCCTCAATTGTATAAAAGGAGTAATTGGCCTTCAGGGCGATATCCCGCCACAGACGACGCATGAACACCAGATCGTAGCCCATGCCGTGCTCCGGTTCCAGCCAGGCTCCGGCCGGTTTTCCCTGGGGGTTGTAATCGCCGTGATAATCCGGTGCGTGCCAGATCTTGCTGATACCGGCGGAAAGCGAGGTGTCCCGCAGCCAGGGAGCGATCTCGTTCATCTTCCAGGTCAGAAAAGACTTAGGGATAGGCTCGCCCCAGTTGCGTTCGATGGTTGCCTCTCGGCCTGCTATATATGGCGATTTCGATCCGTTGCTCACCCAGATCGTGACATCCTCGTAGCGTGCGCCCAGACGCAGATCCAAGCTGGGCAGAAGAGCCCATTGATGCTGGACATACAGGCCTTTTTTGTTGATCCGCTCGGTATCCTCGTTATCCACGATACCGTCATCGTACATTTGGACCAGGTCGGCACCGATCGTCGTGGTATGCTTCTCGTTCCATTGCAGATCATCCTGAATTTTTCCGCCGTGCTGCCACCATTCGGTCAGCCAGGGGGTATAGACAATATCATTTCCTTCCTTTACATAGTAGGCTCTGTCCCGGTCCTCCTTGCTTGTGTAGGCGTTCAGGGTCAACTTGCCTATGGAGGTGGATTTGTCTCCGTGGAGGCGTAAAGAATGCGCTTCCTTATTCCAGGTAGGCTCCTCCCAGGGCTGAAAAGAGGCGTCTTCATACATCGGATAGGAGCTGTCATAATCCTTGCTTCCATCAAGCGAGGTTCCCGGATTTTTCACCGGGATTGTCCGGTCGGCCTGGGTATAGGAACCGCTCAGCGTGATCAGGCCGTCCTCAGGCAGCAGGTACCCCAGTCGAGTGAAAAAGGTGTCGATATCCGATTCATGATGGCGGAGATAGCCGTCTGAGGAGTTCTTCTGATAGGCAAAGTCGTAGGTAAAGTTCTGCGCACCGCCTTCCAGAGTGACATTATGCCGCTGGGTGTTATAGGAACGAACAGCGGTGGACAGGCTGACATCCGGTTTGAGGGTGTCTCGTTGTTTCGGCCTCTTGGTCACCATGTTGAGTACGCCGCCGATACCTTTGGCATCGTACAGGGCCGAGTGCGGGCCGGGCAGGATTTCGATTGTATCGACCAGGAAGGTGGGCAGCAGGGCGAAATCGACAATATGAGAACTTTTACGTCCCCCGGTTTTCTGGACGGTCAACCCGTCAATAGCCGTCACAAAACGGTTGTTGCTGAAGCCGCGCAGGGTGATGCTGTCGTCATCCGGGACCAGATCGGACTGGGCCCTGGAATCGACAATGGTGTGGCGCTTGAGCAGTTCATCCACCGTGTTCGCATCACCGATGTTGGTGAACTGATCCGTTTTGATGACGGTCTTGGTAGGGGATAACACAATACCCTGGGCACCGCTCTCTGCTGAAACTACGATTTCTTCCAGTTCCTTGATATCTTTCTTTGTATCCTCCGTCATTTCTTCTGCCGCCGGAGCGGAGGTTATCCCTGCCAGCAGCAGCACCGGAATAATCCAATATATTTTCCTGACGTTCTTCATTTTTCTTTCTTCTCCTTTTTTATTTATCCACAGCACAGTACAGGTTCCGAGCCCCCTCTTCCGGTGATAATCGGGAATCCGCTTTTCAATGCAGTCGGCATTTCGTATTTTTCTGCATAAGTTCTGCATAAGTACAAATTTTGTGGTACGACAGGCTACCAAATAGAAATCGCCCGTACAATAAGGCAACCTCCTCATTTTATCCGGGTATTTTCCCGGAGAACGGCAGGGGGACGGGCGAGAACGGGCGGAGAGAAAAGGAGAGGAGGAGCAGGTAAAGATACCCTGATTCGGTACGATGCGTCCGGCAACAGGGCTTTTTTTTCGAGCAAAACCTGCTCAAATCGACCTGTTTGGCCGGGACATTCTCCCATGAAACCGGGCAATTCTCCTGTAGGGACGGGCAGGGCACCCGATAGTGCGACCGGCATGGTCACGAACTGGCCGGTGAAAGTCCGGCCGTACCCCTGAAAGGAGGGAATATGCAGACGAAGGCCGGTAAGCGCAGACTCCGAGAGGGCGGAACATGTGACATGGAACAGAATCTCGGAACAGCGGTCGCCGCGAGTTCAGCCATAGGAGTCTCCTTTTCAGGGAAGACGTATATATTCCGCTGTATCAAGGGAGATGCGGGACGATGAAGAGGCAACCCGAAATAAAAAGCGAAACGAGACAGCTGAACCTGTTCGTTGACGAGAGGAGTCTCTTTGAGAAACTCTGTGACCGGAGCGGTCCGGAAGCGGGGTTTAAAGCGGTAAAGAAGAACGGCGGCTCACCGGGAACAGACGGTGTGGCCATTCAGGATTTCGAGAGCCGTCCTGAAGAGGAACCGGTGCGGCTTCCGGGAGAAATTGGAAGCCGGACATATAAACCGAACCCGGCACGCCGGGCAGAAATGTCCAAGCCCGGTAAAGGAGCGGGAGTTCGCTTGTCAGGAGTACCTTGTGTACGTGACGGAGTCGTCCGCTTATGCCTTCAGGTACCAACGAATGAGGCTGCAAAAATATTCCGCTTAATTTTTTCAGGGCAGACAATTTGTCCCCGTAACCGAAAAAGTGGGGGGCTGGAGCGCAGGGCACAAAAAAAAGGGGTTACCCCGTAAACGAGACAACCCCTTGAATTTCCTTGGTGCGCCTGGCAGGATTCGAACCTGCTACCCTCGGATTCGTAGTCCGATACTCTATCCAGATGAGCTACAGGCGCAAACGCATACACTCTTTATCATTTTGCGGACTATTCTGCAAGGTGTTTTTGCAGGTTTGATGATTTTCTCGTCAGGTCATGACTGCGTCGGGCAACGAAATACAGTGGATTATAGGTGAGGCGTACTGCCTGATCAATTTGAAATCTCTTTGTATATTCCTGGCAAAAGGAATGCAGTTCCTGCCGGGTCCAGAGGGTACGATTGATGGAATTCACCCCGGTCTGGCGGAGATGGCTCAGGATATCGAGTGGTTTGGGAAAAAGAAAGACCTCTTTATCTTGGTGGCTCTCTTCGAGAATGCATTGTTTTTTCAGCATTGATGTTATCTCCGGCAGGGAGAGGTAATCAAGGCCGATCCCTGTGAGTTCTTTGATCTCCGGTAGATTGTTAGGGCCATAGAGGGAAAAGGCGAGCACGCCGCCGGGATGGAGAGCGGCAAGGAGCTTGTCCAGTGTTTGCTCTAAATCATCAAGCCAATGAAAGGTGGAGGATGAGATGATCAGGTCAAAGGGGCCGGGCAGGGGGAGCTTTTCTATATCGCCGGGAAGGAAGCTGAGTTCCTCAAGGCTGAGTTCTTCAACTCTGGGCTCGCCAACACTGAGTTTGCTAACAGCGATGTCTTGGGGAAGTCGCTCGGCAAAATCCGGCATGAGATCATTGAGGATCAGGCTCCGGACCTTGATATTGCTGTTGAGTAATTTGCTGGTCAGCAGGCCGGTGCAGCAGCCGATTTCCAAGACGCTGAGAGTCTGAGGCTGCTGATTGGTATACTTGGCCGTCAGAGCCAGCAGTCGGTCCGCGACCCGGTGTTGAATCGTGGCTTGGCGGTCATAGCTGGCTGCGGCCCGGCGAAATTGGCGGCAGACAAAGTGTTTGTCGATTTTCTGCATAATGAACAGCAATGCGGTGCAGGTTTAGGTTGACTCTTCAACCATTGCTGACCAGCTTGGCCAATGATAAAAAGGAAAATGGGGCAGAGAGAGAGTGCGGCATTTTTTGCGGCCCCAGGCTCGTACCTGATTACGGGCCGGGAAAATTTGATCCCGACCGGTGACAATTCTGCTGGTGTAGATATTGGCTACGTCAGGCTGCCTCCTGTAGGCCGTATCCAGGGCAAGCAATTCCAGACGGATTTTTTCGAACGACCGTTCACCCTTGAGAAAAGAGTTTGTGAAACGGTTTGCTTCCTGTTTATCAGTAAACATGGAACGATGAAATGTTTTCACACGGGCCGGAGAAAGTCGCTCTGCCATATCAGCAAAATTATTTTCGGGAATGCCGAGCTTGTCATGAATGGGATGACAGGTCCCGCCGATTGCGATTGTTGAAGCAAACATCGACGTAAGGGGCGGAGTGAGGCCCGGTGCAGAAAGCGTTTTGTTGGCAAACAGCATTGACGCAGCCCAAACGCCCATAGACCAGGCCAGCAGATGAATCTTTCGGTATGGTGCTTTTTCCTGAAGGTTTCCTTGAAGGTTTTCCAGAGCAGAGGAAATATCTTCACAATCCATGTTGCGATAATCATAGAGCATCAGGACGTCAACTGACCCTGCCGGGATGTCATAAAAGGGTTCCGGGCACATGCCCCAGCCTGCCATAAAGAGCAGGCAATCCTGATTCCCCTGTTGATGGAGCCAGTGAGTTTTCATGCTGAAGAGATCTGAGTGAGCTGTGCAGCGATCTGTTCCGGCAATGCCGCCAGCTGCTCGGCTTTTATGGCAGCAGTCAGGGAGAGGCGCAAGCGGGCTGTGCCGTGCGGGACAGTCGGGGTGCGGACAGCCTGCACCCAGAAACCTCTTTGGCGCAACTGTTCGGCAATAGCGACAGCTTGCCCTTCGTCGCCGATCATAACCGGAACGATATGGCTTTCCCCGCCGGTCCGGAGGCCTGCCTCTTGCAACGCATGACGTACTTGCCGGGCCAGCTCTGCAAGCTGTCGTCGTTCCTTAGACATCTTTTGGATGACAGGCAGGATAAAGTTGAGCCAGTGGATATTCACCGGAGGCAGGGCTGTGGTGAAAATGAGCGAGCGTGCTGTATTGACCAAGTAATTATATATGGTCTGTTCACAGGCCACAAAAGCCCCTTGGCCGCCCCAGGCTTTGCCGAAGGTGCCCACCAGGAGGTCGATCCGGTCAATGACCTTCTGTTCTTCAGCCAAACCCAGGCCCTTATGACCGCGCACCCCGACAGAATGCGCTTCATCCACGTAGAGAATCGCCCCGTACTGTTCCTTGAGGCTGACCAAGGTCGGGAGATCGGCACAGTCACCGTCCATGGAAAAGATGGATTCGGTTACAAGAAAAACAGCCTGTTTTTTCTGCCCATGAGGTACAGGAGGCCCGGAGCAGTGCTTTTTTAGGAGTTGCTCAAGGCGGTCATAATCAAGATGAGGGTAACGGATCATCTTGGCCTTGGAGAGCCGCATGCCATCAATGAGGCTGGCATGGCAGAGCTTGTCCGCAAGGATCAGGTCGCCTTTTCGGGCAAGAGCAGGCAGCAGTCCTATATTAATATGGTAGCCTGAATTGAAGACCAAGGCCTTATCCTTGTGGTACAAGCTGGCCAGCTCTTCTTCCAAACGAGAGTACTGGTCATGATTACCGGTCATGAGGCGGGAGGCACCGCTGCCCAAACCGTATTGCTCGACAAGGTGTTCCTGCTCAAGAGCAGCGTAAAATTTTTGGAGCAGGATCGGATTGCCGGCCAGGCCGAGGTAGTCATTACCGGCTAAATTGAGGAACTCCCCGCCTTGGTGCCGGAGGCGAGCAAAACCGCTTGCTTGAACAGGAAGAATCTTCCGTCGTACTCCTTGCTTGGCAAGAGTTTGCAACTGTTCCGTTAAGCGGAAAGTAAATGAATCCACAGCTATCCTATGAACTGTTCGTACATATTAATCAAGAAGATAATCAAGAAAAGCAGGCTCTGTTTTCAGGGGACTATAATATGATATTCAGGGAAAATAGTCAATGTGTGGAGAATGTGCTGTATTTCTGAGAAAAGATACGATAAGATGGCTGGATATTTTTAGATGATAACGATAAGGTCGATTCCCGGTGTTCTGTGGAATGCTGTGGAGCGACTTTTGAGGGGGATTATGAGGGAGCCAGAGGAGTGCTATGCTGAGTTTATGGAGTGAACAGGAAGCCGGGGCCTGTGCAAACGAGCTTGAGCTGCGCGTGTACTCGTCGCGTTTATTGGGGCGAGATCCTTCCTTGGTTCTGCATGGCGGCGGCAATACCTCGGTAAAGATCACAGAGAGAAATGCTGTCGGCGAAGAGGAAGAGATCCTCTACATTAAAGGAAGCGGATGGGATCTGGAGACCATTGAGGATGAGGGCTTTGCTCCGGTGCGTTTGCAGCCTATGATCAAGTTGGCTGCGCTGGATACTCTGACAGATCCGCAAATGGTCAACGAGTTGAAGACACAGCTGACCCGCGCTAATGCTCCTGCTCCTTCCGTGGAAACGATCCTGCACGCAGCCTTGCCGTTTCGCTATGTAGATCATACCCATGCTGATGCGGTGGTGACCATTACCAATACCGCTGACGGGCTTCGACGTATTGAAGAAATATACGGTGATCAGGTGGTGGTGGTTCCTTATGTGATGCCGGGGTTTGATTTGGCCCGTGATGTTGCCCGTCTTTTTGCTGAACAGGCTGGGCCGCAGACCATCGGTATGGTCTTGATGAATCATGGGGTCTTTTCTTTTGCTGATTCGGCCAAGGAGTCCTATGAGCGGATGATTCAGTTGGTTGATATGGCGGAACGCTATCTGGCTGCCAATAATGCCTGGGAACTGGAGTTGCCGGTCGAAAAGAGGGGCGGGCAGGTCAGCCGTCTTGAAGTTGCGGAATTGCGCCGGGCGGTATCCGAGAAGGCGGGCAGGCCCATGATTCTGCATGTGACCGACAGCGCCCGAGGGCGGAGTTTTGTTCAGCGTGATGACGTGGGGCGTATTTCCCAGCAGGGGCCGGCAACCCCGGATCATGTGATCCGTACCAAGGCCGTACCCATGCTTGGCCGTGATGTGGAAGGCTATGCGCAGGCGTACAAACAATATTTCGCCACTCACGAGCCTGCTGCCAAGGAACGAAAAACCATACTGGATCCGGCACCACGGGTAATTTTGGACCAGGATCTTGGGTTATGTTGTTTAGGCAAATCAGCAAAGGACGCAGCCATTGTTCATGATATCTATGAGCATGCAATGGAATGTATTCTGCGCGGAGAAAAGCTCGGCGGCTGGCAGGCCCTTCCTCCTGAAGATCTGTTTGATATGGAATATTGGGATCTGGAGCAGGCCAAGTTGGCCAAGGCAGGTACCGCTCCGCTTTTCAGCGGAGAAGTGGTTTTGATCACCGGAGCGGCCTCTGGGATCGGTAAGGCCTGTATTGCGTCGTTTTTGCAAAGAGGAGCCGCAGTGGTCGGCTTGGATATTGACGAGCGCATTGCAACTGCTTCCTCGGAAATTTTTTCAGAAGTCGGATTTCTCGGGATTCAATGCGATCTGACAGAAGAAGCACAGGTGCGGAACGCATTGGATCAGGCTGTGTGCCGTTTCGGCGGGCTGGATATGTTGGTGCTCAATGCGGGCATGTTTCCGGCGAGCGCGACGATTGCCGAGTTGTCCCTGGAAACATGGCGCAAGGTGATGGCGGTGAATCTTGATGCCAACCTTGTTTTGCTCCGCGAATGTTATCCTCTGCTGAAATATGCTCAGGGCAAGGGACGAGTCGTGGTGATCGGTTCAAAAAATGTGCCTGCTCCCGGTCCGGGAGCCGGAGCGTACTCAGCTTCCAAAGCAGCCTTGACCCAGTTGATGCGAGTTGCCGCCTTGGAATGGGGTAAGGATGGAATGAGAATAAACGCGCTGCACCCCAATGCAGTTTTTGATACAGGAATTTGGACAGACGAGGTGCTGGAGGCCAGAGCAAAGCATTATGGTTTATCTGTGCAGCAGTATAAAACAAATAATTTGCTTGGGGTGGAAGTGTTGAGCCGGCAGGTTGCTGAATTAGCGTCAGAAATGTGTGGGTCCTTGTTTGCAAGCACAACAGCGGCGCAGTTGCCCGTCGACGGAGGAAACGATCGGGTGGTATAAAAAATATTTTAACGGTACAAAATTCCGTACCTTTGAAAGGGGGGGAGGTGAAGAATAGTAATCATTCTCGATTAATTGTTCTGCTCACGGTACGTTGCCCAAGTCGGTTGATTTATTCTGTTGGACAGCAAAAAATGATGAAGATATTTTTTTCAGTATGAGCTGAGAAAGAATATCATTTGTGAGTCAAGAGGGATACCTGAAGGAAGCCGGGGAGTATGTGGTTTTTTTGTTTGTTGTACAGTTTTTTGTATTGCTATTTTTTTTTGAGGATGGTATTTCTCAATGTATGCAAAAGTTCAGTGGCTGCAGACAGTCGGCAGCAGAAAAGGCCGCGCTCCTGTTGAGAGGTTGCTGAAGTTAATTATTTGGGTTGAAGAATAACTTTTTATCTTGAATACTTTTTTGCGAATCTGTATGGCTGCGGACGAGCGGAGAGGTAAAGGAGTAGTGCGATGAAACAGATGAAGAATGGCGTGGCCATCGGAGCTGTCGCTCTTTTTGCTTTGACCGGTTGCGTGGCGGATGTTGCCTATCTTCCGCAGGATTCCGGACCTAAACCCTGTATTGAGGGTGGACCGTGTGAGGATACACAGGTAGATCAGCAGGCGCAACAGCAGGTTGCGTCGAAAGATCTCAGTCAGGTGTCTGCACCTGTTGCGGCTGCTCCGGTTTATGCTGCACCTGTTGCGGCTGCTCCGGCTTATCAGGATTATGGTGCTCAGCAGGACCTCGGCGAAGGATTGCCGACAAATGTTCAACCCGGCGAGTGTTACTCCCGTTGTCTTGCCCCGGCTGTTTTTGAAGATGTAGAGGAAGAAATTGAGGTTGCTCCGGCTATGGAACGTACCGAGATTATTCCTGCCGAGTACGAATGGGCGGAAGAGCAGGTCGTTGCCAAAGAAGCATCTGAAAAAATTAAGGTTATTCCTGCGAAGTACGATTGGGTGGAAGAGCAGGTCGTTGTCAGGGAAGAATCTGAAGAGGTCAAAGTTATTCCTGCTCGGTACGAATGGCAGGAAGTTCAGGAGGTTGTCAAAGAGGCTTCCGAAGAGTTCAAGGCGATTCCTGCGGTTTACGCATGGCGTGAAGGGCAGGTTATGGTCTCACCTGAGATCGTGACGGTAACCCTGACCGATCCCGGTTTTAAAGAAGTGAAAGAGCAGGTGCTGGTCAAGGCTCCTTCTGCAAAATGGATCAAAAAGGCAACGCATTGCTCTCCTGAAGATATCAGGATGGGGCTGACAGATTGTGATACCCTGTGTTATGTAGCGGTTCCGGCTATGTATAAAACGGTTATCAAAAAAGTGCCGACAGACTGTGCCGGCGGAGTCGACGGCTGTCGTCAGGAAGTGGTTATCCCGGCAGAATACCAGCCGGTGAGAACAAAGGTTGTTGTTGAGCCCGCAAGGACTGAAACCATATCTGTGCCCCCGGAATATCGCACTGTAAGAAAACAGGTTCTGGTTGAACCTGCGAGAACAGAGACGGTTGTTATTCCTGCTGAGTACAGAAATGTACGGAAGAAGGCTATGGTTGAGCCTGCAAGGACAGAGGTGGTTCCGGTTCCTGCTGAGTACAGGACCGTCAGGGTGAAAAAACTTGTTAAAGAGGCTGAGGAAACGGTCGTTCAGGTCCCTGCGGAATACAAGACTATTACCAAGAAAGTTAAAGTCAGCGACAGTAAGATCGTATGGCGTCCGGCTCTTTGTGAGGATGAAGCTGTTGATTCAAAGATCAGAGAGATGCAAAGTGCTTTGAGCCGTGAAGGTTACTACACCGGCGAGATGAACGGTGTGCTGACCCCGGAGACCAATGAGGCGCTGAGAGCTTATCAGGTGGAACGCGGCCTGCCGCAGGGTGGCGGAATGACCATCGAAACACTTGAGACGTTAGGGATCTATTAACCGATTATACAAGTAAGAAGAAAAAAGAACGGGGCGCTTCGAGTGCCTCTTTCTTTTTCACATCGAATAACCCGAGAACATGTATCTGAAAAGGGGAAAAAAGAAATGTTGAAGAGAAGAAATTTCATGATGGCTGCCGCTTTCCTGTTTGCGGTATCGTCACCGGCTGCAGCGCAGTATGGACAGGTTGACCCTGCTCAATTCGTCAATGAGGGTTTTCCTACCAATGTGCATCCCGGTGAGTGCTATTCACGCTGTCTTGCCCCGGCCGTCTATGAAGACGTGGAGGAAGAAATCGAAATAGCGCCGGCTATGGAAC
>Ga0316189_10005829_pt1 | contig 11812 bp, 10 predicted proteins | sample LowCovwburrow_MG_FD_204930 | JGI IMG/M metagenome (GOLD analysis project Ga0316189, IMG submission 204930) | Coastal sediment microbial communities from Maine, United States - Lowes Cove worm burrow | ecosystem: Environmental > Aquatic > Marine > Coastal > Sediment | place: USA: Maine... | reverse complement strand
TGAGGGCCGCAACGCAGCTATTCAAGCCGTGGACTGTCTTAATAGGGCTGCCGTCAAGTGACTGAGCTAGCCAGCCTTGGGGCTGGCTCAATTCGAATGGTGCTTTCACAATGCTTTCACTGATGTAGTTAAAACCGGTCTTAGAATAGTAGTTTGGATCACCGTAGGTGAAAGCCAAATTCACTTTCAGCGATTTCAGATGGCTAAGTCCAAAGTTGATTAACTGTTGCCCAATGCCAGTACCTTGCTCGCTAGTAGCAATCGCCACTGGCGACAAAATAAACGCAACTTCCTCACTCGGCATGCTAAAGCGACTGAAGAATATACAGCCGACAATTCGGTCAGCAGATGTTGCCACAAAGCCTATCAGATCTTGTGACTCTGTAGTGGCTATTAACTCAGAAACCAAGTTTCCGATCAGCTGGCCTTCAGACTTATTTTCTGACTCAGAGAATACTTCAGTGAAAAGCTCAATCACTTCCCGAGTATGGGACAATTCGAATAGTGCTAGTTTCATTCCAATCCATTTCCCGCGAGCGCGCTGTTTTCTTGCACGCGTCTTTCATTGGGTCCTAATTTCTAAACCTTCACTTTCATGAGGGACTTCAAAATATTTGCTTACCTGGTTGAACACAGCCTCTGTATCAAAGCTGGCTCGTTCTGGCTGCTCAATTTTTCGTTTAGCGATCTGCATCAAACAAAGTTCATCACTAGCTTCGATATAGTAAAATTCATAGGGAGAATCGGCACTGGAGATTAACTGCTTGAACCACTCTCGTTGCCTCCTGTTGTTGGCAGGATAGTCCATGACTACATTCGTTCCTGTTCTCAATAAGTTCACGACGTGGGACTGAACTAGAGACTTCAATCTTTTGGAATAGAGCAAGTAGTCGTCAAAAGTAGAAATTTCACCTGGGAATAATCTTTCCAACCACTCGTCTTCAGAGATTAGAACAGCATTTTTCTCGACCGCTGTTTGCTTAGATCTTGTCGATTTTCCTGCTCCCATCTTTCCGCAGAAAAAAACAAGAATTCCGGTATTCATCACTAATCCTCACTGTGCAGGTAATGCCAAAGAACCCGCCTCTAATGTGTCGACTGACTTGCTTCGTTAGGTATTCTTGCTCAAAGACTCCAGAATTCCAAATGATAACTGCTCAATACTGTAGCTAGTAAAAAAATGCTGCCAGAGCTTAGGGGCCTTATTTGATAAGATAATAATCGCTGAACCACTAGCCTTTGCGCAAACAGCTACGGATTTTTGCCCCAAGGTCTGACCATTATGCCAGGCAAAATCGCCAAACTTCTTATTGCAGGATAGTTGCCATGCTAAACCTTGATGCTCGCGTTTACGGTCGTTAAAGGCTGGTAAGATCATTTTATCCAGTAGGCTTTCCCAGAGCTCACCTGAATGACCCAAGTGAGCTTTCAAAAATACCATCATATCTTTGGTTGTTGAGCGCCAAACACCAGCGGGCTCCATGCAGTTCCAGAGAAAATGAGCTACAGCCTTGCCTCTGCCGTTGTGTCCAGTTGCTACACGCTTAGCGTCATAAGCATTGGGAAAAACATGGGTATCGGTCATACCCAGAGGGGTGAGAATATACTTTTTCACCGCTTTCTCGTAGGACATACCTAAATGATCAGCTAATAGGTTTCCAAGTAAGGCCATGCCGAGATTCGAATACCTAATTTTGCCGGACTTCAATGGCTTACTGATACCCTCCAAAAACCGGTTATAGTCGGTATGGCTGAAATTACGTAAGGCTTTTTCAGCATCCAGGATGATACCTTTGAAAGGATCATTTGGCAGGCCAGATGTATGAGTTGCGAGCTGGAGCAAAGTGATATCTTTTGCGAAAAGCAGGTCAGGCCGAAACTTATCGACTCTATCGGCCAAATTTACCACACTATTTTCAACTAATACGGCGAGCAGGGTGGCCGTAAAGGTTTTGCCAACTGAGCCGATTTCGAATACATCGACCCCCGGTTGTTGATCGCTACCAAAAGACGCCTCGTAAAGCACATTGTTGTGCCAAACCCCAACGTTCAATTGAGGAATTTTGGATTTTTTTGTAAAAGCCTCAATTGCTCCATCGATCTGGCTATGCATAGTAATTGACTAAGAACCCTAAATAGTAGGAGCAACAGCGTAGCGTTGCTTCAATTATCATATCTCCCGCGCCCATTTTGACGTGATTGTTATGTGATGAAAATAACTTCATAACGCGAAATAGAGCGTAGTTACTACGATTGCTGCTAACGCTACAAACCACAATTTTTCATAAGACTCAGACACTTTATTCAATTCTGATGCCTGCCTTTCTAAAGACGAAGTTTCGCCTTCGCTGAGGTCATGAAGGCAGTAGGGGCACATGCTTTCACCGATACGAATGATCTTCTCACATTCTGGATATTCACCTTCAGGTCGGTCATCTGATCCGCTTACTCTAGGAAATATGAACATCTCACTATTCTCTATTCACATAGCATCTATATATAGCGCATGCGTGTTTTGCTATCTCATGGCAGTGATTCTAGCTTGTAATTATTTGAAACAAAACAAATATTCCAGAAGGTGATTCGTACCGTCGTTTCCGAGATGGCAACGTGTACTTTGCAATCAGTTAATCTCGCTTTTTTCTTAAGCGAAAATGTAGTCGTCGAAATGAAAAATGAATGTCGAGAGGGGTATCAGTGCTGATTGATTAGCTTAAGTCTGAATGGCCACTGCTTAGTCGGTGTATAGCGTCGCCAATTGCATGGCCTGTCTTTCGAGTAGGAGTGAGTTGTCTGACATAGGGTCGTTGCTCAGGTAAGTCTTCATCAGCATGCCATCGTCTATAACTGAAAATTCTTCGGCATCGATTCGAGCCGCGGCGCCGGCATGGTCGAAGCAGCGCTCGCTGATCAACAAAGAATTGTTGGGCGCCTCATCGCAAATCTTTCTGGTTGCGTCCAGTGTCTTGCCAGTCAGGTTGTTCTTCTCCTGTGTCACCGGAGAATACAAACCACTGACGGCCTGTCCGCTGTGAACGGCGAGCTTAAACTTTGCGGCTATGTTCTCGCCTTCGATGTCGTTTAAGTCGCCTACCAACTGTAGAAATAACTGTCCCGAACAGATTGCATAGAATGCCTGTTCTTCTTCTAGCTGTTCGGATGCAAAATTGATTACAACTTCATCTTCTGCGCAGTAAGTTACTTTTCCATTATACAGCTGTGCGACTTTTCCAGCGAAGAAGTAATACTTATTCAGTAGATTGACTAGCGTGCTCTCGCTGAGCGTGGAGGCAAGATAGTGAAAGTTGGCCATCTTGATCGATAGCAAGGTCACATCCTGCGTGCCGTAATTGGGCGAAAATTGTTCAGGTTCGGCTTCTGGCTTTCGATGGCCGAAGTTGTCTAGGAAGGTGTTCTGCGCCAGAAATTCGGCTGTGGCATTGAACTGTCGAATGGCCACGCTGAGTTCGTTGTGGTTAGTAGGCTCTGGACAGGTCTCGATCTCGCCCTTTCGGATATTGCTAATAGCAAAGGCAAGCAGGTTTGCGGGAAAGCTAATTAGATATTGAAAATAAGTAGTGGTGAGTACGACGGCAACTATCAACAGTAGAAATGTTGCAGCGAGAACGAACAAGAAATTATTCACGATTCCGGTTTCGATATAGCTCAAGTCCAGGCTAAGGCGCACGTAGCCCGCTGTCGAGCCAGCAACATTAATCGGTGCTATATAATCTGCTTGAACTCTATTGAATTGTATAGGCAGGGGAATAATCGTTGCGGGTGTTTCCAGCTCGCTTCTAGCGGCGGCGATGATCTCGTTGTCGATATTCACCACCGCTATCTCACCTATAGAGGAGTTTCTAGCAAGATTCCCCAGTATGACATTCATGCTGATCATGTCATTCGCCAACACCAGCTCGGTCAGTTGTGTAGCGGTTTGCTGTGCAAGCATATTCCCGAGATTGTCAGCCTGTTGGCGCAAAATATTTTGTGTATTGTAGTTGCTGATCAACCAGAACACAGACATCGCGAGCAGTAATAGCAAGCAAACCGCTGTAGCAAACTTTCGGGAAATCTGAGAATTCTTTGTCGCGGCCGCTGCGGTTGTTTCGGCGGGTGAACTATTCTGGGGGAGATCTTCTTGCAAGGCGACCACTCTCGGTGACTCTAGACGGCTCTGAGTCTTAAGAATAGCAGTTACCGCCGTGCATCCCCAACCAAATTGTTCAATGGGGTCTACTTAGGGTCGCTTAGACAAACTGTCTGCGTCTCGATAAAAGTAAAGTTCATAGAGCTTGATGGCTGGTGCAAGCAATGCCCCTGCATGAAATCAACATGGGCTTGCCAGAGCAGTGGCAGAAGCGGAAGTTTTTCCAGCAAGGGGGCGATCACACTGATCTTCCTCTCGTGTAACTCAGCTATCAGAGAATTTAAGGACTCCAGATTGGCTTGATTTACGTCGATCTTGCGGAACAAACAAGTGTCTAGTTTTACGTAGCTTGCGGGTACGAGGGATAAGTAGCGTAGCGGCTTAGGCGTGCAGCCAAAATTCGATACAGAGAGTTTACAGCCTAACTTTTCAATGACCTCACAGAAAGTGATGAGGTGGTGCTGCGCAATAAGCGCGTCGGTCTCACTGATTTGGAAGACCAGCTGCGCGGCGAAAGACCTTCTTTCACCGAGCCTCTCTGCCAACCAACGTAGGAAATGGATGCTGACCAGTGAGTTGTGGCTCAGATTGACCACGAGACGTCGGTTCGGGGGCGCGTCCTTCGAAAGTCGCTCCAAGATTTGTTCGATTATGCGGCGGTCGAGCTGCTCGCCCAGCGCATTTCTTGCCGCAGTTTCGAATAGCAAGTGTGTTGGCAGGCTCTGCTCATGGCGCGCCAGTGAGCAGCGCACTTCATAGTGCTGTAGTGGGTCCTGGGTGAGCCTAAGCAATGCCTGAAAATTAAGTTGCAGCTCGGGTTCTTCAAGAGCTTCATGCAATTGCCTAAGAGCCACCTCCGGGCTGATGGAGCTTAGATGTGCGGGCTGCTCCCTGTGCTGGTGAGTGAGGCACAAGTTGTGTCGGGCCCTAGCGAAGACAACGGGCCAGGAAGGTATGTTCGATTCGAGTTTGGCCAAGCCAACGCCGCACTTGAGCTCTAGCTGCCGTGGCAGTGAGGGTGAAACCGCGCTTAGCAGAGCTTGTTTGAGCTTATCTGTTATTAGTCGCGCGTTGACACTGCAATCGGCAAGCAGCAGTGCAGCAAATTCGAAGTTGTGACAACGACAAAGCAGGACGCGTTTGGGCAGGGAGGTTTTTAACAATTGTGCGATATCGCCCAGCAGCAGGTCAGCCTCGGATAAGCCAACCCAGCTGCGAATCTCATAGAAGTTTTCCAGTTGCAGCAATGCGAGTGTGGCTGTGAGATTGCGTCGGCGACTCTCCTTTAGACAGGTGTCGATCGCACGGCAGAGATATCTTTGGCCATGCAGGCCTGTCAAAGCATCCTTCCTAAAGGTCTCTTTTTTGTCGATGTTTTCCCGCAGCTCTTCTTGCCGAGGATTAGGAATGGGAACAGATTGTGGGAATGGTGGGTCGTCGAGAGAATTTGCTGAGTGTTGGGAAGGTCTAAGTGAGTGCCGGCTGTCCATTCTTAGCAATGTCCTTAAGCTATTCTGGTTTTGCCTCGCTCCCCCGGATTTTCTCTCACGAGCCGTGGAACTAGATATCCTGGCAATGAGGCGTGCAGGGTCTTTATTAGTTCCGTGGCGTGCTGGTCGGTCACGTAGAAGTGCTCGGTGCCGGCAACTCGGTCGGGCATGTGTAAGTAATAGGGTAGTACATTGTGCTGAAAAAGCGCCTTGTTAAGATCGATTAATGTCTCGGCTTTATCGTTAACATCCTTTAAAACTACTGCCTGATTCAGCATCGTGACGCCAACGTCGCCTAATTTGTCAAAACCGTCGGTAACTGCACTGTCCAGCTCCTGTCGGTGATTGCAGTGCACAACCATGATGATGCGCAGTCGCGTCTCACTCACACAGCGTACTAGTTCTCGGCTTATCCGCTGTGGAATCACGATGGGCAGGCGGGTATGAATCCTGACGGTAGTAACAGATTTAATATCCGCTAATTGCTGGAGCAGCCAGTGAAATTGCTTATCCGAGATCGCCAACGGGTCTCCGCCGCTGAGGATAACCTCCTCGATGCTGCTGTCATTCATAATATAGGCGAAGGCTTCCTCCCACTGCGCTCTGCTGGGGGAATTGGCTTGATAGTCAAAGTGGCGGCGGAAACAGTAACGGCAATGGATCGCACAATGAGGGGCGGCGGTTAGTAGTACTCTGCCCTGATACTTATGCAGCAGCCCGGGTACTGGATTGAATTCCTCCTCATGCAGAGGGTCAGCAATAAAGCCCTCAATTTGTGTCTCCTCGAATGCCGAAGGCCAGATCTGTCTGAGTAGCGGGTCTTGCCAATTGCCCTTCTGGATTCGTTCCACGAAGGGTCTGGGCGCTTTTAGGGGAAATTGAGCGAGTGCCTCCAAGCTATAGGGGCTACTGTCTGCATCTAACTCCAGGATCTGCAATAATTCCTGCGGATCTACTATTAGATCGGATAGAATCTGCTGCCAGGTTTCAGCACGGTCTGACTGAATGAGTGTTACCGCCTGATTTGTCATCTTGTAAGCCAAAACATAGTTTGATTTTATAAAGGCAATTGCTAGTATCCGTTGCCACATCATAGCAACATAAGGCTACAGCCTTCGATAGATAGTTGTTCGTGGCTGAGATCATCACTACGAATCGAAATATCAGGCTTGTACACAACTACCTTAAGAGGGAAAAATGGCGACTTACTCCACCAGCGAATTTAAATCGGGGCTTAAGGTCCTTATCGACTCTGAACCTTGCTCGATGATCGAAGTTGAAAAGGTCAAGCCCGGCAAGGGGCAGGCATTCGACCGCGTGAAGCTGCGCAATCTGGTAAATGGAAGAGTCTGGGAGCGTACTTACAAGTCCGGTGAGTCAGTCGAAGTGGCCGATGTCATGGAATTGGAGATGGAGTACCTCTACGAAGACGGAGAATTCTGGCATTTCATGAAGACCGATGACAGCTTCGAACAGGTTGCCGCCGATGTAAACGCTATCACCGAAGCGAAAAATTGGCTGAAGGAGCAAGATAGATATACCGTCATCCTCTGGAACGAAGCACCTATTTCGGTTACTGCGCCAAATTTTGTGGAGCTTGAAGTGACTGACACCGACCCTGGCTTGAAAGGTGATACGGCGCAGGGCGGAACCAAGCCGGCGACCTTAAGTTCTGGTGCTGTAGTCAAGGTGCCCCTATTCATCAATATAGGCGATGTGCTTCGGGTCGATACCAGAAACTCCGAGTACCAGAATCGCGTCAACAAGTAGAGTTTCTATTCTCTGCACCGCTTAAGCACTCTGTAGATTTTCAAAGGATGAATTCATGGTTGATTGGAAACCAAGTGCCTCCTTACAAAATCTGCAGCGCCGTGCAGATGTCCTCGCAAAAATCCGCCGCTTCTTTTCCGAGCGGGATGTTCTAGAGGTTGAGACTCCTCTGCTAGCCAGCTCAACTGTACCCGATGTCTATATAGAATCTATCGCTGCTGAAGTTAAGGATGGCAACTTAAGCCGTCAAAATTTTTTGCAAACCTCTCCGGAATTTTTTATGAAACGGCTGCTGGCTAGTGGCAGTGGTTCTATCTATCAAATTGCCAAGGCCTTTAGGCAGGAAGAAAAAGGCACAAGGCATAACATCGAATTTACTCTACTCGAATGGTATAGGCTGTCTTTTTCCCTAGATCAGTTAATGACCGAATTAGAGCAACTAGTACAGGAAGTGCTCGACTGCGGGCCAATCACGCGCTTCAGCTATCGACAAATATTTCAACAGCATCTGCAGATAGACCCACATGAAACTACCCTAGAAGAGCTTCAGCAATTGGCGCTTACAGAAGTCGATCTTAGTGGCGGGGATCTAAGCAAGACAGACTACCTGCAGCTACTGTTGAGCAATAGCATCGAGGCTAAGCTTCCACCTTTTTGTATTATCTACGACTATCCCAAAGAGCAGGCTGCGCTAGCTACTCTAGGGGTAGACGCGCAAGGCGTCGTCGTGGCGAAACGCTTCGAGATGTTTGCTCATTCAATGGAGCTCGCGAATGGCTATTTCGAACTTAGCGATGCCACCGAACAGCGTGCACGTTTCGAGGCGGACAACGCTACAAGAAAAGAAAAGGGGCTACAGCTTCATGCTACAGACGAGAGGCTAATCGCCGCACTAGAAAGCGGCTTGCCGAGTTGTTCAGGTGTTGCTGTGGGCGTGGATCGATTATTGATGTTGCTAGTTAAGGCGAAGAATATCGGTGAAGTTATTAGTTTCGACAGTGAGCGCGCCTGAGAATAGATAAACATATAACGCTATTCTGCATTCTTCGCTTCTTCTAACATCCTCTCTATGTACAGCTTTCTAAGCCTCCTGGTGATTTCTCCAGGCTTTCCGTTCGCTATCATTTCTCCGTCGATGGACACAACAGGCAAGGCGATGGTTGTGGCGCTGCTGATAAAGGCTTCATCTGCCTGCAGTGCTTCTTCGATGGTGAATAGTCGCTGCTCAATCTCGATTCCTTCGCGTTCGGAAATTTCGATCAAGGTGCGGCGGCGAATGCCAGGAAGAATCAAATTTGAAAGCGGGCGCGTGATGATCTTCTTATCTTTAACGATGTAAGCGCTCGAAGACACGCCCTCTGTGACGAAGCCATCTTCCACCATCCAGCCTTCGTTGGCCCCCTTGTTATGAGCATCTTGCTTCGCGAGACACTGGGCAAGCAGGTTCAACGATTTTATGTCCCGTCGCTTCCAACGGATATCTTCGCTGGTGGAAACGGCGATGCCAGATTCGGCGAGGGGATTGTCAAGCAAGCTCATCTCGGATGTGAAGGCGACTAAGGAGGGAGCGGTATCGATGGGAAAGGCGAAGTCCCTGTCGGCGATGCCCCTAGTAACCTGTGAATAGACGAAGCCCTCTTCCAGTTCGTTGCGGGAAATGAGTTCCTGCATGATGTCGAGATACTCTCGTTGGGAGCAGGGCCAGGTAATGCTCAGCTCCGACAGAGATCTATCCAGGCGCTCCAGAAAGTAATCGCGATCGACCAATTTACCCGTGACAACCGGCACAACTTCATACACGCCATCGCCGAAGATGAACCCGCGATCGAATATAGAAATTTTTGCCGTCTCTTCTGCTGCGTACTCGCCATTTACATATACGGTTCTACTCATTTGCGCCTCTCAATTCTTTCGCTGCCGATTCTAGTTGCACTGTGCCTGGGTGAATTCTATTTAAATTGCTGTGCGAAATCCGTCAATTCGCTGCCATCTAGGCGCTGTACTGTCCAGCCATCCATTGGTGCCGCCCCTATCGATCTATAGAATTGAATTGAAGGCTCATTCCAATCAAGCACCGACCATTCTACCCGCGTACAGTTGCGATCTACTGCAAGTTTGGCGATATAGGCTAGCATCAATTTTCCACAGCCCTTGCCGCGCATCGCAGGTTTAACATAGATGTCTTCGAGGTAGATGCCGGGCCTGCCGGTGAAGGTGGAGAAATTGTGAAAGAACAGTGAGTAGCCGATCGCCTTGCCCTGATATTCGCCGATGGTAACTTCGGCATAAGCCTTATCGCCGAATAGGGTTTCTTCTAGCGTTGCAACGCTCGCGACAACCTCATGGCTCAGTTTTTCGTAGTCTGCCAGCTCCTGAATGAAGCCCAGAATCAGTGCGCAGTCATCCTTCGTAGCCGAACGAATAGTAAAATCAGGGACGCTGGTGGTTTGTTTCATAAATTCTTCTCTTTTGTTCTGTGGATAGTTGCAACGAAGCTCTTATCAGGCCTGTGATCCGCATACAGGGTTAAGGCGTGCCCATGGCCAAGGCGGCCAATTATACAGCACATCTGCGCCGTAGAGCATCTGCCACCCTCTGTAAGTGTTGGCCCCCGACTGCTATAATGTGCGCCCTTTTTGCCCCAAGACGGGTGATCGCAAAGGCGTACACAACGAACACGGCACTAGCCTGGCTAGAATGAGCCAACACAAGGAACTACGATGTCAGACAAGAAATCTACGATTATCTATACCGAGACAGACGAGGCGCCAGCCTTAGCCACCTATTCACTACTCCCTATCATCAAGGCCTATACAGATGCCTCCGACGTGGCCGTCGAGACTCGTGACATATCTCTTTCCGGGCGCGTGATAGCCAGCTTTCCAGACTTTCTAACTGCCGATCAGCAGCAGGGCGACGCTCTGGCGGAACTGGGTGAAATGACTCAAGACCCAATGGCTAACATCATCAAGTTACCCAATATATCGGCCTCTCTGCCGCAGATGATCGCGGTGATCAAGGAGCTACAGGCCAAGGGTTACGCACTTCCTGACTATACAGAAGATCCGAGTACCGATGCCGAGCGTGACATCAAGGCACGTTACGACAAGATCAAGGGCAGTGCGGTAAATCCGGTGCTCAGAGAAGGTAATTCTGATCGTCGTGCGCCAGCCTCCGTGAAGTCCTATGCGCAAAAGAACCCTCATTCTATGGGAGTCTGGTCCAAGGACTCCAAATCACATGTCGCCAATATGGAATCAGGAGACTTCTTCGGCAGCGAGCAATCGAAAACTCTTGCCGCAGCTACAACGGCTAGGATCGAGCACAGCGATGCTGCAGGCAAGGTGACCGTCCTCAAGGAAGGCATAGACCTGTTGGCTGGCGAGATAATTGATGCTTCAGTGATGAACAAAAACGCATTGCGCACATTTCTTGCCGAGCAAATAGAAGATGCCAAGAGTCAGGGCGTACTTTTTTCACTTCATCTAAAGGCAACGATGATGAAGGTGTCGGACCCGATAATCTTTGGCCATGCGGTTACCGTTTTCTATAAAGAAGTATTTACAAAGTACGCAGACGTCTTCGCAGAGCTAGGTGTCGATGCGAACAACGGCGTTGGTGATGTCTACAGCAAGATTAAGTCGCTCCCCGATGCAAAGCGTGAAGAAATCGAAGCCGATCTACAGGCCTGTTACGCGAACCGACCAGAAATGGCGATGGTAGATTCGGATAAGGGAATTACCAATCTACACGTGCCTAGCGATGTAATCATCGACGCGTCTATGCCGGCAGCACTGAGAACGTCGGGGCAGATGTGGGGCCCTGATGGAAACCTGCAAGACATGAAGGCCGTGATTCCAGATCGCTGCTACGCTGGTGTGTATCAGGAAGTCTTCGACTTCTGCAGAGTAAACGGCGCATTCGATGTGTCGACGATGGGCAGCGTTCCTAACGTTGGTCTTATGGCGCAGAAAGCAGAAGAGTATGGATCTCACGATAAGACATTCGAAATTCCAGCCAACGGAACAGTCAAGGTTGTAGATGGCGACGGCAATACCCTGCTCGAGCACGCCGTTGAAGAAGGCGATATCTGGCGCATGTGTCAGGCCAAAGATGCGCCAATTCAAGACTGGGTTAAGCTGGCAGTGAGTCGAGCGAGACTTTCCGGTACTCCGGCAGTATTTTGGCTAAATGAAGATCGCAGTCACGACGCCGAGATCATCAAGAAGGTGAATACCTATCTCGCTGACCACAACACCGATGGCTTGGAGATTAGTATCATGGCGCCAGAGGCGGCGACACGCCTTTCTCTACAGAGAGCGAAAGATGGCTTAGATACAATATCGGTGACAGGCAATGTTCTGCGCGATTATCTAACAGATCTATTCCCAATTCTGGAACT
>Ga0316189_10005828_pt1 | contig 11813 bp, 7 predicted proteins | sample LowCovwburrow_MG_FD_204930 | JGI IMG/M metagenome (GOLD analysis project Ga0316189, IMG submission 204930) | Coastal sediment microbial communities from Maine, United States - Lowes Cove worm burrow | ecosystem: Environmental > Aquatic > Marine > Coastal > Sediment | place: USA: Maine... | reverse complement strand
CAGGCGGCAACTCGAGGGTGAAGTCGCCGGCCTGCAGGGAAACCCCATCTCCGGTTCCGTTTAACTCCGCCTCAAATAAGTTCATGGCGGGGCTGCCGATAAATCCGGCCACAAACTGATTGGCCGGCCGGTCATAGAGTTCCAGCGGCGATCCGACCTGCTTAATAAATCCATCGTGCATGACTACGATACGATCCCCCATGGTCATGGCTTCTATTTGATCGTGGGTCACATATACCGCCGTGGTGGCCAGCCGTTCATGAAGTTTTTTCAATTCCAGTCGGGTCTGAACCCTGAGCTTGGCATCCAGGTTGGACAGGGGTTCGTCAAACAGAAACACGCCGGGTTTTCTGACAATCGCACGTCCCAGCGCGACGCGCTGTCGCTGGCCGCCGGAAAGCTGTTTAGGCCGGCGCAATAAAAGCCCCTGGATGCCGAGTATTTCGGCAGCTTCCTGAACCCGCTCTTTGATCTCATCCTTGGACCGTTTGTGCATTTCCAGTGAAAAAGCCATGTTATCGTACACGGTCATATGGGGATAGAGGGCATAATTTTGAAATACCATGGCGATGTTGCGGTCCTTGGCCGGCAGCTTGTTGATGAGCCGGTCGCCGATGTATATATCTCCGCTGGTGATACTCTCCAGACCGGCAATCATCCTCAACGTGGTGGTTTTGCCGCAGCCACTGGGTCCGACCAGAACCACAAATTCTTTGTCCTGAATGGACAGGTTGAAGTTGTCAACCGCCACGACTTCGTCAAAAAGCTTGCATACCTTTTCTAAGCGTACTTCTGCCATATGTGTTTACTCCTTCAATGCACCGGTCATGCCTGCAACATAGTGATCAACAAAAAATGAATACACCAGGGCGATCGGTACCGAGGCACACAGGGCGCCTGCCATCAGGGCCCCCCAGTGGTAAACGTCTCCCCGGACCAGTTCGGTGACCAGACCGATAGGCACTGTCTTTTTAGCGCTGCTGGAAATAAACGCCAAGGCGTAAAGATATTCATTCCATGATAATGTGAAACAAAAAATGCCGGCCGACAGAACGCCCGGCAGACACAGGGGTAGTATGATCCTGCGAAAAATCTTAATCCGGCTGGCACCGTCAATCATGGCACATTCTTCCATCTCCTTGGGAATGGATTTAAAGTATCCCATTAACAACCAGGTGCAAAAGGGAATCAGAAAGGTCGGATAGGTTAATATCAGGGCCCACAGCGAGTCCCACAGTTTTAATTTGAAAATCGTATGGGCCAACGGGATGAACAAAATGGTTTGGGGCACAAGATACCCTAAAAAAATGGCCACGCCGGTGGGACCGGAAGTCTTAAATTGCAATCTCTGGATAGCATAGGCGGCCAGAAGGCTGACAACCAGAGAGATTATAGTCGCACTAAGGGCCACAAAAAAAGTGTTGGCCATCCATCTGAGAAAAATGGTTTCAGTGAATAATGTGACAATATTGCCTAACGTCGGCGAGTGGATGTAGAGCGGATTGAGATCAAGGTTATAAAGCTCCATGTCGGACTTAAAAACCGTATTGACCATCCAATAAAAAGGAAAGAGAAGGAATGCCAGGTACGCCGCCAGGGGCACGTAAAATTTTATCACTTTAGAACCGATGCGTTCGATAACCATATTTCAATCCTCTCTCCTTAAAAAAACAAAAGCGATAAACACACAGGCGACTAGAATGGGCAACATAAAATTGGAGATGGCCGCACCTTCACCGAACTGCCCTCCTTGCATGGCCCTCTGGAAGGATAGCGTTCCGAAAATATGGGTGGCACCGGCCGGTCCGCCCTTGGTAATGATCCAGACCAGCTGGAAATCCGCAAAGGTCCAGATGGTGGAAAATACGGTCACGACGGTTAAGAGGGGGGTGAGCAGCGGCAGCGTAATTCTGCGAAATTTTTTCCAGGCACCGGCACCGTCAATCTCGGCGGCTTCGTAAAGGTCCGGGCTAATGGTTTGCAATCCCGCCAGGAGGCCGATGGTAAAAAAAGGCACACCGCGCCATACATTGGCAGCAATCAAGGCCCATCTGGCATTCCAGGGATCTCCCAGAAAGTCGATAAAGTGATCGGTGATACCCAGTTTCATCAAGGTCCAGGAGATTCCGCTGAACGTCGAATCGTAAAGCCACCAGAAACAGATGGCGCTCAATGCTGTCGGGATAATCCAGGGCAAAAGAACAATGGCCCGCATCAATCCCTTGCCCTTGAAATCGCGGTTCAAAATTACCGCCAGACCGATCCCCAGAACTGCTTTGAAAATAACCGCGACAATCGTGTAGAGAAAGGTGTTGAAGCAGGTTAACCAAAACGTAGGGTCTTCTAAGAGCCACAGGTAATTTTCAAACCCGATAAATTTTCCTTCGCGGCCCACAATGGTGTCGGTAAAACCCAGCCAAAGACCCAGAAAAAATGGATAGGCCAGAAAAATCAGTAAAAGAAGTTCAGCGGGGGCCACGAACAATAAGCCCAAAATTGTCGGGTTTTCGAGGGCCTGGGAAATCTTCCGGCGAAATCCGGTTTGATTGTTTGTTTGCTCTGCGGCGCTGATGGCGTCCACTCGTCTGCCTCCAGTAGGCTTTATAAGCTATCATTCATCGGTTAATGGTGATAAGTTATTTGTTATTGGTTATTTGACTGAGCTGTTGGGGAGTTTATTGCGATATAAGGCGTCATTCCTGCGAAGACAGGGATCTAGGAGATTCGGGACCGAATAGACTATATGCCAGTCTTAGCGGGCATGACGGAAAAATACCCTGCCCCCACATTAAACTAATAACCAATAGCTAATAACAACTATCCAATATAAGGTGCAAAAGGGTGGCCGCCTTAACTTCTGAATCCGGCCACCCTCATTAAGGTTGGTTGAGAATAAACAGATTTATTTTCTATAGGCCCTGGCAATCGCTTTTTCGGCTCGGGCAATGACCTTGTCGGCGGCCATGTCTCTGGCACAGTAGTTGGCAAACATATCAACCACTACATATTCTGCCATAACTGCGGCCGAACCGGGACCGATGGGACCGGGATAGCCGTTCCACTTCATGTTTTTGACGCAGTCACGGTAAGCCGTATTTTTGGGATCACTGGTCCATATGGGAAGATCGCGATACGCACCGAGGCCCGGCGTTACATACCCGCGCATGGCATCCGTCCAGGGAGCTGCCTGTTCTTTTTCCAGCATGAACATCAAAAAATGCTTGGCTGCATTGGGAACAGCGGTGTGTTTAAAGATGAAGGCCTGGTTGAACAAATGCAGTTGAGTGGGGATGCCTACCGGTCCGATGGGCAACTCAGCGTGGTAGGTGTCGTCTGCGATTTCTTTCAGCTCCGGTTTACCTTTGGCGGCAACGTAAATACTGATTCCGTTGTTGGTCATCGCGATCTGTCCAGCCAGATAGGACTTGTTGTTGTGTGGATCCAGCCAGGAAGCACAACCCGGAATCATGGCGCTGTATAATTCTTTCATGCCGTCCAGGGCAGCCCTCGTTTCGGAGCTGTCGATGGCCGGGTTGCCGTCGGCATCGACGGTCGAGGCGCCGTAGGACCACAGCCAGGTGTAGGCAAAATTGTTGCCGTCACCGACGGAATGACCCAGGGCGAAGCCGACTGGATGGCCCATACTGTTGAGTTTTTTGCTGAGCTTGATAAATTCATCGGTGGTCTTGGGAAATTCGCTGTAGCCGGCCTCATCGACCCAGGATTTGCGATAAACGATTTGCTGGCCGGGGGCGCCCATGGGAATGGCAATCCAGCGTCCGTCTTTCATGCCGTATTTAATGCAGGCCTCTTCCCAGCCGCCGTATTTGGCACCCAGATATTCGGCCACATCCGTAACGTCCACCAGCTTATCGGGATACAGGTGCGGATCATCGTGCCAGCCGGAGACCAGGTCCGGACCGGCACCTACGGCAGCTGACATGGCGGCCTTTGGCCGGACATCTTCCCAGGAGACATATTCGTTAACCACTTTGCATCCCGTGGCCTGCTCCCACTTGCGGCAGTTGGCCTCCCAGAGATCTTTATCACCGCTTACGAAAACGCTCCACCTGAGAACATTCAAGGTGGCTCCTTTTTCGACCGCCAGGTTCGGCGGGGTGGCTGCCAGCGCATTGCTGACAAGGGGACCCAATGGACTTGCAAGAATCGCGGCCCCAGCCAGACCGGCGCTCGAGGTTTTGATAAAATCCCTGCGTGTGATGTTGTTATCCTGCTTTTTCATGGCCATTTCCTCCTTTCACACATTAATTAAGCGTTAACTTCCGATTGCGTATGCCCCATTACATATTTCTAAAGCTCCTAAAGAAAGAACATACGATTTAAAGCCTTTAATTTAAGTTATGTCAATAAAAAAAATATGCTGTTCAGATTTTGGACACTCTAACAGTTGTCACTTTAGAATAAAGAATTTTGCCTTGTGTTTTACAACGCTGTTATATGTGCCGGCGGAGCAGATATGACTAAATCTTTTTGGACAAATCAGGTATCAGCGCGTACAAGCCAAACTATGAAAATATATGAGGGCAAGCTATGACCGGATTAACCTATCAGGTAGTCAAAATTCTTTAAAAAATCAGCGACAACCAGCAGAGCGTCGTCTCTCGGCCCCTTCCAGGGTCCTTTCTCATACCCCCAGTTCTGTTGGTGGTCGCTGATTTTGTTGACACAGATAAGCGCTGTTGATAGGGGATACTGGAAACTGAAAGGTGTAAGGTAAAAGGTATAGGGCGTAAGGCGTTGGAGGCGGAATTCGGATTTTGGAATGAAAAGGATTAAGGGCCCTATAGAAGAATAAATATCGTTGATTGGTTGATTCGTTAATTGGTTAAATGTCTGTAAATATGGATTTATCACATATTTGCAAAATAATTGGACACTTCATTTTTTTTACAATCGTAATCTTCTAAAATGATGACTATAATTTACCTAATCCACCGTTCAACCACTAAACTATTCAACGAAGACCAATGGGAGGAGTGACCATGAATTGGCGCAGCAGACAAATACTCGAACGACCGGAGTGGTCGATGCACCGCTCTCTTTATAAGGCCATGGGATACAGCGATCACGATTTGAAAGGTCCGATGATCGGCATCGCCAACTCCTGGAATCGGGTGGTACCGGGGCACTACAATTTAAATCAAGTTTCGGAGTATGTGCAGCAGGGCATCCGGCAGGCCGGCGGAACGCCGGTGGAATTCGGCGTCATTGCCGCCTGTGATGGGATTGCCCAGGGTCATGAAGGCATGCACTATATCCTGCCTACCCGGGATCTGATCGCCAATGACATTGAGTTGATGGTGCAGGCCCACCGCCTGGATGCCGTCGTCCTTTTGGGTTCCTGCGACAAGATCGTGCCGGCCATGTTAATGGCGGCCGCCAGGCTCGATTTGCCGGCCATTATGGTGGTGGGAGGTCCCATGGAGGGTGGCTGCCGATTCGATGGCCGCTCCTCCGATATCACCTCCGTGATGGAAGGCCTGGGGATGTTGAAAACCGGCAAGATCGATGAAGCTGCTCATCTCGCATTGGAAAACTGCGCGGGTCCGACCTGCGGTTCCTGCTCTTTTCTCGGAACGGCCAATACCATGTGCTGTGTCGCTGAAGCCATGGGGATCTCACTGCCTGGAAGCGCCACCATTCCGGCAACCTATGCCGAGCGTCTGCGGGTGGCTCAGGCCTCCGGCAGGCAAATTGTAAAACTGGTTAAAACGGGTGTCACGGCACGCCAAATTATCAATCAAAAAGGAATTGAAAACGGCATTCGCCTTAGTACCGCCATTGGCGGTTCGACCAATGTCGCCCTGCATATCCCGGCGATTGGGTACGAAGCCGACTGTGAAATTACCATGGATCTTTTTGAGGAACTATGCCGCAGCACCCCCCACATCGCTAAAATGAATCCGGCTGCCGCTCCCAATGTACCGGATTTTCATCAGGCGGGAGGTGTATCGGCCGTTTTGAAGGAACTGCTTCCCATTCTGCACAGGGATGCGCAAACCGTTACCGGCAAGACGGTGGCGGAAAACGTTGCCACTGTGGCGGCGCCTAACCGTACCATTATCAAAACAATTGAAGACCCCTGGAGTAAAGAAGGTGGACTCGCTGTACTACAGGGCAATCTGGCACCTAATACTGCTATCACCAAACCGGCGGCCATTCAGCCGGACATGCACATGTTCACCGGCAAGGCGCATTGCTTCAATTCCGAAGAAGCGGCCAACGAAGCCATCCTGGCAGGGGACGTCATTGCCGGTGAGGTGGTGGTGATTCGTTATGAAGGCCCCAAAGGGGGGCCGGGTATGCGGGAGATGTACAAGGCCATGAAACTCCTTTACGGCAGGGGATTGGCGCTGAAGACCTCGCTGGTAACCGACGGCCGCTTTTCCGGCACCAACAACGGCTGTTTTGTCGGGCATATTTCCCCTGAAGCCGCTGAGGGCGGACCGCTTGCCATTGTTGAAGACGGCGATGAGATTACCATCGATATTATCAATCGAAAATTGCATTTACACCTTTCGGATATTGACATCCAAAACCGGCTGACCAAGTGGAAGCGGCCCGCAGCGAAATTTAAAAGCGGTTATTTAGCCTTGTATTCGCGTCTGGCGGAATCGGCTGATAAAGGGGCCATCATCAGGCATAAATTGGAGTAACTACTCCAGTGTGAATAGGCCCTCCTTAGTCCTCCAGACTATGGCGGGCAGGCTGGTGTTCCCCGCTTCCGCTTCGCTTTAGACGGGATCTACGACAGGTTTCAGCAATTATAAATTTCAAATAACAAATCACAAATACCAAACAAATCACAATGACCTAAATTCAAAATTCCAAACAATTGGCGTTTGGGCTTATTTGAGATTTGGATATTGGAATTTGGGATTTATTTGTAATTTGGTACTTGTAATTTGTTATTTCCGGTTTATCTGGGTTTAGGCCCTTATCGTGTATTATCTGACAAGATGCAGCAGGGAATAAGACTTCATGATGAAGCCAATCGTCATCATCGCAGATGATCTTACCGGTGCAGCCGACACAGGGGTGCAGTTTTGTCCTTTTTATGATGACACCATTCTGCTATCTTATCTTCAATTGGCCGATGCGGTGGCGCCGCCGCCAGGGTCTGCCCTTGCGCTATACACGAATAGTCGCGCTTTGGAAATGATGACCGCGCAAAAGCGTCTTAGGTCCGTCGCTCGCGGACTTTCAGAATTAAAGCCGTTTCGGACATACAAGAAAATGGATTCCTGTCTGCGCGGCAACCCGGGCGCAGAGACCGAAGCACTCATGGATGAATTGGCGTATGAAGCAAGCTTTATCGCACCGGCGTTTCCCGAAATGGGGCGTACGACCGTAAACGGCAACCATCTGGTTCACGGTATCCCGGTCGGGCAGACTGAAATTTCCCGGGACCCGATCACGCCCGTTACCGAATCTGATCTGTGCCGGCTTATTCAAAGCCAGTGCCGTTATCCGGTCGGGCATATTGCTTTGAATTTGCTGGCAGGTGAGGAGGCTGCCCTGGGAGATGAGGTCGAGCGCCAAATCCGGCAGGGGATCCGGCACATCGTCTTCGATGCGACCTGCCGGGAACACCTTGATCGGGTTGCTCGTCTGATCTACTCGTGTTCTCACAGAATTCTCCCTGTGGGATCAGCCGGCCTGGCAGCCGGCCTTGGCGGTCTTTTATCGCCGAAGTCGATCCTGAAAAACCATGGTCAGCGTTCATCGGAAGGCGGCAATTTCTTGCTGGTGTGCGGAACGAAATCGGAAGTAACCAGACGGCAAATCGAGACCCTGATGGCGATGTATCCATATGAGGAGATCGCCCTGGACCCCGGGATTTTGACAGATGAAAAGGGGAGAGATGCTATTTTAGATAGGGCTTCTTTGGTGCGATCGAAGTTGTCCGTCAACCATATTATTGTCACTATCGATTTCTCCCGACCATTGGCGGTCTGCGGCCGACATCTCAGTCACAAACAGGCGGCACAATTGCTGCTAGAAGGGCTGGGACGTTTTCTGGCGCAGGCTTTGAGGGAAACCAGACCGGGTCTTCTCTTTCTCACCGGTGGGGATACCGCCGATGCGGCATTAACCGTTGCCGGGGCGAAAGGAATAAGAATATTTGGAGAAATCGTTACCGGTGTGGTCCGGGGCACGCTTATCGGTGGAATCTTGGACGGGCTGCCGGTGGTGACCAAAGCCGGTGCATTCGGTGGAGAGGACACGCTGGTCGTTTTGCATGAAACGCTGATAGAAAAGGGCTAAAGGCTCAGGGTTCAGGGTTTAAGGGGTTCAGCCCAGCCACCGGCCCAAAAAACGGCCGGTCAAATCGAAAAAAAAACTATGAATAATCGAATATCGAATGACGAACGACGAGTGACGAATTGTGGTAAAAAGCTTATAAACTTTCAGGAGTGAATATATGAACGATGACAAACGACCCATCCTGGGTATTACCATCGGCGATCCCGGGGGGATCGGACCGGAGATTACGGCCAAAGCCTTAAATGAGAAGAAAATCTATGAGCTGTCCCGACCGGTTGTGGTGGGCGATTATAGGGTCATGGAAGATGTTTTGAGATTCACCGATCTAAAGTTAACCCTCAATCCGATCGGTAAAATGCAGGATGCCAGCGGTGCGCACGGCATCATGGATATTCTGGATTTAAAAAACATGCCGCTGGATCGCTTGCGATACAAGGAAGTGACCTCCGAGCAGGGCAGGGCCTCCTTTGAATACGTGGCCAAAGTCATTGAACTGGCCATGGAAAAAAAAATTGACGGAACGGTTACCGGCCCCATCAATAAGGCTGCAATTCATGCTGCCGGGCATCAATATGCCGGACACACAGAGATTTACGCCACCCTGACCGGCACCCGGGACTACTCTATGATGCTGACCCACGGCAACTTTCGCGTCACCCACGTTTCCACCCATGTCAGCCTGCGAGAGGCCTGTGATCGGGTTAAAAAAGATCGGGTTATGCGAGTAATCGATCTCACCTGGGATGCTTTGCAAAATTTCGGCGTATCCCGGCCGCGCATCGGTGTGGCAGGATTGAACCCGCATTGCGGGGAGGGCGGCATGTTCGGCCGGGAGGACGATGAGGAAATTTTACCGGCGGTGGCGTCCGCCCACCGCAAAGGGTATGATGTCGAGGGACCGATTCCGGCGGATACGGTTTTTTCGAAGATGAAAGGCGGTATGTATGATGCCGTGGTGGTCATGTACCACGATCAGGGGCATATCCCGATGAAGTTTCTCGGTTTTCAGTATGATGAGAAAACCGGCCAATGGGGGGAGATGTCAGGGGTCAACATCACTTTGGGACTCCCCATTGTCCGCACGTCGGTCGATCACGGAACCGCATTCGGCAAAGCCGGTGAGGGCAGGGCCAATCCGCAATCCATGATCGAGGCGATCCAGCTTGGAGCGATGCTGTCTAAAAAGTTATAAAATTGGGTCGTGGAAACCTACATTTGGGGACTTAGCGCATTTTTCTGACAACCTGGTGTTAGCGATGAAGGTGTCGGGTTTCAGGTGTCAGGGGGCGAGTCGCTATATCCTGAAGCCTTATATCAAACCTCATTAAGTTAGACAGGATTTACAGGATTATCAGGATTAATTTGTTTTCGTATAACCATATCCTGTCCATCCTGTTGATCCAAATCAGCGACCACCAGCAGAGCTGGGGGTATGAGGATGACCCCTGGAAGGGGCCGGGGCCACCTCTGCTGGTGGCCGCTGATTTATCTCAATTCATAAGCCACCGGTATCGATCAGGTTTGCACCCATCAAGTTTGCCCTCGCGGTAACGGTAGAACCTTTTAAATTCTCATCCCGCCAAGGCGGGGCGGCTTATGAATTGAGTCAGAAAAATATAATTGCATTTCGTTAAGTTTCTTTTTTGATCAGACTGGCCGTTTTTTTGGCCAGAGGCCGCGCTCATATGAAACTACCGCAAAATGGCACAGTTTCATGATGATTAGACAGTCCGTTTCGATGGCCTGGGATTAAACAGAGAACCGCAGAATATCGAATGACGAATAACGAATTACGAAGGATGGAATCGCTTTGCGAAATCTATTTTTTAATAGACAGAATACATTCATTCGACGTTCGATGTTGAACGTTCGATGTTCGACGTTCATTAGTTTCGTCTACGATCAAACTGGCCGCTTTTCAGGCCAGAGGCGCCGCTGAACACTGAAACCTGAAACCTTTTTTTAATAAGGAACCACACAAATGGATAATCCTCCTTTACATTATCAGACCATCACCGACCTTGCTGACGGTATCCGCAAGGGTAACTTGACGTCAATTCAGCTGGTGCAAAATTTACTGGACCGCATCAGTAGACTGGATGGCCAATTAAATGCCTTCAGGTTGACATGTCCTGAACGCGCCCTGGAACAGGCCGCCGCTGCGGACAGACAAATAAGAGATGGAAAAGATTCAGGTATTTTGCACGGCATTCCATATGTCGTCAAAGATTTATTTGACGTCAAGGGCTTGCCGACGACTGCCGGAGCAAGTATTCTCGATAACAATATTGCCGCCGCTGATGCCCATGCGGTTTCCAGTCTTAACCGGGCCGGAATGATTTTGCTGGGTAAAACCAATACGGTCCAGTTTGCCTACGGCGGCGTAGGAATCAATCACGATCACGGCACCCCTCACAATCCCTGGAACCAAATCCCACATGTCCCGGGGGGGTCCAGCAGCGGGTCCGCAGTGGCCGTCGCCGCAGGAATGACACCCCTTGCCCTGGGATCCGATACTGGCGGATCCGTGCGCATCCCTGCCTCACTTTGCGGCACGGCGGGTTTGAAGACCACGGTCGGTCGGATCGGACGTGGAGGCGTATATCCTTTGAGTTGGAGTCTGGATTCGGTCGGTCCCCTGACACGCTCGGTGGAAGATGCCGCCCTTGTCTACCAGTACCTTCAAGGCCTCGATGGCAACGACGAAACCACCTGGGGCCGGACGACTCATGACGTACTGCACGATTTAAAAGACGGCGTGCGAGGAATGCGGCTGGCCTTTGCCGAAAGCGTCTTCTGGGAGGATGCCGACCCTGAAACTGAAAAAGCCGTGCGGGAATGCGGCCGGGTGTTTGAAGAACTGGGGGCCAAGGTAAGCAGCATCGAATTTCCTGAGGCCCAACAGGCCCGCCAGCTCAACGCCAAAGGATTGATTATCGTGGCGGAGGCGTATACGCTCAACAAAAAATGGTTGGAAGAACATTTTGACCGGTTGGACCCGATTGTGGCCCATCGGATGATCAAGGGCAAAGCGGTTGAGACCAGCCAATATCTGCAAAACAATCTCGCTTGGAAGAACCTGAGGGTCAAGACCGTTGAATCCTTGAAAAACGTGGACGCTTTGCTCGTCCCGACCACTGCCATCCCGGCTTTGCCGACCGCTGAAATTGATGCCGATGTGGAAACCTATACGGAGCGAAACCTCAGTTATTTGCGCAACACCGCCATCGGCAACATCCTAAATATGTGCGGCTTAAGCGTGCCGTGCGGATTCACCAAACAGGGACTTCCCATCGGCCTCATGATTTATGGCAAACCTTTCCAGGAAAATCTTGTGCTTCGCGCTGGCTATACATTTCAGAGGGTTACCGATTGGCACCGGCGTGCGCCGGATTTATCCTGGGTTGTTAAGTGACAATGCCGGCTGAGGAAGATTGTCCGCTTTGGGATATCATTTTAGTATCGTTACGTTTAACCTACTGTTTAAATTGTAAATAAATAGCAGAAAGCATACATTCATTATT
>Ga0316189_10005825_pt1 | contig 11817 bp, 8 predicted proteins | sample LowCovwburrow_MG_FD_204930 | JGI IMG/M metagenome (GOLD analysis project Ga0316189, IMG submission 204930) | Coastal sediment microbial communities from Maine, United States - Lowes Cove worm burrow | ecosystem: Environmental > Aquatic > Marine > Coastal > Sediment | place: USA: Maine... | reverse complement strand
AGGGTTGAAACAACGAACATTTATCACAGCGTCTTTCGGAAAAACATTTCATAACACAGGCTGGAAAGTGGGCTACTGTTGCGCTCCAAAAGAATTAATGGATGCCTTTAAAAATGTACATCAGTTTAATGTGTTTTCAGTGCATCATCCCACACAAAAAGCCTTAGCAGATTATATGCAAGATGCTAATACATACTTAGGTTTAAATACCTTTTTTGAGCAGAAACGCGACTTCTTTTTAAACTTGATCTCACCATCACAATTTAAATTTAAGCCTTCAAAAGGCACCTATTTTCAGGTGTTGGATTTTTCTGAAATCACTCTGGAAAATGATATTGATTTTGCAAAGCGGTTAACCATCGAAAAAGGTATTGCTTCCATTCCGCTTTCAGTATTTAATGATAACCATCGTGATGATCACGTATTGCGTTTTTGTTTTGCTAAAACTGAAGACACATTAAAACGTGCAGCAGACATCCTAAACCAGATCTAACTCAAATTTTTGTGACTTTTTAGCTGTTCCTGTGTTTAATAGATAGAACACATAAACATTGAACACAATGAAATATCTAATGATCCTTGTTATACTGTCTTTTGGTTTTACTATTAACGCTCAAGTAGTTGTAAAAGAAGGGACAACTTATGAAGTTAAAAAAGATAAAATTTTCTTAGACGGAAAAGATATCACAGCAACTTTAGGCATTGAAGAATCAGCTTCTGTACTAGAAGCAGCTCGATTAATTAATGAAAAAACAGCCTTAGAAGCGGAAGCTAAAAAGCTTGAAAAAGCAAAACAGAAAGAAGCAGATAGAGCTGAGAAGGGAGCTATAAAAGAGCAAGAACGCGCAGAAAAGGCTTTAAAGAAAAAAGAAAAAGCTCAAGACAATTTTGAGAGAGCTAATAAAAAATCAAGTGATGCTCAAAAAAAATACGATAGACTTAAAAAAAAAGGAAAACTATCTCCTAAGGAAGAAAAAAAGTGGCATAAAAAATTAGAAAAACTCAGAAGTAAAATAGACAAGACCAAAAGAAGACTTTAATTATTTACTTTCAAAATAACACCAAATCCATTATCGTTTTGTAGCACACAAACTGTAATGGATTTTTTGTTTAAAAGTTGTAATTTTAAAGTATGGAAAGTGAATTAAAAATTGCCCTAATACAATCTAATTTGGTTTGGGAAAACCCTGAACAAAACCGCATTAATTTCAGTAATAAAATCAATGCTATTAGCGGTTCTGTTGATATCATCATACTTCCTGAAATGTTTACGTCCGGATTTACGATGCACCCAACACAAGTCGCTGAATCCATGACGGGAAAAACCATTAGATGGATGCAGCAACTCGCAAAACAAAAGAGTGCTGCCATTACAGGAAGCCTTATTATTAAAGAGAATGATGCTTTTTACAATCGCTTACTTTTTGTGCATCCTAACGGAACACTTGAATACTACAACAAAATACACACCTTCACTTTAGCCGGAGAACACAAAGTTTATAAAGCGGGTTCTCAAATACTAATTATAGACTACAAGGGCTGGAAAATAAAACCACTTGTTTGCTACGATCTTCGTTTTCCTGTTTTGGCAAGAAATATTGAGGACTACGACCTTTTACTCTATGTTGCCAATTGGCCAAAGGTTAGAGTTTCGGCTTGGGATACCTTATTAAAAGCGCGTGCCATTGAAAACATGAGTTATTGCATTGGTGTGAATCGGGTTGGGTTGGATGGAAACAACTATGAATATTCAGGTCATTCAGCAGCTTATGATGTGCTTGGTGAACGCTTGGACAGCATTCCTTCAGGAAAAGAAACTACTGAAATTGTAACACTTCAAAAAGATCACATTTCAAAATATAGAGAAAAGCTTGGATTTTTAAATGACAGAGATACGTTTACACTTCACTAACATTAATTCAAAATGAACTCAATAACAGGATCCCAATTGGCTCGTGCTTCAATAATTTCAGGAAAATAACTCACCCGTTCTGCTTGCAACTGTTTTAAATAATTACCTGAATCCCATTTTTTATTGCCGTTGGTATCAACTATGACTCGTAAATAATAGTTTCCTGGATCTAAATTTTTAAAATCAAATAACTGCTCTTCTGCAGCAAATTTCTCGTATTTAACTTCACCCTTGTCTGTTGTTAATTGCACCACTACTGGATAGGTGACGTTTCTGAGTGTTACTCTCAAATTAGAATAATCAGCAAACGCTTTTGTCCTTGAAGCAAAATTGAGTGTGTCGTTAACATTTCCGAAGAAATCCTCAAATGCATTGGGAAGCATTTGAATTTTATAAGATTCTGATTCCTCTTTTTCAAACTGAAAACTATATGTGTTTTCAAACGCACTGTATGTCGTTTCAAACGCAACATTTAGTGAATCTCTATCTAAAATGGTGATTTGTTTTACATCTATTTTCTCTAGAGGAATATTTGCAGAAATACTAAAATCATCATTAAAATTTAAAGTGCTAGAGGATGACATTTTCACAACCAACGAATCCCGATCAATAGTTCTGAATTTATGATTTAAAGTATCAATAAAAGTCTTATTTCTTACAATAAATTGAGCTGAATCTAGCTCAATTTTAGGTTTATACCAGTAGTACAAGGTATCTGATTTTTCTTTTTTTGAAATTCTGGATTTAAAACCTTCTGGCTTATCTCCTAAAAGTTCTATTTCCATAGTTTTATAATCCCCTTCATAACCAAAAGCAATTTTTTCACCCGCAACCTGCTTTGGTCTTTTGACATCAAAATTTAGTTCTTCTTTAAATAGTTTTATCGTATAAAGTGAATCTGTAGGCGCAGAAATAAACCCTTCATAAAATCCTATTTTATCGCTATTCTGCTGAAATGTGAAATTCCCATTTTCGTCTTTTAAAGCGATCAATTTATAGGTTCCTGGCTTGATATTATCAATGCTAAAGGTGGTCAAGCTATCCAAGGTATTGGTAATATATTTTGGTTTTTGTTTGTAAACTGTTGAGTCTGTATAGGTAGAATCTTTTTCGAATAACATCACAGAAACAAAGTTCTCTGGCTTTCGGTTTTCAGCATCTAAAATTTGACCTTTTACAGATAAAGAATCTATATAATCTCCTGTTGAAAACACATACCTGTAGTATTCATACGGATTTTCCTCGTTGTTATCTACAATACTCTGCCCAAAATTAAACGCGTATGTTGTGTTATCGTCTAAGGTATCATTTATAATGATTTTTATGTATTTACTTGCGGTTCCTTGCGGAGTAACCGTTGGTTCAGGATCCATTGGAGGTGAAATAATAAGCTGCTTCTGAAGGTTTTTTATTTTTACATATTCATTAAAATAAATTCTAATTTCCTTGTCCTTAAAATTGGTTGAAAAATTTTTGGGAGTTGATCTCGTAATCAAAGGCGCTTCTTCATCTTTAGGTCCACCATCAGGTGTGCCTCGATTGGCGCAACTAATCAATAGTGCAATAATCGCTATTAAAACTAAAACTTGTATTCCTCTTTTATGCATTCTCACCTCAGATTTCAACAAATTAACAACTTATTTGTGCTATTCTCAAAATAATTAACTTCGATTTAATCTGTAATCGCCATGGTAGCTAAACTCAATGTGACACCCTTAATTTCTAATAACTTGTTCGCGCAATTTTCAATCGTTGCTCCAGTGGTAATGATATCATCTACTAGAAGAATATGTTTATTTTCAAGCACATGTCCGTTTTCAATGTTGAAATTAGCCGTCTCACTAAAATTTCGTTTTAATCTATCTTTAAAAACTTGGGTTTTCGTATTCGTAGATTTTAGTAATACTGTTGTATTAAAATCTACACCCAACGCTTTTGCCAGAGCTATTCCAAATTTATCAACTTGATTATACCCTCTTGATTTCAATTTTGCTTTGTGAAGCGGAACAGGTACGATGACATCAATATCAGAGTATGATTTTAGATGCTTTAGCTCCTCACCTAACCATTCGCCTAAAAACTGACCAATATCTTCCTGACCTCTATATTTAAGATTGTGCATCAACTGCTGAACAATTCCTTTTTTTGAAAAATGAAGCAAAGCTGTTGCATGAATTAATTTTACACGTCCGTAAAGCATTTTATGAACTGCATTGTCAATGTCGTCGTGAAAATTTGTTAATGGTAATTGATGTCTGCATGATGTACAGATTTTCAATTCATTATCTGATAAATGGTGTCCACATCCGCGACAAATCTGCGGAAAAAACAAGTTTAACAAGTTTTTTATCATTTCAACGATTAAAATTATTTATCACTAACATATTGTTTAGTTTCGTCCCTTAAAATAACTAAATTAATAATGATAGTTAACCCTCAATCATTTAACTACAGATTAATTATTGGTTCATTAATAGTTGCCGTGGCAATTTTAACTGCTTATGGTTTTTCGAGTTATAAATCCATTAGAGCTCACGAACAATTTTTAGAACAAGAAAAAAGACTAGTTGAAAGCGAATTATCCCAAATGATTTCGCGATATGATGACGTTTCGATTTCCAATGATCTGATTACTTCCCAATTGGAAGTCGCTAAAAGAAATACTAAGCTCGCCTTAGATTCTCTTAGAATGGCTCGTAGTGACCTATCTGTAATCACAAAATTCAAAGTACAATTAAACGCTTTAAAGTTTAAAAATAAATCTTTATTTGTTACCATAGATTCCCTTGACATCATCAATAAAAATCTAGAAAGACAAAAATTGCTTGCTTATAACGAACTTCAAAAGCAGAAACGTGAAAACACTTCGCTTTTAAAAGAAAACGAGAATCTTAATAAAAGCCTCGAAAAAGGAGCGTTATTGACGGCGAATTCTTTTAAGGCCAAAGGCTTTGAAAAATTCTTTGGAGTGAAACGACCAAGTACGAAAGCTAAACGTGTTCAAAGTATTGAAGTCTGTTTTACATTGGCAGAAAACACATTGACTGAACCAGGAGAGAAAGAGCTTTACATTCAAATCCTTAATCCAAGAAACAATGTTGTGGCCGATAAAGGCGCTATTAATTTTGAATATACGTCCTTAATTTATAGTTCAAAACAACTCATCAATTATACTAATGAAGTTCAGGAAATTTGTGTTGATATTGATGCAGACATCACTGAGCAACCGTTAGCAAGAGGTATGTATCTTGTTTCCATATTTCATGGATCTCGAAAATTAGGCAGTACACAAGTAAAATTGAATTAAGATTCCAGATGAAAACCCTATAATTTTCGCTAAAAACAAAAAGTTTAAACCTGTTCAATATAAATTTTTGAAAAACCACTCTATTAATTGGAGTGGTTTTCTATTTTTGCACCATGGCAAACGAAGATCAATTTAAAAAAGTAATCTCTCACGCAAAGGAGTATGGTTACGTATTTCAAAGTAGTGAAATCTACGATGGATTAAGTGCAGTATACGATTACGCTCAAAATGGAGCAGAACTCAAGAAAAACATTCGAGACTATTGGTGGAAAGCCATGGTGCAAATGAATGATAACATTGTAGGTATTGATGCTGCAATTTTCATGCATCCTACGACCTGGAAGGCTTCTGGACACGTAGATGCATTTAGTGATCCTTTAATTGATAATAAGGACTCTAAAAAGCGTTATCGTGCCGATGTTTTAGTAGAAGACTATTGCGCTAAAATTGAAAACAAGATAGAGAAAGAAGTCAAGAAAGCTGAAAAACGTTTTGGAGAGGCTTTTAATAAAGAAGAATTTTTAAGTACCAACGGAAGAGTTGTTGGTTACCAAGAAAAAATAAACACGATTTTAAAACGTCTCGGGAAATCTTTAGAAAATGAAGATTTAGCAGATGTAAAGGCATTGATTGAAGAGTTAGAAATTGCTGATCCTTTAAGCGGAAGTCGAAATTGGACAGACGTGAAGCAATTTAATCTAATGTTTGGCACAAAGCTTGGCGCTTCTGCAGAGCATGCTATGGATTTATACTTACGTCCAGAAACGGCTCAAGGTATTTTTGTAAACTTTTTGAATGTGCAAAAAACAGGACGAATGAAAATCCCGTTTGGTATTGCACAAACTGGAAAAGCGTTTAGAAATGAAATTGTTGCAAGACAGTTTATTTTTAGAATGCGTGAGTTTGAACAAATGGAAATGCAATTTTTTATCAAACCAGGAACTCAAAAAGAATGGTTTGACTACTGGAAAGAAACCCGATTAAAATGGCATAAATCTCTTGGTTTAGGTGAAGACAATTACCGTTTTCATGACCATGAAAAGTTAGCACACTACGCTGATGCGGCCACAGATATCGAATTTAAGTTTCCGTTTGGGTTTAAAGAATTAGAGGGCATCCATTCACGTACTGATTTTGATTTAAAGCAGCACGAAGAATTTTCTGGGAAAAAACTACAATATTTTGACTACGAAGAAAAAGTTAGTTATACGCCATATGTTTTAGAAACCTCTATTGGTTTAGATCGTATGTTCTTAGCCGTATTTTCTAATTCACTTGAGGATGAAACTTTAGAGGATGGAAGTGTAAGAACCGTTTTAAAATTACCAGCCGTTTTAGCACCAACCAAGGCAGCCATTTTTCCTTTAGTTGCAAAAGATGGTTTACCGGAAATCGCAAAACAAATTGTTGAGGATTTAAAATGGGATTTTAATCTCGTTTATGAAGAAAAAGACACTGTAGGAAAACGTTACAGACGTCAAGACGCTAACGGAACACCGTTTTGTATTACTGTAGATCACGATACTTTAGAAGACCATATGGTGACCATTCGTCATCGAGATACTATGGAACAACAACGTGTCAAAATTGAAGACCTACGGGATATCATTAAAAAAGAAGTTGATGTGAAACATTGGCTACAAAAAATGAATTAAACGTTGATTACATTGTATAGAACTACAGCACGGAACGAAGTTAAAGTATTGTTTCTGTTTGTATCAAATAAAAAACTCCCTAGCTTTCTGCTAGGGAGTTTTTTATTTATAGTATGTTCTTAAATTAGAAACGATAGCCAATCGAAATTGCGATTTTACCAACAAAATCATCAACATTATCATCTGTATTGGTAAGGTTTCTACCAATCCCAAAACTCAGCTCTCCAATAAATCCGCTTTTAGTCATCCATTTTCCACCGGCTCCAATCCCTAAAGCGAAATCTGTGACTGTTTCTTCCTGAGTTCCTATTATAAAATCAAATCCAGAACCAGAAGAAAATGTCTCAAACCTATTCACAGAACTCAACATACCGAAACCTTCCAAGAAAAATCCTGCTGCATATTTTTTACCGAAATACAATCTATAATACGATGAAACATAATAATTAATATCATCCTTGATGTCTTTATCAAACGGAATAAACACATTAAGGCTAACACCCGATTCTTCATTTAACAAGCGCTCATAAGTCACATCAAACGCACCAATAACCATATATAATGCATTTAGTTTGACTTCATTTGAAGGAGTAGGATCGTCCTGATTGCTATTGTCATCTTGAGCAAATAACGAGGTAGTAAATAATAGTAGAAGCGAAAGCAAAATTGATTTTATCATAAATAGCTGTAATTAAACCTTATTGGGTTACGGTATCCATTACTGTACCATAATAAAGATGCAATTATAACAAAAAGGTTGCGTCTAGAAAATAGTTTTTAATGGCTATGCCCACTTTGATTACCACTAAGTAACATGCTTGTTCCCTTTACTAAAATCTGCTTACCCTTTAACTTTTCAGGGTTTAAAACTTCTACACTAGTTTCAGTTTGATTGCCAATATCCACATTGATTTTTTCAAAATAAAAGCTATTAGCATCCTCTTCTTCTAAAATTAAAACAAAGACATCATCTTCTATCTCAATAATAGCCTCTTTTGGTAAGCCTATTGCTTTTTTTGTGTTTATAATGATATCTGCATCTACAAACATCCCAACAATAAAATTCTGCTTGTCATTATCGACATGACCATGTACTTTTACTCGCCTTGTCTTTTCATCTATTGTAGTGCCAACTAAATGCACTTGAGCTTGAAAAACAGATTCTGAAGCTTCCGGAATTGTAAACATAATATCTTGATCTTTCTTAACTTTCATTATGTCTTTTTCAAAAACCGAAAGTTCTAAATGAATATGATCTGTATCTACAATTTCCATAATCATATCACTTGGTGATACAAACGTACCGTTACTCACGTTTACTTTAGTTACATAACCACTTATTGGTGCATATAAATTGATAGTGGAAGAGATATTACCTTCCTCCACACGCGCTGGGTTAAGATTCATCATTTCCAATTTTTTGCGCAAACCATTATAGTGCGCCAAATTACTTTTGTATGCGCTTTTAGCCTTTAGATAATTTTTCTCTGAAGTTATTTGCTCATCAAATAAGGTTTTTTGTCTATTGAATTCTGCTTTTAAGTAACTTATTTGTTCAGTGACTTCTAAATAATTTTGTTGGATTTCTACAAATTCGGTGTTTTCTAGAGTTACTAAAAGCTGACCTTTTTTGACTTCATCACCTATCAATAAGGGTGTTTTAGTCACATATCCGCCAACAAAAGTTGCCACACTCGATTTGTTATGTGGTGGCACATCAATCATTCCATTGACTTGAATAGTTTCATTAAAATCTAATTCGGTTAACGTCCCTAAAACCATATTTTCACCTTCAAATTGTGCTTTGGTGATAACAGTATTATCTGAATGCATTTCTGTTTCAGCTGTCGGTTCTTCTTTTTTTTCTGAATTTCCACAGGCGACTAAAACCATTGAAAATAATAGTATAAAATTAATCTTCATCATTATAAAATTAAGTAGTTGATAGTGATAATTGTTTGATTGTATTGGTTGAGTTGATCTAAATAATTTAATTGAATTTCCTTAGCAGTCTCTAAACTTTGGATGTACTGAAAAAAGTCAATTTCGCCTTCTTTAAACGTGCGATTTGCTGTTTTTATAATTTCTTGGGACAGTATTCTGCCTTGAGTTTCGTAATAATTAATTTCCTCCTCGTACTGTTGAAGCTTTGACAAGAGTGACAGATACTCCGCATTTAATTGTATTTGATAATTCCTTTTTTGTTCTGTAATTATATCTTCAGCAATTTTTGATGCTTTGATTTTAGACCGTTGCCCTCCAAATAATATCGGGATTTTTAGTCCAAATTGATACCCAATAATATTGTCGTTTAAAGTGCTATTTGAGCCTTGAAAATATTCGGCACTCAAATCTGGAAGCAAATTTTGTTTCTCAAATTTTGTCTGCTTTTCTTGATAATTAAGCGATGCATCAAAAAGAGATAATCCAATATTTTCGTTTATAGACAAATTTTGAAGTTCAAGTTTCTGGAGTTCAGAATCTACTATCGTTATAGAGTCCACTTGCACCACTTTTTTTAGTTGCTCATTAGATAATATAATTTGTTGAAGTGACTGCTTATAGAGTGTTTCTAGTTGTTTATGTTTTGATCGTGCTGTAATCATTTCTAGATAATTAGTTTCACCTAACTCAAAACGTCGCTCTGCTTTTTTTGCAAAATCTTGATATAAGCTATCTAAATATTTATAAACTTGTGCTTTCTCTTTTACATAACGCAATTGATAAAAATTAGTATAGACTTGCTTTTTAACTTGCTGTAATTGCATACTGAAATTAGCCTCTTGCAATGCAACCTTTGATTTATTTACACTCTTTTCGGCAAAATAAACCGTAGGGAATTTAAAGTCTTGCGAGATACCAAAAACTTTTAATGGTTGGTTATTGACTGCCAAATTATTTTCGTCATAATGAAAATAGACATTGGTTTTATCAAAGCTAAAAGCATTACCAACCAAAGCATCTAACTCGTCAATCTTTAAAGTTTCAGCTTTTAAATTTGTGTTGTTTTCAATAGCTAGTGACAAGGTTTCTTCTACAGTTAATGGAGTGTTTTGCGCATGTACACTAAAAGACAATAACAAAACAACGATAGTTGCTATGGATGTCTTTTTGCTTTTGAACACTCGTTTTTCTTCAAACCAAGCATACAAAACAGGTAATACCACTAAGGTTAATAAGGTTGCGGTTACCAAGCCTCCAATAACAACAGTTGCTAAAGGACGTTGCACTTCAGCACCAGCATTCGTTGAAATCGCCATAGGCAGAAACCCTAAAGCTGCGGCTGCTGCAGTTAACAACACAGGTCTCAAACGTTCACTTGTTCCTTTTTTGATGCGGTCTTCAATGTTTGTAAAGCCTTCTGCTTTGAGTTCTTTAAAATGTTCAATAAGTACAATTCCGTTTAAAACTGCGATTCCGAAAAGTGCAATAAAACCAACTCCTGCCGAAATACTAAATGGTAAATCTCGCAGCCACAATAATAATACACCTCCAACAGCAGCTAAAGGAATTGCAGAATAGACTATCAACGCTTCTTTGACCGAATTAAAAGCAAAATAAAGTAGTATAAAGATGAGAATCAGTGCAATTGGAACGGCAACTAATAATCGTTTTTTTGCGCTTTGTAAATTTTCAAATTGTCCACCATAGGTAATCGTATAGCCTACAGGTAGTTTTAGTTTGCTTTCAATAATGTGTTGAGCATCATTTACAACCGATTGTAAATCTCTATTTCTTACATTTATGCCAACCACAATGCGTCGCTTGGTATCATCTCTAGAAATTTGAGCAGGACCAGTTATGTATTTAATTTCAGCCAATTCACTTAAAGGGATTTTATTTCCGTTAGGCGTGTCAACATATAGATTTTGAAGACTTTCTAAATTTTTACGATTACCTTCTTGTAAGCGAATAACCAAATCAAAACGTCTTTCACCTTCGAACATACTACCAACAGACTCTCCAGCAAAACCCATTGAAATTATTCTATTTAAATCAGAAATATTCAATCCATAACGTGCTATTTTACTGCGGTTAAATTTGACACTCATTTGTGGTAAACCCTCTACTTTTTCTACTGAAATATCCGCAACACCATCAACATTTTCAATAAGTGATTTTAACTCACTTGCTTTGCTGGCTAAAATGGATAAATCTTCTCCAAAAACCTTGATAGCCACGTCGGCTCTTACTCCAGTTACTAACTCATTAAAACGCATTTCTATAGGTTGTGTAAATTCAACTTCCATACCCGGAATCACAGTTAGAGCTTCTTTAAATTTATCGGCTAACTCATCTTTACTTTTGGCAGATGTCCATTCTTTTTTAGGTTTTAATTTAATTATCACATCGCTTTCTTCCATAGACATAGGGTCTGTTGGCACTTCTGCTGCGCCAATACGTGTGACAACTTGATCTACTTCCGGGAAATTATCAAGTAGAATCTGTTCAATTCTAGTGGTGATTTCAATGGTTTTGCTTAAAGAGGTGCCTGTTTTAAGAACCGGTTGAATGACGAAATCCCCTTCGTCTAGTGTAGGTACGAATTCACCACCCATTTTACTGAAAACCCAAACACTTGTTGCTAATAATAACACTGAAACAACAATCACTATTTTTTTATGTGCAAGTGACCAATGAATCATGGGTTGATAGCGTTGATTTAAAAAGTTTATTAATCTCACAGAGATATTTTTGGCCGACTGCTTACTTGGTTTTAAAAATAAAGAAGACACCACTGGTACATAGGTTAAACACAAAATCATAGCACCAATGAGAGCAAAGCTAAAAGTCATTGCCATAGGCTTGAACATTTTGCCTTCAATACCACTTAAAGAAAGAATTGGTATGAATACAATTAAGATTATTAATTGCCCAAAAATGGCAGAATTCATCATTTTTGAGGCACTTTTTAGTGTTATTTGGTCAATTTCTGCTTGTTT